>Ga0222427_100272_pt1 | contig 110538 bp, 111 predicted proteins | sample 2B20Ametagenome_FD_182890 | JGI IMG/M metagenome (GOLD analysis project Ga0222427, IMG submission 182890) | Enriched microbial communities from leaf-cutter ant dump, University of Wisconsin, Madison, United States - 2B20A (version 2) | ecosystem: Environmental > Terrestrial > Nest > Insects... | reverse complement strand
GCGTGGCTTCCTCGACCGCGATCTCGTCGAACGGGTTCATCGACATCTTCACGTTCGCGATATCCACGCCCGTTTGATCCGACTTCACGCGCACCTTGACGTTGTAGTCAACCACGCGCTTGACTGGAGTAAGAATTTTCATGGCCGGCTGCGCGGAAGCTTTCCGCTAATTGTTAGAAAACGATTTCGTAAATATACATCAATTGTTTGATTAAAGCAGGATAAGATGTTAAATTTAATTCGAAATCGTTTTCGATAATTAGTCAATACCAGCAAACCCTGACAAGGAGCACGCCATGAGTTTTCGTACCATCAATCCGGCAACCGGAGAGCTCATCAAGGAATTTCCCCTGCAATCAGATGAACAGGTATTTGCCGCATTGGCAACGGCAGACCGCCGTTATCGCGAAGACTGGAAAAACCGTACGGTGGCCGAGCGGGCGCGGGTCGTCGCACGGGCTGCCCGGATTCTGCGTCAGAAGCGGGACGAATACGCACGGTATCCTACCCTGGAGATGGGTAAGGTCGTGGCCCAGAGCTACATGGAAATCGATCTGGTGGCGGACATCCTGGATTACTACGCTGCACAGGGCGAAAAGTTGCTCGAGCCGCAGCCCCTGCCGGGCGAACCCGGCGCTTCGGTAGTTGCCGAGCCCATCGGTGTCGTGCTTGCCATCGAACCGTGGAACTTTCCCTACTACCAGCTGGCGCGTGTCGCGGCGCCCCAATTGGTCGCCGGGAATGTAGTCATGATGAAGCATGCGGAAAGCGTGCCTCAGTGCGCGCTGGCGTTTGCGCGGCTGTTCGAGGAAGCGGGTGCGCCGGAAGGGGTTTACACCAATCTGTTTTGCAGTATTGACCAGATCGCCAGGTTGATTGATGACTTCAGGGTGCGCGGTGTGGCGCTGACGGGCAGCGAGCGTGCGGGGGCATCGGTGGCCGAGCGGGCCGGCCGCAATCTGAAGAAGGTGATTCTTGAGCTGGGCGGCAGCGATCCGGCCCTGATCCTGGAGGGCGCGCCTATGGATTTCGCGGTCGAGCAGGTGGTGATGGGCCGCACCTTCAATTCGGGCCAGGGCTGCGTCAATATCAAGCGCGTCATCGTGGTGGGCAGGGAGCGGGGCGAGAACATGCTGGCGGCTTTGAAAGAGCGCTTCGCGGCCCTGAAGGTAGGCGACCCAACCGACGCGGCAACCGCGCTTGGGCCGCTGGTCAGCGAGCGCGCCCTGGAAGGACTGCTGGCCCAGGTACGCGATGCGCAAGCGGCCGGCGCGCGCGTTGTCCATGGCGGAAAGCGTATCGAGCGGGCAGGTTTCTTCCTTGAGCCCACCATCATTACGGATATCGCCCAGGGCAATCCGCTATATCAGCAAGAGGCTTTCGGCCCGGTACTGTCCTTTTATGTGGTGGACAGCGAAGAAGAGGCTATTGAACTGGCCAATGCTACCCAGTACGGCCTGGGCGCGTTCATTTTCGATGCGGATGTCGAACATGCGCGGCAAGTCGCTTCGCGCATCGAAGCCGGCATGGTGTACATCAATTCGTGCTACATCGATTCGCCTGGCTTGCCCTTTGGCGGCATCAAGAATTCTGGCTTCGGACGGGAGTTGTCAGAGCTGGGTATTGGTGAATTCCTCAACCGCAAACTGGTGCGCGCGGCTCCGGCCGCCTGAAGTCCACGCATTCGAAGTCGGCCGCCGGGGCGAGCGGGCGATGCTGTACGTGTCATCGCCGGGCGGGTCAGCGGCCTGTATAGCGCGGCGGACGCCGTTCACGGAAGGCCGTCATGCCCTCCCGCGCATCGTTGCTGAGCAGCAGCTCGCGCTGCAGTCCGGCCTCGAACTGCAGCCCTTGTTCAAGCGGCAGCTCTGAGCTGGCCAGGATGGCCCGGCGTGCCGCATTGACGGCCATTGGCCCGTTCTTGATGATCTGCCGGGCAATGCCGAGCGCAGCTTGCTCCAGTCCGGCCTTGGGTACCAGTTCGGTGACCAGGCCGTGCCGCAGCGCGAACTGGGCGTCGAAGGTGTCCCCGGTAAGAATCATTCTCATGGCGACCCCCATGCCTGCCACCCTGGCAAGCCGTTGTGTGCCGCCGCCGCCGGGAAGAATGCCCCAGCGGGTTTCCGGAAGGGCGAAGCACGATTCGGCAGTGGCAATGCGGATATCGCAAGCGAGCGCCAATTCCAGCCCTCCGGCGAGACAAAAGCCGTCAATGGCCGCGATGGCGGGCTTGTTGACATCTTCTGGGCCGGTCAATCCGCCGAAGCTGACGGTCGTGGCAGGTGCGGCGCTTGCCGCAAGCTCTTGCCGATAGGGCAGATAGTCGCGGATATCGGCTCCGGTGCAGAATGCGCGTCCGCCCATGCCGGACAGGATGGCGACCTTCAATTCAGGATTCGTGTTGTAGCGCCGCCAGGCGTCCGCCAGGGCCCTGTCGTGCTCCACGTCCAGCGCATTGTGCTGGCCGGGTCGATTGATGGTGATGCGGGCGATGGCGTGGTCGATGACCTGGAATTCGATAGACATCGTAAATCGTTCCATGCAGCGCCAGACCTGCCGCGCTGCGGCGTCATGTCTGGCAGGGTCCGGATATCCGGTCAGGATATCTTTTATGTAAATACGAAATCGTTATCGATAATAACATTCCCGAGTATTTACCCGAATAATGGCAATGTATTGTTGACTATATAGCTGCATCTGTCTATCTTATCGAAAACGTTTTCGTTGCAGTTGTGAATGTGCTGAAGCGGAGCTCCGGGCAGGTCCTTGCCCGCGAGATGGATCGGACCAGTAGCCTAGACCTTTGGGGGTGGACATGAATGTGCAGAAACTGCTTTTTTCGATCATGACGATGTGCCTGCTGGGCAGCGTCAATGCTCAGGAGGCCGGCTGGCCAAGCAAGCCGGTCAAGCTGGTGGTGCCTTACTCGGCGGGGGGGCCGGTAGACAACCTGGCCCGCGCGCTGTCAGAGAAACTGGGCAAAATATGGCACCAGCCGGTAGTCGTGGAAAACAGGCCGGGCGGCAACGAAATTATCGGGGCCACCGCGGTTGCCAAGGCGCCCGGCGACGGTTATACGCTGCTGCTGGCGACCGAGGCGGCCGCCACGCTGAATCTATATGTATTCAAGAAGCTGCCCTACGATCCCATCAAAGAGCTGGCGCCTGTTACGCGCGTGGCCACGGCTAATATGATGATCGCCGCGTCGAACAACCTGCCTGTGAACGACCTGCGCGGCTTTGTGGAATATGTGAAGGCGCACCCGGGCCAGGTCAGCTACGGATCGGCGGGTATAGGCAACGGTACCCATCTGGCCATGGCCTGGTTCGCCAAAGAGCACGGGCTCGACATGGTCCATGTTCCATACAAGGGCCTTGCGCCGGCGCTACAGGATGTCATGAGCGGAACGATCCAGGCCACTGTCGGGGCTGCCTCCGTTATCGGGCCGTTTGTCCAGAGCGGCCATGTGAAGGGGCTGGCCATCAATGGCGCCAGGCGGGCTGCGATTCTTCCCGATGTCCCGACGTTCGCCGAAGCCGGCTTTCCCAATCTGGACGCAAGCTTTCCATTCAGCCTGCTGGCGTCGGGCGGCACGCCGGAGGCGATCCGCCAGAAAATCTACAACGATGTGAAGGCGGTTGTCATGGAAGAGCAGTTCCGCAAGCAGAATCTGGAACAATATGCGCTTGACCCCGTGGTCGATTCGCCAGAAGAGTATGCAAAATCTCTGGTCAAGGATCGGCAAATCGCCGCTGCCAAGGTCAAGGCCTCGGGAGCCCAGCTGGAATAGCCGGGTATCCTCAAGCTGATTCCAGCCCGCCGCCCGACGGCGGGCGCCTGCATGAGAGATTAGGTTCCATCCATGGAAGACGACGTTTATTTCTATCGCCCCGATGCCGGCCACGGCTTGCCCCATGACCCCTTCAAAGCCATTGTGGCGCCGCGCATCATAGGCTGGATATCCAGCGTCAATGCGGCGGGGCAGCCTAATCTGGCGCCTTACAGCTTTTGCGCCGCCGTTTGTTCACGGCCGGACATCATTGCGTTTTCAAGCGCGGGGTACAAAGACAGCGTGCGCAACGTCGAGGCCACACGCGAATTCGCCTGGAATTTTGTCAGCCGCGAGCTGGCCGAGACCATGAACGCCACTTCCGAACCGGTTGACGCTGAAATCAACGAGTTCCAGATGGCCGGCATCGAGCCGGCGGCCGGGCGCGCAATCAAGGCGCCCCACGTGGCGGCTTCGCCCGCCGTGCTGGAATGCAAGCTGGTCGAGATCCTGGCCTTGAAGGATCTGAACGGAAACAGCGCCGGCCATTGGGTCGTCTTCGGCCAAGTGGTAGGTGTGCACATCCGGCGCAAGTATCTGCGCGATGGCCTGTTCGATACATTTCTTGCCAATCCGGCGCTGCGGGCCGGTTACCGCGCGGACTACATGAGCGAAGGAAAGCGCTTCGAACTGTTCCGGCCCGGGCAAGGCTGAGCGCGCATCACGGCGCCCGGCGCTTGCCGGCCGGGCGTCAGGCTTCGTCGGCGGGGCGAAGATGCGCGCTGGCTTCGTGTTCGACGCGCAGGTACAGGGTGTCGGCAATGGGCTGCCGCATTTCTTCGAGAATGTGGCCCACCAGGCCGATTGAGCGGGCGGCCACGGCAAGGCCGCGGCAGATCTTCCACGAGATACCCATTTCAGAAGCAACCGCGGCCATGGCTCCGGTGACATTGACAGGCAGCGGGCGCCCCGATTGTTCGGTGGCCTGTTCGCCCAAGGCGACCATTAGCTGGATGTATTTGCCATCGTAGCCCGTTTCCCTTGCCACCTTGAACAGGGCTGGCGCGCGCGGATCGATGGGCTTGTGGAAAGGATGGCCGATTCCCGGAATGATTTCCTTGCGGCTGCGGTAGCCGGTAACGATATCTTTGGCCAGATCATCGATCCCGGGCTCGCCGCCGGCGTGCAGCGACTCTTGCAGCAGGCGCGCCGCGTTGTCCAGCGAGCCGACAAATACCGAACCCAAGCCCAGCAAGCCGGCGGCCACGGCGGCCTGTACCGCCTCGGGAGCGCCGCAGTACGTCATGCGCGTGGCCAGAGACGAGGGCGTGATGCCGTGTTCCACCAGAATCACCATCATCGCGTTGAACATGCGCAGCTCGTTGTCGGCGGGAAGGCGGCCGAACAATTGCAGGAAGGCCATCTGGCCGAAGTCCAGCTTGCCGACGATGTCTTCGCACAGGTCGAGCCCATGGATGACGACCCGTTTGGGCGTTGCCCAGGCAATATCGGATTTGATTTCGTTGAGTTTCATTGCGTTATCCTCACTGTTCTCTTGCAAGCCGGTCGGCCTGCAGTTGCTCCTTTGCGATATCGCGCAGGACATTCTTCAGGATCTTCACTCCGTTGGGACCATCTATCTGCGGAAAACCATCCACTGGAATAATGCGCCTGGGAATCTTGAAGCCTGCAATCCCCTGTTTGCAGTAATCCAGAAGCTCGGCCTCGCTGGCGCCCTGCGGACCGGGCAGGATGAATGCGACCGCGGCATCGCCTTCGCCCTCCTGTGTTACGCCGACAACCTGAGCGCCCGACACGGCGGGATGGGTGCAGAGAAATTCCTCTACTTCCGTGGGGTCGACCAGGTAGCCGCGCAGGCGCAGCGTGTCCTTCAGGCGCGACAGGTACTGGAAGCTGTTGCCGTGCGCGCAGGCGAGATCGCCGGTGCGCAGCCAGCCGTCCGCGGTGAGCGCATCGGCGGTGGCGCCCGGGTTGTTCAGGTAGCCCGCCATGATGTTGTAGCCGCGCAGTTGCAGTTCCCCTTGTTCGCCTTCGGGCACCGGCTTGCCGGTTGCGACGTGGGCGATGCGGAACTCGATATCCGGCGATATGGGGCGGCCCCCGGCGATGCGGCGTTCGTCCGCTGGTGAATCGCTGTCCCGGATGGCGCACAGCGCCAGGCATTCAGACATGCCGTACACCGCCGTCAGGGGCACTTGCCAGTCGGCCCAGGCCTGGTCGACGATCTTGCTTCCCAGGCCGGCGAATTCCGCGAAGCCGCCGTGCCGCCATTTGCTCAAAGATGCATTCGGGGCGTTGAGGATCATGCCGATCATTGCGTCCGAGCCGTACAGATGGGTGACGCGGTGTTTCTCGAAGGCCTCGGCCGCCGCCTGAGCCTTGAAAACCGGAAGAAAGACGCACGCCGCGCCCGCCGCCAGTGTGGCGAGGGCCTGGATGAATCCCATGACGCCGTACAAGGGAAGGGCGCACAGGCTGGCGTCACCGGCTTTCATGCCGGTTGCCGAGGCCGCATTCAAGGCGTGGGTGACGATGCCCGTCTGTGTGTGAACGGCCAGCTTGGGTTTGCCAGTCGTGCCCGAGGTACTGAAAGTGCACCAGGGATCTGTGCTTTCGCCCCAGTTGCCGGGGTGGGGCTCATGGCCGGTCCACATGAATTCGTGGGGCGCGGGTACCTGGATCACGTGCTCCAGGGATTCGACGGCGGCCTGGATGGCCGTTGCGGCCGCCGCATAGTCAAAATCCAGGAAGCGGGCCGGAATGACCAGCAGCCGGGCTTGCGCGGTATTGACAATATGCAGCGCTTCCGCGGTTTTGAGCCGGGTGCTTACAGGAACGAGCAGCACGCCCAACTGTGCGGCGGCGAACAACAGCTGCAGCCATGTTGCGCCGTCGGGCAGCCAGACCGCAAGCCGGTCGCCGCGCCGCAGGCCCAGGCTCGAGAGAAAGCCGGCGGCGCGCCGAGCGGCGACGCCGAGTTCGCGGCGAGTTACCGCCGCGCCGTTCTGGTGGAAGGCGGGCAGCGCGGGGTCATGCGCATTGAGAATATGCCGGTACATGAGACAGGCTCCTCACTGCGCCAGGGCGGCGCGAGCGATCTGCAGCCGCTGCATTTCAGAGGTGCCCTCGCCGATGCGGAATGCGCGCGCATCGCGGTAGAAGCGCTCGACAGGAAGTTCGCACATGTAACCCATGCCGCCGAATATCTGCAGCACCCGGTCTGCGACGCGGCATCCCATTTCACTGGCATATAGTTTTGCCCGGGAGGCGGCGATTCGCGCGGCCGGCGCATCGGCGTCGATCAGCGCCGCGGCATGTCCGATCAACAGGCGCGCCGCTTCTATTTCTACGTCGTTGTCGGCGATCATGAACTGCAGGCCCTGGTGCTGGGCGAGGGCAATGCCAAAGGCCTTGCGCTCGTTAGCATATTCGCATGCCATCGACTGTGCGCGCGAGGCTAGGCCCAACGAACGGCTGGCGGACAGCAGACGGTCCTGGTTGATGGACTGCATCATCCCCAGGAAACCAGTGCGCGGCGTACCCAGCACGTCTTCGTCGGGAACGAAGCAATCGTCGAGCGTGAATCCGTTCAGGTGGTAGCCGCGCCATCCCATCTTCTTGTAGCGCGTCATCCCCGCCACGCCCGGATTGCCCTGTCGGACGATGAAAGTGCCGAAACGGTCTTTCAGCGACGCTTCCGCGTCGGTAACAGCCAGGACCACAATGTAGTCGGCGGTTTCTGCATGGGAAATGAAGTGCTTGCTGCCGGTCAGCCGCCAGCCGCCAGGCGCTTTGACCGCTCGTGTCTTCAGGCTGCCCAGGTCGGAGCCGGCATTGGGTTCCGTAAGGGCATAGGTAATCGTCTTCCTGCCGGTCAGAATGTCGGGCAGCAGATCGCGTTGCTGCGCCGGGTTCGCCTGAGTCAGCTGCAGAGGCAGGTGTCCGAACACCTCGCTCAATGGCACCGAGGTATAGGTCAGTTCTTCCAGAATCGCCACTTTGGCGTCCGCGGACAGGCCCGGACCGCCGATTGACTCGGGCAGATTGAAGCCATACAGCCCCAGGGCGGCGACTTCGGCGCGCAGTTGTGCCAGCAGTGCCCGGTCTACATCGTCGTCCGCTTCTATCTGTTGTTCGAGCGGCACCAGCCGTTGCCGTACAAAACGCCGGGCGGTGTCGCGGATCATCGAAAGTTCAGTCTGATTGGAGTCGCTTTCCATGGTGTCTCCCAATAGTTTCGAAAACGTTTTCGAAACAGCGTAGCGATTCGACTCAAGGAAGTCAAGCAATCTCGACAAAATTACTCTGGAAAACGGTTTCGGACGAACCTCGGCATGCGGCGCAATGAGGGATAATGTCGCCAAACCATTTCAGGGAATCGAATTGGACATCAAGCAATTTGCCGCGCATCTGAAGCTATCCGTCAGCACCGTCTCCAAGGCGATCAATGGGCGATCGGACGTCAGCAAAGCAACCCGGGAACGTGTCCTGCAGGCTGCGGCGAAGCTGGGATTCAGTCCCGATCCCGCGGGCCGGCGCTTGCGGCGGCAGGCCTCGGACACCATCGGTTTCGTAATTTCCGCGCCCCAGGCTCAATTTGCCCATCCATTTTTCCTGAATATGCTGGCGGGCATTGAAGATGCGCTGGAAGGAACGCATTTTCAAGTCATCATCGCCTCGGGCCGCACTGTCGAAACAGAGATCGACGTGTTTAAGCGCCTGGTGGAAAAACAGCGGGTGGATGCCCTGTTGTTCGGCCGGACCCGGCGCAACGACGCGCGCATCGAATACCTGCTCGAGCGCGATATTCCCTTTGTGGCCTATGGCCGCAGCGACAGCTCCCAGGCGTTCCCCTACGTCGACATCGATCCCACGGTGACCGGACGCGACGGCTGCGGGCGGTTCATTGCACTTGGTCATCGCCGTATAGCGCTGGTGCATTCGCCCGAGTTCCTGATGTTCAGCCACTTTCAGCGGCTGGGCTACGAAGAGGCGCTGCGGGCGGCCGGTATCGCCTTCGATCCCGACCTGTGCGCCGAAGAGGCTATGACCGAAGAGGGCGGCCAGCGTGCCGCGCGCAAGATGCTGGCGCTGCCAAACCCCCCCACCGCGTTCGTCTGCGGGCAGGACATGATGGCGGTTGGAGTGATGCGGGCGATCGCGGAAGCGGGCAAGATTCCCGGCCAGGATGTCGGGGTGATCGGCAGCGACGACCATCCCGTCGGCCGGCTGGTCAGCCCGGCGCTGACGACTTTCTCGGCGGAAACCAGCCGCGTCGGCAAGCGGATGGTTGAGCTTCTGCTGGCACGCCTTGAAGGCGCAGACCCCGCTACGCTGCAAGAAGTCTGGACTCCGGAGCTTATCCTGCGGTCGTCCGACGGCCCGCCCAAAACCAGGTAAACCGCGCAGCGGCGCGTTTGAGCTTGTGCATTGTGCGGGCTCATGCTATCTTTTTCGAAAACGTTTTCGTTAATTGGACGAGGCGCCGCCATGGCAAAGCATTCAGGCACGATACAAAAGGGGTTCGACCGGCAGGCCGCCTACTTCCGGACGCGCATAGGCATGCGCAATTCGGATACGGACCAATTCCGGCATATCAATAACGCGGCGATTGCGTCGTTCTTCGAAGAAGCCCGCATGTCCGTCTTTGCGCAGGACGATCTGGCGGTCAGCATGCAGGGGAAGAATGTCGTCGTCGCCCACTTGGCCATCGATTTTCTGAAAGAGATTTTCTACCCCGGCGAACTCGAGATCTGGACAACGCCTGAACGGGCGGGCACGACCTCGTTCACCCTGATTCAGGGCCTGTATGCCGGCGATACCCTTTGCGCGCGGGCCAAAGCGGTTTGTGTGCTGCTGGATTCACAAAGCAGGCAGCCCGTTGCCCTGCCTGATGCCTTGCGCGGGCAGCTTGCGCCAGGCAGGGCCGGCGGTCCGCGCCGGCTTCCTTTCAACGATCAACACTGACAAAGGTGATGGACATGTCTTCGACATTGACGCTTGATATACAAGACCACATAGCCGTCGTCACCCTCAACGACATGCAGCGGCGCAACGCATTGTCCCGGCGCATGGTCAGCGAGATGTTCGATGCCCTGGAGTCAAGCCGGCAGCGCGGCGCCAGGGCGGTTGTGGTGGCCGCCAAGGGTCCGGCTTTTTGCGCAGGCGCCAATATCGATGACCTGCGCGATGGCTGGATGGAACAAGCCGATCCGAAGACGGATCCTGCATTCCTGTTCCAGCGCCTGGTTGAGGAAGACAGGGTGGTGGTGGCGGCGGTGCAGGGTCCCGCTGTGGGCGGAGGCTTCGAACTGACGCTTTCCTGCGACCTGGTCGTCGCCGAAGACCAGGCCTGGTTTGCGCTGCCCGAGGTGACAAGGGGAGTTATTCCAAATACCGGATTGGCGCTGCTGCAGCATATGGTGGGTACGCGGCGCGCCTTGCATCTGGTGTTGGGGGCACAGCGGATTTCAGCCGTGCAGGCATTGCAGCAAGGGCTGGTCAATGAAGTCGTCGAAAGCGGCCGGGCAACCGAGCGCGCCATAGCGCTGGCGAAAATGATTACCTCCAGCGCTCCTCCCGGCGCATTGCGTACGGCCAAGCACCAGCTGCATAGTCATGCGGGCTACGACTGGCAGCGGGTCAGAAGTTCCGTGGCAGACGTGCCCCGCGCGGAATGGCAGGAAGGGCTGGACGCTTTCACGCAGAAGCGGGGAACCAACTTCGACCCGTTCTGGACGGTTTGCTCTACTGATCAAGCGACCCGGAGCGGCCAATCATGATCAAATACATCAATGATGCGAGCGCGCCCTTGCCGCGAGGCCATTATTCGCAGGCAGTGAAAGCGAACGGTTTTGTTTTCGTGTCAGGCCAGCTGCCGCTGGAGGCGGGGCCCGGTCTCAAGATACCCGATGGGCTGGACGCCCAGGTTATCCAGGTGTTCGATAACATCCGGGCTGTGCTGCAAGCGTCGGGCAGTTCTCTGCAAGATCTAGTCAGCGTACAAGTATTCATCGCCGACATGGCAAACTGGCCTCGCGTCAATGAGCTATATGCCCGCATACTTGGCCAAGGCCTGGCTCCCGCCAGGACAGTGGTCAGCTGCCCGCAGATTCACTATGGCGCCGAAATCGAAATCAGCGCAGTGGCGGTGGCGGGCGGCTCTTAGTAGGCCGGAACCGGCCGGCTATCATCACCGCGGCAGTCTGGCGCCCCATACGCCAGACCATATAGTTAATAAGATTATTTCATTTGAACCGGTATGGCAGCGCCCAGATAATGGCCTGCAATCAAATAACTATTCGTACCGGAGACAATCGCCATGCCCACTGCCTCGCTGTTGCGGCGGACGACGCACGCCCTGTTGCTGAGCCTTGCGCTGGGCGCGGCCGCCGCCCAGGCCGCCGACGCCTACCCCGACCGTCCCATTACCCTGGTTGTGCCGTTTGCCGCGGGCGGGGGCGCCGATGTGATTGCCAGGCTGCTGGCCACCAAGCTGCCCGCGCAACTGGGCGGCCAGTCTGTCATTGTGGACAACAAGCCGGGCGCGTCGGGCAATATCGGGGCCGGCCAGGTGGCCCGCGCGCCGGCCGACGGGTATACCTTCCTGCTGACCAACAGCACGCTTACCATCAACGCCAGCCTGGGTATGCACGGCACGCCCGATGTGCGCAAAGAGCTGGCGCCGGTGTCGCTGCTGGTGATCGCGCCGGTGGCGCTGGGGGTGAATGCGTCAATGCCGGCCAAGACTGTGCCCGAATTGGTCGACTACGTCCAAAAGAATAACGGCAAGCTCAGCTACTCTTCGTGCGGCAATGGCACGCCGCAGCACTTCGCCGGCGAATTCATCAAGCAGGCCGCCAAGCTGGACATGGTTCACGTGCCGTACAAGGGCTGCGCGCCGGCCGTTAATGACGGGCTGGGCAATCAGGTGCCGATTCTGTTCAGCACGATTCCCAACCTGGCGCCGCACGCCGAAACGGGCAAGCTGCGCATGCTGGCCGTGGCGTCCGCCAAGCGGGTGTCGTTCATGCCCGACCTGCCGGCCATTGCCGAGACCCAGCCGTTCGGCTCTTTGGATATTTCCGTATGGTTCGGCGTGTTCGCGCCGCAGGGGCTGCCGGCCGAGGTGAAGAAGAAATTCGAGGCGGCCGTCACCGCCACCATGGCGGACCCCGCCGTGCAGCAAGCCTTCCGTGACCGCTACTACGAGATCGAGAAAACCGGCGCCGCCGCCATGGCCAGCCAGGTCGACAAGGACCTGGACATGTATGGCAAGCTGGCCAGGCAGTCCGGCATTACGCTGCAGTAGCGCCGCCCCGTGTTCAGACTTCGTTCCAAGGAAACCCCATGAGCATTGCCCCGGACCTGAAAGCCTGCATCGATGACCTGGTCGTCGCCAATCGCGTGCTGGCGCGCTTCGGCGTGCTGGATGGCTTCGGCCATGTCAGCGTGCGGCATCCGCACGACGCGCAGCGCTTCCTGCTGTCGCGTTCGCTGGCGCCCGAGCTGGTTACCGCCGACGACATCATGGAATTCGGCATGGATTCCGAGGTGGCCAACGGCGACGACCGCAAACCCTATCTGGAACGCTACATCCACGGCGAGATCTATCGCGCGCGGCCCGATGTGCATGCCGTGGTGCACAGCCATTCGCCGTCGGTGATTCCTTTTGCCGGGTCGTCGGTGCGGCTGCAGCCCATTTATCATATGGCCGGCTTCCTGGGCGGCGGCGCGCCGGTATTCGATATCCGCTGCTGCTTCGGGCATACCGATATGCTGGTGCGCAACCGCGACCACGGCAAAGAACTGGCGCAGACGCTGGGTGATAAGCAGATTTCGCTGATGCGCGGCCATGGTTTTGTCGCGGTGGGCCCGGGCATACCGGTGGCGGTGTACCGCGCCATCTATACCGAGATGAACGCGGCATTGCAGCAGAAGGCCATCGGCCTGAATGGCGAGGTCACCTACCTTAGCCAGGAAGAGGCGGCGCTGGCCGACGAGATGATGGCCGGTGTGATGAACCGGCCGTGGGAATTGTGGAAGAAGAAGGCCTACGAGTAATCGCCGGGCTCAGGCGGCAACCAGCCTGAGCAAGGTGATTTCCGACGGCGCGCCCAGCCGCAGCGGCGGGCCCCAGTAGCCGGTGCCGCGGCTGGTGTACACCCACATGTCCTGGAAGCGGTGCAGGCCGGCGGTAAAGGGCTGCTGGAAGCGCACGAAGAAATTCCAGGGCAGGAACTGGCCGCCGTGCGTGTGGCCCGACAGCTGCAGCCGGTAGCCGGCCGGCGCGGCCGCGGCGGCGCTGCGCGGCTGGTGCGCCAGCAGCAGGCTGATGGCCCCGGCGGGCGCGCCCGCCAGGGCCGCCGGCGGGTTGCTGGCCTGCGCAGGGTCGAACGCGCCGGCGCTGTAGTCGGTGACCCCGGCCACCACCAGCTGCGCATCGCCATGGTCCAGCACCACGTGTTCGTTCATCAGCACGCGCAGGCCGATGCGGCGAAACTCTGCCACCCATTGTCCGGCGCCGGAATAGTATTCGTGGTTGCCCGTTACCAGGTATGCGCCGTGGCGCGCGGCCAGCTGGCCCAGCGGCCGGGTGTGCGGCGCCAGCTGCGCCACCGGGCCGTCCACCACGTCGCCGGTGACGGCGATCAGGTCGGGCCGCAGGGCATTGACGGCCTGGACGATGTGCGCGACATAGCCTTGCTTGATGGTGGGGCCCACGTGGATATCGCTGATCTGGGCAATGGTGAACCCGTGCAGCGCGGCGGGCAGGCCGGCGATGGGCACGTCGACGCGCGCCACGCGCGCCAGGCGCCTGGCGTTGAACGCGCCCGCCAGTGTGGCGGCCAGGGCCAGCGCCAGCACCGCGAAGGCGCTGGCCGTCTTGAGCGCCGGCACCGGCAGCGCGGCCGAGGCCAGGGTGCTTGTCGACAGCGCCGCAGCCAGCGCCACATCGCGCAGCAGGGTCAGCACGAACAGTGACGAGAACAGGCCCATCAGCACCAGCCCGGTGCCGGCCACCCAGTCGGCCCAGGGGCGCGCGGCAAACGGGCGGATCACTAGCGACACCGGCATCAGGATGCATGACAGCGCCAGCAGCGCTACGCCGGCCCACTGCTGGCCGCCGGAAAGGGCAAGATCGGGAATCAGGCGCAGGCCGACATAGACATGGGCGGCGGCAACGATGGCGATCAGGCGCAGCAGGAACGAGAGTCTGGACATCGGGAAGAATATGGGGGCAGGGGCGTTCGGGGTGTTGCTGGAATGGTTGCCGCAGACAACCAGGCGCCTGGGCCTTGGTCCGGCGCCAGTTTAATCCGAGTATTCATCGTGCCCGCACCGACCCCGGGAACCTGTGTATAGAAGATCTGAGCGGCGGGGCGGGATGCCGGCTGCATGATCCAGCCAGATTGTCGATTCGCGAATTGGCAAAGCGGGCGTTGGGCAGCGGCCCACAGGCTTGCTGCAGCAGGCTCATCGCGTAGGTTGGTTCTACCTAGCCGTGCGCATGCGGCATGGCGTAAGCTCTCGGGTCATGGCCGACCTGAAACTCCTGGAAGATCTGATCGCGTTGGCGCAGGCCGGCAGCTTCGTGCGCGCGGCCGAGCTGCGCCATGTTACCCATCCGGCGTTCGGCCGGCGCATCCGCGCGCTGGAAGCCTGGGCCGGCACGCCGCTGGTGGACCGCCAGCGGGCGCCCGTCATCCTGACGCCGCAAGGCGAGGCCCTGCTCAAGACGGCGGCCCAGGTGGTCGAGCGGATGGAGCAGGTGCGCCACCGGATCCGCCGCTCGGGCGCGGCCGGCGAGTCGGTGCTGCGCATTGCCACCGGCCGCAGCCTGGCGCGCACGCTGGTCGCCGACTGGATCGCCCGCCTGCGGCACCGCAGCCCGAAGGTGCTGGCCGAAGGCGCGCAGGTCGAGCTCAGCACCGGCATGATGCAGGACCTGGTCGCCCGGATGGAGCAGGGGCGCATCGACCTGCTGTGCTGCTATGAACACCCGGCGCTGTCGGTGCAGCTTAGCCCCGAACGCTACCGATACATGACGCTGGGTATCGACAAGCTGGTGCCGGTCAGCCAGGTGGACACGCGGGGCCGGCCCCGCTATTCGCTGCGCGAAGCCGGCCCCGGCGTGCCGCTGCTGACCTATGCTGGCGGGCTGTCAATGGAGCGCATTGTCGGCGACCGCCTGGAAGCCATGCCCTATGCGCTGGCGCCTTTCGTGCGCATCGATTCCCTGGATGCGGCCCATGGCCTGGTGCTCAAGGGCCTGGGTGTGGCCTGGCTGCCCTGGTCGATGGTGGCCGGGGACTGCCGCCGCGGCACGCTGGCGGCGCTGGGCGGGCGCAGTGAAGAGATCTCTTTCGAGGTGCGCCTGTACCGTTCGCGAGCGCGCCTGGCCGACCTGGCCGAGGCGGCCTGGGAAGTGACTGCCAACCGGGCAGGCTGATGTCTGCTTTGTGCTGAATAAGCACGGCAATGTGCTGCTTTGGCACATTGCGCCTGATGGGGGGCCCGAGAATATCGACCGATATTCCAACGAGACGGATACGCCGTCCATCACAGCACCCCAGGGAGACATCATGAAAACCATATCGCAGCCGCTGCGCGGCGCCATGTTCGCGCTTTGTTCTGTTGTTGCCTGCGCCGCCGCCGCGCCGGCGGCGGCCGATTACCCGGAGCGTTCTATTTCGCTGGTGGTGGGCTACCCGGCGGGCGGCAGCGTCGACCTGACCGCCCGCTTGTTCGGCGAAGAGCTGGCCAAGCGCCTGGGGCAAAGCGTGGTGATCGAAAACGTGGGCGGGGCCGGCGGCACCATCGGCGCGCAGCGCGTGGCGCGCGCCGAGTCCGATGGCTATACGCTGCTGCTGGGGTCGACCAATGAAATGGTCATTGCCCGCATGGTCAACCCGGCCGTCAAGTACGACGGCGCCAGGGATTTCACCGCGCTGGGCGTGATCGCCTCGCAGCCGATGCTGCTGGCCGCCAGTAAGGCGTCAGGCGTGACCACGGCCGCGCAATACCTGCAGAAGCTGCGGGCGGCGGAGCCCGGCACGTTCAACTTCGGCTCGTCGGGCGTGGGCACGGCCCTGCACCTGGCGGGCGAGATGGTCAACCAGTCCACCGGCACGCGCGCCGCGCACGTGCCTTACCGCGGCGTGGCCCCGATGGTTACCGACCTGATGAGCGGCCAGCTCGACTACGGCGTGCTGGTGCTGTCGTCGGGCCTGCCGCAGGTGCGCGGCGGCAAGGTGGTGGCGCTGGGCGTGACCGAGAAGCAGCGTTCGCCCGCCGCGCCGGATATTCCCGCCCTGGCCGAGACCCCGGGCTTCGAGGGCGTGGACATCAACGTCTGGTTCGCCCTGTACGGCCCGGCGGGTTTGCCCGGGCCGGTGGCCGCCAAGCTGCGCGGCGCGCTGGCCGAAACGCTGAAATCGGAGCAGTTCCGCGCCAAGCTGCAGCAGGCCGGCGGCGTGCTGGCTCAGCCAGGGGTGGATCCGGTAGCCTACCAGGCCAGCGAAACCGAGAAATACGGTGCGCTGGTCAAGGCCGCGAAGATCCAGGCGCAGTAACCCGCAGCACAAGGAACCACGCAGCATGCAATTCCAGCTTTCCGCCCCGGACCTGTCGGCCGAACGCGCGGGCAACACCAGTACGCCAGGCGTCTGGCATTTCGATTCCGGGGCGCCGGGGCGGGCGCTGCTGGTGACCGCCCTGGTGCACGGCAACGAACTGTGCGGCGCCTGGGCGCTGAAGGACCTGCTGGCATCGGGCCTGCGGCCGCGCCGCGGCAGCCTGACGCTGGCCTTCTGCAACCTGGCGGCCTTCGACCGCTTCGACCCGGCCCGGCACGACGCGTCGCGCTTTGTCGACGAAGACTTGAACCGCGTCTGGAGCGCGCCGCGGCTGGACGATGCCGCCACCTGCGAGCGCCGCCGCGGCGCCGCGCTGCGCCCGTGGGTGGAACGGGCCGACTGGCTGCTGGATCTGCATTCGATGCACGAGCCCGGCGCGCCGCTGCTGCTGACCGGCGTGCTGCCGCGCAATATCGCGCTGGCGCGCCGGCTGGGCGCGCCCCGGCATGTCATCGTGGACGCGGGCCACAAGGACGGCGTGCGCATGCGCGACTATGGCCGCTTCGGCGACCCGGCTCAGGCCGATGCCCGCGCGCTGCTGATCGAATGCGGTTTCCATGGGGACCCGGCCACGCGCCTGGTGGCGCGCGACATGGTGGCGCGCATGCTGGCCGAGTCGGCCGTGGTGGACGCGGCCGACCTGCCGGCGGGGTGGCTGCTGCCGGGGGCTCAGTCGAACAAGGGAAACAAGGTGTCGGACACCTGCCGTGACACCAGCTGTGATGATGCCGGCCTGCAGCGCGTGCTGGAAGTGACCGACGCCGTGGTGGCGCCATCGATGAACCTGCGCTTCGCGCAGCCCTGGCAGGGGCTGGAGACGCTGGCCCGGGCCGGATCGCTGATCGGCTGGGCGGACGATGCGCCCATCGTCACGCCTTACGACAACTGTACGCTAGTCATGCCGTCGCTGCGGCAGCTCAAGCCGGGCGTGACGGTGGTGCGGCTGGCGCGCGAGTACGCAGACTGAAGGACCGGCTTGCGCGGGCCGCGGCGCCGGCTCAGGGCAGCGGCATGTCGAAGCCTGCTTTGGCCAGTTCGAACTGGCATTGTTCGAAGCCCGTGCCCGGCACGAGTTCGCCCGCGCGGTCGCGGATTTCGTCCATGCGAGCGTGGATATGCTGCGCGGCATCCGCGCCGGGCTCGACGAAGATGCCGCGCGTCATGGTGATGTTGGCGCTTTCGACGCCGCCTGCGCCCGCCAGCAGAATGCAGCGGGTGGGGGCGTCTTCGGCCACCAGGGCGGCCAGGGCCGGGCTGACAGAAGCCGGCGCCAGGCGTTCCAGGGCATCGGGCAGCAGCAGGCCTTCGGTCATGGCCGTGGCGGCGGTGGGGGCCAGGCAATTCACCCGGATGTCGTACTTGGCGCCTTCCAGCGCCAGGGTCTGCATCAGGCCCACCAAGGCCATCTTGGCGGCGCTGTAATTCGCTTGCCCGAAGTTGCCATACAGGCCGGACGACGAGGTGGTCATCACGATGCGGCCGTAGCGCTGTTCGCGCATGATTTCCCAGGCCGCCTTGGCGCAGTGCACGCTGCCCATCAGGTGCACGTCGAGCACCTGCCGGAAATCGTCCAGCGTCATCTTGGAAAAGCTCTTGTCGCGCAGAATACCGGCGTTGTTGACCAGGATGTCGACGCGCTGCCATTCGTCCATGGCGCGGCCCACCAGGGCCTGCATGGCGGCGTAGTCAGTGACGTCGCCGGCCGCGGCCAGCGCGCTGCCGCCATTGCGCACGATTTCATCGGCCACCGCGCTAGCGGGCGAGCCGGCATGCGCGCCGGCCACGTCGTTGACCAGCACGCGCGCGCCGTGGCGGGCGAGTTCCAGGGCGTGCGCCCGGCCCAGTCCGGCGCCGGCGCCCGTGACGATGGCGACGCGATCCTGCAATAACTTCTTCATGAATACTCCAGGTAGAAATCGGCCCGGTTCAGAACGCCACGGCGTCCCGCCCCTTCAGGCCCAGCATGGCCCGCGCTTCGTCGGGCGTGGCGATGTCCAGCGAAAGCTCGCCCAGAATGCGGCGTATTTTGCTGACTTGTTCGGCACATGATTTTGCCAGTTGTCCGCGGGCCAGGTACAGGCTGTCTTCCAGCCCCACGCGCACGCTGCCGCCCAGGATGGCGCCCATGGTCACCAGCGGCATCTGGTGCCGGCCCGCGCCCAGCACTGAAAAGCGGTAGCCGTCGCGGCCGAACAGGCGGTCGGCGGTGGTTTTCATGGCTACCAGGTTTTCCGGGTCGGGGCCCATGCCGCCCAGGATGCCGAAGATGTTCTGGATGAACAGCGGCCCCTTGACCAGCCCCTCATCGACGAAGTGGGCCAGGTTGTACAGGTGCCCCATGTCGTAGCATTCGAACTCGAAGCGCGTGCCGCAGTCTTCGCCCAGCACTTTCAGAATGTGCCGGATGTCGCGGAAGGTGTTGCGGAAGATGAGGTCTTCCATGCCTTCTATGTACGGCTTTTCCCAGTCGTGCCGCCATTCGGCAATGCGCCGCGCCGCCGGGTGGATGGAGAAGTTCATGGAACCCATATTCAGCGAGCACATCTCGGGCCTGGCGCGCAGCGGGTAGGCCAGCCGCTCTTCCAGCGTCATGCGGGTGCTGCCGCCGGTGGTGATGTTGATGACGGCATCGGTCGCGTCGCGGATGCGCGGGATGAATTCATCGAATACGGCCGGATCCGCTGTGGGGCGGCCATCGCGCGGGTCGCGCGCGTGCAGGTGCAGGATGGCGGCGCCGGCTTCGGCGGCCTGGATGGCCTGCTCGGCGATCTGCGCGGGCGTCAGGGGCAGGTGTGCGGACATGGTCGGCGTGTGTACCGACCCGGTGACAGCGCAGCTGATAATGACCTTGTCTTGTCGGTTTGGCATGTGGGATCTCGTCAATGACGGGTAAGGGGGGCGGGCCGCCTATACGGCCAGCCATTGGGCTACCAGGGCCTCGTTCGAGCTCAGTTCCCGCGGGCTGCCCTCGAAGACGATGCGGCCGTGCCCCATGACGCAGACGCGTGTCGAGACCTTCAATGCGATCGTCAGCTTCTGCTCGACCAGCAGCACCGCGACGCCCTTGCGGTGCATGTCCTGGATGCATTCGCCGACCTGGGCCACGATGCGCGGCGCCAGCCCTTCGGTGGGCTCGTCGATCAGCATGACCAGCGGATTGCCGAGCAGCGAGCGGCAGATCGTCAGCATCTGCTGCTCGCCGCCCGACAGGCTGCCGGCCCGGGTATTGCGCCGTTCTTTCAGGCGCGGAAAGTAGTCGAACATCTGTTCCATGGTCCAGCGGTGCGCGCCGGGCACGGCGGGCTGCTGGCCCATGCGCAGGTTCTCGTCCACGGTCAGGTTAGCGAAGACCTCGCGTTCTTCGGGCACATAGGCGATGCCGGCGCGGCAGATGGCATAGGGCCGCGCGCCCGCCAGGTCGCGCCCGCACAGGCGCACGCGGCCCGAGGTGGGCGGCACCAGGCCCATGATGGCCTTCATGGTGGTCGAGCGCCCCGCGCCGTTGCGGCCCACCAGGCTGACGACTTCGTCGCGCCCGACCTGCAGGTCCACGCCGTGCAGCACGTGGCTTTTTCCGTAGTGGGCGTGCAGGTTGTCCACGCCCAGCAGGGCGGTGTCGGCGGCAGTGTTCATGGGGTGGCCTCGTCGCCCAGGTAGGCCTCGCGAACCCCGGCGTGGGCGCGGATTTCCGCGGGGGTTCCGGTGGCGATCACCTGGCCGTAGACCAGGACGCTGATGCGGTCGCTGAGGGAAAACACGACGTCCATGTCGTGCTCGACAATCATTAGCGTGCGCCCCGCTGAAATCTCGCGGATCAGCTGGGAGGTGTACTCGGTTTCGTCATGCGACATGCCGGCCATGGGTTCGTCCAGCAGGATCAGCCGGGGATCCGATGCGAGCGTCATGGCGATTTCCAGCGAGCGCTGCTCGGAATACGCCATTTCGCCGGCCACCGAGCCCGCCTTGGCCGCCAGGCGCACCAGATCGAGCAGCCTGCCGGTTTCCTCGCGGATGCGGCGGTCGCGGTCGATGAACTTCCAGAATGCATATTGCAGGCCGTGCGCGCGCATCACGGCCAGGCGCACGTTTTCGTAGGTGCTCAGCCTGGGAAAGATATTGGTGATCTGGAACGAGCGCGCCAGCCCGCGGCGGTTGATCGCCTGCGGCGTGCGGCCGCCGATTTCGCGGCCTTCGAAGCGGATCGCGCCGGAGCTGGGCGCCAGCTGGCCGGATACCAGGTGGAACAGCGTGGACTTGCCGGCGCCGTTGGGGCCGATCAGCGCGTGCCGTTCGCCGGTGCGCACCTGCAGATCGACGCCGCGGATGATATCGGTGGGACCGAACGATTTGCGCAGGCCGTGCAGGGCCAGGATGGGGTCGCTCATGCCGATTCCTCGCTGTGTTGCGCCGGTGCCGGCCCGGAAGGCGCCGGCTCGCCATCGGCCAGCGCGTTCAGTATCTGGCGGCAGCGCCAGTACAGCAACGCGGCCGCGCCGAACAGCAGCAGCGGCACGCCCCAGGTGGCGGGCGAGCCGGGCTGCCACGAGCGGTCGAACAGCGCGACGGCGGGCCAGGGGCCGCCCGCGCCGGCCTGCATCAGCGCGCGGTATTCCTGCGAGAACAGGCGCTGCAGCAGCTCGATGGTGAACACGGTGCCGGCGCCCGCCAGCACGGCGCAGGCGGCGGCCAGCACGAACAGCGGCATCAGCCGGGCCGGGGCATGGCGCTCGCGCAGGCGCCCGGTGATCGCGATCAGCCCGGTCAGGCCGGTGGGCAGGAACATCATGACCAGCACGAACAGGATGCCCTGGTAAAGCAGCCACGAGCGGGTCAGGTCCGAGATGGCATATCCGAAGAAGGTCATCAGCGCCGCGCCGAACGCCGGCCCCAGGAACACCTGCACGCCGCCGATATAGGTATTGAGCACCGCGGCGGCCGACAGCGACGGGTCGAACACGACGTAGTTGGCCGACTCGTTGGACAGCACCTGCAGGCCGCCTGCCATGCCGGAGAACATGGCCGAGATGGCGAACACCAGGGTGCTGAGGCCGTGCACGTTGTAGCCCAGGAACTTCAGCCGATGGCTGTTTTCGCGCAGCCCCAGCGTCAGCCTGCCCAGGGGCGTGCGCGTGTACAGGTAAAGCAGCGCCATGGCCGTCAGCACCCAGGCCAGCGTCAGGTAATACACCTGGGTGGTCGAGCCGAAGTCATAGCCCCAAGTGGGCATGCGCATGGTCGAAATGCCCGCCTCGCCGCCGAACACGCCCTTCAGGTGCGGCGCCAGCGAATGGACGAGTTCCGCGATGGCCAGCGTGATCATGGCGAAGTAGGTGCCGCTGCGCTGGGTGGCGAACCAGCCCGCGATCGCGCCGAACACCAGGCCGCCCAGCGCGCCGGCCAGGGGCATCAGGGGCGTGGGCAGCAGGCCCGCGCCGCCCACCGCGTTCATGGCGTGCACGGTGGCGAAGGCGCCCACGCCGAAGTAGGCCGCATGGCCGAACGACAGCATGCCGGCCTGTCCGCACAGCAGGTTGTAGGCGCTGGCGAACAGGGCGGCGATAAGCATCTGGATGGCCGCGTTGAGCAGGCCCTGCGACAGCAGGAACGGCAGCGCCGCCAGCAGCGCGGCGCCCGCCACGCAGGTGATCAGGGTCTTACGCATGATTTCAACCGTTTTCGCCCAGCAGGCCGCCGGGCCTCACCAGCAGGACCAGCAGCATCAGCGCGAAGGGCAGCGTGGCGGCCAGGCTGGAAAGATTCAGGGTCATCAGCCCGCCTATGCCGCGGGCCCATTCGCCGGCGCCGAACAGCGCGAACAGGTCGGCCAGGCTGGCGTCCACCGTCACGGCCAGCGAGGTGATGATGCCGATCAGCAGCGACGCCAGCATCGCCCCGGCCAGCGAGCCCAGCCCGCCAACCACCACCACCACGAACACCATCACGCCCAGTTCCAGCGCCATGTTGGGATTGGTGGTGTAGAAGGCGCCGGCCACGGCGCCGGCCAGCCCCGCCAGTGCGGCGCCCACGCCGAACACGCCCATGAACACCAGCGGCACGTTATGCCCCAGCGCCTCGGCCATGCTGGGCCGGTGGATCGCCGAGCGCACCACGATGCCCACGCGCGTGCGGGTCAGCATCAGGTAGATGGCGATGAACATGGCGATGGCGATGCCGCCCATCAGCAGCCGGTAGAACGGATACTGGGTGCTGCCGATGCTGAACGCGGAAAAATCCAGCGGCGCCGGTACGCGGTAGTCGACCGGGTAATTGCCGTAGAACAGCTTGATGGACTCGGCGATGATGAACGACAGGCCGAAGGTCAGCAGCAGCTCGTGCGCGTGGCCGTGGCGGTGCACGCGGCGCAGAAAGCAGCGTTCCACCGCCACCCCGATCAGGCCCACCAGCAGCGGCGCGGCGATCACGGCGGGCCAGAACCCGGCCACGCCCTGCAGCGTGTAAGCAAAATAGGCGCCCAGCATGTAGAACGACGCATGCGCGAAGTTCAGCACGCCCATCATGCCGAAGATCAGCGTCAGGCCGGCCGACACCATGAACAGCAGCAGTCCGTAGATGACGCCGTTCATCAGCGAGAAAAGAAGCTGTTCCATGGCGCTGGAACTCAACCGGGCCGCTTCATCTTGCAGCTGGCCTGCGCGGGCGTGGAGGCTTGCTGGGCGGTCAGCAGCAGCACCGGCTTGAAGCCCATGCCGGTGCCGTCGACCTTGTGCCGGGCATCGTGCGACACGGCGGACACCACCATTGGCAGCTGCGCCTGGTGGTCCGCCGCGCGCATGCTCATTTCGCCCATGGGGGTCTGGATGCGCGCGGTTTCAAGGGCCTGGGCCAGCGCGTTGACGCTCAGCGCGCCGTTGGCAGGCTGGGTGCGCTTGAGCGCATCGGCCACCATCTTCATGCCGTACACCGTCTGCGGCTCGATGAACACCGGCATATGGCCGGTCTTGGCCTGGTAGTCCTGCACGAACTGTTCGGCGTCGGGGCCGCCCGCCTCGGCGTTGAAGGTATGCACCACGAAATTGCCCTCGGCCAGGTCGCCCGCGTTGGCAAGATTGCCCGGCTGGTCCAGGTACACCGTGCCATAGCGCGCTTTCAGGCCGGCGGCCTTCGAGGCCTTCATCAGCAGCAGCAGGTCGTTGGACCAGTTGCCCGTGATCACCGTGTCGGCGCCCGAGGCGGCGATTTTCGCGACGTAGGGGGAAAAATCCTGAATCTTGTTCACGTCGTGCAGGGTCTTTTCCACCACCGTGTAGCCGCCGGCCTTCTGGTTGTCGATGATGGCCTGCTGCATGTCCTGGCCCCAGGAATAGTTCTGGTTGATGGAATAGACCTTGCCGCCCAGCGCGCCGGCCTTTTTCATGCCTTCGACCAGCGCCTTGGTGCGCACCTGGGCGTTGCCGGCGAAGCGGAAATGGTAGAAGTTGCACTTCTCGCCGGTGAGCTCCAGCGCTTCGGCGCCCATGTTGATGTAGACCATCTCTTTGCCGGGGTTGCGCAGGTTGTGCTTGCGGATGTCTTCGGTGATCTGCCCGCCGATGGCCGACGAGGCGCCCTGCACGACGATCTGCACGCCGTCGGCGGCGGCCGCCTTGAGCTTGTCGGCCGCGCCCGCCGGGCCGCCCTGGTTGTCGTATTCAAGCAGCTCCACCGGTTCGCCGTTCCAGCCGCCGGCCGCGTTGATCTGGTCGACCACGTAGCGTACGGCGGTGCGGTACGCCTGGCCCGAAGACGCCTGCGGGCCTGAAAGGGTTTCCACCAGGCCGATCTTGACCGGCGCCGCCGAGGCGGGCATGGCGCAGAACGCCCCCAGCGCGGACGCGACGGTGATGGCGGAAAGGTTGAGCTTGTTCATGCCTGTCTCCTGTTTTTTTAAGCTGCCATGGAACGGGCCGGCCAGGCCGGCTCCGGGTATCTACAGATATTCGATGTTGCCGTCCACGCTGATGGCCTGGCCCGTGATGTTGCGCGCCGCGGGCGAGCACAGGAACAGCGCCGTGGCGGCGATGTCGTCGGCCGTGACCATGCGGCGCAGCGAGATCTTGCGCAGGTATTCGTCGCGCATGGCCTGCACCGGCACGCCGGCGGCCGCGGCGCGCGCGCCGATGACGCCGTCCATGCGCTCGCCCTCCACGGTGCCGGGAAGAATGGCGTTGACGCGCACGCCGTGCGGCCCCAGTTCGATCGCCAGCGATTTCACGAAACCCACGATGGCCCACTTGGTCGCCGCGTACGGCGTGCGCAGCGCGTAGCCCAGCCGGCCGGCCACCGAGCTCATGGCGATCAGGCAGGGGTTGTTGCCGGATGCCTTCAGCAGCGGCACCGCGCGGCTGGCGAAATAGAAGTGGCTGTTCAGGTTCACGTCGATGGTGCGTTCCCAGTCGCCGCGCTGCAGGCCCTCGACGGGGCCGGTGGGCCCTGCGATGCCCACGTTGTTCACCAGCACGTCCAGCCCGCCCAGGCTGTTGCGCACATCGGCGAACACCGTGTCCACATCCCCGGGAACCGAGGCGTCGGCCATGCTGGTGGTGATGTCCGGCGTTTCGACGCTCAGCCGGTCCAGCGCGGCGCGGTCGATGTCGCACACGTGCACGCGGGCGCCCGTCTCGCGCAGGGCGCGCGCTACGGCGGCGCCGATGCCGGACGCCCCGGCGGTGACCAGGACGCGCAGGCCGGGGGCGGGCCGCAGCGTGTCGATAAGGCTGTTGTGCACCTGTGGGTATCCTGTCATGGGCATATCGAGAGTGTCAGGGACAGGGGTGGCTAAATCTATGTGCAATGTGCACATAGATAAGCCCTTGTTGATATGATGTTTGCACTGTGCGGGCCTTGCGCCCGCCCGCAACCCTGGCCTGGCCACTGCCGGAAACCTCATGCCGCCGCCTTCCCCAGCACGCAAGAAACGCCCCGCCGGCGTGGCCGGCCCGGATGCCGAAACGGTTGCCGCCGACCTGGTGGGCCTGCTGCATGGCAATGCGCCTATCGGCGATTTCGCGGCGCGGCTGGCCGACCTGGAAGCCTTGCCCGACGGCCTGGCGCACAAGAACGGCCTGGTTGAACTGGCGCGCATGGCCATGGCCCTGCGCAACCGCCTTGAACAGCACGAGCAGCGCGAGCGCGGCATGCTGGCGGTGATCGAGTCGGCGCAGGACCTGGCCGGCCGACTGGACTTGTCCGAGTTGCTGAAAGCCATCGTCACCCGCGCCCGCGATCTGCTGCGCGCGCACCTGTGCTGGCTGACCATCTACGACGCCGATGGCAGCGAGTTCAGGGTGGTGGTGGCCGAAGGCGCCATTGTTGAGCGCACCGGCAGGATGACGGCGCAGCGCAAGCGCGGCGTCGCCGGCGTCGTGATGTCGACCCGCCTGCCGTTTTCTACCCCGGATTACCTGCACGACAATCGCTTCATCCACGATCCCGAACTGGACGACATCTTTCGCGACGAAGGGGTGGCGGCGTTGGTGGGCGCGCCGCTGATCTGGGACGACACCGTGATCGGCCTGCTGTTCGTGGCCGACCGCTACCACCGCACCCATACGGCGTTGAACATATCCATTTTGTGCACGCTGGCCACGCACGCGGCAGTGGCGATCAACAATGCCCAGGCCTTCGCCGACGCGCAGGCGGCGCTGGAAAAGGCCGACCACGCGCGCGCCGAGCTGGAGCAGCATGCGCGCGATGTGCAAAGCGCGGTAGAGGCGCACGAACGCCTGACCCTGCTGCTGGCCCGGGGCGCGTCGCTGGGCGAGCTGTGCCAGTCGATTGCGCAGCTGCTGCAAGGCAGCATCCTGGTGCTGGACGAGATGCACCATGTGGTGGGGCGGGGCGTGGCATCGGGCTACAGCGGCGGCGCGGCCGACGCCTACGCGCCGCACGGCCCCCACAGCGCGGCGCTGACGCAGGCCCTGGGCGACAGCCGGCGGGCCGGCCGCTCGACCATTGCCTATGCCAGCGGCGGCGAACTGTGCCGCGCCACGGCGGTGATGGGCGGCGGCGGCGTGCTGGGCTCGGTGCTGCTGTTCCGGCATGAAGACATGCGCGATATCTCGATCCGCACCTTCGAAAGAAGTTCCAGCGTGATCGGCATCGTGCTGCTCTCGCAAGAGCGCATGGAAGCCAGCAGAAGCCGCGATATTTCCGAGTTCCTGCAGTCGCTGATCTCGCCCCGGCAGGGCGAGCCGGCCCTGGCGCGCGACCGCGCCGAGCGCTTCGGGCTGGATATTGCCCAGCCCATGTCGCTGATGCTGGTCGAACCGGACCAGCCCGGGCCGGCCTTTCTGGCGCGGCGGCTGCGCGCGCTGCTGGCCTGGCCGGAACTGGTGCTGGACGAGGTGGACGGCGTGCTGGCCTTCGTGTGCGGCGCGACCCGCGCCCAGCAATTGCTGGAGGCCTTCGGCGATTTTGCCCGCCGCGAGCTGGGCGGCGCATACCGGGGCGTGCTGTCGCGCCCCGTGCACAGCGCGGCCGAAATGCCGGGCCTGTATGCATCGCTGCGCCGCGCGCTGCCCGTGGTGGGGCGGCTGGGCATGCATGGGCGCATTGTCGGCCAGAACGAAATGGCGCTGTATTCGGCGCTGTTCGAAACCCAGGACCGCGCCAGCCTGAACCTGTTCCTGGAATCGGCGATCGGCGCCGTGACGGCCTACGACCGCAAGCGCGGTTCAACCCTGGCGGCCACCTTGCTGGCGTACTTCGACAACCACCAGAACGCGTCGGTTACCGCGTCGCGGCTGGGTATCCATGTGAATACCGTGCGGCAGCGCCTGGCCAGCGCGGAGGCGTTGATCGGCCATTGGGGCGATGCCAGGCGCGCGCTGGAAATCCACGTGGCCTTGCGGTTGTGGAGCATAGGCGTGGGGAGAGGCCGAGAGCCTGGAGCCTAGCGCAGGGCGACCACGCGCCGGGCCGCCAGCGAACGGATAGCGGTCTCTTCCATGCCCAGCCGTTCACGCAGCACGTCCCGGGTGTGCTGCCCGAGTTCAGGGGCTGCATGCCGATATCGCACGGCAGATTCGGAGAACTTCACCGGGTTTGCTACACCTGGTACGGACTTCCCGTGGCTGTCCGGCATGTCGACCCGCATGCCCCGATGCTGGATCTGCGGATGTTCGAAGACTGCTTTGTAGTCGTTGATGCGGCCGTTCGGGATGCCGTGTTCGGTCAGCCGTGCCAGCCAGTATGCCGAATCGCGTGCAGCAAAGGTGAGTTCGATTTCGGGGATTAAGGATTCGCGATGAATGATTCGGCCGCTTCCTGTGGCGTAGCGCGCATCGGCGGCCAGGTCATCGCGCTGCAGCGCCTGGCAGAAGCGCTGCCATTGCGCGTCGTTGCCGGCGGCCACGATGACGTGGCCGTCGCGCGACCGCAAGACTTCGTACGGCACCAGAGCCGGATGCGCATTGCCGTAGCGCCGGGGTACGTCTCCCGTGACGAGATGGTTGAATGCCAGGTTGGCGCCGAACGCCGCCATGCAGTCGAGCAGTGCCAGGTCGATGTATTGGCCCCTGCCTGTGGCGGCGCGCCGCTGCAGCGCGGCGAGTACGGCGCTCGACGCGTACATCCCGGTCACGATGTCCGCGATCGCCACGCCGACTTTCTGCGGCCCGCCTCCAGGAAGATTGTCGCGTTCGCCGGTCACACTCATCAGGCCGCCTTCGCCCTGGAAAATAAAGTCGTATCCGGGGCGCGTGGCATAGGGGCCTGTCTGGCCGTAACCGGTGATCGAGCAGTAGACCAGACCGGGATGGGTTTTGGACAGCGATGGGTAATCCAGCCCGTGGCGGGCCAGGTCGCCAACCTTGAAATTCTCGATCAGCACGTCGGCGCGCAGGGCCAGGGCCCGCACGATTTCCTGGCCTTCGGAATTGGAGATATCCACCGACACCGATTTCTTATTGCGGTTGGCCGACGCAAAGTAGGTCGAATGACGGCTGCCCGTGTCGCCCCGGTTGTCGATGCCCGGCATCCAGGGCGGGCCCCAGCTTCTCGTGTCGTCGCCCGGTCCGGGCCGTTCGATCTTGATGACCTCGGCGCCGAAATCGGCCAGCATCTGAGTACACCAGGGGCCGGCGAGTATTCGTGTCAGATCGAGCACAACGATGCCGGACAGCGCGCCGGCATTATCATGGCCGCTGCCGGCTGGGCGCACGTCATTCTGGCTGGACATTTGCTTCTTTCAGAGTTTGCGCGTAAACCGCGAGCTGTTCCTTGATGAAGCTTTCCAGTTCGGCCGGCGTGGAACTGGCGGGCAGGAAATTCTGGCGCGCCAGCTGCTGCTTGATATCCTCTTGTTGCAACACCTGCGCCATGGCCTTGGAAAGCCGCTCGATCCGGTCTGCGGGCATATTGGCAGGCCCTTGCAGGGCTGCCCAGGAAGACACCGAAAAACCGGGCACTCCGGCCTGTTCCATTGTGGGAATGTCGGGGAAGGCGGGGCTGCGGGTAGGCAGCGTGGTGGCCAGCATGCGCAGCTTTCCCTGCGCGACATACTGGCCGGCCGTGGTCGGAGTGGCGAACATGAGCTGGACGCGGTCGGCCACCAGATCGGTAACGCCGGCGGGCTCGCCTTTGTACGGCACCTGCAGCATGTTCACCTTGGACAGCGAGAGCATCTGGCCGGTGGCGACAATGCCCGTCGGGTTTCCGGTAGCGTAATTCAGCTTGCCCGGGCGCGCGCGGCCGTAGTCCAGCAATTCCTGCAAAGACCGCGCGGGCACCGATGCATTCACATACAGGAAGAACGAATAGCGTCCCACCATGGAGATGCGCGAGTAGTCATCGATGGGGTGGTAGGGCGGGTTTTTCCGCATCGAAGGCACGGCGCAGAAGCCATTGGTGGACATTAGCAAGGTATAGCCGTCGGGGGCGGCGCGGGCGACTTCCACTGCGCCGATCGCCCCGTCGGCGCCCGCACGGTTCTCTACAATGACAGGCTGGCCCAGCGACTGGGTGAGCGCTCCGGCGATGATGCGAGTCACGGTATCGGTTGCCGTTCCGGCGGTGAACGGCACGATGATCTTGACGGGTTTGTTGGGATAGGCGTCGTCTGCGTGGGCAGCGCCCATGCCCGCGGCCATAATCAATGCCGCGAGGCCTGGTATGAATTTTCCAGCCATTAATGTCTCCATTTCTTGGTTTTGTTGAACAAATTTGCGCCGACGGAGCTAGATGCCCCGGAACACGGGCTCGCGTTTTTCGACGAATGCGCGCAGCGCTTCCCGTGAATCTTCCGATTCCTTCAGCAGGCACATGGTTTCGACGACGCTTTCCATTGAACGCCGGTAATCGAGATCATTCGCACGCATGAACGCGTCGCGCAGCAAGCGCATGGCCAGCGGCGACTTGCTTGCCAGCCGCCGCGCCAGCGTCCGGGCGCGTTCAAGGACCTGTTCGCGTGGAACCACTTCGTTGACTACGCCCAGATGCATCATTTCTTCGGCGCTGACGATATCGCCGGTGAAAAGCAGATGAGCTGCCCGGTGGCGCCCGGCCTGGCGCGGCAAATGCACCAGATGCATGGCGGGCAGCAGTCCGACGTCGATTTCGGGGTACCCCATCCTGGCTTCTTCCGCCGCGATTACGATATCGCAGGACACGGCCCAGGTGACTCCGGCTGCACGCGCATGTCCGTTTACGGCCGCGATGACGGGTTTGCCCATGCGGTAGAGGGCCTCGTGCATCTCGTAATAAAAGACTTCGATCAACCGCCGCAGCGCTTGGCCGTCGAATTCAAGCGCAACCTTCAAATCAACACCGGCAGAGAACACCGTCGGCAGGGCGCTTTTCAGGATGACCGCCCCTACGGAGTCATCATGCCGGGCACGCTGGTAGGCGTCCACCACTTCGCGGGCCAGCTGCATGTCAATGGCATTGACCGGCCCACGGTTCATGGTGATTTCCGCAACGCCTTCCACAACCTCGTACTGAACGAACTCACTCATTGTCGTCTCCTCTTGGGCGCCGGGCGGATGCCGGCCCGCGGCAGCTTGAATCGGGCCATAATGTGCGCCAAACCCATCCCGGCGTCTAATATCTTTCACGGAACGAGCCATACGCCCCGCGAATGACCACAGGCATAGAACTCCGACATTTCAGATACTTTGTTGCTCTGGCCGAAGAATTGCACTTCGGCCGTGCCGCGCGGCGCTGCAACATATCTCAGCCGCCGTTCAGCGTTTCCATACGCCAGCTGGAAGAACAGCTCGGTTTCGCGCTGGTAGAACGGTCTTCGCATGATGTCAGGTTGACGGCGGCGGGCGCGGCGTTTTACCAAGAGGCATGCAAGGCTTTGTCCCAGGTGCGACAGGCGACCGACATCGCGGCCCGGGTGCATGGCGGGCTGGACGGCGTGCTGAGCGTAGGGTTCTTTGCGTCGATGTTGTACCGGGGCCTGGACCGTGCGGTCGATCGATTCCGGGCCGAGTTTCCAGGCGTCGCCCTGCAACTGCTGGAGCTCAGTACGTCCGACCAGATCCCTGCCCTGCTTGGACGACAGATTCACTATGGCTTTGTTCACAGCGCGAACTTGCCGGCTGAGATCGCGGCCCGCGAACTGCTGCGCGAGCCTTTCCTGTTGTGCCTGCCGCACGGCCATTCAGCCCGCGGCCGGCGAATACAGAACCTGAGCGACTTCCGCGACGAGCCTTTCGTATTGTTTTCAAGAGCTTTCTCGCCGTCGTATTACGATCAAGTGGTAGCGCGTTGCCTGGCCGCGGGCTTCCACCCCGATATCAAGCACCAGGTGCGCCATTGGCTGACCGTGGTGGCCTGTGTTTCGAAAGGCATGGGTGTAACCCTGGTGCCGCGTGCGCTCGCCAACGCGAAGCTGCCTGACGTCCGTTTCGCGGCGATTGAGGACAGTACGGTGGAGTCCGTCGTCCACGGGGCCTGGCTCAAGGCGGAAGGCGATAGCGCCATCCTGCGCGCCTGGCGCCGGGTGGTTGGCCAAGAGATCGGCGTGTAGCGGGCGCACCGCTTAGCGCGGCAGCCAGCCGGCGATTTCCGCGACGACCTGCGCGGGTTTTTCGCGATGCGGAACATGGCCGCAGGCCTGCAGGATGACCGGCCGGCCGCCGGCGAGTTCGGCAATGCGCCGCGGGTGCGCCAGCGACCCGTATTCGTCCTGGTCGCCATGCAGCGCCAGGACCGGGCAGCGCACCTTGCGCAGGTAGTCGTCCAGGTTCCAGTTGGCAAAGTCCGGCGACAGCCAGGTGTCGATCCATGCGCTGAGCACCCAGGCGGCTTTTTCGCCGTGGTACTTCTTCAGGCGGTCGAGCTGGCCCGGCTGCGCGAAGTCTTCCCTGGCCTGCCGGATGCCCGCAAGGGTGTGTTCTTCGGCGTACATTTGGGCCGATTCGGTGATCAGGGCTGTGCAGGCCTGGCCATCGGCCACGGCGCTGACCAGCGCCATGCCGCCCCCGACACTGTGGCCAAACGCCGCGTAGCGCTGCAGGCCCAGGGCTACGCGCACCGCGTGAAAACCCTGGCCGGCTTCCTGCTCGACAAAGCCCAGGCCCAGTTTGCCGGGATGCGGATCCGAACGGCCGAAGCCCAGGCGGTCGTAGGCAATGACCTGGCGGCCGGTGGCCATGGCCAGCTGCTGCGGAAAATCGCGCCACAGCTCGACGCACCCCAGTGAATCGTGGAACAGCACCACGGGCGGCTGCCCATCGGCCGTGTCCGGCGTCCAGCTTCGGGCAAACAGCCGGCCATCGCCGGCATCAACGAAAGTATCCTGGGTCGTTACGGTTGGCATGCATCCTTCTCACAAGAACAGGTGGCACAGCACTGCTGCAGAAGCAATGCCGATCATAACCAGTCCGCCCGCCGGCAAAAGGGCCTGCCTTCGAAGCGCCGTGCCCGCGGCATGTTCATGTATGTGCCCGTCACGGCACGCCGTTATGGCCGTGGGTTTTGAAACCATGGCGTTCGCCCAGGCGTTGACAGTAGGCTTCGACCTGGGGCAGCACGGGGTGGGCGAACGGGGTTTCGAACCAGCGGTTCACTGAAAGCCCGATGGCAATATCGGCCAGGCTGAACGCCGCGCCCGCGGCATAGGTTCGGGTTTGCGCAAGCTGGTGTTCCAGTACGGACATGAAGCGCGTCCAGGCATCCAGAGAGGCCTGGATCCGGGCCGCGTCGGCGTGTCCGGCGGATTTGCGCGCCAGCCCCATGAAGGCGTAGCTCCAGGCCGGGTTCAGCTCGGACGCCTGCCAGTCCAGCCACTGGTCGACGCGGGCGCGGGCAACGGCGTCCCGGGGGTACAGGGCGCCGCCGCCGTAGCGGTTGGCCAGATAGCGGATGATGCTGTTGGATTCCCACAGCACGAAATCGCCATCGAGCAGCACCGGCACCATGGCATTGGGGTTAAGGGCCTTGAACGATTCGGTATTCACGTCGCGGAATCCGCTGCCCCAGTCTTCCTGCTGGCAGGGCAGGCCGAGTTCGTCGCAGGTCCACAGGACTTTGCGCACGTTGATGGAGGATCGTTTCCCAAGAATGGTGAGCATGGCGGTGTGCGGTTGCGTCTGGCGAAAGGGCGGTGCTTCGCGAACGGGCTGGCTTCGCGGCGGCTATGCGCAATATAAGGCAAGGGCCGCCCCGGGGGCTCAGCCGCCGGCCAGTTCCCGGCGCCGCTCGATGATGCGCGAGACCAGGCCATAGGCAAGGGCTTCGTCGGCGGGCATCCACAGGTCGCGCTCGATATCCTGGCGCACCCGTTCTATCGGCTGGCCGGTTTCGCGCGCGATGACCTGGGCGATGCGTTCGCGCGCCTTGATGATCTCTTTGGCGTGGATCGCCATGTCGCTGGCGGGGCCGGCGGCTCCGCCGCTGGGCTGGTGGATCAGGAAGCGCGTCTGGGGCAGGCAGAAGCGGCGTTCGCGCGGCGCGCCCAGGTACAGATGGGTGGCGGCGCTGCCCACCCAGCCCGTGCCGATCATGTTGACCGGCGCCGAGATGAAACGCACCACGTCATGGATGGCGTCGCCCGATTCCAGATGGCCGCCCGGGGATGAAACGATCATGTCGATGGGGGCGTCGGATTCGGCGTCCAGCGCCAGCAGGCGGCGCACGGTTTCGGACGCCACAGTATCGTTGACGGTGCCGAACACCAGCACCGTGCGGGTGCGGAAGGTTTTTTCTTCAAGAAAGGCGCTGTTCTGCCCTGCAGCGGGCGAGGGGGGCGCATCGGTGTGATTCACCGGCATGTTGGGAAACTCCTTTGTGTTAAGTTCACCTGATAGACGAACGAACCGCCATTTCCGTGACATCCCCTACCGATTCCCATCCCCTGGCCGACGACGCGGCGCTGCGCAGGCGCCTGGTGGCGCTGGCCCGGCAGTGGCTGACCCACGCCGAGGCCGAGGACGCCGTGCAGGACACCTATCTGCGCACGGCTGGCGGCGCCATGCCTGCCGCAGCCGCCAGCCGCGAGGCCTGGCTGGTCACGGTGCTGCGTCACCTGTGCATCGATGCCTGGCGGCGCCGGGGCCGCTATGCGTCCGTACTGGAACAGGCCGCGCAAGACCGCGAGCGCGATCTTGATGACAAGCTGCCCGAGCGCCTGGCCGGGCAGGCTCAGCGGGTCGGGCAGGCTTTGCGGCAGCTGGTCGGCGCGCTGCCGCCCGGCGACGTGGCGGCCGTGCTGTTGTACGAGGTTTTCGGGTTCAGCCATGCCGAACTCGGCGCGCTGACGGGCCGCAGCGAAGCGGCGTCGCGCCAGCTGCTGCATCGGCTGTTGCAGCGCCTGCGCCGCGCCGGCCCGGCGCAGGCCGCCGATGACGAAGACCAGGCCTGCCTGCTCATGTTGTGCCGGCGGGCGCTGGCGCAGCGCGATCCCGCCATATTGGTGGCCGTGCTGCGCGCCGCCCGGCCGCAGGCGATGCTGGCATCCGGGCCGGTGCCGCATGGCGGCCCTGGCAATGCCGCGGGGTTGGCGCGTACGCAGCTGGTTCAGTTTGGCAACCAGCTGGCCCTGCTGGTCGTCACCGACGACGGCGCCATTGCCTGGCTGCCCTTGGGCGAGGCCGTCGCCGGGCCGCGGGCGGAATCAATCCACGCTGACTGACGTGCGCGAGAAGCGCGCGGAGATCCTGCCGCCGGCCTGACCCGGTTACGGGCTTAGTCAGGAATCTTGGGCTCGACCAGCCTGGCCAGCTGCATCAGCGATTCCTGCCAGCCCAGGTAGCACATTTCCACGGGGATGACCGACGGTACGCCTTCCTGCACGATGTCCACATCCGTGCCGCCAGACACTTGCCGCAGCGAAATCGTGGTCTGCATCTGGCCGGGCAGGTTCGGGTCGTCGAACCGGTCGGTATAGCTGATCTTTGCATGCGGCGACAATTCCAGGTATTCGCCGCCGAAAGAATGGCTGTGGCCGGTGCCGAAGTTGCGGAAAGACATTCTGAAAGTGCCGCCCACTTTCGGGTCCATGTGGTGCACCTGGCAGGTGAAGCCGTACGGCGGCAGCCATTTGGCGATGGCGTCGGGTTCGAGAAAGGCCCGGTAGATGCGTTCGGGGTCGGCGCGCAGGACGCGGTGGAGCTTGACGGTTCCGGTAGTCATGGTGCGTTTGCCTGTCAAAGTGGTGGATGTATACCTGCGACGATCCGGACACACCCATATCGACAAGATTGGCGCTAGGGAAAACCCTTATCAGGCGGCGGCCGGCCCTTGGCGAGCGGTGTCCTGCAGGTATTGCAGCACGGCCTGGTGGCTGCCGGCGAACACGATGCGCTGTGATTTGCGCTGGCGCTGGTAGGCGTACATGGGATCGTAATACTGCGTCAGCAGGCTTGCTATCCAGGCGCGGTGCGGGTCGACGCGGCCGTTGCGCTGCTGTTCGGCCAGGGCCGCGTCCATGATGGCCGCCAACTGCTTGTGGCGCTCGCCGCCCAGGCGCCGGGCGATGTTGTCCAGGCTCTGGCGCAGGCGCTCGGCGTAGCGGCCGAAGCCCTGCTCGGGGCCGTGGAAATCGACGAACTCGGTGCACAGGTTGATGACGTAGTCGCGCAGGATGCGGTCCACCCGGTTGTCCAGGCTGTCTTCCAGCCAGACCACGGGGTAGTCCTGCATGCCCCGGTACAGGCCGACCGGCAGGCTGCAGCAGCCGATGGCCTGGCCCTCGTCTTCCAGCACGAAGCGGCCATGGCCGGCGGCGCGCTTTTTCAGGATGTCGATGGCCAGGCGGTTGTCGAAATCGATCTGCGTCGGCTGGCCGGTGACATGCTTGCCGAAGCTGGAGCCGCGGTGATGGGCGTGGTGTTCCAGGTCGAGGCTGTTGCCCAGCTGCCGCAGCAGGTCGGTCTTGCCGGTGCCGGTCATACCCCCCAGCACTACGAAACCGCATTGCGCGATGGCGTCTTCGAGGGTTTGCAGCAGGAAGCCGCGCATGGCCTTGTAGCCGCCGATGACGCGCGGATATGCGATGCCGGCGTCGTCTTTCAGCCACGCCTGGCTGATCTGCGAGCGCAGGCCGCCGCGAAAGCAGTACAGGTAGCCGTCGGGATGGGCGCGGGCGAACTCGGCCCACGCCGCCACGCGCCGCGCCTTGACCTGCCCGCTGACCAGCTTGTGGCCCAGGGCGATGGCCGCATCCTGGCCGCGCTGCTTGTAGCACAGGCCCACTTGCTGCCGCTCGGCGTCGTCCATCAGCGGCAGGTTGACCGCGCCGGGAAAGGCCCCCTTGCCGAACTCGATGGGCGCGCGCGTGTCCAGCATCGGCACGCCGCGCAGGAAGAGTTCGCGGTAATTGCTGGTGTCGGCGCGCATCAGGCCACTTCGACCGCGTAGCGCTGCTGCGCGACCAGTTCGCCGATGGGGGCCAGCTTCAGGCCCGATTCGGCGGCGGCCGCCAGGAACTCGGCTTCGCCTTCGGGCGCCACCGCCACCAGCAGGCCGCCGCTGGTCTGCGGGTCACACAGCAGGTTGATCTGTTGCTGGCTGAGCGGGGCGATGCGCTGGCCGTAGCTGTCGAAGTTGCGGGCGGTGCCGCCCGGCACGCAGCCTTCGGCCAGGTAGTGGTCGATGCCCGGCAGGCGCGGCACTTGGTCGAAGGCGATGCGGGCGCTGACGCCGCTGCCGTCGGCCATTTCGACCAGGTGGCCCAGCAGGCCGAAGCCGGTGACGTCGGTCATGGCCTTGACGGCCGCCAGCTTGCCGAAGCGGCTGCCGGGCTGGTTCAGGGTACACATCCAGTCGCGCGCCAGGTGGATGTCTTCGGCGCGCAGCCTGGATTTTTTCTCGGCCGTGGTCAGGATGCCGATGCCCAGCGGCTTGGTCAGGTACAGCTTGCAGCCGGCCGTGGCGGTGTCGTTGCGCTTGAGGCGGGCCTGGTCCACCACGCCGGTGACCGCCAGCCCGAAGATGGGTTCGGGCGCGTCGATGGAGTGCCCGCCCGCCAGGGGGATGCCGGCGGCGTCGCAGGCCGCGCGGCCGCCGCGCACCACTTCGCGCGCCACTTCGGGCGGCAGCACATTGACGGGCCAGCCCAGGATGGCGATGGCCATCAGCGGGTCGCCGCCCATGGCGTAGATGTCGCTGATGGCGTTGGTGGCGGCGATGCGGCCGAAGTCGAACGGGTCGTCGACGATCGGCATGAAGAAGTCGGTGGTGGACACCACGCCGCGCCCGTCGTCCAGCGCGTAGACGGCGGCGTCGTCGCGCGAGGCGTTGCCCACCCAGAGCCGGGGGTCCAGGTTTTGCGCCCCGCTGCCGGCCAGGATGACATCCAGCACTTTGGGGGAAATCTTGCAGCCGCACCCGGCTCCGTGGCTGTACTGGGTAAGGCGGACCGGGGTGTCCATGGGGTATTCCGTAGTAAGTGACGTAACCCCGGTGATTTTAATGCAGCGGTGCGCCGGCTCAGGCCGCGGGCGTCCACACTTGAGCTTGGTGCAGGTCGATGCGCCGGGGCAGCAGTCTGTTGGCCAGGAAAACATCGGCGATCTGCTGCTGGCGGTCGAGATTGCCCGCCGAGACGGCGCGCACATCATAGGTGCGCCGGTTGTTGGCGGCGGCGACGATCCGCGGGTCCAGGCCCCAGGCCGGCGACAGCAGGGCGGCCGCGTCGTCGGGATGCTGCTTGGCCCAGATGCCGGCGTCGCGCAGCGCGTTGAACACCTGCGCCACGATGCGGGGGTTGGCCTGCACATAGGGCGTGGACGCCAGGTAGTAGCGCGCATAGTCCGCCAGTCCGTCGCGGCCGTCGGCCAGCAGCCGCACTTGCTCGTGCTGCTCGACCGCCGCATAGAACGGGTCCCAGATGGCCCACGCATCGATCGAGCCGTTGTCGAATGCGGCCCTGCCGTCGGCCGGCGTCAGGTAGGCCTGCTGGATGTCCCCCACGCTCAGGCCGTGCTGCTCCAGTGCGGCGATCACCAGGTAATGCGCGCCCGCGGCGCGGGCAAAGCCCACCTTCTTGCCTTTCAGGCCGGCGATGTCGCGGATGGGCGAGTCGGCCCGTACGATGATGGCCTGCGCCGATGGCGCGGGGGTTTCGCGCGCGTAGTACGTCAATGCCGCGCCGGCCGCCTGCGCGAACAGGGGCACCGTGTCGGCAACGTCGGCGCTGAGGTCGATGGCGCCCACGTTCAGGGCTTCCAGCAGCGGCTGCCCGTTGGTGAACTCGTGCCACGATACCGTCACGCCCTGTTCGGCCAGGCGCTGTTCCAGAGTGCCCTGCAGCTTGAGTACGGTGATCAGGGTCGAGGATTTCTGGTAGCCGATGCGCAGGGTCCTGGCCGCCTGCGCCAGGGACCGCGCCGGCAGGCCGCCGGCCAGCACGGCGCCGGCCAGCGTGGTCAGCGTCGTGCGGCGCGCGGGGTTGAAGCGGGAAGAGAGTTTCATCACGTGCTGCCGTTGTCGTTTTTTGTCTGCCGCGTGGTGCATGTATTTCTCCGGTTCGGCTGGCCTGCCTGGGGTTGTCTGGAATTGCCGGAGCACAATTCTCAGACCTTTGTCCGCCGCCGCAAAAGACAAATAAAAAATGAATTAAGACACCTCGACAGTGCGTTGCTTATGCGCTGGCCGCATAAGCAACAAGAAAACAATTCCTTCCGTTTCTGGCTCTACGTGCTGCACCATGAATCAAGGCCATGCACATGGACCGATGCCGAAACAGGAGAAATGAAGATGAAGAAAACGAGTTGGCTGGCCGCTTTGCTGGCCGCCGCGGTCGCGGCCGCGCTGCCGGTTTCCGCCGCGCTGGCGCAATCGGGCAAAGAGCTGCTGAATGTGTCTTATGACCCGACGCGCGAGCTGTACCGCGCCGTGAACGAGAAGTTCATCGCGGCGTACAAGAAAGAAGCCGGCGCCGACCTGGTGATCCGCCAGTCGCACGGCGGCTCTGGCAAACAGGCCCGCTCGGTGATAGACGGGCTGGACGCCGATGTCGTGACGCTGGCGCTGGCCTACGACATCGATGCTATCGCCGACCGCGGCCTGATCGCCAAGGACTGGCAGGCGCGCCTGCCGGACAACAGCTCGCCGTATACCTCGACCATTGTGTTCCTGGTGCGCAAGGGCAACCCCAAGCAGATCAAGGACTGGGACGACCTGCTGAAGGACGGGGTCGAGGTGATCACGCCGAATCCCAAGACGTCCGGCGGGGCGCGCTGGAATTACCTGGCGGCCTGGGCCTACGAGCTGGACCGCAGCGGCGGCGATGCCGCCAAGGCGAAGGAATTCGTGCGCAAGCTGTACCAGCATGTGCCGGTGCTGGATACCGGGGCGCGCGGCTCGACCACGACCTTTGTCGAGCGGGGGCAGGGCGATGTGCTGCTAGCCTGGGAAAACGAGGCCTTTCTGGCGTTGAATGAGCTGGGGCCCGACAAGTTCGACATCGTGGTTCCGTCGCTGTCCATCCTGGCCGAGCCGCCGGTCGCCATTGTGGACCGCAACGTCGACAAGAAGGGCACGCGCAAGATCGCCGAGGCCTATCTGAAGTTCCTGTATACACCCGAGGCGCAGGAGATCATTGCGCAGAACTACTATCGCCCCATCAACCCGGACGTGGCGGCCAAGTACCGCGACAAGTTTCCCGACCTGAAGCTGATCAAGCTGGGCGATGTGTTCGGCACCTGGCGCGAGGCGCAGAAGACGCATTTCAGCGACGGCGGCACCTTCGACCAGATCTTCCAGCCTCAATAGGCGCGTTTACCGCGCGGGGAAGGGCGCTAAGGATGTCTGCCTGTACCCGGGCGGGGATGTGGCTACATTATTCTTCCCGCCCCATCACGAGACTCGCATGAGGCATCCCCTCTGGCCGCCCTGGTGAACCTGGCCGCCAGGCACGCGGACACCATCGTGCCCAATTACATCAACGGCGTGGCGGCGCAGCCCAACAGCTATGGCCACTACCTGCCCGGCCGAGCTGGACAAGCAGTTCGACCAGCTGGTCGCCAGCGGGCAGGGGTATTAGCCGCGAACCGTCGTCATGCCGGGTGTCTGACTCCGCCAGGTGTCAGACACCGTGCTATTGAGACAGTCGCGGCACACTTCGGTGTCTGACACCTGGTTCAGCCAGGGGCTGGCGGCGCTATCATCTGGCCCGGCCGGGTGCCCGGGCACCCGGTAATTGTTCATATGATGGCCAGGGCCAAGTGATATGATGGCCTGCAACGCGCCGCGCCGCTGGAGAACCCCATGAAAGCACCTGCCCCCGCCCAGGCAAGAAAGAAAACCCTTTCGTCGCAAGTGGCGGACGAGCTCCGGTCCCGCATCGAGGGCGGCATGTACGCCCCGGGCGACAAGCTGCCCACCGAGCAGGCGCTGGTGGAAAAATTCGGCTTCAGCCGCACGGTCATCCGCGAAGCGGTGGCCACCCTGCGCGCCGACGGCCTGCTGGAATCCCGCCAAGGGGCGGGCGTGTTCGTGCTGGGGCCGCAGCAGTCGGACGAGACCCTGACGCTGTTCTCGCACGCCACCGACAAGATCTCGGACATCATCGAAGAGCTCGAACTGCGCATCGGCATCGAGGTCGAGGCCGCCGGGCTGGCGGCGGCGCGCAGCTCGCCCGCCCAGGAAGCCGCCATCCAGGCCGAGCTCGACCATTTCGCCCAGCTCATGGCCGAAGGGCGGTCTACCGACGAATCCGATTTCGGCTTTCACATGGCGATTGCCGCGGCCACCAACAACAGCCGCTTCAAGACCTTTCTGGAGCACATCGGCCGGCGCATGATCCCGCGCGTGAAGTTCCGTACGGTGATGGGCGGGGTCGATCCGCTGCCCAACCGCGACCACACCATCCTAGCCGAGCATGCCGAGATCGCCGAGGCGATTTTCGCCAGCGACGCGGACCGTGCCCGCGACGCCATGCGCCGCCACCTGCTGATCGGCATCCAGCGCTACCGCTCGCTGACCCGCCGCACGCCGGTGGCCGCGCAAAGTGATTGACGTGCCTTTCAAAGTCATAATATGATTTGCCGGAAATACATATTATGACACTGAGAGGCACGCATGTCCCCCCAAGAACTCAAGGCTCGTATCGCGTCCGGGTTGCTGTCGTTCCCCGTCACGCACTTCAACCCTGACTTCAGCCTGAACCTGCCCAGTTATCAGAAGCACGTCTCCTGGCTGTCGGGCTTTGATGCCGCGGCGCTGTTCGCCGCGGGCGGCACGGGCGAGCTTTTTTCCCTGAGCCCGCAGGAAATCGGCGACGTCACCCGCGCCGCGAAAGAAGCGTCGGGCAGCATGCCCATCATTTCGGGCTGCGGCTACGGCACCGAGCTGGCCAAAGACATCGCCCGCCGCGCCGAGCAGGCCGGCGCCGACGGCCTGCTGCTGCTGCCCCACTACCTGATGGAAGTGCCGCAGGAAGGCATCTTCCAGCACGTCAAGGCGGTGTGCGATTCCACCGGCCTGGGCGTCATTGTGTACAACCGCTCGAATTCGGTGGCCAGCGCGGACACCGTGGCGCGCCTGGCCGATGCCTGCCCCAACCTGGTCGGCTTCAAGGACGGCACCGGCCAGACCGGGCTGGTGCGCCACATTACCGCCAAGCTGGGCGACCGCCTGAGCTACATCGGCGGCATGCCTACCCACGAACTGTTCGCCCAGGGCTTCAAGGGCCTGGGCATGAGCACCTATTCGTCGGCGGTGTTCAACTTCGTGCCCGAGCTGGCGCTGCGCTTCTACAAGGCGCTGAACGCCAACGACGAGGGCGCTATGGCGCAGATCCTGGACAGCTTTTTCTTCCCGTTCGCGGAAATCCGCGACCGCGAAAAAGGCTATGCCGTGTCCATCATCAAGGCGGGCGTCGAGCTCATCGGCCACACGCCCGGCCCGGTGCGCGCACCGCTGACCAACCTGAAACCGCAAGAAAAAGACATGCTGAAGGCGCTCATCGCGCGCGCCGGCAGCTGATCTGCAGCAGCTCGGGCGGGGCCGCGGCGCGGCCCGCCACCGGCAACCGCCGAGAAGAACAACGCAAGACTGTTGCATAACCCCCAACGGAGGAAGACATGAATCCAGCAGGCATTGTTTCACTTGTCTCGGCGGCCATCCTGGCCGGCGCGGCAGGCCCCGCCCTGGCGCAGGGCGGCAATCATGACGTCCGTATCGTGCTGCCGGAACAGCCGGCCAACCTGGAGCCCTGCGGCAGCATCATGACCAACGTCGGCCAGGTGCTGAACCAGAACATCACCGAATCGCTGACCGTCATCGACGCCAAGACTGGCAAGGCCATGCCGAAGCTGGCTACCAGTTGGGAGCAGGTCGACCCGGATACCTGGCATTTCAAGGTGCGCCAGGGCGTCAAGTTCCATGACGGCGCCGAACTCAACGCCAAGGCGGTAGCCTTTTCGATCGACCGCATGACCGGCGGCAAGCTGACCTGCAACAACATGGCCAAGTTCGGCAACGCCAAACTGACGGTCAAGCCGCTGGACGAGTACACGGTCGAGATCAAGTCCGACCGGCCTCAGCCCATTTTGCCCACGCTGCTGAGCGTGGTGATGGTGGTGTCGCCCAATACGCCGGTCGACAAGGCTGTGAACGATCCCATCGGCACCGGCCCCTTCAAGCTCACGACGTTCTCTCCGCAGACGGTGGTGCTGGATCCGTTCCCGGGCTACTGGGGCAAGAAGCCGGCTGTAACCAAGGCTACCTACGTCTGGCGCCAGGAATCGTCGATCCGCGCCGCCATGGTGGAAACCGGCGAAGCTGACCTGACGCCGTCCATCGCCATCCAGGACGCCTCGAATCCCAAGACCGATTTCGCCTACCTGAATTCGGAAACCACCGCCATCCGCATCGACCTTGAACAGCCGCCGCTGAACGATGTGCGCATCCGCAAGGCGCTGAACCTGGCTATCGACTGGGACGGCCTGAGCCAGCTGTTCGGCGACGATATCCAGCGCGCCTCGCAGATGGTGGTGCCGGGCATCATCGGCCATGACGACAAGCTCGAGCCCTGGAAGTACGATGCCGCCCAGGCCAAGAAACTGGTGGCGGCCGCCAAGGCCGACGGCGTGAAGGTCGACACCGAGATCAAGTTGATCGGCCGCAACGGCATTTACCCGAACGGCGCCGAAGCCATGGAAGCCATGATGACCATGTGGCAGGGCGTGGGCCTGAATGTCAAGCTGGTGATGCTGGACGTGGCCGACTGGACGCGTTACCTGCAGAAGCCGTTCCCGGCCGAGCGCGGCGCCAACCTGGTGCAGATGATGCACGACAACAACAAGGGCGACGCGGCGTTCACCATACCGATCTTCTACCGCTCCAGCGGGCAATATTCGACGCTGAACGACCCGGCCGTGGACAAGGAAATCGATACGGCCATGGCCGCCACCGGCCAGGCCCGCGAAGACGATTTCAAGAAGATTTTCCGCCAGATGCGCACGGAAATCGTGCCGGATATTCCCATGTTCCACATGATCGGCTACACCCGCGTGGGCAAGCGCCTGGACTGGAAGCCGGACATCACCACCAACAGCGAAATCCCCCTCGCGAATATTCAGTTCAAGAACTGATGCTTCCTTCCAGGAACGCCGCCGCGCGGATGCGGCGGCGTTCCCGGTTGCTGCCTTTCTAGCAAGTCAAGGACCCGATCATGCTGCATTATCTTGGACGACGGGCGTCCTATAGCGTCATTTCCATATTGGGTCTGCTGACCCTGGTCTTCTTCCTGACCCGCCTGACCGGCGATCCCTCTGCCCTGTACCTGCCGCTGGACTCCACCCCCGAAGCGCGCGCGGCCTTTGCCCACCTGCACGGGCTCGACCAGCCCATCTATATCCAGTTCTGGAATTACCTGGCCGACCTGCTGCGGCTGGATTTCGGCGAATCGATGCGGCAGCACCGGTCGGCCATGGCCGTGGCGCTGGAAGCCTTTCCGCAGACGCTGAAGCTGGCTTTCGTGGCCATGCTGCTGTCGCTGTCGCTGGCCATTGTGGTGGGCGCCCTGGCGGCCGCCCGGCCGCGCGGGCTGTTCGACCGCATCGCTACCGTGGTGTCGCTGGCCGGCGCCAGCGCGCCCGATTTCTGGGTGGCCATCGTGGCCATCCTGGTGTTCGCCGTGGGCATGGGCGTGCTGCCGACTTCGGGCACCGGCGGCTGGGAATTCTGGGTGATGCCGATCTTCGTGCTGATGCTGCGGCCGTTCGGCCTGCTGGTGCAGGTGGTGCGCGGCACCATGCTGTCGTCGCTGGCCTCGCCGTACATCAAGACCGCGCGCGCCAAGGGCCTGCCGCGCCGCGCGGTGGTGTTCGGCCATGCCCTGCGCAATTCGCTGCTGCCCGTCATTACCGTGGCGGGCGACCTGGCCACCGGCCTGGTCAACGGCGCGGTGATCGTCGAGTCGGTATTCGGCTGGCCGGGCATCGGCAAGCTGATGATCGATTCGATCATCCAGCGCGACTTCGCGGTCGTGCAATCGACGATCCTGGTCACCGCGACGGCGATCTTCATCTTGAACATTCTGATCGACCTGCTGTACGCGGTGCTCGATCCTCGCGTCCGGTACTGACCATGTCTGCGATTTCCTCTTCTGTCCAAGCGGCGTCCGCGGCCCGGCCGGGCCGGGTCCGGGTGCTGCTCAACTACCTGAAGCGCGACCGGCTGGCGCTGGCCGCCGCCATCTTCCTGGCCCTGCTGGTACTGGCCGCGCTGCTGGGCCCCTGGCTGATGGGCGACGCCGCTACCAAGCTGGGGCTGCGCCACCGCAACCTGGCGCCGTTCGACCTGGATGCCGGCTGGCTGTATGTGCTGGGCGCCGACACGCTGGGCCGGCCCATCCTGCCGCGCCTGGTGGTGGGCGCCAGCAATACGCTGGGCATCGCCGCGGCCGCGGTCTGCACCTCGATGCTGGCGGGCGGGCTGCTGGGGCTGGTGGCCGGCTATACCGAAAGCTGGTACAGCCATGTGATCCAGCGCGGCGCCGACATCATCATGAGCTTTCCGTCGCTGTTGCTGGCGATGATCGTGCTGTACACGCTGGGGCACAGCGTCACCAACCTGGTGATCGTGCTGGCCATCACCCGCATGCCGGTCTATCTGCGCACCGCGCGCGCCGAGGTGCTGGAACTGCGCGAGCGCATGTTCGTCAGCGCGGCGCGTTCGATGGGGGCGAGTTCGGCGCGCATCGTGCTGCGCCATATCGCGCCGCTGGTGGTGCCCACGCTGATCACCATTTCGGCCATCGACTTCGCCACCGTGATCCTGGCCGAATCGGCGCTGAGTTTCCTGGGCCTGGGCATCCAGCCGCCCGAGTTCACCTGGGGCGCGATGGTGGCCAACGGGCGCGGCTATCTTTCTACGGCCTGGTGGATCGCTTTCTGGCCCGGGCTGGCCATCATGCTGACCACGCTGTCGCTCAACATCCTGTCGAGCTGGGCCCGCACAGCGGCTGACCCGCAGCAGCGCTGGCGGCTGCAGAAACTGAAGAAGGCGGCGCGATGAATATCCAGGCAGACAAGCAGCCTATTTTGCGCATCGATGGGCTGACGGTGGACTTCCTGTCCGACGACGAGCCGGTGCGCGCGGTGGACAACGTGTCGTTCCATGTGCATCCCGGCGAGACGCTGGTCATTCTGGGCGAAAGCGGCTCGGGCAAAAGCGTCAGCACCAGCACGGTGATGGGGCTGGTGGATTGCCCGCCCGGCGATATCGTGCAGGGCAGCATCCTGTTCGAAGGCCAGGACCTGGCCCGCCTGGACGACGAGGCGCGGCGCCGCATCAACGGCTGCAAGATCGGCATGATCTTCCAGGACCCGCTGGCCTACCTGAACCCAGTGTACACGGTGGGGCGGCAGATCGCCGAAGTGTTCCAGTGCCATGGCGCCGCCGACGCCAGGCAGGCGCGCGCGCGCGCCATCGAGCTGCTGGCGCGCGTGGGCATACGCGAGCCCGAACTGCGCGTCGACTTCTATCCGCACCAGTTTTCGGGCGGGCAGCGCCAGCGCGTGATGATCGCCATGGCCATCGCGCTGGAGCCCGATGTGCTGATTGCCGACGAGCCCACCACGGCCCTGGATGTCAGCGTGCAGGCGCAGATTCTCGACCTGCTGCGCGACCTGCAGCGCGAGCGCGGCATGGCGCTGATCATGATTACCCACGACCTGGAGGTGGCCGCCTCGATGGCCGACCGCGTGATCGTCATGAAGTCGGGAAAAATCGTCGAAGCGGGCGACGCCCGCGAAGTCTTCACGAACCCCCGGCACGACTACACCCGCACGCTGACGGCCGCGCTGCCGCACGGCGACCAGGCCGACGTATCGAACCGCCGCTCGGGCGTGGTGGCCCAGGAGCCCGTGCTGCGCGTGGAACACCTGGTCAAGGAATACCGGCTGATGTCCGGCGCCTTCGCCGGCAAGCGGGTGCTGCGCGCGGTGGACGACGTCAGTTTCGAGGTGTGCCGCGGCGAGACAGTGGGCATCGTGGGCGAATCGGGCTCGGGCAAATCCAGCGTGGCCCGCATGCTGCTCAGGCTGTTCGACGCGACCTCGGGTGCCGCGTATTACAACGGCGTGGACATTTTCCGGATGGACGAGCGGCAGATGCGGAAATTCCGCCGCAAGGTGCAGATGGTGTTCCAGGACCCGTTCGGCTCAATGAACCCGCGCATGACCGTGCACGACATCATTTCGGAACCCTGGGCAATACATGGCGACATCCTGGCCAGGCCGCGCTGGCGCGGCCGCGTGGCCGAACTGCTGGAGCTGGTGGGTATGAAGCCGGAGCACGCGCCGCGCTATCCGCACCAGTTCTCGGGCGGCCAGCGGCAGCGCATCGCCATTGCCCGCGCGCTGGCCAGCGAGCCCGAACTGGTAGTGTGCGACGAGGCGGTGTCGGCGCTGGATGTGTCGATCCAGGCGCAGGTGATCGACCTGCTGGCCGATTTGCGCACGCGCCTGGGCCTGTCGTATGTATTCATCACGCACGACCTGCCCATTGTGCGGCACTTCGCCGACCGCATCGTCGTGATGCAGCAGGGCAAGATCGTCGAGCAGGGGCCCACCTCGGCCATTTTCAAGCAGCCCGGCCACGCGTACACCCGCAGCCTGCTGGCGGCCACGCCGCAGCCCAAGTGGCTGCGCGCCGACCAGGCACAGGCCGCCGGCGCCGCGCCGGCATGATATCCAATACGGAATCCACGATGCCCGATGCCCGCTACGCCCACCAGGCGCTGATCGAATTTGCGCAACGCTGCCTGCTGGCCATGGACGTCGACCCGTCCATCGCCGCCGTGGTGGCGCGGCGAGTGGTGGATGCCGACTTGTACGGCCACGCCACGCACGGCCTGGCGCTGCTGCCGCGCTACCTGAAAGAGATCGCCGACGGCGCCACCCAGCGCCGTGGCGAGATCCGGCGCGTGTCGGAAAAGGGCGCCTGCCTGCTGTGGGACGCCGGCATGCTGCCGGGCCACTGGGTGCTGCATCAGGCCATCCAGGCGGCCTTGCAGCGCGTGCCCGACCAGGGCATGGTCAGCATCGCCGTGCGCCACAGCCAGCACATCGGCGCCCTGCAGGTCTACCTGCCCGACCTGACCGACGCCGGCTGCCTGTGCCTGCTGTGGGCCACCGACACCAAGGTGCGTTCGGTGGCGCCGTTCGGCGGGCTGGACGCGGTGCTGACCAGCGAGCCCATCGCCGCCGGCATTCCCACGCGCGGCACGCCCATCCTGATCGACACCACCACCTCGCTGACCAGCAACAGCTTCGTCAAGCAGGTGCAGGCGCGCGGCGAGCGGCTGCCCTGGCCCGCGCTGCTGAGCGCGCAGGGGCAGGTGACCGATGATCCGGCCGCCCTGGCGGCCGATCCGCCGGGCACCATCCTGCCGCTGGGCGGCATGGATCATGGCTACAAAGGCTATGCCATGGCGATGCTGGTGGGCGCGATGTCGCTGGGCCTGTCCGGGCTGGGGCGGCTGTCGGGCGAGAAGGCGCAGGGTTTCCTGCTGCAGGTGATCGACCCGGACGCCTTCGCGGGGCGCGATATCTTTCTGGACGAGATGCAGGCCCTGGCCGAGGCCACGCGCGCCGCGCGGCCCATCGACCCGGCCCGGCCGGTGCGCGTGCCGGGCGACGCGGCGCTGGCCCGCGCCGCGCGCCAGCGCCGCGATGGGGTGAGCCTGGGCGCCGACATCCCGGCCGCGCTCGAGTCCTGGACCCGGCAATTGGGCGTGCCGTTTCCGCCGGCGCTTGCCGCGTCATGATCGATATTGTTTTCCACGGCCAGAATGCCGCGACGTATCTTGCGGATTTCCGCGCCGCGCTGGAATCGGAAGCGCGCATCCGGGCCCTGCCCGACAGGCTGGAGGCGCCCGCCGATATTCAGGCATACCGGCAGGCCGAGGTGATTGTCGGCAACCGCCTGGATGCCTCCATGCCCAGGCCGGCGCGCGTCAGGCTGTACCAGGTGTGCGCGGCCGGCTACGACCGCATCGACCTGGCGGCGCTGCCGGCCGACACGGCAGTGTGCAACTGCGACGGCCATGGTCCGGCCATTGCCGAATACGTGATGGCCGCCATTTTGGGCTGGTGCGTGCCGCTGGCGGATGCCCATGCCCGCCTGACCCAGGGCGACTGGCATTACCGCTCGGGCATGCCCCGCGCCCTGCATGGCGAGATCGGCGCGGCCACGCTGGGCCTGCTGGGCTATGGCCATATCGGCCGGGCCATTGCACAGCGCGCCCGGGCGTTCGACATGCGGGTGCTGGCCGCCAACCGCAGCCCGGTACCGGCGGGTGAGGCGGATGCCTGGTTCCGCCTGGATGCCCTGGACGATTTCTACCAGCAGTCGGACTACATCGTGGTGTCGCTGCCGCTGCTGCCGGCCACCCGGGGCCTGGTGGATGCCTCGGCTTTCGCGCAGATGCGCGCGCACGCCATGCTGATCAACGTGGGGCGCGGGCCGGTAGTGGACGAGCAGGCCCTGTACGAGGCCTTGCTGCGCAAGCGCATCGGCGGGGCGGCCATCGATACCTGGTACCAGTACCCCGCCCACGCGGGCGAAACAGCCGAGCCTGCGCGGCTGCCGTTCGCCCGGCTCGACAACATCGTCATGACGCCGCACATGTCGGCCTGGACCGACGGCACCATCGCGCGGCGCGCGCAGGCCATGGCGGCCAATGTGGATGCCTGCCTGGCGGGGCGGCAGCTGATGCACCGGATACGCGGGGCCGGGCCGGGTTAGCGGCGGGCTCTGCGCACATTGCCACGCAGCCTGCTCCGCAATACCGAGGGCAATGCCCGTCAGCTATACAAGGCTTCTCGCATCTCGCTTGATGCGCCCAGCCGGGTCGACAGTTCCTGGGCATGTTCCATGATCAGCGCCTCGAACCGCGCGGCATTGACGGTCTTGAGCCGTGCCGAGGGGCCGGCGATGGTCAGCGCGCCCACGAAACGATCGTCGCCGCCCAGAATGGGAATCGACCACGACGAGGTGTAGGGGTCGCGTGCGCCGCAGGAAAACAAAGGCAGGCGTTCGTCGCCACGCGGCTTGCCCTGCGCCCAGATGGAAAACACGCGGCCGGTGGACGACAAGTCCGGAGGCATGACGCTGCCGGCAATGACCTGGCTGTGCAGGCCTTCGTGCGGCTGGTGGCGGAACAGGCACAGGCGCTGCCCCGGCTCGCCGCCTTCGACGTAATAGGCGGCGCTTTCGCCGGTTTGCGCCGACAGGCGCTCGAGAATGGGCATGACCACGGCCGACAGGTCGAACCCCCGCTCATACACGCGCGCCAAATACAGTACACGCGGGCCCAGCCCATAGTTGCCGCCGGGTTCGCGCACCACATAGCCGCAGCGCGCCAGCGAATTCAGCAGGCGGAAGATGGTGGTTTTGTGCAGGGGCAGGCGAGTGGCGAAATCCGCCAGCGACAGGTGCTCGGCACCGGGTTTGAAACAGTCGAGCACGCTCAGGGCGCGCTCGACCGCGATAACACCATCATTACTCATGTAGCCTTCCATTCAGCTTGATTGCTAATGAATTGTACACAGTACAATAGCATTTCATAAAAATATAATCGTCCTGTACTCAATCGGAGAGAACAGGATGGCGGGTTCGATGTTGGTGGTGACCGCGCATGTGGGCGATTTCGTCTGGCGCTGCGGCGGAGCGATGGCCCTGCATGCGCAGCGCGGGGTGGCCGTACACCTGGTATGCCTGAGCTATGGCGAGAATGGCGAGTCGAATGCCGCCTGGCAGGGCGATACGGACGTGGCCACGGATGCCGTCAAGCAGCTGCGGCGCGCTGAAGCCGAGGCTGCCGCTGGCACCCTGGGCGTGGCGTCCATCGATTTCCATGACCTGGGCGACTATCCCTTGCCCGAATCGCCGCAATCCGTGCAGCGCCTGTCGCAGACTCTGCGCGCTGTGCGTCCGGCTGTGGTGCTGACGCACCCCGAGCATGATCCGTCCAACCTGGACCACTGCCGTACCTATGAAATGGTGCTGCGCGCCCGCATGCAGGCCATGGCGCCCGGACACGGCGCCGACCATATCGTGCCTCCGCAGGTGCTGTGCTTTGAACCGCACCAGCCGGAGCTATGCGGCTTCAAGCCCAACCTGCTGCTGGACATTACCTCGGTGTGGGACCAGAAATGGCAGGCCATGCAGGCCATGCCCACGCAGCGCAACCTGTGGGCCTACTACGAACGCGTGGCCATGCAGCGCGGCGCGCAGGCGGGCCGACGGGCCAAATACACCGGCACGCTGTACGGCGAGGCCTACCAGAGCATCTTTCCGGCCGTGGTGCCGGCATTCGTGGAGTAAAGGGCATGCGCGAGATCTTGCCGCAAGGGCTGTGCAGCACGCTGCTGGCCGACGTGGGCGCGCGCGCGCTGGGCGCTGGCATCCGGCCCCTGCGAGACGGCTGGACCGTCTACGGGCGCGCACTGACCGTGTCGGTGCCGGCCGGCGACAACCTGGCCATTCATGCCGCGCTGGCGCAAGTCCAGCCCGGCGAGGTGCTGGTCGTCGACGCGCAAGGCTACCGCAACCGCGCAGTGATGGGCGGCATCATGTGCGCCCAGGCCGCCGCGGCGGGTGTGGCGGGCGTGATCGTCGATGGCGCCATGCGTGATGCGGCAGAACTGCGCGCCGGCAGCCTGCCCGTCTTCGCCCTGGATATCTCGCCGGCCGGGCCCACGAAAGCGGGCGGCGGCTCGGTGGGCCTGCCGGCGCGCTGCGGCGGCGTGGCCGTGCACACGGGCGACTGGATCATGGCCGACGACGATGGCGTAGTGGTGTACGCCGATGCCGAGGCGCAGGCCTTGATCGCCAAGGCGCTGGCCAAGGGCAACGCCGAGGCGGCCCGCATGCAGGCCATTGCGCGCGGCGAGTTGCGTCCGGCGTGGCTGGACCAGGCGCTGGCGCGCGCCGAGATAGAAACGGGGCCGCTGCGCCAGCGGCGGCCTTGACGACGACACTTACAGCAACAACATTCAGGAGGAACACAATGCTGAAGAAGAAAATCCTGGGCGCAGCCGCGCTCTTGCTGGGCCTGCTACCGCTCGCCCAGGCCGCGGGGCAATATCCCGACCGTCCGATCCGCATGGTGATCCCGTATGCCGCGGGCGGCCCGGCCGACACGGTGGGCCGCGAATTCGCCGCGCTGTTCGGTGAAGCGCTGGGCCAGACCGTGGTGGTGGTCAATGCCGGCGGCGGCCATGGCGTGCCGGCGCTGAACCAGGTGCTGGGCGCGCCCGCCGACGGCTACACGCTGCTGATGCCGGCTTCGGGCAACATGACGGTGCCGTCCAAGGTCATGCGGGACAAGAACGTGCTGGAACTACTGGCGCCCATCAGCCTGCTGACTCAAAGCCCGCACGTGCTGGTGGTGTCGGCCAAGCTGCCGGTGCATACCGTGCAGGAATTGGTGGACTACGCCCGCGCGAATCCGGGCAAGATAAACTTCGGCTCGGCCGGTGTGGGCGGCGTGGCGCACCTGGGCATGGAATTGTTCAAGAGCGAGGCCAAGGTGGATGTCGTGCACGTGCCGTACCGGGGCACGTCGCAGGTGATTACCGACCTGGCCTCGGGCCAGGTGCAGGCGCTGTTCAGCAGCATGCCGTCGCTCAAGCCCATGATCGACAAAGGCGCGGTTACCGCATTGGCCATGACGGCGCCCAGCAAGGGCTCATATACCTCGACGCTGCCGGTGCTTTCGGACACGCTGCCGGGCGTGGAATACACTACCTGGTACGGCCTGTTCGCCAAGGCCGGTACGCCGCCCGAGGTGCTGGAAAAGCTGAACCGCGCAGTGGTGCAGACGCTGAAGAATCCGGCGCTGAACCAGAAGTTCGATTCGCAGGGCGTCGAATTCGTGTCCAGCACGCCGCAGCAGCTGGCCGATCTGGTGCGCAAAGATACCCAGAAGTGGACCAGGCTGATCGAAGAGGCGGGGATCGTGATTGATTGAACGATCGATCGGCAGCCGATGCCCCGTGATATTCACTTGAGGATCGGTTGCCTTCCGCGGCTGAGCCACGCCTGTCTGAAGGACGGCGTGGCTTTTTTATTGGGCTGATCCACGCGGACGGCAGCCTTTCGGGTCAGCGGTCATGGCCGCCGCCTCTTCCGTGCCCGCCTCCATCCTGCCGGCCGGGCGCGCCACGGTCCATGCGCGCGGGCTCGCGCCGGGCCTGTTGCTGGCGCCGCATGTCCTGCTGCTGGCGGGCCTGCTGTTGGCGTTGCTCCGCCTGCTGGCGCTGCCTGGCCTGTTGCTGTTGCTGCTGGCGTTGCGCGTCCTGCCGCTGGCGCTGCTCTTGCTGCTGGCGTTGCGCATCCTGCCGCTGGCGCTGTTCATGCTGCTGGCGTTGCGCATCCTGACGCTGGCGCTGCTCGTGCTGCTGGCGCTGCGCTTCCTGACGCTGGCGCTGCTCGTGCTGTTGGCGCCGCGTGTCCTCACGGCGTTGCTGCTGTTGGTGTTCCTGGCGATCGTGCATGGCGTCGCGCTTGCGGCGGTCGGCGTCGCGTGCTGCCTGGTAGCGCTCGTGCTCGCGCTGGGCGGCGATTTCGTGCTTGTTGGGCCGGCGCTGGATGCCGCCCTTGCCGCCGTGATAGCTGATGCGGCGGTGGTCGTCGTGCCTGACCTCTACCTTGCGGCTGTAGACGTTGGTGATGCGCGTGACGTTGATGTGGTTCACTTCGCGGTTGTAGTAGAAGCGGTCGCGTTTCCAGTAGCCGCCGTGGTAGCCGGTGCCGAAGTAGCCGAAGCCGTAGTTGATGCCGCCGTAATAGCCGACGTGGCGGCCCCAGTAGCCCGGATGCCATTGGTAGACGTTGCCGATGTATGCCCAGTAGCCCGGCGTCCAGAGCGCGCCCGTGAACGGCGGCAGCACCCAGGCGCCCGGCACCCAGTAATAGCCGTGATGGTTCACCGCCCAATAGCCGGGCGTCCAGATGTAGCCCGGCCCCGGGATCATGGGCTGGCTGTATGCGGGGAAGGGCGGCGGCGGCTCGTTCCAGGCGTTTATGCCGATGCTGATGGAAACGTCGGCCACCGCAGGGCGGGGCACGGCCGCGGCCAGCAGCGCGCCCGTGGCCAGCAGGGCGGCGGACAGTCGTTGGAATGTGTTCATGTCGATCTCCCGACAGGATGTCAATATCGATAGTGGCGCGGACCGTCGTGGTAATACGCCGGCGGTCCGGGATATACGTAGGCGGGCCCCGAGCGGTAGTAGCCCCTGTGGTGGTGGTGACTGGGCACCACGATGCATCCGGCAAGAGTGGTGGCCATGACCAGCATTGCAGCGATCGTTTTCATGGCGGTTGCTCCATCAACGGTGCGCGGGTGATTCTGCGCACTCGCGCTTATTTAGGCACAGAGCAAGGGGGGGCGGCCGATTCTGTAATGGCTTCGAAATCACTTAATCGTGACCAAAGCGCTTATTCGTGACCGACTGTGTGAACGCGTTGCATCCGCCGCTTTGGCGGCGGCGCCAGCCATGAAAATTGCAAGACCCGGTAAGCGGTGTATCTGCCGGGTGTGGCGAAATCAATACGCCGCGGACTGGCGCGCCGCGCCGGCATACAGCAGGCAACTGCTGTGCAATGCCTGCGCGACACCGCGGCGCGGCTCAGGCGTTCCTGGCCACCATTGCCACGATCGTCTCGAAAAGCTCGTGCTGCGCCTGCGCGGCGCTGATGGCGCCGGTGGCGGCCGCGTACGACAGGGCCTCTGCCGCGCCCAGCATGGCCCACAGGCCGGCCGGTGCGATCTTGCGCGCGGGCGCGAAGGGCGATAGCGCTTCGCGGCAGGTCTGCATGAACGCGGCCTCGTAATCGCGCTTGATTTGCTCGAGTTCCGGCGAGCCGGTCAGGGCGGCGATGACGCCGGGTATTTCGCGGCCCTGGCTGAGCACGCACTGCACGTATGACGAAGCAATGACGGCCGCGCGGCTGGCCAGCGTGGCCGCGCCGGCCCGCAGCGCCGCGGTCATCAGGGATGTCTGGTTGGCATCGTATTCGCGGTACAGGGCCGCCAGCAGTCCGGCGCGCGTGCCGAAATGGTCATACACGACGGGCTTGGTAACGCCGGCCTCTTCGGCCACGCGCCCCAGCGCCAGGGCCTCGGTGCCTTCTTCCCGCACCAGGCGCCAGGCGACGTCCAGCAGTTGGCGATACCGCTGCGCCCTGGACAGGCGGCGGCGCGGCGCGGCGGGATCGGAAAGGGGGGCGGTGGAGCTTGACATGCTAATGTACTAAAGGTAACTTACCAAGCGTAACTTACTAAAGGTAGGTATGGCGACTATACAAGCCGCTGTCCGTGCCCGCAACCCGACGCCGGAGGTTTTCCATGCACGCACTGATCGTTGTTACGCATCCCGAGCCTGAATCCCTGACCCATGCCGTGGCTGGCCGTATCGGCCAGGGGATGCTTCGGGCTTGCCCGGGCAGTTCGTTTGAAATCGCCGATCTGGCGGCCGAGGGGTTCGATCCGCGTTTCGGCGCGGCCGATCTGGCGGTGCATCGCCGCCAGGCGCCGCCGCCGGCCGACGTGGCTGCCGAGCAGGCCCGCATCGACCGCGCCGATGCCCTGGTGCTGGTGTACCCCGTGTATTGGTGGTCGATGCCCGGCTTGCTGAAAGGGTGGATAGACCGCGTGTTCGCCAATGGCTGGGCATTCGATTTCAGCCTGAATGCCCAGCTGGAAAAGAAACTGCGGCGGCTGCAAGTGCACTTGGTGGGCGTAGGAGGCGCCGATGCGGACACCTACGCGCGGCACGGCTATGCCGGCGCCATGCGCGCGCAGATCGATCATGGGATTTTCGACTATTGCGGCGCCCGGGTGGTGGGGTCCGAGTTGTTGCTGAATTCGGAAACCGCGGATCCGGCCGCAGCCCTGCAGGCGGCGCTGCGGATCGGCGAGCGTGTGCCGGGCGCGGAATGCATGCCGGCCGCGGCATGATGGCGCTTATGCCGGCCAGGCGGCCTGCATCAGCCAGATCAGCCCCGCCGCCATCAGAACCAGGCCCGCCGCGCGCGCCCAGCGCCGGCCAGAAGGCGCCAGGCGCTCGATCGTGATCGCGGCGGCGGCGGCGGCCATGACCCGCATGTCCATGATGCCCAGGGCCAGCAGCGCCACGGTGAAGCCCGCGCAGCTGCACAGGCACTGCCGGCCCTGGCGCCAGCCATGGCGCCATGCGCCGGCCGTGCACGCCGCCGTCGCCGCGGGTTCGCGCCGCCGGCATTGCATCAGGTGGCCGGCTTTCCAGACCGAACACTGGACGGCGCCCGCCAGCACGAGCACTGCGCCGGTGGCGCAGGGGGCCGCGGCCGCCAGCATGGGCTGCCCTGTCTGCAGCGTGGCCCGCATCAGCTCGAGCGGATAGACCGCCGCGCCCAGCAGGGCCCACGCGCTGAAATACCCGGCGCCCGCCAGCAGGGCCAGCAGGCTGGCCCGCAGGCCGCCGGCGGGGGCGGCCGACTGCCGGTAGCGATACAGGGCGGGCGCTAACGACGGCAGCATCATGGCCGCCATCATCACGGTCCACATGCCCATGAAAGCCGCGGCGGCGGCCAGCCGCGGCGCGGCCAGGGCCATGCCCGCGCCGCCGCACAGGGGCAGCATGTCCAGGGCCGGCGCGTAGGCGTGCGCGGCGGTCGCCGCCACCGCCGCCGCGAAGGCCAGCGCCAGCAGGCCCGCGAACGCCAGCTGGCCGGCGCTGTCGCGCCACACAGGCGGGCGCGGCGGCATCCGCATGGCCGGGCACATGGCATTCATGGCGGGCCTCAGCCTTGCCCGTATTCATCATGCCGGCGCCACCACACGCCTGTCTCGTTGCGCCCCTTGGGCGCGCGGTCCAGCCATTGGTACATGCCCCAGAGCCCGTCCAGGCCGCGCGCGTAGGCGGAATAGGTGTGGTACACCGCATCGCCTTCCCGCACGAAGGCGCTGACGCCGGGGCGGTCGCGCTGGAACGTGGCGGTGTCGGTGCCGCACATGGCGGCGATCTGGTCTTCGGCGGGATCCCCGCTGTCTTCCTGGCCCGGCCGCCAGGCCAGCTTCTGCTCGCGCCGGTAGTTGTATTCGATGCCGCCGTCGCGCTGCTGCGCTTCGCTGAACCAGATGTTGAAGTCGGCGTTGAAGTCGCTGCCGGCCGACGAGGCCCAGGGAAAGGTCCAGCCCATGCGCCGCTTGTACGCGGCCAGCTTGGTCAGCGGCGCGCGCGATACGGCCATCAGCATGACGTCGTGGTTGGCCAGGTGGGTGACGATGCCATTGAACCCGTCGGCGATGGACGAGCACGAGGGGCAGCCGGCCTGGTAGTCGGTGCCGAACATGAAGTGGTAGATCAACAGCTGCGAGCGGCCCTGGAACAGGTCCGCCAGGGTGGCCGGGCCCGCCTCGGTGTCGAAGCGGTACGGTTTGTCGATATGCACCCAGGGCAGTTCCTGCCGCCGCCGCGCCAGTTCATCGCTGCGGCGGGTCAGCTCTTTCTCGGCCTGCAGCAGCGCGCGGCGCTCGGCCAGCCAGGTCTCGCGGGTTCCGATCGTATGTGCGGTCATGATGGCTTGCTCCATTCAGTGATGTGGCGGCGGGGCAGCCGGGCGGCGCCTGGCTGAACCCTGAGTGATAGGTTAGGATCGCCGCATGACCCCGGGGGAGTGACAAGTGTGGCGCGATTTCCATGGACCCGCTGATCTCGGACGCCGCCCGCGCGCTGGCAGCCGGTAGGCCTCTTGAAGCGCTGAAGCGCGTCGCCCTGCGCGATGACGCGCCCGCGCTGGCGCTGCGCGGCATCGCCATGGCGCAGCTGGGCGACCTGGAGCGCGCGCGGGGCTGCATGCGCGGTGCGGCCCGCGCCTTCGGGCCGCATGCGACGGTGGCCCGGGCCCGCTGCATGGTGGCCGAGGCCGAGATCGCGCTGGCCCTGCGCGACCTCGCGTGGCCGGCCAAACCGCTCGATGCGGCGCGCGCCGTGCTGGAACGCCACGGCGACGCCGTCAATGCCGCGCATGCGCAGTACATCGAAGCCCGCCGCCTGTTGCTGATGGGCCAGCTGGACCAGGCCGAACGCATGCTGGCCCGGCCCGGCGGCCAGCCGCTGCCGCCCGCCCTGCAGGCCGTGGCGGCGCTGGCCGAGGCCGGCATCGCCATGCGGCGCATGCAGGCGGGGGCCGCGCGCGCGGCGCTGGCCAGGGCGCGGCAGATTGCCGGCCGGGCGGGCATCGCCCCTCTGCTGGCTGAGGTCGACCACGCGCTGCGGACCCTGGATGCCCCGGCGGCGCGCCTGACCGCGCAGGGCGGGCAGCGCCTGGTCGCGCTGGACGGCATCGAAGCCCTGTCGGCCTCGCACACGCTGGTGGTGGACGCCTGCCGCCACGCGGTGCGCCAGGGGCGCACGGTGGCCGCGCTGGCGCGGCGCCCTGTCCTGTTCATGCTGGCGCGCACGCTGGGCGAGGCATGGCCCGGCGACGCGCCACGCGATGCGCTGATCGCCCGGGTGTTCCGCACCCGCCATCCCGACGAGTCGCACCGGGCGCGGCTGCGGGTCGAGATGGGACGGCTGCGCGGCGCGCTGCGCGCGCTGGCGGGCATCGAGGCCACGCCGCGCGGCTATGTGCTGGCGCCCCGCGCGCGCCAGGTGGCGGTGTTGGCGTGGCCCGACGAGACCCCGCATGCGGCGGTGCTGGCCTTGCTGGCCGATGGCGAATCGTGGTCCAGCTCGGCGCTGGCCCTGGCGTTGGGCGCCAGCCAGCGCACGGTGCAGCGGTCGCTGGATGCGCTGGCCGCGGCGGGCAGGGCGCGGCCGGTGGGCCACGGGCGCGCCCGCCGCTGGCTGGCGGCTTCGGTGCCGGAATTCGCGACAAGCTTGTTACTTCCCGGCCCCTGGTTCAGCAACTAGGATGCAGGCATGGCTGACGTTTTCCAGACAGCTACAACCGACAAGGATGCCGATATGAACCCACCCGCTGAAATCATTCGTGAGTATGGCCCCTTCCCGGGTATCGACCAGGTCAATGGCGTGACCTATGACGGCCGCCATGTGTGGCTGGCCACCGGCGGCACCTTGCAAGCCGTCGATCCGGACAGCGGCCAGGCCGCGCGCAGCTTCGACGCCGCGACGCCGGCGGGCACCGCCTTCGACGGCAAGGTGTTCTACCAGATTGCCGGCGACCGCATCCAGAAAATCGACCCCCAGACCGGCAAGGTGCTGTCGACTATTCCCACCCCCGACGGCGAAGGCCATTCGGGTCTGGCGTGGGCCGACGGTATGCTGTGGGTGGCGCATTTCGACAACCGCAAGATCTACCAGGTCGATCCAGAGACCGGCAAGGTGCTGAATACGCTGGAATCAAATCGCTACGTGACCGGGGTGACCTGGGTCGATGGCGAGCTATGGCATGGCACCTGGGAAAACGAAGCCAGCGAGCTGCGGCAGATCGATGCGCGCACCGGGCAGGTGCTGGCCAGCCTGGACATGCCGGCCGGCGCCGGCGTGTCGGGGCTGGAGTCGGATGGCGCCGACCGGTTTTTTTGCGGTGGCGGCGACAGCGGCAAGCTCAGGATAGTGCGCCGGCCCCGCTCGCGCGCTGCCGCGCCGGCGCCTTGAACACGGCAATCTGGCGGTTTTTGCGCAGCAGGAGCCGTGCCAATGAGGTTTCGTCGTTTTTTCGCCGCCGTGGCGGGCCCGCCGCGGCGCGTGGATCAACAAGACGGGCTCGACCAACGGCTTCGGCGCCTATCTCGCTTTCGTGCCGCAGCGGCGCCTGGGCGTGGCGCTGCTGGCCAACAAGAATTTTCCGGTCGAGGCCCGCGTGCGGGCCGCGTACGCCATGCCCAGGTGTCTGGCACCCTGGCGGGAGCCAGACACCTCGCGCCGTAGAGCCTGCGCGTCAGGGCTTCCGCCCGCTTTTCTTGGCGCGGGCGGCCGGCTTGGCGGCCAGGCCGCCGTTGTTGCTGAGCTGGTCCACCCACGATAGGGCGTCCAGATACGACAGGAACTGGTGCAGGTAACCCGGCGACTGCTCGCGCATCAGCGACAGGGCCCGATGCACCAGGTGGTTGGAATTCAGCGGGCCGGCATTCTCGTGTACCTGCTCTTGTGACTGCCGCAGCTGCCGGTCGGTGCTGAGCCGGGCCCAGGTGGCCTGGAAATAGTCCAGCTGGTCCAGTTCGGGGTACTGGCCGCGCCGGCGCGCGCGGGCGTCGGCGCCGGCATGGGCCGGCGCGCCTGGCGCGGCGCCGGTTTCGATGTAGTCCAGCAGCGCGGCCAGCCCGGCCGGCGCGGCGGGTTGCGGCGCGGGCTCGCCGGCGGCGGGGGCGGCTTGCGCTTCATACTGGCTGACCAGTTCGGCCAGCCGCGCGTCCAGCACGCGGCGCGCCTCGCCGTCATGGCGGACGGCGCGCCCGGCCAGCGCGGCGATCAACCGGAAGCGCAGCGGGTCTGCGCGATCGGCGCCGCGCGCGCGCCACGCGTCGAGCGTGGCCTGGATGTCGAGGGCGCGGCTGTTAGCCACGAGCGGGTACCGCTTCTTTGGCCGGGCGCGCCACCGGCACGATTTCCACGCGCCGGTTGCTGGCCCGCCCTTCGGCGCTGTCGTTCGAGGCCACCGGCTGTTCGGCGCCGAACGCGGCCGCGAACACCGACGCCGGCGCGATGCCTTGCTCGATCAGGGCGCGTGTCACCGTCAGGGCGCGCTGGGCGGACAGGTCCCAGTTGTCGGCAAAGCGGCGGTTGTTGCCGTGCACCGGCTGGTTGTCGGTAAAGCCGCTGACCATCAGCACTTCGTTGCGCGCCTGCAGGTAGGCCGACAGCGGCCCCACCAGGCTCTGGAGCACTTCCAGGCCTTCTGGCTGCAGTTCGTCGGAATTCAGTGCGAACAGCACGCTGCCGCTGATACCGATGCGGCCGTCCACCAGCGTGACCCGGCCGGCGGCCAGCGGCCCCGCCAGAGCCTGCTCCAGTTCGATGCGGCGCTGAGTTTCTTCCTGCCGCTGCTTCACTTCGGATTCCAGCCGGGCCGACAGTTCGAGCTGCACGCCGATCACGCTGACCAGGATCAGCACGAACGCGCCCAGCAGCACCGACATCAGGTCGCCGAAAACCGCCCAGGCCGGGGCGCTGGGCTCTACGCCGGCGTCGATATCGTCTCTCATGCCGGTTCGCTGCCTGCGGCGGCCTGCTGGCCCGCCAGCTGCTGCAGGTCTTCCAGGATCTGCTTCTGCGACATGATGCTCAGGTCGACCACTTCGCGCGCCTGCGCCACGTAGTAGGCCAGTTGCTCATCGCTGCGCGCCATGGACTTGTCCAGCGCGGCCTCGATGCGCTGCAGGTGGTCGACCAGCTTGTCGCTGGACTGCCCGAATACCTGCACGGCGGCGCCGAAGGCTTCGCCCAGGCTGGCCACTTCGGCGGAGCTGCCGGTAAGCTGCGCGGCCACGCCGCCCAGCTTGCCGGTCTCGGCTTCGATCTGGCTGGTGAATTGCGCGCCGACGCGATCGACCTGGTCCGTGAACTGTGTGCCGACGCGCTCGACTTGTTCGGTGAACTGGCTGCCGGCCCGTTCGGCCTGCTCGGTGAACTGGGCGCCCACGCGCTCGAGCAGGCCGGCCGACGTGGCGATCAGTTCGTCGACGGCGGTGCGCTGCTGCGACGATGCGTGGTTCACGGCATCGAGCAGGGTGCCCAGCGTTTCCATCAGGCGGCTGCGCTCGTCCAGCATGGCGTTGTCGCGCGCCATGCTGTCGGACAGCTTGTGGCGCAGTTCGGCGATGACGTCGGCGGCAGCCTTGGGGGCTTCGGCGGCGGTTTGTACCAGCTGCGCCACTTCGGCGATGGTGCCCCGGGCGTGGGCCTGCGTCTGCGCCGAGATGTCCTGCGCGGTTTGCGCCAGGGTGTCGCAGACTTGCTGCTGGCCGGCGGCGGCCTGCGCGGCGGCCTGTTCCCACTGCTGGCGCAGCGTGCCGGCAATGTCGCCCAGCGAGGTATGCCAGGCCGCCAGGCGCTGCTCGTCGCGGGCCGCCAGTTCGGTTTGCAGATCGGTGTGCGATTGGCCAACGGCGCGCAGCAGCGCAGCCGAATGCTGTTCCAGGCCGGCCGTGGCTGCCGCCAGCGCACGCTGGTGCTCGCCGGCCAGCCGGTCGCCGGTTTGCTCTTGCTGCGCCAGTGCGGCGGTCCAGGCGGCCGCCATGCCGGCCGCGGTGGCGTCCAGGCGCGCGGACACGCCGTCCAGCAAGCCGGCGGAGCGTTCTTCGAAGGTCTGCGTGAATTGCTGCAGCGATGCGCCCAGGTTCTGCGCCAGCGCATCACTGGCGCGCTGGTGCTGGGCCAGCGCCGAGGTCCAGGTGTCGGCCACGGTGGTCGTGGTGGCCTCGAAGCGGCCCGACAGGCCGTCGAACTGTTGGCGCACGGCCTGCGCCAGCGTGTCTTGCCAGGCGGATGTCTCGCGCGCCAGGCCGGCCAGCGTGGCCTGCACGGCCGGCTGGATGGCCGCGCCGGCGGCCGCGGCGCTGTCGGCCACGCTCTGCTTCAGCGCCTGCTCCATGGCAGAAGCCAGGCGCGTGTAGGCGGCATCCGCCTTGCCATGGAAGGCATCCTGGCTGGCCGCCAGCCGCTCGTTCAGGGCCTGGCTTTGCCGCTCGATGGTGGCCATCATGGCCTGCAGGCGGTCTGCCAGCACCGGCATGGCGTCGGCCTGCCGCTGCAGTAGCTGGAATGCCTGCTCGCGCTGGTGGATGGGCGAGTAGACGCGCAGCGTGGTGGCGATCCGGGTGTCGAGCTGCTGCACCGCCCCGACGCGTTCGCGGCGCGCCAGTGCCGCCAGCAGGCCCAGCGCGGCCGAGGTGGCCACGCCCGCTACCGAGGTGCCGAAGGCGAAGCCCAGCCCCTTGACCGGCGCGGCCAGCGACGCCCGGATGGCGTGCAGGTCGATGGCGCTTTCCAGGGCGTTGCCGGTGCCGCGCAGGGTAGCGACCATGCCCAGGAACGTGCCCAGCATGCCCAGCAGCACCAGCAGGCCCACCAGGTAAGGCGTCAGCGCCGGCCCGGGAAAGGCGGCGCGCTCGCCCTCGACGCGCAGGCGCGCGGTGTTGCGCAGGCCGGCGGGCAGCCGGTCGAGCCAGGCGGCCAGGCTGGGCGGCGTTTCGGCCAGGCCGGCCACGGCGCGCGCCAGGGCGGCGGTGCGCTGCTGGTATTGCAGCAATTCGATGGCGCCGGCCAGGTAGAAGGCGCCGATCAGCACGGTAACCGCCAGCGCCAGGGGGGTCGATCCCACATAGCCGGCGCCGATCCAGCCCGCGACGGCCAGTCCTGCCAGGAAAACAACGAAAGCAACGAGATATCGGGTCATGGGTGTCAGGTCAGTGGGCGCGCAGGGCGGCGAGCAGGCCCTCGATCGGCTGTAGACGGATGTCCAGTTCGGCCCGCAGCACGCTGCGCATGTCGGCGCGGAAAGCGGCCAGCCAGGGCGCGGGCGCGGCGGGGGCGGGCGTGGGTGTGTCGGCGTCCTGCGCGCCGGGCTCCTGGGCGTCTTGCGCCGCCTGGCGCAGGCGCTCGAAGTGCCCTTCGAGCATGCCCGGTATGGTGCTCAGCAGGCGCCGTTCGTGCAGGCTCAGGGAACGTTCCATGATGGCATCCACCATGGCCAGACGGGCCTTGGCGGGCGCCTGGGCCGTCAGCAGGGCGCGCAGGCGCCCGCGTGTCTTGGCGATGCTGGTTTCCATGTTCTGCTGTATGGCCAGGTAGCGCTGGCGGTAGGTGGCGTAGGCGGGTTCGTCATCCGGCGCGGCATTGCGCGCCAGCGCCCGGCCGCGCGGCGGGGCCGCCATGAACGGCCGGTCATCAGCGATGGCATGGGCCAGCGTGCCGCGCACGCGCTCGACTTCGCGCGCTTCGGCACTGTCGAAAACCGGCGCGCCGGCGGCCACAGTCGGCTGACCAGCGTCCAGCACCGTGGACAAGGCAATGGCGTCGGTCCAGCCCAGCCACAGGCTGAGCCGGTCGGCAAGCGATTGCCTGGATGGGGGAATATCGGCGTCTGTCAGGCGAGCAAGCAAGCGGATTAGCGTCGGGCCGCTGACACCTGTGCGCCGGGGTACTTGCACCATACTGCAGGGTCAAAAATCCGGCAGTTTACAGGGTGTGGGCGGATTGGACGTCTGGGTTACTTGTGTTTCTGAATATTGCGTTCCGCTGCCAGGCCTGTCGTGCGGCTATGACATCCTGCGGCCGTCGAGCCCGCCTTCACGGGCGTTCGCGCCACCCGTACGCCGGGATACTGGTGCTGGGATACCCGAAATTGCGGGGTTCCAGCCCCGACTGGAACCACCGTACAAAGGTGTAGACGTCATACACCGGCACGCCCAGTTCGTTCTGCAGGCGCCACGAATAGGGCGCCATATTGTGGCATTCGAGCACCAGTGCGCCCACGTCCGGATGATTGCGCATGAGTGTGTGGCCGGCGGCGATGACATCCTGCTCGGCCTTTTCGTAATCCATGCTGTCTTCGTCGCCCAGCAAGACGCGAGTGAATTCCTGCCCGTGTTCGGTTCCGGCGATGGGGGTGTCCAGCGGAGCGCCCACCGCGGCCATGTGCTCGGCGTCCAGGCGGGCGCCCTGCACAGTCAGTACACCCACGCGCTTGCCCCGCGGCAGCATGGCCTGTACCAGCGGGATCTGCATCAGCGACGAACTGGCCACCGGCACGCCGGCGTAGTCGGCCAGATCATGTTGCAGAATGCCCAGAAATCCGCCTGTCGTCGTGATGCCGTCGGCGCCCTCGCGCACCAGTTCACGCGCGGCGTCCAGGAAAGCCTGTTTCAGGCCTTTGCTTTTTTCGTGTACGACGACATGGGCCGATGAGCCCTTGACGACCTTGTACAGCACGGGAAACGGCCAGGTGGCGGCGTGCCCCGTATCGCCGGGCACGCGCGGCCATTTGGTTTCCAGCATCAAGATACCGACACGCGCACCGTAGACAGTCTTTCCGCCGGTGGCATGGCGCGAAATCGAAGTCATACTTCTTCCTTGGTTTTCATGGTTTTATTGGACTGCCAGGTTTACCGACTTCGACAGCTCGCGCCATCTCGCCGTGTCGCTGGCGATCATTTCCCGGAACTGCTGGGCTGACCCGCCCTTGACTTCCAGCCCCTGCGGTTCAAGCCGGGCGCGCATGGCGGGGCTGTTCAGCTCGGCGTTTACTTGGCGGGACAACGTGTCGATGATGTCTTGCGGGGTGCCCGCCGGCGCCATCAGGCCGATCCAGAGCTTGGCGATGACGTTTTTGATGCCCAGTTCCGCAAATGTGGGCACGTCGGGCAGCGAAGCCAGGCGCTCTTCCGAGGCCACGGCCAGAGGCCGCACCCGTCCGGCCTCGACCATGGGCCTGGCGGTACTGACATAAGTAAACAGCAGGGGCACTTGTTTGCCCGCCACGTCGCCGATGGCAATACCGGCGCCTTTGTATGGAATGGCTACGAACTTTGCGCCCGTTTCATGTTGCAGCAGTTCCAGGGCCAGGTGCGATACGCTGCCGTTGCCTGTGTGCGCGAAATCGATCGATCCCGGCGCCGCTTTGGCGGCGGCTATCAAGTCCGTGACGGATTGATAGGGTGAATCAGTACTGGTGTACAGCACCGCTGTGCTGTCCACCAGGTGCACGATGGGCAGCAGGTCGGTCGATGGGTTATAGGGCAGCGACGGGTACACGAAGGGCGCGACTGATACCTGGCCGCTGCTGGCCATCAGAAGCTGATAGCCATCGGGCGGCTGCCGAACCGCCCGCGCGGTAGCGATGGTGCCGCCTGCGCCGCCCAGGTTCTCGATGATCCATGAGTGTCCATATGCCTTGCCGTAAGCCTCGCCCAGCGGCCGGCCAACGGCGTCCAGTGCGCCGCCCGCGGCAAACGGGATGAGAACGGTGATGGGTTTGCCCGGATACTTGCCTTGTGCGTCCGCGCCGCCGGCCACCACCAGCAGCGATGCGAGCGCGGCTTGCCCGAGTATGCGTGTGATTGTTCGCAGAGCTTTCATTGCTTTACCCCCCTGCTATTGTGTTCATGCCGCCTCGCGGGACTCCACCAGGCGGTGCTGTTTTGTTCATGGCATGCAGCCATGGAACACAGCCTAGCAAGCAGGCGGCGTCCGGCAATGCGGATGGGCGGGTATGTCGATGCCGGCTGCGGGTAAGTCCTAGTTCAGTGTTAAGTATTACTTAACTTTATGCAAGCGCGGCGGTCCGCGCGCCGGCGCAAGCGGGACAGCACGCTAGCCGCAGGCCCGGCCTGCGTGCAATTGCCACAGCAGTGCCGGCTCGATGGCCAGGGCAGGGCCGACGGCGTCGTTCATCAATTGTTCGGCGGCGTGCTGGATGACACCCGCGGCCTGGCGGCGAATCGCCGGCGGCTCGTTGTCGCGATAGCCCAGGTAGAACGTGCGCTCCGGTGGCGACAGGCGCTGGCCTTTGTGGGAATGCAATGACGACATGGGGTGGATCTGTACCAGCGGGATGAAGTGCCGGACTTCCCAGAGGCATAGCGGCGTGGTGATGGCGAACCCCATTCCCGAAGATACCAGGCTGAGTATGGGGCCGGCAGTATCGAATTCGGACGTGCGCGGGATGTGTACGCCCAAGAGATTCAGGTAGACGTCGATATCGTGTCCGATCACAGATCGGGCGCTATATCGTATCAGCGGCAAGCTGCTGGCCAGGCCGTCCAGCGTGGATGTGCGATCGATACGGACATCGCGCGGCAGCACCAGCAGATAGCGTTCCGAGAACAGGGCCTGCTTGCGCAGTGAACCTTTGCCGATGGCGGGGCTGGTCGTGATTGTCATGTCGACCAGGCCTTGCTCGAGTTGTTGTTCAAGGTCAGGGGTCAGTCCCGACGACAGGCGCATTTCCGGCAAACGGGATTGGCCCAGGCCGCTCAGCAGGCACGGCCCCAGTGTGCCGGCAAAAGACTCAACGGTACCGAAGCGCACAATGTGCCGCTTTTCGGCATGGAAGGCGCGCATTGCTTCGCGCATGATCGAGGCGTGGCGCAGCAGGCGTTCGGCGTGATCGTAAAGCTCCGCGCCTGCCATGGTAGGCTGCACCGGACGCTTGCCGTGGATGAGCAATTCAGTGGCCAGGCCCGTTTCCAGTTGCTTGAGCCGCTGCGAGACAGCCGCCCGCGAAATGCCCAGTTGCCGGGCGGCCTGCGCCAGCGAGCCGGTTTGCACGATGAGCGCCCAGGTCTGCAGCAGGCTCCAGTCGGGGATGTTGCTGAAGTCATGGTCGGAAGCACTGGCCGGATAGGGGGCAGACATGATCGGGGCGACCTGGATGTTGCGGCGCTCTATCATAAACAGCCCTGCATGGACGGATAGGCACTTGGTTTTCTCTCATTCTCGGATATCTAGTATCCTTAATTGGGGTGGCTGGCGCGCCAGCCTTAATTTAGCGGGTTACGAATGATTCTCAAAAGTCAGGTCGAGTGGGCGCTGCACAGCTGCGCCATCCTGGCGGGCCTGCCGCCGGGGCGGTACCTTTCCACCAAGGCGCTGGCCGAGCTGCACGGCGTGCCGAAAGAGTATTTGTCGAAGGCGCTGCAGTCGCTGTCGCAGGCCGGGCTGGTCGAAACCACGCTGGGGCCCAGCGGCGGCTACCGGCTGGCCAAGCCGGGTCCGGAAATCAGTTTCCTGGACATCGTCGAGGCCGTGGAAGGGCGGGCCAGCACCTTCGCCTGCAACAACATCCGCGTCAACAATCCGTGCCGGCCGCAGGGGCACTGCGACAGCAAGCCCTGCGCCATCGCGCGCGTCATGTGGCGCGCCGACGAGGCCTGGCGCAATGCGCTGCGCGAAGTCACCGTGGCCGACGTGATCGACACTCTGTCCGACGAAGTGCCGCCCGCCTTGTGGCAGAGCACGTACGAATGGGTGCTGAGCCGGGCCGGCTGAACGCGGCGAGGCCCGGCCTGCAGCAGGCCGGGCCTCGCGGGCCGCATGGCGGCATTCAGTGCCTGGCCGGCGTGGTCAGTTCGGTTTCGTCGGTGTCTACGACGAACACCGCCAGCAACCGGGCCGGCTGGGTCTTGCTGTCGTTGGCGCTTACGCCGTGGTGGTCGCCCGGCATTTCCGAAAAGCTTTCGCCCGCCCGATAGACTTTCACCGGGCCGTCGTTGACCTGGCTGCGGATCGCGCCTTCGAGCACGGTGGCGTAGATGAAGGCGCTTTTGGCGTGGGTGTGGGCTTCGGAATAGCCGCCGGGGCCGTACTCGACCAGCACACCCTTGATGCTTTTACCCGGCACGTTGGGCAGTTCGTGCTGGTAGACCAGCGTGACTTTCGATGCCTTGCCCCCCAGCGGAGCATCGTGGGCGCCGGCGCTGGCGAACGCCAGGCAGGCTAGTGCGGCGGCGGCGAATTTCGTCTTGATCATGCTGAAGCTCCTTGGTGGCGCCAGCTGGCTCAGCTCAGGCCGGCCTTGTCCAGGCCGAAGGCCTTGTCGGCCGAGCCGGGTTCGTTGCGGAACGCCACGTTGATGCGGTTCCAGGCATTGATGGCCATCACCAGGTAGGTGAGATCGGTGATTTCTTTTTCCGAGAACTCGCTGCGCGCGTGTTCATAAATGGCGTCGGGCACGCCGCCGTCGGGCAGGCGGGTCAGCACTTCGGCCCAGGCCAGCGCGGCGCGTTCCCGCGCGGTGAAAAGCGGCGATTCGCGCCAGATGGCGATGTGGTGCAGCCGCAATTCGCCTTCGCCATGGATCTTGGCCTGCTTGATGTGCATGTCCAGGCAGAAGGCGCAGCCGTTCATCTGCGAGATGCGGATCTGGATCAGGTCGTCGATTTGCTGCTCAATGGTGCCGCCATGCAGGGCGGTGCTGAACTGCACGAATTTCTTGAAGAACTCGGGGGACTGCTCGATATAGTCCAGGCGTTGGCTCATTTCTCGCTCCATAATTAAGGATATTTATTATCCTTAAGGATGAATAATATCCGTAAAAGGCGCGCACTTCAATACTTTCTGCCCCGGGGGCATGGCAATTACTGTCTGCGGCGACGCGGCGCGTCTATGTCGTTATTCGCGGTAGCTGCTGTCCAGGCGGTCGAGCTTGCGCAGCAGCGCCGGCCATTCCATGACGCCGTAGGGGCGCCGCGTGCCGGGCTGGTAGTTGTTCCAGGTTTCTTCCAGCACCTGCGGCGGCACCTGCTGCAGCGGCTGCTGCGTGGCCTGGGCCGCCAGCTGCGTGCGGCAGGCCAGTTCCAGGCGATGCATCCAGTTGAATGCCTCGCCCACCGTGCGGCCCACGGTCAGGGCGCCATGGTTGCGCAGGATCAGGGCTTCGCCATTGCCCAGGTCTTCGATCAGCGAGGCCTGTTCTTTGGTGTCCAGCACCACGCCCTGGTAATCGTGGTAGCCGATCTTCAGGAACCGCATCGCCGTCTGGGTGCTGGGCACCAGCCCGCAGGCCAGCGAAGACACGGCCATCGAGGCCCAGCTGTGGGTGTGGATGACGCAATCGACGTCGTGGCGGGCCGCATGCACGGCGCTGTGTATGACGTAGCCGGCCTTGTTGATGCCATAGCCCAGTTCGCCGAAATCGGGCTTGGCCAGGATGTTGCCGGCCAGGTCCACCTTGATCAGGCTGGACGCGGTGATCTCTTCGTACATCATGCCGTAGGCATTGATGAGAAAGGCGTTGTCTTCGTCGGGCACCCGCATCGAAATATGGTTGGCCATCATGTCGGCCATGCCGTACAGCTCGACCAGCCGGTAACAGGCGGCGAGGTCGACGCGGGCCTTCCATTCGGCTTCTGAACATTGGCCCCGCATCGACGGAATCTGCAATACGCCGCTCTTGGTCATGACCTTCCCTTGTATGAATGAGTGATATGGGCCCTGCATGGGCGCCATCGGGAACCGTTCAATTTAAGAGCGATGGCGGCGCGGCGGTAGTCTCCATTGTTAAAGGGTCCTTCACGGTTCGTGAAGTGCCGCGGCCTGCGCGATCCGGCCGATTCCGGTGCAGGCTCGCCGCGGCCGGCGCGCGCTGCGCCGGCGCCGAGTTCGCAGTACGCTTGCAGGTTCTTCCTTCTTCTACAGATCAGGACTTCATGCCATGAAATACCGTCGTCTCGGTGCCAGCAACCTGCGTGTTTCCCCGTTGTGCCTGGGCACCATGATGTTCGGCGAGCAAACTCCGGACGACGAGGCCGCCAGCATCGTCGCGTCGGCGCGCGAAGCCGGACTGAATTTCATCGATACCGCCGACGTCTATAACCAGGGCCGTTCGGAAGAGGTAGTGGGCAAGCTGCTGGCCGGGCAGCGCCACGATTGGGTGCTGGCTACCAAGATCGGCAACGCCGTGGCTCGCGCGCCCAACCGGTCGCATTATTCGCGCCAGTGGATCATGCAGGGCGTCGATGCCAGCCTGGCGCGGCTGGGCACCGACTACATCGACATTCTGTACCTGCATCGCGACTTCCATGAAGAAAACCTGGAAGAAGCCATGCGCGCCATGGGCGACCTGATCCGCGCCGGCAAGCTGCGCAGCTTCGGGCTGTCGAACTTCCGCGGCTGGCGCATTGCCGAAGTCATGCGGCTGTGCCGCGAGCTGGGCGTACCCCAGCCGGTGGTGTGCCAGCCGTACTACAACATGCTGAACCGCGGCCCCGAGGTCGAGATCCTGCCGGCCTGCGGCCATTATGGCCTGGGCGTGGTGCCGTACAGCCCCATTGCGCGCGGCGTGCTTACCGGCAAGTATGCGCCCGGGCAGCCGCCGGCGGCCGATACTCGCGCCGGCCGTGGCGACAAGCGCATCCTGGATACCGAGTTCCGCGAAGAATCGCTGCAGATCGCTGCCGAGCTCGCCGCCTATTGCGAAGGGCGCGGCGTGCGGCCCGGCCATTTCGCCACCGCCTGGGTGCTGGCCAATCCGCTGATCACTGCCGTGATCGCCGGCCCCCGCACGCTGGCGCAGATGCAGGACTACTACGCCGCGCTCGACCTGCAGATCACGCCGCAGGAAGAAGCCATGGTCAATGCCTGGGTCACGCCGGGGCATGCGTCCACGCCGGGCTACAACGACCCCAGCTACCCGTTCTACGGCCGCCCGGTCGAGGTGGCGCAGGCATAGCATGGCCAGGTGTCTGGCTCCCGCAGGGTGCCAGACACCGATGTGTGCAGAGCCTGTCTCAATCGTACGGTGTCTGGCACCCTGCGGGAGCCAGACACCTGGACTCACCCGGAATCAGCGGTTGCACTTGCCGCGCGCCGCGCGCATCATGGTTGTACAGGCTGGCCCGGCGCTTGCTGCGCGGGCCGGCGCGGCGGCGCAGCCGGCGGCTTGTCCGCCACCTGTCCGCGTGGCTTGAAATACGCCGACTCGCCGCCAGATACGAACTATGGCCAAGAGGGCAAGTTCATGAGATCGCGCGATTTTTCATCCTGGATCTGGGGCGACGCGCTGTCGCTGCTGGAACACGCCGAGCGCCTGCATCGCCAGCTGCTGCGCGCCGGCCCCGCCGATGCGCCCCACTGGGAGCCGCCAGTAGACGTCATCGAAACCCCGGCCGCCGTCATGGTTTATGTGGCCCTGCCCGGCGTGCCGTCGGACAGCCTGGTGGTGGCTTTCGATCCGGGTGGCATCACGGTTTCGGGCGTGCGCCCGATGCCCTGCACCGCTAACGCCCGCATCCACCGCTTCGAAATCCCGTACGGCCGTTTTCGCCGCCGTATCCCGCTGCCCCTGCATGCGCTCGAGCCCGAGTCGTCCGAATTGGTGGACGGCTGCCTGGTCTTGACCCTGAATAAACTGAGGGAGGCTCCATGAGCGACACCCGCATTCTGCCCGACGACGCGCGCATCATCATTCCGCTGCGCGACGCGGTGCTGTTTCCCGGCGTGCTGTCACCCGTGACGGTGCGGCGCGAATCTTCGGTGGCGGCCGCCCAGGAAGCCGTCAAGAACGAGCGTCCGGTAGGCTTCCTGCTGCAGCGCGACCCGTCCAAAGGCGACGTCGGCCCCGACGACCTGTGCTGGGTGGGCACCGAAGGGCCGATCGCGCGCTACATCACCGGGCAGGACGGCGCGCATCACTTGCTGGTGCAGGGGCAGTCGCGCTTTCGCGTGCTGGAATTCCTGAGCGGCTGGCCGTTCATGGTGGCGCGCGTGGCCGAGATCCCGGCGGCCGAAGACCACGACAGCCAGACCGAGGCGCGCTTCCTGCAGCTCAAAGAGCAGGCCATCGACGCCATCACCCTGCTGCCGAACGTGCCCGACGAACTCATCGGCGTGGTGCGCGGCATCGAATCGCCCGGCTTGCTGGCCGACATGGTCACGCACATGATCGACATCAAGCCCGAGCAGAAGCAGGGCATCCTTGAAACCTTCGACCTGTCGCACCGGCTGGACCGGGTCATTGAACTGCTGGCCGGGCGCGTCGAGGTGCTGCGCCTGTCGAAAGAAATCGGCGACCGCACGCGCGCGCAATTCGACGAGCGCCAGCGCGAAACCGTGCTGCGCGAGCAGCTGCGCCAGATTCAGAAAGAACTGGGCGACGTCGACGACAGCGCGGCCGAGGTGGCGCGCCTGAAAGAAGCCATCGACGCGGCCGGTATGCCCGATGAAGTGCTCAGCCACGCCCGCAAAGAGCTGGGCCGGCTGCAGCGCATGGGCGAGGCCAGCGGCGAATCGGCCATGCTGCGCACCTACCTGGAATGGCTGACCGAACTGCCCTGGAAGCAGCAGCCGCAGCCGCCCATCGACTTGGCCGAGGCGCGCAAGGTGCTGGACGAAGACCACTTCGGCCTGGACAAGATCAAGCGCCGCATCCTGGAATACCTGGCGGTGCGCAAGCTCAATCCGCAGGGCCGCAGCCCCATCCTGTGCTTCGCCGGCCCGCCGGGGGTGGGCAAGACCTCGCTCGGCCAGTCCATCGCGCGCGCCACCGGGCGCGCCTTCCAGCGCGTGGCGCTGGGCGGGGTGCACGACGAGGCCGAGATCCGCGGCCACCGGCGCACCTACCTGGGCGCGCTGCCCGGCAACATCATCCAGGCGATGCGGCGCGCCGGCACCAACAACGCGGTGGTGATGCTCGACGAAATCGACAAGCTGGGCGCCGGCGGCTTCCATGGCGATCCGGGCAGCGCGCTGCTCGAGGTGCTGGACCCCGAACAGAACCATAAATTCCGCGACAACTACCTGGGCGTGGACTTCGACCTGTCGCACGTGATGTTCATCTGCACGGCGAACATGCTGGAAACCATTCCCGGGCCGCTGCGCGACCGCATGGAAATCATCCAGCTGCCGGGGTACACCGAAGAAGAGAAAATCCAGATCGCGCGCCGCTACCTGGTGCGCCGCCAGCTCGAAGCCAACGGCCTGACGGCCGAGCAGGCCGAATTGTCCGACGCCGCGCTGTCATCGATCGTGGGCGACTACACCCGCGAGGCCGGCGTACGCCAGCTTGAACGCGAGATCGGCGCCACGCTGCGCCACGCCGCCATGCAGATCGCGGAAGGCAAGTCTACCCACGTGGCCATCGACGCGCCCGACCTGCCGGCCATCCTGGGCGCGCAGCGCTTTGAAAACGAAGTGGCGCTGCGCACCGGGGTGCCCGGCGTGGCCACCGGCCTGGCGTGGACGCCGGTGGGCGGCGACATTCTCTTCATCGAGGCCAGCAAGACGCCCGGCAGCGGGCGGCTGATCCTGACCGGCCAGCTGGGCGATGTCATGAAAGAATCAGCCCAGGCCGCGCTGACGCTGGCCAAGATCTGGAGCGGCGATGCGCTGGAAAAGACCGACGTGCACATCCACGTGCCGGCCGGCGCCACTCCCAAAGACGGCCCCAGCGCCGGGGTGGCCATGTTCCTGGCGCTGGCGTCGCTGCTGTCGGGGCGGCCGGTGCGTTCGGACGTGGCCATGACCGGCGAAGTCAGCCTGCGCGGCCTGGTGCTGCCCATCGGCGGCGTCAAGGAAAAAACCCTGGCCGCGCTGCGGGCAGGCATTACCACCGTCATGATCCCGCGCCGCAACGAGAAAGACCTGGACGACGTCCCCGCCGAGGCGCGCGCCAAACTGAAATTCCTGCTGCTGGACCGCATCGAAGACGCCATCCGCTACGCCATCAACGGGGAGGATGTGGCCGTGAATAAGAAAGTTGTGGTGACGCCGGAGGTTTGACGGGGTAGTTTTGATTGCTGGTGGCGTCGGCGGCGGTGGGCGTGAACGCCTTGGCTTCACGAAGCCGTCGGGCGCCCCGCGCGCCCGGCCCGGATTGCCATTCAGGCATCGTCTTCGAGCGACCTGGTTATGCCAGGTGTCTGGCTCCGCAGGTGCCAGACACCGAAGTGTGCAGCGACTGTCTCAATAGCACGGTGTCTGGCTCCCTTCAGGGTGCCAGACACCTGAACGACCTGAAGTCCCACGCCAGCCGCCACCCGAATGCTCGTGAGCGCCTCGGAGCCGGGCCGGGCGCGCAGGGCGCCCGACGGCTCCGTGAAGCCAAGGCGCTCACGCCCCCCCGCCACGACGCCATAGCAAACAACTCCCCCATCAACGAAGCTACCAACAAAAAGCCGCGCCCCTATTTAGGAATCACCCCGCATGCAATGCGGCCGGCGCCGCCGCCCAGGGGGTTGGGATGGTCGCTGTGGTTGTCGCCGCCTGCGTGCACCATCAGGGCGCGGCCCTGGACTTCGGCCAGTTTCAGGCGCGGCGCCAGCACCGGCGTGGCGGCCGAGCCGTCGGCGTCCACGTACAGGGCGGGCAGGTCGCCGCGGTGGTTGTCGTCGTTCCAGGGCGTGCCGTGCTTCTTGGTGCCGTCGGGATCGTAGTGGCCGCCCGCCGCGCCGGCCGGCACCGTCTTGCCGTCTTGCTGCTTGGCGTCGCAGCTGCCGTTTTCATGCACATGGAAACCGTGCACGCCGGGCGGCAGGCCTTTCAGGCTGGGAGTGAGCACCAGGCCGTACTTGCTGTCGGCCAGGCTGACCGAGCCGATGTCGGCGCCGGGGCCCTTGTCGGCGGCCAGGTGCACCGGCACGGTGACATCGGCGCGGGCGACGGCCGCCAGGCCCAGTGCGCCGGCCAGCAAGGCGAACTTCAGATGATGTTGCATGCTTACCTCCTGAAAAAAGCGGCTAGCTGCCCGCAATGCCGCCGTGAAAGACCGCCTCGATGTTGTAGCCATCGGGGTCGTACACAAAAGCGCCGTAGTAGTCGGCGTGGTACTCCGGGCGCAGCCCGGGCGCGCCGTTGTCGCGCGCGCCGGCCGCCAGGGCCGCCTGGTAGAAAGCCTGCACTTGCTCCACGCTTTGCGCGCGAAAAGCCACATGTATGCGTGGGGTGGCGGGGTCTCCCTGGGCCAGCCAGAAATCTCCGCCCGGGTCGCCGCCGTCATTCGGGTCGCCCGCGCCAAAACCGGCGACGCCGGGATGTTCTTTGCGAATGGCGTAGCCCAGTGGGGCCAGGGCGGCCAGGTAGAACTTCCTGCTGGCCTCGAAGTTCGCGACAGTGATGCCGATATGGTCGATCATGTAGGGCTCCTGGTGAAATCGTGCCAGGGCGGCAAGTTTCGTGCCCGCCCGCGGCAGGTCGGGGGGCAGTCATCTGGCGGCAACCCCGGCGCATGTACAATCCCGGCCTGCACTTTGTTTCTTCCCGCCTCTACCCATGTGACATCGCCTGAATCTTCCACCTGAATGGCTATCGGGCGAAGGTTCGCGCGCGCCGGCTGCCGCCATGGCGGGCCGGGCAGTGTCATGCCGCAAAGGGGCCGGGGAGACCGGCGCACTGCGGCAGGCCGGCCTCATTCCCGATGGTATCCGCTGCGTGCAGGCAGCACCATCATCTTTCTATTCCATGACATTTTCCACATTGCGCCGGGATTGGCTCGGCAATGTCCGCGGCGACCTGCTGGCGGGCATCGTAGTGGCCCTGGCGCTGATTCCCGAGGCCTTGGCGTTTTCGATCATTGCGGGGGTAGACCCCCAGGTGGGCCTGTACGCCGCCTTCAGTATTGCCGTGGTCTGCGCCATTGCCGGCGGGCGGCCCGGCATGATCTCGGCCGCCACCGGCGCCGTGGCGCTGGTGATCGCCTCGCTGGTGAAAGAGCATGGCGTGCAGTACGTATTCGCCACGGCGGTGCTGGCCGGCTTGCTGCAGATCGGCGCGGGCCTGCTGAAGCTGGGGGCGCTGATGCGGTTTGTGTCGCGCTCGGTAATCACCGGCTTCGTCAATGCGCTGGCCATCTTGATCTTCCTGGCGCAGTTGCCCGAACTGATCGGTGCGCACTGGACGGTGTACGCCATGACCGCGGGCGGCCTGGCCATTATTTACCTGTTTCCGCGCGTGACCAGAAGCGTGCCGTCGCCGCTGGTCTGCATTGTGGTACTGACCGTGCTGTCCATGTGGCTGCAGCTGCCGATACGCACGGTGGGCGACATGGGCGTCTTTCCCGATCACCTGCCTGTGCTGGCGCTGCCCGCCGTGCCCATGACGTGGCAGACGCTGTCGATCATCTTTCCGTATGCCGTGACGGTGGCGGCGGTGGGTTTGCTGGAATCGCTGATGACAGCTTCCATCATCGATGACTACACCGATACCCCCAGCGACAAGAACCGCGAATGCCGGGGCCAGGGCCTGGCCAATATCGTGGCCGGCCTGCTGGGCGGCATGCCCGGCTGCGCCATGATCGGGCAGTCGGTCATCAACGTGAAATCGGGCGGCCGCGGCCGGCTGTCCACTTTCACCGCGGGCGCCGTGCTGCTGGTGCTGGTGGTGTTCCTGGGGCCGTGGGCCCGGCAGATTCCCATGGCCGCGCTGGTGGCCGTGATGATCATGGTGTCCATCAGTACCTTCAGCTGGGCGTCGCTGCGCAATCTCGCCACCCATCCCAAGACATCGTCGGCAGTGATGCTGGCCACCGTGGCCGTGGTGGTGGCCACGCACAATCTGGCGCTGGGCGTGCTGGTCGGCGTGCTGCTGAGCGCGGTGTTCTTCGCGTCCAAGGTGCGCGGCGTGCTAAGTGTCGATTCGCGCCTGTCCGGCGAGGACGGCTGCCGTGTCTATACCGTGCATGGGCAAGTGTTCTTCGCGTCGTCCGAGGCGCTGGTGTCCGAGTTTGACTTCAAGGAAGCCGTGCCGCGTGTGCGTATCGAGCTGGGGCGCGCGCATTTCTGGGACATTACCGCGGTCGAGTCGCTCGACCGCATCGTGCACAAGTTCAGGCGCAACGGCATCGACGTACAGGTATCGGGCCTGAACCGCGCCAGCACCACCATGGTCGAGCGCTACGGCACCCATCACAAGACGGCTGCCCCGGCGGACGCGCTTGTCCATTGACAGGGCAGGGGCCTCTTCCTAGCTATCGGGAATCAGGCGCTTGCCCAGGCTGACCACTTCGTCCTGCCGGAACGCCAGCTTCTGGTAGAACGCGATCACGGCCTCGTTGCCGCCGCGCACCAGCAGATTGATCTTGGGGCAGCCCATGGCCATCAACTGCCGTTCCACGGCCTGCATCAGCAGCGTGGCATAGCCGCGCCGCTGGCAGCCGGGCGCCACGGCCAGGTAATTGACCCAGCCGCGGTGCCCGTCATAGCCTGCCATCACCGCCGCCGCCACCGCGTCGCCGGCGGTGCCCACCAAGAATAGCTCGGGCTGCACAGTAAGTTTGCGGGCAATGTCTTTGTAGGGGTCATTCCAGGGGCGCGTCAGGCCGCAGTCGCGCCATAGCTGCACGACGGCATGGGCATCCGATGACTGGTACGGCCGGATGGAAAGCGCGGGTGGATTCATGCTTCGTTCCTTTCAGGGGTAAGGGAAACGAAGGCCGGTCCGGATGCCTCGGGCAAGGCGGCAACGCATAGCAAAAAGGCCACGAGGTATCGTGGCCTTCGGGGTAAAACACCGCGGGGGTGTCTGGACAGCGCAAAGCCACTCAACGTCGACGTCGAGGGGTTCGTCGCGAAATCGCGCAGGCAACCGGGGCAATGGCGTAATCCATGAACAGCAGCATACAGGAATCGCAACGCTTTGCAACTTGCGTAATGGGGCGTTCCAGCAGGCGTACAGGTTCTTTTATCAGATAACCATTCGCTGATGTGCGGCAACGGCTCCAGCCGCAATCCGGCGCCCGCCCGGCTCTTATACTGGGGCCTTTCGAACTCCGCGCAGGCCCGCCATGACTGCTTCCGTTGCTTCCAGCCAGCCGTCGGACATCATCGGCCTGGATGCCGTGACATTGTCCGCGGCGATCAAGGCGCGCCAGGTATCGTGCGTGGAAGTCCTGCAGGCCAGCCTGGCGCAGGTCGACCGCCTCAATCCCGCGGTCAACGCGATCGTGGCCATGCAAGACCGCGACGCCCTGCGGGCGCAGGCCGGCGAACTCGACGCGCAGCTGGCGCGCGGCGCCTGGCTGGGGCCGCTGCACGGGTTCCCGCAGGCGCCCAAAGACATCGCGCCGGCGCGCGGTATGGTCACCACCAAGGGCTCGCCCATTTACGCGGGGCAGGTCACGCAGGCCGACGCCATCGTGTACGAACGGATGCGGGCCGGCGGGGCGCTGTTCATCGGGCGCACCAACAGCCCCGAGTTCGGCCTGGGCGGCCATACCTACAACCCGGTCTACGGCATTACGCGCAATGCCTTCGACCCGGTCCGTTCGGCCGGCGGCAGCAGCGGCGGCGCGGGCGTGGCGGTGGCGCTGCGCATGCTGCCGGTGGCCGACGGGTCCGACATGATGGGGTCGCTGCGTACGCCGGCGGCCTTCAACAACGTGTATGGGCTGCGCACCACGCCGGGCTGCGTGCCGCACGGCCCCACCGAAGAAGTGTTCTTCCAGCAGTTCAGCGTTAGCGGCCCGATGGCGCGCAATGTGCCCGACCTGGCGCTGCTGCTGGCGGTGCAGGCGGGCTTCGATGCGCGCCTGCCCCTGACGCGCCGGTGCGACGACCCGCGCGAATTCGTCACGGCGCTGGAACGCGATTGCAGCGGGCTGCGCATCGGCTGGCTGGGCGACCTGGGCGGCCATCTGGCCACCGAGCCGGGCGTGCTGGACGTGTGCGCCGCCGCGCTGAAGCATTTCGAGGCCATCGGCTGCCGGGTCGAGGCGGCCGTTCCGGACTTCGACTTGCCGCGGTTGTGGCGGGCCTGGCTGGACTTGCGCAGTTTCACGTTCGCCGGCGGCATGCCGGGCTGTATCACGACCCGCAGACGCGCCGCCTGCTCAAGCCCGAGGCCGTCTGGGAAATCGAGCGCGGGCTGCGCCTGTCGGGGCAGGACGTCTACCAGGCCGCGGTGGCGCGTTCGGCCTGGTACGGCGCGTTGCAGCAGTTGTTCGGGCAGTTCGATTTCCTGGTGCTGCCGGCGGCGCAGGTGTTTCCGTTCGAGGTCGAGCAGCACTGGCCCGCCAGCGTGGGCGGCCGCGCCATGGATACCTACCACCGCTGGATGGAGGCCGTGGTGCCGGCCACTATGGCCGGGCTGCCGGCGCTGGCCGCGCCGGCGGGGTTCGGCGCGGGCGGCCTGCCGGCGGGCATCCAGATCATCGGGCCGGCGCAGCGCGATCTGGATGTGCTGCAGATCGGCCTGGCCTACGACCGGGCCAGCGGCTACAGCAAGCTGGCCAGCCCGCTGCTCTGAGCGGCGGGCAAACCTAGCCCAGCTTGCGGCGCAGCGCTTCGAAGAACAGGGTGGCCTGCAGCCGCTCGGACTGCATCTGCGCGGCCACCTTGGCGGCCATGGCCGCGCTGGCCGGCACCAGCGGCCGGCCGCTGGCCTGCGCCAGCACTTGCGCCTGGCAGGCGCGTTCCAGGAAGAACAGATCGTCGTAGGCGTAGTCGATGCGCTCGGCGCAGACCACCACGCCATGATTGCCCAGGAAGGCGATGTCGGCTGTGCCCATCGCCCGCGCGATGCGCTCGCCCTCGGCGCCGTCGAGCGCCAGGCCGTTGTACTGCGCGTCGATGGCCAGCCGGCCGTGGAACCGCATGGCGTTCTGAGACAGGGTGGTGTCCGGCGCGCGCGCGTCGGTCAGCGTCAGGGCCGTGGCGTGGGGCATGTGGGTATGCAGCACGCAGTGTTTGCCGGCGATGCGGTGGATGGCCGCGTGGATGAACATCGCCGTGGGCTCGACTTCGTGGCGCCCGGCCAGCTTGCGGCCCTGGGCATCGACCAGCACGATGTCGTCGGCCCGCACCTCGTCCCACATCAGGCCGCGCGGGTTCAGCAGGAACAGGCCGTCCTGGCCGGGCAAGGCCACGCTGAAGTGATTGCACACGCCTTCGCCCAGGCCGTGAAGGGCGGCCGCGCGCAGGGCCAGCGACAGGTCGGCGCGCAGGGCGGCCACGGCGGGAGAATGGAAGAGTTCGTTCATGAGATGTCGGGCGGGGTTCGGGGTGGCCAGAGTCTAGCAAGTTTCCAGGCGACGGCCCGGGCCGGTATTCTTACAATGACTTGAATATCGGGTTTGCCCGATCCTGCACTTGGCGCGCGCGCATGGTGGCGCGCGCGGCCGTCTACTGGAGCTTTTGATGAAGCTGATTTTCCCCCTGCTGCTTTCCGCCGCGGCCGCCCTGTCTCTGCCTGCCGCGGCGGCGCCCGTCACTTACGACATCGATCCCTCGCACACGTATCCCAGCTTCGAGGCCGACCACATGGGCGGCCTGTCGACCTGGCGCGGCAAGTTCAACCAGACTTCGGGCGTGATCGTGCTGGATCGCGCGGCGCGCAGCGGCACCATCGACGTCACCGTGCAGATCGCTTCCATCGATTTCGGCCACGACGAACTGAACCGCCACGCCGTGGCGCCCGACATCTTCGATGCGGCGCGCTATCCCACTGCCACTTTCAAGGGCCGCTTTACCGAGTTCGACGGCGACCGCCCCGAAGAAGCCGTGGGCCAGTTCACCTTGCGCGGCGTCACGCGCACCCTGAAGCTGGACATCGACGATTTCAAGTGCATCCAGCATCCGATGGAAAAACGCGAAGCTTGCGGCGCCGATGTCTCGGCTTCGTTCGACCGCGGCGACTACGGGCTGGACTTCGGCCTGGACATGGGCTTCAAGCCGAAGGTCGAGCTCGAGATCCAGGTCGAGGCGCTGCGCCGGCCCTGAAGCCTGGCGTCCGCAGGTACGAACCCTAGGCCGTGGCCCGATAGTGGCGGCGCGCCTTGGCGCGGTTGCCGCAAGTGGCCATCGAGCACCAGCGCCGCCGGCCGCCGCGCGACGTATCCAGAAACAGCCAGGTGCACGCCTCGCATTCGCGCAGGCGCGGCAGCAGTCCGTCGGCAATCAGGCCGTGCGCGGACAGCGCCAGCCGATGGCGCGGCAGTTCCAGGCCGGCGGCCTCGGCATCGACCTGCCAGGCCGGTTGGCGGCCGGGAAACAACGGCAAGCTGGCCTGCTGCAGGGCCTGGCGGATGCCGTTCTCGAAATGCAGGCGTTCGGCTTCGGGCGGAGCCTGGTCGCGGGCGACGGCGGACAGCACCGCATAACCGTTTTCGCGTTGCGCCATCAAGCGGCTCAATGCCTTGCCCGCGCCGCTGTCGCGCGCCAAGCGTTGCAGGCAGCGCTGTTCAGCGGGGCTGGCCAGGCCCGCCATGGCTAGCCAGCGCAGCGCGTCGGCCCAGTCTTCGAAGGGCAGGGCATCGCGCGCCTTGGTAGAGCCGCCGCCGGTATTCAGGAAATCCAGGTAGGGATGCCCGCCGACAAAAGCCTCGGGCGTCCAGCGTGTAAGGGATGAGGGCATGTCAATATAACCGTATTGACCAATTATAAAGGTTAGTTTAAGGTGATTGCATGGTAACCGTTTAATTTGATTAAAGAGGTTAGAATGGATTCCGTCAAGCCCGATACGGCGCCATTGCTCGCGCATCGTTTCGATTTCGAAGGGCAGTCCGTGCGCTACGGGGTATGGGGGCAGGGCCGGCCGCTGGTGCTGGTGCACGGCACCCCGTTTTCCACCGCGGTGTGGCGCCGCATGATCCCGCTGCTGGCGCGCGGCAGGCAGGTGCATGCCTATGACCTGCTGGGGTACGGCCAGTCGGAACAGCGTGCCGGACAGGACGTTTCGCTGGCGGTGCAGGGCCGCCTGTTCGCGGCGCTGCTGCGCCACTGGAACCTGGCTCGGCCCGACGTGGCGGCGCACGATTTTGGCGGCGCCACTGTATTGCGCGCGGCTTTGCTGGAAGGCTGCGCCTATGGCAGCCTGGCCTTGATCGACGCCGTGGCGCTGGCGCCCTGGGGGTCGCCCTTTGCCCGCCATGCGCGCCAGCATCAGGCCGCGTTCGCAGGCATGCCGCCCTACATTCATGCCGCCATCCTGAAGGCCTACATCCAGGGCGCCGCGCACCGGCCGTTGAACGAAGACACCATGGCGCTGTACACCCTGCCATGGACAGGAGCTGTCGGCCAGGCCGCGTTCTACCGCCAGGCGGGCCAGGCCGACCAGCGTTATACCGACGACATCGAGCATCGCTATGGCGAGATCGACTGCCCGGTCATGATTTTGTGGGGCGAGTCCGATGCCTGGCTGCCGATCGAGCGCGGTCGCGCGCTGGCGGCGCGCTTCCGGCAGGCCGATTTCCGCCCGGTGCCGCAGGCGGGCCACCTGGTGCAGGAAGATGCGCCCGAGGCCATCATGGCGCACCTGGCCGAATTCCTGGCGGCCGTTTCCCCGCCGGCGCGCCAGGCAGGCCACGCGTCTCTACAATATGAGTCGACCCTGTAGACTCAACATGTAGAGGCAAACGCATGGATGCGGATTTCTGGCTCGAGCGCTGGCGCGACGGGCGTACCCATTTTCACCAGGCTCGCGTTACGCCGCTGCTGGCCAAATACTGGCCCACGCTGCAATTGCCGGCCGGCAGCCGGGTGCTGGTGCCGCTGTGCGGCAAGTCGCTCGACATGGTGTGGCTGGCGCAGCAGGGGCATCAGGTGCTGGGGGTCGAGCTTTCCTCGCTGGCGGTCGAGCAGTTCTACGCCGAAAACGGCCTGCAGGCCACGGTGCGCGAAGCCGGACCGGGCAAGTACTACACGGCCGGCGCCATCAGCATTTATTGCGGCGATATCTTCGACCTGGGCGCCGAGGTGCTGGGCGAGTGCGTGGGCGCCTTCGACCGCGCCGCGCTGGTCGCGCTGCCGGCCGCGATGCGCGCGCGTTATGCAAGGCACGTGTATGGCCAGTTGTCCGATGCGTATTGCGGCTTGCTGATCACGCTGGACTACGAGCAAAGCCAGATGGACGGGCCGCCGTTCTCGGTGCGCGACGACGAAGTGCAGGCCATTTATGCGGGCCATTCCGAAGCCGAGCTGATCGACCGCCGCGACATCCTGGCCAAAGAGCCGAAGTTCGCCGAACGCGGCCTGACGCAGCTGGACACCCTGGTGTACCGGCTGCGGCGGCATCCTTCTTCACGAGGCAAATCATGAGCATCAGAATCGTACGGCTGGGGTCGCCGCGCGCGGCTGGCGAGGGCCTGCGCATCGGCACGGTGCGCAGGCCGCCGCGCGGCGTGCCCAAGGCCGATTTCGCGCGCCGCGACTTCTACGATGTGTGGCTGCCCATTCTGTCGCCCAGCCCCGAACTGGTCAGCCAGGCCCTGGCGGTGGCCACCGATGCCGAATGGCGCAAAGTGGCGCGCAAGATCCGCTCCGAACTGCATGGCGGCGAAGCGGGCAAGGTGCTGGACCTGCTGGCAGCCTTGTCGGCCACTGCCGATTTTTCCGTCGGCTGCTATTGCGAAAACGAGAACCGCTGCCACCGCAGCGTGCTGCGCGAGCTGCTGCGCGAGCGCGGAGCCACGTTGGCGTAGCGCGCCGCGGCGGCGAACGCCGCGCCATGCCGGGGCTTGCCGGAATTCCATATTTGAGAGAATATCTCTAATATGGAATACGCTGACAATCCCGCTGCCGCCCCCATCGATCGCCAGATCGCGCAGCGCCTGCGGGCGTTGCGCGCCGAGCGCGGCTGGTCGCTGGACGAACTGGCCCAGCGCAGCCAGGTCAGCCGGGCCACCCTGTCGCGCCTGGAAAACGCCGCGGTCAGCGCCACCGCCAGCGTGCTGGGCAAGCTGTGCGGGGCCTACGGCATGACCGTGTCGCGCCTGATGCGCCTGGCCGAAGCCGATTATGCCCCGCTGGTGGCCCGCGACGACCAGCCTGTCTGGACCGATGCCAGCGTGGGCTTCGAGCGCCGCTCGGTGTCGCCGCCGGCGCAGCGCCTGGCGGGCGAGGTGCTGGAATGCCGCCTGGCGCCCGGCGCGCGTATCGACTACGACAAGCCGCCCCGGCCGGGGCTGGAACATCACCTGCTGCTGCTGGAAGGACAACTGCAGGTCATTCTGGATGGCCTGCCGCAGGTGCTGCGGCCTGGCGATTGCCTGCGCTACCAGCTAACCGGGCCCAACACGTTCATCACGCCCGCCCGCCACGGCGCGCGCTACCTGTTGTTCATTGTTTAAGAGGCCATTGTGCAGATATCCATCGTGCCCGAAGCGCTGTCGCCCGAACAGGCCGCCGCCCACCTGGCCGAGCTCGGCGCCTTGCTGCACGCCTGTGTGCACGGCGGCGCCAGCCTGGGCTTCATTCTGCCGCACGCGCCGGCGCAGGCCGAGGCCTTCTGGTCGGACAAGGTGCTGCCGGCCATGCGCGACGGCACGCGCACCGTGCTGGTGGCGCGGCTCAGCGGCCGCATCGTGGGCACGGTGCAGCTGGATTGCGACACGCCGCCCAACCAGCCGCACCGCGCCGAGGTGCGCAAGCTGCTGGTGCACCCGCGGCAGCGCCGCCAGGGCATCGGGCGCGCCTTGATGCTGGATCTGGAACAGCGCGCGCGGGTCCTGCGGCGCCGCCTGCTGACGCTGGACACGCGCACCGGCGACCAAGCCGAGCCGCTGTATGCCGCGCTGGGCTACCAGCGCGCGGGCGTCATTCCGGAATTCTGCCTGGACATCGCCGGGCAGCGCGTCGACTCGACCACCATCATGTACAAGCTGCTGCCGGGGTAAGCCCAGGCGCTGCCCTGCAGACCGGAGAATCGCCAGCCAGGCCAGGCGCCGGGCTCAGAGGCGCGCGGGGCGTATCCTCACTGACGCCTCTCGCTGCGCGCCGGCGGGCTTGGTTGCAGGCCCAACATGAATACCGAGGCCAGCACGCAGGCAACGCCCAGCAGCTGGCGCGGCGTCACCGGCTCACCCAGCACGCCGGCCGCCAGCAGAAGCGCGGCGACCGGCGCCACGGCGGTGAACAGCGCGGCCTCGGCGCCGCTGACGCGTTCCGCGCCCGCATACCAAAGCAGAAAACCAGCCACGGTGGGCACCACCGCATAGTAGGCCACGGCCAGCAGCGCGCCGGGCGGCAGGCCGCCCGCCCAGGGGCTTTCGAGCAACGCGGCGGGCGCCGCCACGGCGAGCCCCAGGGCGCTCATGCAGGCGGACTGGGCCAGCGGGCGCAGTGGTTGGCGCAGGCGCTTGTTAAGCAGGATGAACAGGCTTTCGCACACGATCGCGCCGAAGATCAGCAGGTTGCCCAGCCAGGACTGCGGCTGCCCGGGCCGGGCCTGCGCGGCGATGAACAGCACGCCGGCGGCCGCCAGTGCGATGGCGGTCAGCGTGGCGGGCCGGGGCCGCTCGCCCAGCACCAGGATGGCCGTGGCGGTGGCGGCTACCGGCATGGTGCCGATGATGATGCCGGCATCGGCCGCCGAGGTGTAGCGCAGGCCCAGGATCAGCAGGGCGGTGTAGCCGACGCTGCCCGCGCCCGCCTGCAGCAGCAGCACCAGGGCGTCGCGCCAGTCGGGGCACGGCCAGGGCGTGCGCGTGTACGCCATCAGCGTCGCGAACAGGGGCAGCGCCACGGCGAAGCGCAGCGCCGTGGCGGTGAACGGCGGCAGGCCGGCGGCAATCAGCTTGCTGGCTACCACCGTGCTGCCCACGGTGGCCATGGCCAGGGCCAGGTACAGAAATCCCTGCGTGCGTCGTGTCATGGCTGCCGGCTCGTGTGAATCATGCCCGCAGCATAGAAGCGTGCGGGCGCGGGGTCTTGTACGTTATTGCAGAGTCCGGATCAGGGGCGAGCGTAGGCGCCTGGCGTCAGGCCGTACAGGCGCACGAAGATGCGGGCCATGTGGCTCTGGTCGGCGAAGCCGCTGGCGGCGGCCGCGTCGGTCAGGGCGGCGCCGTGGCGGATCAGGCGGCGCGCCAGGGCGGCGCGGCGCTGCATCTGGTAGGCATGCGGCGTCAGGCCGGTGGCCCGGCTGAAGCCGCGCAGCACCTGGAAGCGGCTCAGGCCGCTGGCGCGCGCCAGGTCGGCCAGCGACAGCGGTGCGGCCGGGTCGTCGTCGATCAGGGCGCGGGCCTGGGCAATGGCCGTCGGCGCCGAGGTGCAACGGTGTGCCGAGGGCAGGTCGAGCGTGCCGGCCAGCAGCGCCAGCAGCAGGGATTCCCGTGCGGGCGTGGCCGCGCCCGCGCGCGCAGCCGTGGCGGCCGCGTACAGGCGGCGAAAGCGGTCGGCCAGCGCCGCGTCGCGGATTACGGGCCGCGCGAATTCGCGCCAGCCGTGGCGGCCCGCGCTGATGTCGGCCACGGCGTCCGCCACCCGGCCGGGCTCGACATACAGAATCACCCATCGCCGGCCGCCATCGCCGATGGGGCTGCCATCATGCACTTCGCCAGGATTGACGGTAATGAGATCGCCCGCGCCCGCCTGCACCATGCCGCGTCCGCTGCGGGACTGCTGCGCGCCGCGGGTGATCAGGCCGATGCCGAACTGGTCGTGCGTGTGGCGGCCGAACGCATGGCGCGAGTCGGCCTCGATGGCTTCGGCGCCCGTCAGGGCGCAGGGTACGCGCCGGAAATCGCCGCGCGCCATGATCAGCCGCGTGCGCTGCCGTAGGCGGCCAGCCCGCCCGCGGCGGCGGCCAATTCGTCTTGCAGGCGCCGCATCAGCTCGGCGGCCGGCAGGCCGCGCGACAGCGCTGCCGCCTGGCCAGCCCATTGCGCGGCGAAGTCGGCACTGCCCTGTGCCTTGGCGGCGGTGTTCAGGGCCTTGCCGGCGTCGTAGGTAAAGGGGTAGCCCGGCGTGGGCGGGCAGTCGGCAGCGGCGCCCAGCGCAGTCAGGCGGTTGGCAATGCCGCGCGCCGGCCGGCCCGAGATGGCGCGGGTCGAAATAGTGGAAACGGGGCCGGCCAGCAAGGCCTGGCGATAGGCCGAATCGGCCGCCGATTCTGGGCAGGACACGAATGCGGTGCCCAGCTGCGCGGCCTGCGCGCCCAGCGCCAGCACCGCCGCGATGCCGGCGCCGTCCATGATGCCGCCGGCGGCGATCACGGGCAGCGGGAATTGCGTGGCCAGCAGGCGCGTCAGCGCCAGGGTGCCCAGCTGTTCATCGTGTCCGTCGGGATGGAAGATGCCGCGGTGGCCGCCCGCTTCCACCCCCTGGGCCACGATGGCGTCCAGGCCCGCGTCGGCAATGCGCGCGGCTTCTTCGGGGCTGGTGGCGCTGGCCATCAGGTAGATGCCGGCCTGGCGCAGCGCAGCGATGCGCACCGCGTCGGGCAGCCCGAAATGGAAGCTGACCACGGCCGGGCGCTCGGCCAGCAGCACTTCCAGCATGGCGTCGTCGGCCACGAAGCTGGTGTAGATCTCGCGCAGGGCGGCGGGCGGCTGGGCGCCGAATTCGGCGAAGGCGGGGGCCAGGTATTCGATCCAGCGGGCCTGGCGCGCCGCGTCGGCGGCGTCGGGCGCATGGCAGAACAGGTTGACGCCGAACGGCCGCGCGGTCAGCGCGCGCGTCTGCGCGATGGCCTGGCGCGCGCCGTCGGCGTTGGTGGCGCCCAGGCCCAGCGAACCCAGGCCGCCGGCATTGGACACGGCGGCCGCCAGGGCCGGCGTGCTGGTGCCCGCCATGGGCGCCTGGATGATGGGCGCCGCCAGGCCCAGGCGGGCCATCAGGGCGGGGGCGGCGGGTGCGGAAGCAGTGGGCATGGGCGATTTCCGGTGGTGGAATTTGCAAGCAACGGTACTTGAATGCGGGCCGGCTGCAAAGCGCGCGCGCCTGCCATGCTGGTACGTATCGAAACAATCCTGCAATTTACGCCATGGGGGCGGGCAGCTACGATCCCCGACTGTCCAGCGTTGCCCGCCCACTCGTACAGAGGAGCGCAGATGCGCACTGCATTCGGCAAGATCAAGACCCGGCTGGCTGCCGGCATCGGTTCGACGGTGGCGGTGGGCGCCGCGGCGGTCTACAGCGTGCTCGGCGCGGGCCCGCCGCCGCCCGTGGCGCAGTACGGGGCCGGCAGCGCTATCGAGGCCGGCCGCTGGCGGGTGACGCCGCAGCGCGCCTGGGTCAGCCACAAGCGGGTCTACGGCGTGCCGATCAAGCCGGGCCAGCAGGCGCTGGTGCTCGAGGCCGACCTCAGTAATCGCACACGCACGTCCACCGGCAGTTATTCCAATCTGTTGCGCTTGCAGCTCGCACCTGGCGCCAAGCCGGAAGACCCGATCGTCGCGCAGGTGCGCGATCCGCAGATCGGGCCCTTGCTGCATCCCGGCATGCCCGAGCGCGTGGTGTACGTGTGGATGATGCCCGGCTCGGCAGCGCCGCCCGCCTCGCTGGCCGTCGATGTGGTGGCGGAGACCTACAAACCGGTCGACAACCTGTACGGCACGCCGGGCTGGTTCAATCCGGCGGTGATCGGCCGGGTGACGCTGCCGCTCGGCCCGCCGCCCGCCGGCGCGGAGCAGGCCTCGTGAAGCGCCGCCTGGCTACGCTGTTGCTGCTGGTTGCGGCCGCGGCGGTGCTGTTCGCCATGCAGCGCAGCACGCCGCGCTATGACGAACTGACCGGCCCGCTGGTCGTGTCCGGGCGCATGGGCCAGGCCGTGCGCACGCGCCTGTTCGACGCCAATGTCGAACGTGTGGAGTTCGCCCGCCGGCTGGTCTACCAGCGCTTCGACCGCGAAACCGAGCGCACGACATCGGGGCTGTGGGCCATTGTCACGGTCGAGCTGTCGGCGCGGTCGCGTTCGGTGAATGTGGGGCAGGCCAGCTGGGTCGGGCCGCGGGGCTTCCAGTACCTGCAGACGGATCGCCTGGCGCTGGCGCCGGGGCAGTCGCCGCCCGCGGCAGAACCGGGCCTGCCGCGGCGCGCCCGGTACATTTTCGAGATCCGTCCCGACCAGGTGGGCGGCGCCGTGCTGCGGTTGTCGGAGCGCTTTGCGCCGCGCCTGGATTCCGAAGCCCGCATCAAGCTGGACGCGCTGCCGCGCAAGCCCGATGGCGCGCTGGACATCATGGATACATTCGATATGAACCCTGTCCGCAAGGAACCATCATGACCGGCCGCGGCGACGACCGCAGCGCCGGCGAAAAGCGCTGGCGGCGGCGCTGCATGGTCTTGCTGGTGATGTTGCTGCCGCTGGTGCTGGCCTTTAACACGCGCGAGAACATCGAGCGCTGGTGGAAGAGCCGCGACCTGCTCGCCCGCGAGGTCGCGGCGGGCGAGCAGGCCGACTTCGGCGGCGCGCGCTGGCAGCTGCATGCGCTGCGCATGGCGCCGCTGCCGGCGGGCGGCAATATTCCCGACAATGCCATGGGCGTGGTGGCCGATTTCCGCGTCCAGGTCCAGGACGCGGACCTGCCCGGCAACTGGCGCGGCTGCACGATCGCGCTGCAGGACGGGCAGGGGCGCCGCTGGCTGCCCACCTATGTCTTGCGATTGCCGCGTTCCGACACGCAGGAATGTGTGTCGGCCATTTTCTCGGGCGCGAAGGCCGGCGCCATGCTGCGCATACGCCAGGCCTTCCTGGTGCCGCGCGATGCCGCCGGCGCGCTGCGCGTGACCGTGTCGCTGCTGCAGCAGAGGCCCCATTACCTGCGCTTTGCCCAGCATCCCCGGCTGATGCAGTAGACGCCGCGTTCAGGCGGGCTGTTCGGCCGCCGCGGCCGGCGCAGGGCGGCGCGCCGGCTGCCCGAACGCGGTTTCCAGAATGGCGGCCAGGAAGCAGATGCGCAGCGGCTCGATCAGCAATCCGGTAGACGAGTCGCGGAACGGGCTGCCGAACAGCAGCGACAGCCCCTGGGACAGCACTTGCCAGGTATCCAGGTCGTGCGGCCCGATCAGGTAGCTGGCGCCGCGCCACAGCCAGGCGCTGCTCCAGTCGATCAGCCGGTAGCCCACGATCAGCGTCACCAGCAGCACCACGCCGGCATTGAGCGTCAGCCGGATGCCGTTGGCCACAGGCAGGTAGCGCGAGCGGTAACCGCCGATGAAGTGGGTGATGAAATCGCGCAGGAATTTCGGGATGGCGCGGTAGCGTTCGCCGAAGCGTTCGACGCGGCGATGCATGCTTAGCAGCTCCTGGTCGCTGCGCACGTCATAGCCGTAGACCAGCGCGGCCATCACCAGCCAGACCACCGGCAGCAGCGCGTAGAAAAACAGATTGACCAGCAGCGTGCCTGGCGTGGTCGCCAGGGATTCGGCCGCCACCATCGGCGCCGCCCATGCCGTCGAGATGGGCGCGGCCGCCATGTCCAGGATGCCGCGCAGGCTTTCCCACAGGTGGTGACCGGCCAGCCATTCCCACACCTGGCTTTTCCAGCGGCTGATGACATACAGGCCGACCAGGATCCAGTTGGTTTCGCACACCACCACGACGACTTGCCAGGCCGGTCGGCCGGTGGATTCGCGCAGCCGCTTGGCCAGCTTGCGCACCGCCCACGATATGGCCACCGACACCAGCAGCCAGCGCGAGTCGAGCGCGTCCAGGATCATGCCGTGTTCGCCGAAGGGGTCCAGGTCGAGCGCCAGGCGCGAGTACTGCCGCACGGTGTTGCCCAGGAAGCCCCAGGCGGCGTAATAGGCAAAGAAGGGCAGCAGCGCGATGGTGACTGCCGACAGCAGCCTGCGCGAGCCTGCCTCTTCGGCGCCGGCATCGCCGCGCGCGGCGGCCTGCGCGGCGCGCAGGGCCGGCATGCCGGGCAGCAGCACCTGGAACATGGTTACGGTGACCACCAGCTGGGCCAGCGCAACCAGCGTCAGCACGGCCAGCCCGGCCAGGTGATTGGCGAAGCCGGTGCGCACCGCCAGCAACAGCAGCACGTTGTGCGCCAGCACGCCGGCCAGCACCAGGGCCATCAGCTGTGGCCAGAAGCGTCCCCACAGGCGAAACGTCAGTACGAACGGCGCGGCGATCCCCTGCATTCCGGTTCTCCCGTGGATGGAACCGGCGATCTTAGCAAGCACCCCGGGCGCGGCGCTGTATCTTTTTCCTTCGGGATGTCAGGGCGCGGGCCGCATGTCGCGCGTCAGCGGTGCGCCAGGATGTTGACCAGTTTGCCGAAGGGGTCGCGCACGTAGAAGCGGCGCACGCCCCAGGGCTCGTCGGCGGGGCCGTATTCGATGGCGAAGCCGCCCGCGCGCAGGCGCCGCAGGGCCTCGTCCAGGTCGTCGACTTCGATGGAAATATCCGGCGTGGGGGTATCCGAGCCGCCCTGGGTGGCGACGCTGACCTGCACCGTCATGCTGCGCGGCGCGCCGTAGGTGGCAAGCCAGCCGTGATCCATCAGAATGTCCAGGCCCAGGGCGTCGCCGTAGAACCGCTGGGCCGCCGCGATATTGGTGGTGTGGATGTTGGCGACGATGCGCTTGACTTGCATGGGGGGGACTCCTGGGGCGGCGGCGCGCCGCGGCACGGCAGGCCGCGGGCGTGGCGGGGGCTGTCCGCGTACGATACCGCAGCCGGGACGAGGCTGCCACCGCGGGGTAAAAAGAACCAATTGCCTCCGCAACAGAACCAATCTCCAGAACTGTTGCCAATATTGACGCCATCTTGCATCCGCTGTACGTTAGTCCGACATTGTGTGCAGGCTGATCGTCGATAAGGAAACTTCGATGGCATCTCTCCAGTGCAAGCTCCCCAGGCCGCCACCCAACCGGCCCAGCGCGTCGTAGCCCCTGCCAACGCCACCTGGAGCCTGACCGTGAGCCATTTCGTCGACCGCCTCAAGTACTTCACCCGTGCCAAAGAGTCATTCGCCGATGGGCACGGCAGTGTTGTCCAAGAAGACCGCAGCTGGGAAAAGGCCTATCGCGACCGGTGGCAGCACGACAAGATCGTGCGCTCGACCCACGGCGTGAACTGCACGGGCTCCTGTTCCTGGAAAATCTACGTGAAGGGCGGCATCGTCACGTGGGAAACCCAGCAGACCGACTACCCCCGCACGCGCGCCGGCATGCCCAACCACGAGCCGCGCGGCTGTTCGCGCGGTGCGTCGTATTCGTGGTACCTGTACAGCGCCAACCGCATCAAGTACCCCATGCTGCGCGGCCGCCTGGCGCGCCTGTGGCGCGAGGCCCGCAAGACCATGGCGCCGCTGGCGGCATGGGAACACATCTGCGCCACGCCGGGCCTGGCCGACGAATACAAGCGCGTGCGCGGCATGGGCGGGTTCGTGCGCGCCACCTGGGACGAAGTCAACGAGCTGGTGGCCGCCGCCAACGTCCACACGGTCAAGCGCTACGGGCCCGACCGCGTGGTGGGGTTTTCGCCGATCCCGGCCATGTCGATGGTGTCGTTCGCGGCGGGCAGCCGGTACCTGTCGCTGCTGGGCGGCACCATTCTCAGTTTCTACGACTGGTATTGCGACCTGCCGCCGTCCAGCCCGCAAACCTGGGGCGAACAGACCGACGTGGCCGAATCGGCCGACTGGTACAACTCCAGCTTCATCATGCTGTGGGGTTCGAACGTGCCGCAGACGCGCACGCCGGATGCCCACTTCATGGTCGAGGCGCGCTACCGCGGCGCCAAGATCGTGTCGATCTTCCCTGACTATGCCGAGGGGGCGAAATTCGGCGACCTGTGGCTGCACCCCAAGCAGGGCACCGACGCCGCGCTGGCGCTGGCCATGGGCCATGTGATCCTGAAAGAATTCCACCTCGAGGGCAAGAGCGAATACTTCCGCGAGTACTGCCGCCGCTATTCCGACATGCCCTTCCTGGTGCGCCTGGTGCGGCAGGGCGACCGGTATGTGCCCGAGCGCATGCTGCGCGCCGCCGATTTCCCGGACGGGCTGGGGCAGGCCAACAACCCGGCCTGGAAGACCGTAGCCTGCGACGACGCCACCGGGCAGGTGGTGGTGCCGGCCGGGTCGATCGGCTTCCGCTGGGGCCAGCAGGAAGGCGGCGACCAGGGCAAGTGGAACCTGGAAGCCAAGGACGCGCAGGGCGGCGAGGTAACGCTGCGCCTGTCGCTGGTGGGCAGCCACGACGACGTGGTGCCGGTGGCTTTCCCGTATTTCGGCGGCCGCCAGCACGATTACTTCCAGGGCACCGACCACGCCGAGGTGCTCGAGCGCAACATGGCGGTGCGCCGCCTGCAGACCACCGAGGGCGAGGTGCTGGCCGTGACGGTGTACGACCTGCTGATGGCCAACTACGGGCTGGACCGCGGGCTGGGCGGCGCCAACGTGGCCGCCTCGTACGACGACGACGTGCCCTATACGCCGGCCTGGCAAGAACGCATCACCGGCGTCAAGCGCGACGATGTCATCACCGTGGCGCGGCAGTTCGCGCTGAACGCCGACAAGACCCAGGGCAAGTCCATGGTGATCCTGGGGGCGGGCCTGAACCACTGGTATCACATGGACATGGCCTACCGCGGCATCATCAACCTGGTGGTGATGTGCGGCTGCGTGGGGCAGTCGGGCGGCGGCTGGTGCCACTACGTGGGCCAGGAAAAGCTGCGGCCCCAGACCGGCTGGACCACGCTGGCGTTCGGCCTGGACTGGTGCCGCCCGCCGCGCCACATGAACGGCACGTCGTTCTTCTATGCGCACACCGACCAGTGGCGCTACGAGCGGCTGAAAGTGTCCGAGATCCTGTCGCCGCTGGCCGACCCGGGCGCCTTCCAGGGTTCGCTGATCGATTTCAACGTGCGCGCCGAACGCATGGGCTGGCTGCCGTCGGCGCCGCAGCTGCAGACCAACCCGCTGCAGGTGGTGCGCGACGCGCGCCAGGCGGGGCAGGAGCCCGCGGCCTACGCCGTGCAGGCGCTGCGCGACGGCCGCCTGAAACTGTCCTGTGAAGACCCCGACCATCCCGACAACTATCCGCGCAACATGTTCGTGTGGCGTTCCAACCTGCTGGGTTCGTCGGGCAAGGGCCACGAATATTTCCTGAAGCACTTGCTGGGCACCGAGCACGGCGTGCAGGGCAAAGACCTGGGCCAGGCCGGCGAAGACAAGCCGCAGGAAGTCGCCTGGCATGACGAGGCGCCGCGCGGCAAGCTCGACCTGCTGGTGACGCTGGACTTCCGCATGTCCACCACTTGCGTGTATTCCGACGTGGTGCTGCCCACCGCCACCTGGTACGAAAAGAACGACCTCAACACCTCGGACATGCATCCGTTCATCCATCCGCTGTCGGCCGCCGTCGACCCGGTGTGGGAATCGCGCAGCGACTGGGAAATCTACAAGGGCATCGCGCGGGCGTTCTCGGCCATCGCCGAAACCGAACTGCCGGCCGCGCAAGACCTGGTGCTGACGCCGCTGCAGCACGACAGCCCCGCCGAACTGGGCGACCCGTACGACGTGCGCGACTGGAAGCGCGGCCAGGCCGAGATGATGCCCGGCAAGACCATGCCGTCGATGACGGTGGTAGAGCGCAACTACCCGGGCCTGTACAAGCAGTTCACGTCGCTGGGACCGCTGACGCGCAAGCTGGGCGTGGGCGGCAAGGGCATCAACTGGCCGGCGGGCGACGAATGCGACTTGCTGGCGCAGCTGAACTACCAAGTGGACGAGCAGGGCGTCAGCCACGGCCTGCCGCGCCTGGACACCGACATCGACGCGGCCGAGACCATCCTGGCGCTGGCGCCCGAGACCAACGGCCACGTGGCAGTGAAGGCCTGGCAGGCGCTGTCGGCCATCACGGGCCGCGACCACGCGCACCTGGCGCTGCCGCGCGAGCACGAGAAAATCCGCTACCGCGACCTGCAGGCGCAGCCGCGCAAGATCATTTCGTCGCCGACCTGGTCGGGGCTGGAATCGGATCATGTCAGCTACAACGCGGGCTACACCAATGTGCACGAGCTGATTCCGTGGCGCACCCTGACGGGCCGCCAGCAGCTGTATCAGGACCACGCCTGGATGCGCGCCTTCGGCGAAGCGCTGTGCGTGTACCGCCCGCCGGTGGACACCAAGTCGATCACGCCCATGCTGGAAGAGCGCTACGGCAATGGCAACCCGCAGGTGGTGCTGAACTTCATCACCCCGCACCAGAAGTGGGGCATCCATTCCACCTACACCGACAACCTGATCATGCTGACCCTGTCGCGCGGCGGGCCGATACTGTGGGTGTCGGAAAAAGACGCTGCCCGCGCCGGCCTGGCGGACAACGACTGGATCGAGGCCTACAACGTGAACGGCGCCCTGGTGGCGCGGGTGGTGGTCAGCCAGCGCGTGCCCGAGGGCATGACCATGATGTACCACGCGCAAGAGAAAATCGTGAACGTGCCGGGGTCGGAAATCACCGGCGCGCGCGGCGGCATCCACAACTCGGTGACGCGCGCGGTGCTCAAGCCCACCCACATGATCGGCGGCTACGCCCAGCTGTCGTACGGGCTGAATTACTACGGCACGGTGGGCTCCAACCGCGATGAATTCGTGATCGTGCGCAAGATGAACCAGATCGACTGGCTGGAAAGGCCGCGCGCGGCCCAGCCCGAAACCCCTCACGTCTAGGAGACAAGCATGAAAGTGCGTGCGCAAATCGCAATGGTGCTGAACCTGGACAAGTGCATCGGCTGCCATACCTGTTCGGTCACCTGTAAAAACGTCTGGACCTCGCGCGGCGGCATGGAATACGCCTGGTTCAACAATGTGGAGACCAAGCCCGGCATCGGCTACCCCAAAGACTGGGAAAACCAGAAGCGCTGGAACGGCGGCTGGAAGCGCACCGGCGCGGGCAAGATCGAGCCGCGCCAGGGCGGCAAGCTGCGGCTGCTGGCCAATATTTTCGCCAACCCCAACCTGCCCGAAATCGACGATTACTACGAGCCCTTCACGTTCGACTACGAGCACCTGCACAATGCGCCGGAACTGCAGGCCGCGCCCACGGCGCGGCCGCGCTCGCTGATCACCGGCCAGCGCATGGAAAAGATCGAGTGGGGCCCCAACTGGGAAGAGATCCTGGGCGGCGAGTTCTCGAAGCGCTCGCAGGACTACAACTTCGAAGATGTGCAGAAAGACATCTATGGGCAGTTCGAGAACACCTTCATGATGTACTTGCCCCGGCTGTGCGAGCACTGCCTGAACCCCAGCTGCGTGGCCAGCTGTCCGTCGGGGTCGATTTACAAGCGCGAGGAAGACGGCATCGTGCTCATCGACCAGGACAAGTGCCGCGGCTGGCGCATGTGCGTGTCGGGCTGCCCGTACAAGAAAATCTACTACAACTGGCAAAGCGGCAAGGCCGAGAAGTGCATCTTCTGCTATCCGCGCATCGAGGCCGGCCAGCCCACCGTGTGTTCTGAAACCTGCGTGGGCCGCATCCGCTACCTGGGCGTGCTGCTGTACGATGCCGACCGCATCGAGCAGGCCGCGTCCGTGCAGGACGAGAAAGCCCTGTACGAGGCCCAGCTGGACGTGTTCCTGGATCCCGAAGACCCGGCCGTGATCGCGCAGGCGCTGGCCGACGGCGTGCCGCAGGGCTGGCTGGACGCGGCGCGCCAGTCGCCCACCTACAAAATGGCGGTGCAGTGGCGCATCGCCTTCCCGCTGCATCCCGAATACCGCACGCTGCCCATGGTGTGGTACGTGCCGCCGCTGTCGCCGATCCAGGCGGCCGCCAACAGCGGCGACATCGGCGCCTTCGGCGAGATTCCCGATGTGCGCTCGCTGCGCATCCCGCTGCGCTACCTGGCCAATATGCTGACCGCCGGCGACGAGGCGCCGGTGGCGCTGGCGCTGGAGCGCCTGCTGGCCATGCGCGCCTTCATGCGGGCCCGCACGGTAGACGGCGAAGAGCGCGGCGACATCCTGCGCCAGGTGGGCCTGAGCACGGCCCAGGTCGAGGACATGTACCGCTACCTGGCCATCGCCAACTACGAAGACCGCTTCGTCATTCCCACCTCGCACCGCGAGTATGCCGAAGACGCCTTCGACATGCGCGGCGGCTGCGGCTTCTCGTTCGGCAACGGCTGTTCCGACGGTGTATCGAAGGGCAGCCTGTTCGGCAATAAGCCGCGCAGCAGCGAGCAGCAGGTGGTGTTCATGGAAGTACAGCGCGACAAAGTGGCGGGGTAGCGCAATGACGACCCAGCCCTCCGCCGCCGCGCCCGGCGTGTCCGTCTACAGCGTGCTGTCGGCCCTGCTGGTGTATCCCGACGCCGACCTGCTGGCGGCGCTGCCCGAATTGCGCGCCGCCCTGGACGCGCCGCGCCGCGCCCAGCTGGCGCCGGTGTTCGAGCTGCTGGATGGCGCCGACGACCTGATCGCCCTGCAGGAACAGTATGTGGCCACCTTCGACCGGCGCCCGGCGCATTCGCTGCACCTGTTCGAGCATATCCACGGCGAGTCGCGCGACCGCGGCCAGGCCATGGTGGACCTGCGTGAGGAATACCTGCGCCACGGGCTGCTGCTGGATACCAGCGAACTGCCCGACTATGTGCCGCTGTTCCTGGAATTCCTGGGCCAGATTGCGCCGGACGACGCGGCGGCGCTGCTGAGCGACGCCATCCACGTGCTGGCGCGCATCGGCGGCAAGCTGGCCGAAGACGGCAGCCCCTACGCGGCGGTGTTCGGCGTGCTGCGCACGCTGACCGACACCGTGCCCCGGCAGCTGCCCGAGCCGCCGGAAGGCGAGATGGAAGAAACCATGGTCACCTTCGGCCCCGGCGCCGACGGCACCGAGCCGGCGCTGCGCGCCCGCGGCCAGGCTGCCCAGCCCGTGCACTTTTACGACACCGACCCCCGGCGGACGCAGGCGGCGCCCCAGGCCGCGCAAGGAGAACGACATGGCTGATCATGTGCACTATTTCTTCTTCGGCGTATACCCGTACATTGCCCTGGCGGTATTCCTGCTGGGCAGCCTGGCGCGCTTCGAGCGCGAACAGTACACCTGGAAAAGCGATTCCAGCCAGTTGCTCAAGCGCGGCGCGCTGCGCTGGGGCAGCAACCTGTTCCACCTGGGCATCATCGCGCTGTTCTTCACGCACCTGGTGGGCCTGTTGACGCCGCCCGCGGTGTACCACGCGCTGGGCTTGTCCACGCACGCCAAGCAGGCCATGGCCGTGTTCGTGGGCGCGATACTGGGCATCGTGTGCCTGGCGGGCCTGTTGATCCTGATCTACCGCCGCATTTCCGAGCCCCGCCTGCATGCGACCTCGCGGTTTTCCGACTGGCTGACGCTGTTCTGGATACTGATCGTGCTGTCGCTGGGCCTGCTGTCCATCTTTACCTCGGCCAAGCACGAAGACGGCGCGCTGATGGTGCTGCTGGGCGAATGGGCGCAGCGCATCGTCACGTTCCGTTCCGGCGCCGCCGACATCATGCAAGGCGTGCCCTGGGTGTACCAGTGGCACATGGTGCTGGGCATGACGCTGTTCCTGATCTTTCCGTTCACGCGGCTGGTCCATGTATGGAGCGGCTTCGCCTCGGTGGGCTATCTGGCCCGGGCCTGGCAGCTGGTGCGTTCGCGCTGAGCGGAGGGCGGACATGATCTCGGTGAACGGCGTTGCCATCGACGAAACCCGGCTGCAGGCCGAACTGCCGCGCCACCAGCACGAACCCGACCCCGCACAGAGCGCCAGCCATGAACTGGTGCTGCGCGAGCTGCTGCTGCAGCGGGCCCGCGCGCTGGGCGTGGCCCAGGGCGACGACGATGCCGCGGTGCGGGCGGTGCTGGCCGCCGAAGTGCGCACGCCCGAGGCCGACGAGGCGGCCTGCCGCCGCTACTACGGGCAGCATCCCGGGCAGTTCATGAGCGGGGCGCTGGTCGAGGTGTGGCACATCCTGTTCCAGCTGACGCCGCGGGTCGATCCGCAGCGCCTGCGCGCGCGGGCCGGCGAGGTGCTGCAGGAAGTGCATCGCGCCGCGCCCGATGCCTTCGCCGACTATGCGCGCCAGTATTCCAACTGCATGTCGGCCCAGGAAGGCGGGCGGCTGGGCGATATCGGCCGCGGCGACACGCTGCCCGAGTTCGAGCAGGCGGTGTTCGCCATGCCCGCCCACACGCTGCTGGACCGCCTGGTGCAAACGCGCCATGGCTTTCATATCGTGCGCACCGGCCGCAAGGTCGAGGGCACGCTGATGGCGTTCGACACCGTGCAGGCGCGCATCGCCGCCTGGCTGGCGCAGGCGTCGGAACGCCGCGCCACGCACCAGTACCTGCAATGGCTGGTGGGCCAGGCGCGCATCGAGGGCCTGGACATGCCCGGCGCCGACTCGCCGCTGCTGCAGTAAGCCGATTCCCTTCCGTTTCGACTGGAGAGCTCGATGAGCAACCACCCCAGGGCCTACGCGGTGTTGTACAGCAGCACGTTTGCTTTCATGGTGTGCTTCGTGGTGTGGATGATGTTCGGCGTACTGGGCATCCGCATCCGCCAGGAACTCGGGCTGAACGCGTTCCAGTTCGGCCTGCTGACGTCCACCCCGGTGCTGACCGGCGCCATTTTCCGCCTGCCGCTGGGCATATGGACCGACCGCTATGGCGGGCGCGTGGTGATGACGGTGCTGCTGGCGGGCTGCGCGATCCCGGTGTATCTGGTCAGCTACGCGCAGGCGCTGTGGCAGTTTCTGCTGATCGGCCTGTTCCTGGGGCTGGTGGGGGCCTCATTCGCGGTGGGCACTCCCTATGTGTCGCGCTTTTTTTCGGCCGAGCGCAAGGGCTTCGCGATGGGCTTCTTCGGCGCCGGTACGGTGGGCGCGGCGGTCAACCTGTTCATCACGCCGGTTCTGCTTGAAGCCTACGGCTGGCGGGCCGTGCCCAAGATCTACGCGGTGGCGCTGCTGGTGACGGCGGCGCTGTTCTGGTTCGTGGCGGCGCCCGATCCCGGGGCCGGCAAGTCCGGCGGCAAGTTGCTGGATCAGTTCAAGGTGTTGAAGAACCCCCGCGTCTGGCGCTACTGCCAGTACTACTCGATTACCTTTGGCGGGTTCACCGCGCTGTCGCTGTGGATTCCCCAGTATTTCCAGGCCGAATACGGGCTGGCCCTGGTGGCCGCCTCGGCGCTGGCGGCCGGTTTTTCCCTGCCGGGGGCGGTGCTGCGCGCCGTGGGCGGCGTGCTGGCCGACCGCTACGGCGCGCACAAAATGACCTGGTGGTGCCTGTGGGTGGCCTGGGTATGCCTGTTCATCCTGTCGTACCCCAACACCACGCTGACGGTACAGACCCTGCACGGATCGGAGTCCTTCCATATTTACCTGCCCATCTGGCTGTTCACGCTGCTGCTGTTCGTGCTGGGGGCGATGTTCGCCTTCGGCATGGCTTCCACGTTCAAGTACGTGGCCGACGATTTCCCCGAGAACATGGGCGTGGTGACCGGCATCGTGGGCCTGGCCGGCGGGCTGGGCGGGTTCCTGCTGCCGCTGATGTTCGGCGCCATGGCCGACCTGCTGCAGATCCGGTCCAGCTGCTTCATGCTGCTTTACGGCGTGGTATGGGTGTCGCTGATCGTGATGTACCTGGGCGAGGTCAGGCGGGTGCAGATCTCGGGCGAGATGGCGCCGGAGCGCTGATTCCGGCGGCGGCGCCGCATCGATGTATGTCAAGAGGGTTACGTTACTATTTGCGCGTCATGCCTGTGATGGGCATTGCCTCTGAAGGATTCGATGGTGAAGCACAGTGAATCTCTTGCTGCGACGCGCGCAGAGCTGGCCAACAGGATGTTTTTCCGCCTCTATCAATGCGCCAATATGTTGCATAAAACCGGCACTAAGGCGGTGGAAGAATACGGCTTGACCACGCAGCAGTGGGCGGTGTTGGGGGCGCTTTCGCGCCCCGAGGCGGAAAAAGGCATCAGCGTGGGAGACCTGGCGCGCTACCTGATGGTCAGCCGCCAGAATTTGTCGGGCGTGCTGAACCGCATGGAACTGGCCGGCCACCTGCGCAGCGCTCCGGACGGCAACGACAAGCGCTCCCGTCTGATCACCCGCACCGAATCAGGCCAGCGGGTCTGGGACCATGAAGCCACGCCCAAGATCAATCAGTACTACCAGAAAGCCCTGGAAGATTTCTCGATCAGTGACATGAACCATACGCTGCATTACCTGCTGAAGCTGCTGGACAACATGAAGCGCCTGGATCAAGAAGAACCTACGGCTTAGCACCAGTGCCGGCCCGGGGTTGATCGGGCGGCACGGTTTGCCGACAAGGCCGGGTGGCGCATGCGCGCCGCCCGGTTTTTTGTCAATATATTTCCCTATTTGATTCCCTGCCTCGATGTTCTGAATCGGTCGGGATGATAATTTTTCCAGAATTATAGGGTTTTCCATGATTTTCAAGTAAAGACTCTTGCTTGCATCGGTTCCAGGTTGCTCCTAATATAGGTAAATATATTTACCTAAATGACGGGTGAAGTCGCGCCCGCCAGATTAATCAGGAGCAGCCATGCAGAGATTCACTGACAAAGTCGCCGTCATCACCGGCGGTGGCGGCGGCATCGGCGGCGCCACCTGCCGCCGGTTTGCGCAGGAAGGCGCCCATGTCGCGGTATTCGACATGAACCTGGAAGCCGCCCGGCGCGTTGCCGATGCGATCGTCTCGCAAGGCGGCCGGGCTATGGCCTACAAATGCGACATTACGCGGCGCGCCGACGTCGATGCCGCCATCGCGGCGGTCGAAGCGCAGTTGGGTCCTATTGCGGTGCTGGTCAACAACGCGGGCTGGGATGTCTTCAAGCCGTTCGCCAAGACCTCTTCGGAAGAATGGGCCCGGCTCATCGATATCAACCTCAACGGCGCCCTGCACATGCACCATGCGGTGCTGCCGCTGATGGCCGCGCGCAAGGGCGGCCGCATCGTCAACATCGCCTCGGACGCGGCCCGCGTGGGTTCGTCGGGCGAGGCCGTGTACGCCGCCTGCAAGGGCGGGCTGGTGGCGTTTTCAAAAACCATTGCGCGCGAACACGCGCGCCACGGCATCACGGTAAACGTCGTCTGCCCCGGCCCGACCGACACCGCGCTTTTTGCCGAATACAAAGAAGGCGCGGGCAATCCTGAAAAACTCATGGAAGCCTTCACCCGCGCCATTCCCCTGGGCCGCATCGGCCAGCCGGACGACCTGCCCGGCGCCATTGCTTTCTTTGCCAGCGACGACGCGCGCTACATCACCGGGCAGGTGCTCAGCGTATCCGGCGGGCTCACCATGAACGGCTGATGCCGGCCGTCATTCACAAGGAAAATGCACGATGAAGTACGAAGACATCATTTACGAAATTCGCAATGGGGCCGCCTGGATCATCATCAATCGTCCCGACAAGATGAACGCCTTTCGCGGCCGCACCTGCGACGAACTGATCCACGCCATCAACGCCGCCGGCTATTCGCGCGAGGTGGGCGTCATTGTGCTGGCGGGCGCGGGTGAAAAGGCATTTTGCACCGGCGGCGACCAGTCCGCGCACGAAGGCCAGTACGACGGGCGCGGCACGATCGGCCTGCCCATCGAAGAACTGCACAATGCCATCCGCGATGTGCCCAAGCCGGTCATCGCGCGCGTGCAGGGCTATGCCATCGGCGGCGGCAATGTCATCTGCACCATCTGCGACTTCACCATCGCCTCGGAAAAGGCCGTTTTCGGCCAGGCCGGGCCCCGGGTGGGTTCGGTGGATCCGGGCTTCGGCACCGCATTCCTGGCGCGCGTGGTGGGCGAAAAGAAAGCGCGCGAAATCTGGTACCTGTGCCGGCGCTACCCGGCGGCCGAGGCGCTGCAGATGGGCCTGGTGAATGCAGTGGTTCCGCACGAGAAACTGGATGAAGAAGTTCAGAAGTGGTGCGACGAGATCATGGAAAAAAGCCCTACCGCCATCGCTATCGCCAAGCGTTCTTTCAATATGGATACCGCTCATCAAGCGGGCATCGCCGGCATGGGCATGTATGCGCTCAAGCTGTATTACGACACGGAAGAATCGCGCGAAGGGGTCAAGGCCTTCCAGGAAAAACGCAAACCCGATTTCCGGCGATACGCCAAATAGCGCCGGTCAGGCCCGGCACAAAGGAGGCACTGTGAACCCGTACGTCGACGAAGACTTGCAGGCCCTGGCAGACCACGCGCGGCGGTTTGCCACCCAGCGCATCGCGCCCGGCTTTGGCGAGCGCGACCGCACCCGCGTGCTGGACCGCGGCCTGATGCGGGAAATGGGCGAAATGGGCTTTATCGCGCCCGAACTTGCCGAGCAGTTCGGCGGGCAGGGCCTGGGCTGCCTGGCCGCGGGCATCATCCACGAAGAAGTGGCGCGCGCCGACTTGAGCATGTCGTACATCAACCTGCTCGCCTCTCTGAACGGGCAGATCCTGGCCGAACACGGCAGGCCCGATGTCGTCGGCCCCTGGCTGCAGAAATTGACCCAGGGGCAGGCGTTGTTCGCCATCGCGCTGACCGAGCCCCGCGGCGGCTCGGACGCGGCCAATCTGGGGCTGCGCATGGAGCGGGCCGGCGACCACTATGTGCTCAATGGCGAAAAAACATCTATTTCCGCCGCCGACCAGGCCGACGCCGCCGTGGTATTCGCGCGCACGGGCACCATCGAATCGCGTGCCCATGGCGTGTCGGCGGTCCTGGTGCCCATGGACCTGCCCGGCATTACCCGCAACCGGTTCGACTGCCACGGCCAGCGCGCCATCGGGCGGGGATCGATCTTTTTCGAGAACGTCCGGGTCCCGGCCAGTCATCTATTGGGCGACGAAGGAAAGGGGTTCGTGCAGGTCATGCAGGGTTTCGATTTCTCGCGCGCCCTGATCGGCCTGCAGGTGCTGGCGGTGGCCCGCGTCGCCCTGCAGGAAACCTGGGACTACGTCGCGCAGCGCCAGGCCTTCGGGCAGCCGCTGTCGGCCTTCCAGGGGGTGTCGCATCCGCTGGCCGATTTCGACACCCAGGTCGAGGCCGCGCGCCTGCTGTGCCTGCAGACGCTGTGGCTGAAAGACCGGCAGGCGCCGCATACGGCCGAGGCTGCCATGTGCAAATGGTGGGCGCCCAGGCTGTCTTACGACGCCATACACCAATGCCTGCTGATGTTCGGACATGGCGGCTACGACCGCGGGCCCATGGAGCAGCGCCTGCGGGATGTGCTGGGCTTTCAGATCGGCGACGGAACGGCGCAGATCATGAAAACCATCATTGCCCGCAGCCGCGCGGGACGCCAGGCGGTTCCGATATAAGGCCTGCCGCTATGCATGCAGTGTGCAGGAAAACCCATCAATAGAATCAGAATCCGATACGGAGACAAGCATGGAGTTCGATGCCGTCTTGATTTCCCCCCGCCGCGCCGCCAGCATTGCCCAGGGGCTCTGGCACGATCGCACCATCAACGACGACCTGGACGCCTGCGCGGCCCAGTGCCCCGACAAGACCGCGCTGACCGCGGTATCGGCCGAGCAGGGCGTCCGGGTATTCAGCTACCGCGAGATGGCCGCCATGGCCGACCGGATCGCCGTCGGCCTGTCCAGGCTGGGCGTCGGCCGAAACGATATCGTGGCTTGCCAGCTGCCGAACTGGTGGCAGTTCACCCTGACCTACCTGGCGTGCTCGCGCATTGGCGCCGTGCTTAATCCGCTGATGCACATCTTCCGCGAACGCGAGCTGTCGTTCATGCTGGCGCACAGCCAGGCCAAGGTGTTTATTGTGCCGCGGATGTTTCGGGGCTTCGACTTCGAAGCCATGGCGCGCGGCCTGCAGCCCAGCCTGCCGAGCCTGCGGCACCTTGTCGTCATCGGCGCACAAGAGGCCGGCAAGCCCGCGCCGCACAGCTTCGAGGCCTTGCTCAGCGAGCCGCCCTGGGAAAACGAGCCGGACGCGCGCGGCATCCTGACAGGCAGCCGCCCCGGGCCCGACGACGTGACCCAGGTGCTTTACACCTCGGGCACGACAGGCGAACCCAAGGGCGTGATGCACACGGCCAATACTGTCATGGCCAATATCATTCCCTACGCGCAGCGCCTGCGGCTCGGGGCCGGCGACGTCGTGCTGATGGCCTCGCCCATGGCCCACCAGACCGGGTTCATGTATGGCCTGATGATGCCCATCATGCTGAAGGCGCACGCAGTGCTGCTCGATATCTGGAACCCCGCGCAAGCTGTCGAGCTGATCCGTGCGCACGAAGTCAGTTTCACCATGGCGTCCACGCCTTTTCTTACCGACCTGGCCCGCGCCGTGGCCGAACAGCGCAGCAGCGTGCCGTCGCTGCGCGTCTTCCTGTGCGCGGGCGCGCCCATTCCAGGGCCGCTGGTCGAACAGGCCCGCGCCGCGCTGGGCGTCAAGGTGGTGTCGGCCTGGGGCATGACCGAGAACGGCGCGGTTACCACGACCCGCCTGGAAGACGATGACGAACGGTCCTTTACTACCGACGGCCTGCCGTTGCCCGGGGTCGAGATCCGGATCGTGGATGCCGATGGCAGGCCCGTGCCAAACGGCACGCCGGGCCGCCTGCTGCTGCGTTCGTGCTCGAATTTCGGCGGCTATCTGCAGCGGCCGCACTTGAACGCCACCGATGAGGACGGCTGGTTCGATACCGGCGACCTGGCCCGCATGGACGACCAGGGTTATATCCGCATCACCGGCCGCAGCAAAGACGTGATCATTCGCGGCGGCGAGAACATTCCCGTGGTCGAGGTCGAGACCTTGCTGTATCGGCATCCCGCCGTGGCGTTGGCGGCCATCGTGGCCTATCCCGATGAGCGCCTGGGCGAACGCGCCTGCGCCGTCGTCGTGCCGAAAGACGGCCAGCAGATTGCGCTGCCCGACATCGTGGCATTCTTGAAGGCGCAAAAGGTGGCCGTTAATTACATTCCCGAACGCCTGGTCGTATGCGAACAGATGCCCACGACGCCTTCGGGAAAAATCCAGAAGTTCAAGATCAGGGAAATGCTGGCGCAGAAGTGAAGCCGGCTGTTTGCAAGGTCTTGCCAGGTGTCAGGCTCCCGCCAGGGGCCCTGAAGTGAAAATCCCACCCCCGAAGCGCTGCTATCGCCAAGGTGTCTGGCTCCGCAGGTGCCAGACACCGTGCTATTGAGACAGCCTGTGCAAGCTTCGGTGTCTGGCACCTGCGGAGCCAGACACCTGGACACCAGGCTGCGCCGGTCATGGCTGCGCGGCGCCCCATTCCTGCACGAAGGTGTCGCGGAACGCACGTAGCCATGCCAGCCGCGATTCGGCCAGGGCGCGCGCGGCCGCCGTGTGCATGGCGGGGGGCAGGGCGGCCAGCTTGACTTCGATGTGGTCCAGCGCGTAGGCGTGGTCGTCCAGCGGCCGCGCCCGCGCCAGCGGGTCGGCGGGGTGGGCGAAGGCAGAGCCCATGCGGCCGGCCGTGTAGAACAGCCGCGCCAGCCCTACCGCGCCCAGCGCGTCGAGCCGGTCGGCATCCTGCACGATCCTGGCTTCGATAGTGGTGGGCGCGATGCCGGCCGAGAAACTGTGAGCCTCGATGGCGTGCGCCACCGCATCCAGTCTGTCGGCGGGAAAGCCGGCGCGCGCCAGCTGTTCGCGTGCCTGCGCGGCGGCCATACGCGAAGCCTGGGCGCGTTCCGGGTGGTTCTTGGGAAGATTGACCAGGTCGTGCAGATAGCACGCGGCCTGCACCACCATCGGGTCGGCCTCGGGATGGCTGGCCAGCAGGCAGCGCGCCAGCTGCCAGACGCGTTGCAGGTGGTTCAGGTCGTGCGCGCCGTCGTCCTGGCTGCCCGCCGTGGCAATGGCGATCAGGCGGGGCGTCCAGGCGGCAAGAAGATCGGGCATGAAGGGGTTCCATTCAAGGGACAGAGCCCGCGATGTTGCGGACGAGCCGCAAGCATACGCTGCCCGCCGCCGGATGCCGGCGCGTCCGGGAAGACCCCGCCTTGACTCCCGATCTACTAGTAGGTAACAATCCCGGCATGAATACCGCCACCACCCGCGAACAACTCCTGGGCCATGCCCAGGCTCTTATCCGGCAGCGAGGCTACAACGGCTTCAGCTACCGGGACCTGGCCGACCGGGTGGGGGTCAAGACGGCCAGCATCCATTATTACTTTCCCTGCAAAGACGACCTGCTCATCGAGGCCATCGACAACTATGCCGCGCACGTCACCGAGCGGGTGCGGGGTATCGACGCCGCGCTGCCCGCCAAAGAGCGGCTGGACCGCTATGCGGCGCTGTTCGAGGGCGGGCCCACCGACCAGGTGTGCCTGTGCGGCATGCTGGCCGCCGACTTCGCCTCGCTGTCCGACCGGGCGCGCCAATCGCTGCAGGGGTTCTTCCAGATGCACGAAACCTGGCTGGCCCAGGTTATCGCCGATGGCCAGCGCGACGGCACCCTGAAGTGGTCGGGCTGCCCCGACGCCGCTGGGCGCTGCCTGTTCGCGGCATTCCAGGGCGCCCTGATGGGATCGCGCCTGTTCCAGAACCCGGGCCGGCTGCGCGACGTCGTGGCCTCGGTGCAGGGCAGGCCCGCGGCCCACTGAACCCAGTTGCCTAGCCCGGCCTGATGTCGATGCGCCGGTGCGCGCAGCGGCCCTGCGCGTCCACCGCCACGGTTACCGGCATGTCGCGCACTTCGAATTCATAAATGGCTTCCATGCCCAGATCGGCAAAGGCCACCACGCGCGCGGCCTTGACCGCGCGCGCCACCAGATAGGCGGCTCCGCCCACCGCGCTCAGGTAGGCGGCCCGCGCATCGCGGATGGCGTCGACGGCCTGCCGGCCGCGCTCGGCTTTGCCGATGGTGACCAGCAAGCCTGTTTGCGCCAGCAGCTCGGGCATGAATTTGTCCATGCGCGTGGCAGTAGTCGGGCCGGCCGGGCCGACCGCCTCATCGCCGACCGCGTCGACCGGCCCCACGTAATACAGGGCGCGGCCGCGCAACGCCACCGGCAGGGGCGCGCCCTGGCGCAGCAGCTCGGCCAGCCGCTTGTGGGCGGCGTCGCGCGCGGTCAGCAGGCGCCCCGACAGCAGCAGCTGCTGGCCGGCGCGCCAGCCAGCCACCTGCCGCGGCGTCAGAGCGTCCAGGTCGACGCGCGTGCCGGCCTGGGGCATGGCGTCGGGGATGCCGTCCCACAATGCCGGGTCGGCCGGCGTGAACACCGCCGGGCCGGCATCGCTCTGTTCGAATGACACGTGGCGCGTGGCGGCGCAGCCCGGCACAATGGCCACCGGCAGCAGCGCGGCATGCGAGGGCAGGGCCGCCACCTTGACGTCCAGCACGGTAGTGTCGCCGCCCAGGCCTTGCGCGCCGATGCCCAGCGCATTGATGCGCTGGTACAGATCCAGACGCAATTGCTGTTGGGGGTCGGCGGCGCCGCGCGCCTGCAGGGTGTGGATGTCGATGGGCTGGAACAGCGCCTGCTTGGCCGCCTGCATGGCCTGTTCGGGCGTGCCGCCCACGCCCACGCCCAGCACGGCCGGCGGACACCAGCCTGCGCCCATGCCGGGCAGCTGGGCCACTACCCAGTCGGTCACCGAATCGCTGGGATTCAGCATTGCATAGCGCGCCTTGGCGTCGCCGCCGCCGCCTTTGGCGGCCACGGTGATGTCCAGGCGGTCGCCTTCTACCAGTTCGATCTGCACGATGGCTGGCGTGTTGTCGCGCGTATTGGCGCGCCGGCCCAGCGGGTCGCGGATCATCGAGGCGCGCAGCGGGTTGGCGGCACAGGTATAGGCGCGCGCTGCGGCGCGGTCGGCCAGCGCCTGCAGGCTGGGTGTGCGAGGCTGCCCGGCGGCCTCGATGCGCACGTCCATGCCCATTCTGAAATACACGTGCGCCAGGCCCGTGTCCTGGCAGACGGGCCGCCGCGCCCGCGCCGCCAGCCTGCTGTTGACCAGCAGCTGCAGCAGGGCGTCGGCGGCCGGGGCATGCGTCTCGGCCTGGTAGGCGCGCTTGAGCGCCTGCACGAAATCCGCCGGATGGTGGTGGCTGATGAACTGCAGCGCGTTGGCGATGCTGTCGACGATGTGCTCGGCCTGGATGAGACGCATGCGCGGGCTCCGGTAAGCGTGCGCCTACTGCAGGCTGATGCCGGCTTTTTTGATGACCTGGGCCCAGCGCGCGCCTTCGTCTTTGGTGTGCTGCTGCAGGGCCTGCGGGGCATAGTCGCCGTCGGCCAGCAGCAGGATGCCCTGGTCGCTCATCTGGCGTGTGAAGTCCTGGTTCTGCATGGCCTGGCGATACGCGGCATACAGAGTGTCGATCATTTTCGACGGCGTGCCGTGCGGCGCGTACAGGCCGTACCAGGTCGACACCTGGAAGCCCGGGATGGCCTGCGCGCCGATGGCCGGCACGCCGGGAAATTGCGCCATCGGCTTGGCCGACGTCAGCCCCAGCGCGCGGACCTTGCCGCCGCGCGTCTGCGGCAAAGAAGTGTTGGTCTGGTCGAACATGGCGTCCACCTGTCCGCCCATCAGGTCGTTCAGGGCCGGGCCTGCGCCCTTATAGGCAATGGGCGTGATCTCGATATCGGCCTGGCTGGCGAACAGCGACGCCACCAGGTGCGAGGTCGAGCCCACGCCGGCGTTGCTGAAGTTCAGCTTGCCGGGGTCGGCCTTGCCCTGGGCGATCAGCTCCTGCACGCTGCGGTAGGGCGAATTGGCGCCCACCAGCAGCACCAGCGGGGTGTCCGGAAAGCGGAACACGGCGTCGAAGTCCTTGACCGGGTCGTACGGCAGGCGCGGGTACAGCGTGGGCGCGGCCGCCATGTAGCCGATGTGCCCCACCAGGAAGGTATAGCCGTCCGGCGTGGCGCGCGCCACGCGGGTGGCGCCGATGGTGCCGCCCGCGCCCGGCACGTTTTCGATCAGGATGGTCTGCTTAAGCTGCTTCGAGACTTCGTTGGCGATATTGCGCGCCATGGCATCGGTGGGGCCGCCGGCCGAGAAGGGCACGATCCAGGTAATGGCGCGGTCGGGATAGGCGGCATCCGCCGCCAGGGCGGCAGGCGGGGTCAGGATGAAGGCGGCCGACAGGGCCGCAAGCCATTTATTCACTGTTGTCTCCGGGTTATAAATGTACGATCTATAATAAAAGTACGTACATATTAAAAGGCCGGGAGGTCAACGTCAACCTGGACAGGCCAGGCCCGCCGGCCGGGCGGCAGCAGATAGAATGGCGTGTCGCCCCTACCTTGCCGTCTCATGCCGATCTCGCTCTATACCCGGATATCCGAAGAACTTGCGCGCCGCATCGCCAGCCACCAGTATCCGGTGGGCAGTCTTATCCCTGCCGAGAACGCGCTGGCCGAAGAGTTCGGCGCCAGCCGGCATACCGTGCGGGCCGCTTTGCGGCAGCTGCAGGACCTGGGCCTGATCGCGCGGCGGCGCGGCAGCGGCACCACGGTCGAGGCCGCAAGCCCCAAGTCCGGATTCAGCCAGTCGCTGGCCTCGCTGGAAGACCTGGTCCAGCTGGCTGCCCGCACGCCGCGGCACATCCAGAAAATGCAGGAAATCGTCGCCGACATCGAGCTGGCCGCGCAGTTGCGGGTGGGCGCCGGCACGCGCTGGCTGCGCATCAGCTCCACGCGCGGCGAGACGGGCCAGCCGCCCATCGTCTGGACCGATTTATATGTAGACGCGCACTACCGGGGCATACGCAAGCTGGCGCAGCAATTCCCCGACCGGCTGGTGTCGGAACTGATCGAAACCCATTACGGGCGGCGTATCGCGGCGGTGGAACAGACCATCGATGCGCGGGCGATTCCGGCCGGCATTGCGCGCGAGCTCGGCGTGCCGCCCGAGTCGCCGGGCTTGTTCATCTTGCGCCAGTATCGCGACCAGGCCGGCAAAGTGGTCGAAGCTTCTGTTTCGTACCACCCTGCCGGCCGTTACCAGTTTTCTTTCACGCTGATTCGTGAAGGCTGAGCGCGGCGGGCAGCAGGTCTTGTACGCGCTCGCTGTTCTTGAACAGGCGCGCGCTGACCAAGCTGCCCTGCAGCGCCGCGAAGGTCGAGCGCGCCGCGGTGCGCAGGTCGCCGGGCACGCGCAGGCTGCCCTCGCGCGCGCCTTGCTCCAGCACCCGGGCCAGCCAGTCTTCATTGGCGCGGTAAAAG
>Ga0222427_100268_pt1 | contig 113559 bp, 106 predicted proteins | sample 2B20Ametagenome_FD_182890 | JGI IMG/M metagenome (GOLD analysis project Ga0222427, IMG submission 182890) | Enriched microbial communities from leaf-cutter ant dump, University of Wisconsin, Madison, United States - 2B20A (version 2) | ecosystem: Environmental > Terrestrial > Nest > Insects... | reverse complement strand
CGACCTAAAGAATACAGCTTGACTATATGTACTTTACAGTCAACATATTCGCCCCGCTGCGCTTTTATAAATGATATCTCTTTAATGAACTTTCCGGCACTACCTCGCGGCGGCCTTCTATATCTCTTCGACTTCCCTCTGTGTTTCGACCGGTCTTCTTAATGTTCCAATCTCAGTTTCGATGTCAATCGTTTCAATCTTTTTTGTTTTCAGTTGAGAACTCCGTTCGTCAACCCCCGTTCCGTTTGGGACTGCAAAGGTAGGAAATCTTTTAAAACCTGCAAACTTTTTTTTATTTTTCTAAAACTTTTTTTTCAAACCTTAGAACATCTGCAAATATCATTTCCTTATCTCAATCCAACCTCACTTCTTCCTTCTCTTTCTTTCCTTCGTTACCTCCGTAGCGGGAGTGCAAAGGTAGGAAATATTCGTAGACTCGCAACATCAAAATCATTATTTATCCCTCAAAAACACACAAAACACTGTAAAACAGATAGAAAAAAATAACAGAACATTTTAAAACTAAAGATTAATGCACCGTACCCTACCTTAATCTATGATGCTATTTTTAAATTCAACTTGAGGTATGCATGAAGGTTCAACACATTTCGTTACATAAAACTGTTAATGAGACCTTCTAAGTTTGTACAGGAACATAATCAATATATTATATAGCAGATAGAGAGAATGAGATATTGAAAATAGTAGAAACGAAGCTGCTTAAACTTTAAATAGTTTTTGATATAAACGATTGGCCAGACCAGCCAAAGAAACTTTGTTTTTGGATATTTGAAGTAAAGACCTATGCCTAATCTCTTCTACCAATTGCTCAAAATATACTTGTGGTGACAAAAAACTATCATAAACCTGCCTGCATTTTAATTGAAGCTTTTGTGTTAGATCTTGTTCATGTATTTCCAATGTTCGCTGCAAACATATTTTTGAATTCTCTTCAAAAACCAAAATCTCCTTCCAAGCAATCCTATCTGAAAAAGGCAAGGACATATTTGTGTTTACCAGTACAGGTATCCTCCCACAGGAAAGCACTTGATAAAATCGCATCGAAAAATTACCTGCTCCTCTATTAGATAATGTAAATTGGGTATTCTCTATATTATCGAAAAACTCGTTGATCAAAGACTTGTCATGTGGTTTTCCGCCCCAAAACTTTTCCCTAATTAAAAAGTCGTTAGTTACTTCATTACTTTTCAAAAATACATTAACCAGTTTTTTTCGATGTTTTGAAAGTAATCCGCAAAAGCCTATGATAGGTAATTCGCTTTTGGGAGATAAGGGATAGGGTTCCTCCTTGCCTTCCCATAGATAAGGCAGGATGATTTCGTGCTTCCTTAATCGGCTTGCCTTAGCACTTACCCGCAACAGAATTAGATTATCGAAATGCCCGTAATCGCTTTCATCATCAAGCATCATAAAAACAAGCACTTTTTTCCTTAGCGGTTTGTATTTTTCGGTTATTTGATTGAGAAACGTTTTAGCTTGCTTGGTATTTCTATAAAGATCATGGTACAACACCAACTCGCAATCTTCTAAAGACGTGGGTTGATAGGCACTGCTTTGGGAAATAAAAAAAAGTGTACCATCTAATGGTTCAGCATGGTATATTTTAATAGGTATTGTCGGCTTCAATTTATGTTAATATTGACCAGTACTTAATAATACCAAAGTACAAGCTTCTGTATATTCAATATGATGTTGATCTAATAAATCTTCTAATACTGCGTTTTCCGTCCCCGGATTAAAAATTACCCTGTTTGGCTTTGTGGCAACAATATAATCAAAATATTGCGGTTGGGTTGCGGGTCCTATATATAAGGTAATGGTGTCTATATCATGGTAAATGACATCTGGTTTTTCTATCGCCACCCCAGCAACTTCACCTTTCTTTATTCCAATGTTAACGATTTGGTGACCTCTGCCGGTTAACATATGAGCAGCTTTGTATGCGTATCGATCTGGATCTGGGCTTGCCCCTATAATTAATGTCTTTTTCATTTCTTACTTTGTGATTACACGGATTAAACGATTACATAGATAAAATGGTTTCTCCAATTTCAGGATTAAACGGATTTCAAAATAGCATCGGCACAATTGATCCCATCTATGGCTGCAGAAACAATTCCCCCAGCATAACCTGCACCTTCAGCGCAAGGGTAAAGCCCTTTTATTTGTGGGTGCTGAAAGGTTTCTTTATCTCGTGGGATACGAACGGGAGATGATGTTCTACTTTCAACCCCAACTAAAATGGCTTCGTTGGTATAATAACCTTTCATCTTTCTGCCAAATAATGGAAGTGCTGAACGCAAGCTCGACGAAACAAATTCAGGCAAAATATTATCAAGCATCACACTTTTTGTTCCTGGCAGGTATGAATTTTTCGGCAAATCAATGGACAACCGGTTTTCCACGAAATCGACCATCCGCTGTGCCGGAGCCACCAAGTTTCCTCCTCCAGCTTCAAATGCCAATTGTTCAATCTCCGACTGAAAGTTAAGCATTCTCAAAGGATCATAACCTTGCAGGTCTTCTAAAGTGACCTGAACTACCGTTCCTGAATTGGCATAGGGATTATTTCGTTTTGAAGGTGACCAACCATTTACCACTATTTCATCCAGTCCAGTAGCACAAGGCGCAATAATTCCGCCTGGACACATACAAAACGAAAATACACCACGATTTTTCACTTGTTCTACCAAACTATAATAGGCTGGCGGCAAGTACTCGCTTCGTATATCGCAATGATATTGGGCTTGATCAATCACATTCTGTGGATGTTCTATCCTAACTCCCAAAGCGAAGGGCTTGGCTTCAATCAAGATATTTTTGCTATTTAACAGCTCATAGATATCTCTTGCCGAGTGTCCAGTAGCCAAAATAACAGAGTTAGCAGCTATTTCTTGTTCGTGGTTAACAATGATTCCTTGCATTGCACCATCTTTGATCAATAAATCAGTGAGTTTTGAATCGAAGAGCACTTCTCCGCCTGCTTCCAAGATGGTTTCTCTAATGGCGGTGATGATATGCGGCAATTTATTGGTACCTATATGTGGGCGAGCGTCAATCATGATATCTTCATCGGCACCATGCTGCACAAAAATTTGCAGTACCTTATTAATATCACCACGTTTATTAGATCTGGTATACAACTTACCATCTGAATAGGTTCCCGCTCCGCCTTCGCCATAGCAATAATTAGATTCGGTATTTACCACACCTTGTTTGTTGATTACTGCTAAATCTCTACGTCGTTGCTTTACATCTTTCCCTCTTTCCACAACAATCGGCTTCAAGCCATTCTCGATACATTGCAAAGCCGCAAACAAACCAGCTGGGCCTGCCCCAACGATGATGACCTTTTTATCATCGCCTATTTTTGGGTATTTAAAAGAAATTTCTTCTGGAAGGTAATTTTCATTGATGAAGACTCTCACCTGCATGCGGTAAACAACTTTTCTAGAACGGGCGTCAATGGACCTTTTAAGAATTTTGAAGTCTTTAATTTGATCGCGACTTACTTTAAGGGTTTTCGAAAGTATGTCGAAAATTGCCTTTTCACTAGCAACTTCGTGAGGAGGGAGTGTTATTTCAATGTCTTTTTGCATAATGGCGGGTCGGGTTTTTATCTCGAACACTGCAAAATTAGCAAATTAGCTTGATGGTAAGATTGTTTTTATGCTTATCTTGTTGTGAAATATGGCAAGTTGTCAGTTTTTTGTTTGTTTTGGTAACAAGGAATGAATATTGATATCTAAGCCTTAAATAAAAACCTAAAAAGAAATAACATGAAAAAAGTTATCATTGGAATTGTTGCGATTGTGCTTTTGCTAGCCGTGGTTAGCGGCTGTAATGGCTACAATAATTTGATTAAATTGGATGAAACAGTAATTAACAAGTGGGCACAGGTAGAAACACAATACCAACGCAGGGCAGATTTAATCCCTAATCTTGTGAACACGGTTAAAGGAGCTGCTAAATTTGAGCAAAGCACTTTAACTGCTGTCATTGAGGCTCGCTCAAATGCTAGCAAAATCACGATCGACCCTAATAAACTTAATGCAGAAAATATTGAGAAATACCAAGCTGCACAAAGTCAGATTACCCAAGCATTGGGCAAACTAATGGTCTTAACAGAAAACTATCCTGAATTAAAGGCTACACAACAATTCAGTGATCTTTCTGCACAATTAGAAGGCACAGAAAATAGAATTACCGTTGCTCGTAAAGACTTTAATGATGCTGTGCAGGTTTACAACACTAAAGTAAGGTCATTCCCTAATAATTTGACCGCCGGGTTATTTGGCTTCTCGCAAAAAGCTGCTTTTAAAGCTGATGCTGGTTCTCAAAATGCTCCAAAAGTAGAATTTTAGTTATAAAAAATCCTTTTTATAGGGTAATGTATATCTTACATTGGTTTAAGCATACATTACCCTTTCATTTTTATTTAATCCGATGTCTATTTTCACTACAAAAGAACAAGAGCTAATTGCTAACGCCATTACCGAAGCTGAGAAAGCTACTTCTGGCGAGATACGAATTGCGGTTGAGAAGCACTGCAAAGGCGATGCTTATGAAAGAGCTACTGTTTATTTCCACGAACTGGGAATGGATCAAACTTCGCAGCATAACGGTGTGCTGATCTATCTTGCAACCGAAGACCATAAATTCGCTATTATTGGCGATAAGGGAATTAATAATTTAGTCCCGCCAGATTTTTGGGAAACTACCAAAACTGCAATGAAAGCTCATTTTATGTCTGGCAATCTTTGCGACGGTATTATAGCCGGAATTGCACTTGCCGGCGAAAAGCTTTCTACATTTTTCCCAAATAAAAATGATGATGTGAACGAACTACCTAATGAGATTGTGTTTATAGATCAAAAATCTTAGGATATTTCGAACTTATTTAATCATCACCTATTTATAATCAAATGAAAAGAATATTTCTTTTAATAACGTTAGTATTATCATCTATACTCGGCTTTTCCCAAAACTTTCCAGAAAAAGCCAATACATTGGTTAACGACTATACCAATACATTGTCTTCTAGTGAAATTGCAACTTTGGAAAGAAAGCTCGTTGCATTTGATGATTCTACTTCTAACCAAATTGCTGTAGTTATCCTCAAATCTGTTGGAGATTACGACATTAATGAATATGCCTTAGAGCTAGGTAGAAAATGGGGCGTTGGCGGAAAAGAAAAGAATAACGGTGTTATCTTATTAATTGCTCTTGGCGACCGTAAACTGTCTATTCAAACGGGGTATGGCCTTGAAGGAGCATTGCCTGACATTTATACCAAAAGAATTATAGAAAACGATATTAAGCCATTTTTTAAGGATGGAAATTACTATCAGGGTATACAAGTCGGAACCGATTCAATCATTTCGCTTATTAAAGGTGAATATAAAAACGACAAACCTAAAGGCAAAAAGGGTGTAGGCGGAGCAGGATCAGGCTTAATTGTACTTATTATCATTATAGTGATCATCCTTCTTCTGAAAAGAGGCGGCGGAGGTGGAGGCGGTGAAGTGATAGGAAGTCGCGGTGTTTCTGATGCGCTTTTTTGGGGTCTATTATTCGGAAGCGGCCGTGGAAATTCAGGCGGAGGATTTGGTGGTGGTTTCGGCGGCGGCGGAGGTGGCGGCTTCGGTGGCTTTGGCGGAGGAAGTTTTGGAGGTGGCGGAAGTAGCGGAAGTTGGTAAAACCGAATTACGATTGCCCACAACATTACAACTTCCAAACATTTAAATTAAAAGATGTACAGAAAAGATTTAATTACTGCCGAAATAGAAAGGCTTGCACAGGTTTTGGCAAGAATCATGGGACTGAAATTAGATGGGGATTTAGCAAAAGCTAATGAACTTTTTAATGAAACGCTAGACAATTCATTTAAGTTAGCTCCTTCTATTTTGGAAGATAAAGATATTACCGTATTTGAAGCTTGGCTGAACGAAACCGATATTCCTGCTGAAAAATTGGATTCTCTTAGTGAGTTTCTTTATTATGAATTAGGTATCAGCGCCGAACGAAATGCTTTAATAGCCCCTCGATTGAACCTTATTTATAAAGTTTTGGCTGAAAAGCATAAGATTGTACACTTGGTTAATTTTCACAGACAGGAGATTATACAGCAGTACCTTTAGGAATAAAGACGAAAGATCAAAGAATAAAGACGGAAATCATCAATGGAAATAAAAAAATGGCAAAAGCTTGCCTCTAAATATTTAGTGAGGGAAAAATGGGCTACGCTTAGGGTTGACACTTGCAAACTTCAAAATGGCACCGTTAAAGATGATTATTACGTATTAGAATATCCCAATTGGGTAAATGCAGTAGCGCTCACCAAAGATAACCAAATCATTATGGTCCGCCAGTATCGCTTTGCGGCAGACATCATTTCCTTAGAAATACCTGGCGGCGTGATTGATGATGGCGAGGTACCAGAAACAGCCATCAAAAGGGAATTGTTAGAAGAAACTGGCTATAGTTTTGATAGCTGCGAGCTGATTGCAACTTTATATCCTAATCCTGCCACATCAACAAATCAAACTTTTACTTATTTGCTAAAAGGAGGCGTAAAAACTCACGAACAGCATTTAGATGAGCACGAGATTTTAAATGTAGAGCTTTACAGCATTGCGGAAATAAAGCAACTACTAAAAGACAATAAGATTGATCAAGCCTTACATACTGCGGCTTTATTTTATGGGTTAGCAGCATTAGATCAATAATAAGGCAAATCATTAAAAAAGAAAAAGCCACAACAATGTTGTGGCTTTTTCATGTATATCTTAAAGCTTAGCTCATTTTCAGTTTTTTCTGAATATCATTCACGTAAGCTTTAAATTTCTTATCAGTTTCTATCAAATCTTCAACGGTTTGGCAAGCGTAAATTACGGTCGAATGGTCTCTTCCGCCAAAGAAAGCGCCAATTGTTTTTAGAGAGGATTTAGTATGGCTTTTAGACAGGTACATCGATATTTGACGGGCCTGTACAATTTCGCGTTTACGTGTTTGCGATTTTACCATTTCTACAGGTACTTCGAAGTACTCGCAAACCAATTTTTGTATGTACTCCATCGAAATTTCTTTCGAGGTATTTTTGATAAAGTTCTTCAACATCTGTTTAGCTAACGCTAAATCAATGTCTTTCTTATTCAAAGTAGATTGTGCTAATAACGAAACCATCGCTCCTTCAAGCTCACGTACATTATTGTCGATGTTGTGTGCTACGTATTCAATAACCTCTCCCGGCAGTTCAATTCCATCTGCATACATCTTCTTTTTAAGGATAGCCACACGGGTTTCCAAATCTGGCACTTGCAAATCAGCCGATAGGCCCCATTTGAAACGGCTCAGTAATCTTTCCTCTAAACCTGCTAAATCTTTAGGGGCTTTATCAGAAGTTAAAATAATCTGTTTTCCTGATTGATGTAAGTGGTTGAAAATATGAAAGAAAATATCTTGGGTTTTTTCTTTACCAGCAAAATTGTGCACATCATCCATGATGATTACATCCATAGCTTGGTAAAAATTCACAAAATCATTAATAGTGTTATTTTTTAACGAGTCAACAAACTGCTGGCAAAATTTCTCACAAGAAACATAAATCACCAGTTTATCAGGTACGCTACGTTTAATTTCGTTACCAATAGCTTGGGCCAAGTGGGTTTTTCCTAAACCTACTCCGCCGTAAATCATTAAAGGGTTAAAGGACGTTCCTCCTGGCTTTGCTGCCACCGCATAACCTGCCGAGCGAGCAAGACGGTTACAGTCTCCTTCAATGTAATTGTCAAAGGTATAATTAGGGTTAAGCTGAGGATCTACATTCAGCTTTTTAAGCCCTGGGATAATGAAAGGATTTTTGATGTCCTTATTGATAGATACTGGAATAGGCATCGACTGTGTTTTAGCCTCTGCTCCATTGCCATTTGACGGCATATTAGTAGTGTACGGAGACCCTGTGTTTGATGATTTATCAACCACGATGTTATACTCCAATCTACCTTCATCTCCCAACTGCTTTTTTACCGTTTTCCTGAGCAAACCAACATAATGTTCCTCAAGCCATTCGTAGAAAAATAAACTAGGTACTTGTATGGTCAACACCTTGCCTTCTAACTTAAGGGCTGATATCGGTTCGAACCAAGTTTTGAAACTTTGATTCGGGATATTATCCTTAATAATTTGGAGACAGCTATTCCACACTTCGGTACAAGTTTTTTCCATATCGTTTCTATAATTTATTGATTTTCAGTCCTAATAAGTGCGGTTTGAATGCGCACTTTCGAGACTTCGAATATTGAAAAAATTATCAACATTCCGAATATTTTTTTGAATTATTTTGTAACTACTTCAACTGCAACAGCATATACGAGCCTACCTCAATCATTAATGTTAATAACTATTTTTCCACACTGATTTTAGTACTCACCGAACACTTCTCTAAGGCAATTGGCTATTTCTCCTAAGGTAGCATATTCTTCGACAGCAAGCAAGATAAAAGGCATCAAATTTTCATGACCACCTGCCGCGTTTTTCAAATTCATAAGCGCAGTAGCTACTGCTTCATTATTTCTTTCGCTCTTTAACTTTTTCAACTTCTCTATTTGTATAGTTCTAATAGATTCGTCGATATTAAACACTTCATCAAACCCCTCTTCCTTTTGCGTGAATTTGTTCACTCCAACAATAATGCGCTCGCCACTTTCTATTTCCTTTTGATATTGATAAGAAGCATTGGCAATTTCTTGTTGGATATAGCCGTTTTCAATGGCATTTACCGAACCTCCCATCGCATCAATCTTATCAATATAAATGGCAGCTGCCGCTTCTATTTCATCAGTTAAAGTTTCAATAAAATAGGAACCCGCCAAAGGATCCACTGTATCGGTAACACCACTTTCAAAAGCGATTACTTGTTGAGTACGTAAAGCAATTTTAGCCGCAGCTTCTGTAGGCAATGACAAAGCCTCATCGTAACCATTGGTATGTAACGACTGGGTACCACCTAACACTGCCGCTAAAGCCTGGTTTGAAACCCTGATGACATTATTTAATGGTTGTTGTGCAGTAAGTGTTGACCCTCCGGTTTGCGTATGAAAACGTAACATCATGGCCTTTTCGTCTGTAGCACCCAAGTTTTTGGTGATATTTGCCCACATACGTCTGGCCGCCCTGAACTTTGCAATCTCTTCAAAGAAATTATTATGGCAGTTAAAGAAGAATGACAATCGCTTGGCAAAAACATTAATGTCTAATCCTTTCTGCAATGCCGCATTTAAATATGCCTTACCGTTAGCCAAAGTAAAAGCCAATTCCTGCACTGCGGTAGAGCCCGCTTCGCGAATATGGTAGCCTGATATAGAAATGGTATTCCATTTTGGCAATTCCTTACTACAATATTCAAAGATATCAGTAATGATGCGCATAGATGGCTTGGGTGGATAAATATAGGTGCCCCTAGCGGCATACTCCTTTAAAATATCATTTTGTATAGTTCCGGATATTTGTTTCAGATCAGCTCCCTGTTTTTTTGCCAAAGCAATGTACATAGCCAACAATATAGATGCTGTAGCATTGATGGTCATGGAGGTAGTAATTTGCTGTAGGGTTATACCATCAAAAAGAATTTCCATGTCTTTTAGTGAATCAATAGCTACCCCTACTTTACCCACTTCCCCCTCTGCCATATCATCATCAGAGTCATAACCAATTTGGGTAGGCAGGTCAAAAGCTACCGATAAGCCCATGGTTCCCTGGGCTAGCAAATAATGGTAACGTTTGTTAGATTCTTCGGCGGTAGAAAAGCCAGCATATTGACGCATGGTCCATAACCTACCTCGATACATGTCTTTCTGTATACCTCTGGTAAAAGGAAATTGGCCAGGCAGTTCCTCGTTTTTAGGTGCAGTGGTGTATACATCTTTGATTTCTATGCCAGATGTGGTTAGATGTTTTTTGTCCATGGTTTAAATGGTATTTGGTTAATGGGTATTCGGTTAACTGCTTGAATCGGTTAATCGCTGGAGCATAATGTCAACATCCAGTTAACCAATCCATAAACAACTAACCTTAAAATAACTTATGTATATCCTGCTTAATTAAGCCAATAGCAAGTTCATAAGGGTTTTCTTCAATTTCACTCATATAGTTAAGCACTTTTTTACTCAGTTCCATCCCAGAAGCTTCTGCTGGTAAATTTTTCACTGCATTGTTGACCATTGCAATGGTGTCATCTTTTAATTTACGGACTACATTCCAAGTAGATGCCTCTATATATAATTGTTGCGTAATATTATGCTGAAATTCGGTTTTGATTTCATTGATTGCCATCACCTGCAAAGCCCCAACCTCTATTCCCTGTTGGTGCAACCTCAACAGCAAATTTGATGGATTGATACGGTCCACAAAAATAATCATCCGCTCATGCGCCTGTAAACGCAAATTCAACAGGCTACTTTTATCATCGGCCGGAATAGCAATGGCTTTCCTAGAATCTAAATATTTCATGATATCATTTCTTACCATATAATAGGCCACCACCACTATGAATGTACCACCTGCTGCTAGGCTTACCGAGTTTAAAAGAAATTTGCTTAAATCCATTTCCAGTTTTGTTTATGCATCGTAATATTAGCCAAAACGACAGGCAAAAATGTACATAAATATTTATATTTGTTTGTCATAATTGTAAATAAGATGAGTAATACTGTTGAAATTAGCTTCGCGCCTGTAACCTTCACTGAAGGGGCTGTCAGAGAATTAATCAAACTAAAAGACCAACAAGAAATTGCTGATGATTTTGGACTACGTGTTGGTGTAGAAGGCGGAGGCTGTTCAGGCATGAACTATGTTCTCGGTTTTGACCAGAAGAAAGAAGGCGACCAAGAGTTCATTATTGAGGGCATTAAAGTATTTATGCACAAAGCTCACCAAATGTATCTTTTAGGGATGCAAATTGATTGGCAAGATGGTTTAAATGCCAGAGGCTTTACTTTTAACAACCCAAACGCAGCTAGCACCTGTGGTTGTGGAACCAGCTTCTCTGTATAAACAAAAAATATTGTAACATTTTAAGAGGTCTCGTTGTCTTAACAACGGGACTTTTTATTTTTACTACTAAAGGTTAATGATATAAGCCAAAGGTTGTAATATTGTAGACCAGAGTCTTCATATTAATTACTTATATCTAATCAAACTATCTAAATACCAAGATGAATTATAGAGAGAACGTACGACTAGCGATGCAATCCATTAAAAGTAACCGTTTGCGTACTTTTCTTACCGCACTCATCATTGCTATTGGTATATCCGCTCTAGTTGGCATCTTAACTACCATTAATGCTATCGAGAAAAAAATGACCGATGCTTTCTCGAGCATGGGCGCCAACGCTTTTACCATCAGAAATCGTGGCACCAATATTCGTATTGGCGGTCCTGGGCAACGACCTAAAAGCTATAAGCCCATTAGATATGAAGATGCTCTAAAATTTAAGGAAAGACTAAATGCCCCAGCAAGTGTATCTATTAGCGTATTTGCCAGCAATGGTGCTACTGTAAAATACGGACAGGAAAAAACCAATCCTAATATCAACATACGAGGGATAGATGAAAATGGACTTGCTGCACAGGGGCTGGAATTGGGTCAAGGTAGGAATTTCAACAACGCCGAATCTTTGAGTGGTCCCAATATTTGTGTAATTGGGGCGGAAATTGCCAAAACACTATTTAAGGACAGCAACCCATTGGATAAGGTGATTAATGCAGGCAACAACCGCTTAAGGGTAATAGGAGTATTGGCGGCTAAGGGTTCTAGTATGGGCGCCAACGTAGACAGGGCGGTATATGTACCATTATTTAAGGCTAAAGTTATTAATGCCAATGCCAATCCATCTTATACGATAACCGTATTGGTTCCTAATGCCGATTTAGTAGATAATGTAATTGGGGAATCTACCTCAACTTTTAGGAGCATCAGAAAAATAAAAATTGGTGAAGCCAATAATTTTGAGATTACCAAAAGTGATGCTGTAGCCCAAACATTAATGGAAAATCTACAAGTTGTGGTTTATGGAGGAGTAGCCATTGGCGTAATTACGCTACTGGGAGCGTCAATTGCTTTGATGAATATTATGCTGGTATCCGTTACAGAACGTACTCGAGAAATAGGGATTAGGAAAGCTATTGGCGCTAATCCAGCTGTAATTAGAAGACAGTTTCTTATTGAGGCGGTGGTAATTTGTTTGCTAGGCGGTGTATTGGGGATATTACTGGGTATCGCCATAGGCAATATCATTTCCCTCGTCATGGGTGGCGGTTTCATTATCCCTTGGCTTTTTATAGGATTGGGCTTGGCGTTATGTGTGCTAGTAGGGGTGATTTCGGGTTATTATCCTGCGCAAAAAGCATCGAAATTAGACCCAGTAGAAGCTTTACGCTACGAGTAATCTTTTAGAGAACCCTGTTCATTTTCAGCGGAACTCCAGTAAAAATAATTGTTAGCGGTAAATGTTTGCTCTTACAGTGAAAACACTTCGTGTTCTTTGCAAATACTTAAAATTATTTGCGTTAAAAACAGAACCGCAAAGGAAAAGAAGAGTATCGCTAAGAACGCAAAGCTTTAGGTAATGCTCTTGGCAAAAGCTACAGCAGTAGGTTATTCAGTTGCCCTTGTTTCAGCAAGTCTTCCACTCGTGACAAACTTAAGCTTTCCTCTAATGCCTTTGCGTGTCTTAAATGGTGCATATCACTACCTAAAAATGATATGCAACGCTCATCAACCAAACTATCGGCGGCCTTTTTTACTTGCTTGCCATAATAGCCAGTTAACGAAATTGTATTCAGTTGCAAGAAACAGCCGCTATCTTTTATCTGCTGATAATTCTCAATACTTCCGTGATAATACGGGTAGCGCTCAGGGTGTGCTAAAACAGGATAAAATCCTGCGTCTTGAATTTTAAAAAGTACATCCACTAGATTAGGTGGTTGATTGATGTACGACAGTTCGAACAACAAATAATTGTTCCCGAAGCTTAAAACTTCCTTCTTTGCCAGCTTATTGAAAAAAGTTTCATCCAAATAGTATTCCGCAGCAGCCTCAACTTCTAACGCAATCTGGTTTTGCAATAAACCTTCCCTTAAAATATCCAAACCTTTATGAATGCTATCAGGAGTATTTCTATAGAAATCGGCCATTACATGTGGTGTTGCAATCACTTTTTTGAAACCCATGGCTACATATTTCCTGGCCATGGTTAATGACGCTTCTAAATTTGGTGCTCCGTCATCAATTCCGGGAATAATATGCGAGTGCATATCCGTTCCTATGGCAGAAAAATTAATTTCGGGTAATTTACTTCGCTTTTTAAATAGACCAAACACTTTGTGAAGTTAAAAGTAAAAAGGCAAAAAATATATAGCTATTCACTAATCAATGCTCTTGGGCAAACCTAAGTTAGACGCAGTTTTGGAGAGATAGCTCTCGTAAACTTTAGCTAGTAGTTTATTTAGGTTTTCCTTGAGGTCAAATTGTAAATCTTCGTGTAGCTTTTCAAACTTACGCAACAGCATTAGTATGGCTTTTACCACGTAGTTAGCTAATAATTGCTCGTGATTTTTAGATAAGGAATAAACTTTGTACCTAAATGTCATGGGAGCTGAGTTAAACATCAAAAGCTTTAGTTCTACTTCATCGAAATCAGCTTTAGTAACCTTATAAAAATGATTGATCTGTTTACTGAGCTTACGGAGCACCAACAGAGTGTCCTTTGCACTCGTTTTTGGAGTAGTATTCAACTCTTCCAAAACATCAGTAATTTCATTTTTAATTAAAGCAACCCTATCTGCTAGATTGCTTTCGTCTTCCAACAGCAGAAAATGCAAGCGTTCAGTGAGCACTTTATCCTTGGCCACCAAACGCAAAAGCAATTTATCTTTTTCTTTTATCGGTAGGGCTAAGATTTCCTTCTTTAAATCCTTGTGCTCACTAAGCTTCATTTTTACCTTTAAAACGGATTATCGCGAAGGTATTTTTCCCATTCCCAAGCAGAGCGCATCATTTCGTTTAAATCCAACTCTGTTTGCCAACCTAAAACATTTTTAGATTTGGTGACATCACCATAGGTTTTCTCTACGTCACCTTCTCTTCTAGGCGCTATTTTGTAGTTTAATTTTTCGCCAGTAGATTGTTCAAAGGCATTAATGATTTCCAAAACCGATGAACCTTTTCCTGTTCCTAAATTGAAAACATCGTAGCTATCTACTTTTCCGGCTTCTAATCTTTTAACAGCTGCCACATGTGCTTTCGCTAAATCAACCACGTGGATATAATCACGAATGGCAGAACCATCCGGAGTATCATAATCATCTCCAAAAACTTGGATTGGGCCTCTTTTACCAATAGCAGACTGAGTGATGAAAGGGATTAAATTTTGTGGAACTCCATTTGGCAATTCACCAATCAAAGCTGTTTTATGAGCACCTACAGGATTAAAATAACGCAGAGCGATTACATTCAACCCTGGAGTTACCTTTGCAGTCTCTAATAAAATCTCTTCGGCAATCTGTTTAGTGTTTCCGTATGGAGATTCTGCTTTTTTAACTGGACTATCTTCGGTTACTGGTAATTGATCTGGCTGACCATAAACGGTACAAGAAGAAGAAAAAACAAAATTAGTTTTAGGATAGGCAGTTAACAAATTGATTAAGCTATAAAAATTGTTTTTATAGTATTTTAATGGCTGCTCTACCGATTCTCCCACTGCTTTATAAGCTGCAAAATGGATGATTCCGGAAATATCTTGGTTACTTTTTGCAAAATTTTCTACGGCATTTTCATCTTGCAGATCTAGCTCTACAAACTCAAAACGCTTATTGGTAATTTTCTCTAATTGATCAAGAATTTTGATATTCGAGTTAGAGAGGTTATCGACAATGATTACTTCATAACCTGCATTATGCAACTCTACTACAGTGTGGGAACCAATGTATCCTATTCCTCCTGTAACTAAAATCTTCGACATATTATTTATTGTATGTAGTGAAATCTTTATGATCTATTTTCGCTAAAGCTTCTGGCGATAACGACTTGAAATATTCGTAAGTAATCTTCAATCCTTCTGCCCTATTCACTTTCGGTTCCCATTTCAGCAATTCTTTCGCCTTCGTGATATCTGGTCTACGCTGTTTAGGATCATCTTGCGGCAACGGCTTATAAACAATTTTTTGGTCGGTACCTGTCAGCTTAATGATTTCTTCACAAAACTGCTTGATGGTAATTTCATCGGGGTTACCAATATTTACCGGGCTAGCATAGTCAGAATGTAACAAACGCCAAATGCCTTCAATTAAATCGTCTACATAGCAAAATGAACGTGTTTGGCTACCATCTCCAAAAACCGTCAAATCTTCTCCCCTTAGCGCTTGTCCGATAAATGCAGGCAAAACTCTACCATCATTCAATCGCATACGAGGTCCGTAGGTATTAAAAATACGTACAATGCGGGTTTCTACGCCATGAAAAGTGTGGTAGGCCATGGTAATAGCCTCTTGAAAGCGCTTAGCTTCATCATATACACCGCGAGGGCCTACTGGATTTACATTACCCCAATATTCTTCGGGCTGAGGATTTATATTTGGATCGCCATATACTTCAGAAGTTGAGGCAATCAGCATTCTCGCACCTTTAGCTCTAGCTAATCCTAATAAATTATGCGTACCTAAGGAACCTACTTTTAAGGTTTGAATTGGGATTTTCAAATAATCGATAGGACTTGCAGGCGAAGCAAAGTGTAAAATATAGTCTAGCTTCCCTGGAACATGTACAAATTTGGAAACATCATGGTTGTAAAACTCGAAATTCTCCAATTTGAAGAGATGCTCAATATTTTGCAAATCACCAGTAATCAAATTATCCATACCAATCACGTGGTAATTCTCTTTGATAAACCTATCGCAAAGATGTGAACCTAAAAATCCGGCAGCTCCGGTAATTAATACTCTTTTACGTTCCATTAGCTAATAATTTTACGTCCAATGCTGTTATAATAATATCCCAGATCTATCATTTTTTGCAGATCGAACAAGTTACGTCCATCAAAAATGACTTTATTTTTTAGGATTTCATCCATTTTTTCGAAATCTGGATTACGGAATACTGGCCACTCGGTCGCAATCAATAAAGCATCGGCATCTGCTAAAGCTTCATATTGATCTGTAGCATAACTGATTTTATCTCCTAATGATGCTTTCACATTCTCTATTGCTTCAGGGTCAAATGCTGTGATTTCTGCTCCTGCTTCCAGTAAATCATTAATAATATACAACGCTGGCGCCTCGCGAATATCGTCGGTTTCCGGTTTGAAAGCCAGACCCCAAAGCGCAAACTTTTTGCCTTTTACGTCACCTTTGAAATATTTCAAAACCTTTTCGGTTAAAACGGTTTTTTGTTTTTCGTTCACATCCATTACCGCTTTTAAAATCTTAAAATCGTACTGGTGTTCAACTGCTGCCTTTTCCAAAGCCTGTACATCTTTAGGGAAGCAACTCCCGCCATAGCCAATTCCTGGAAACAAGAATCTTTTACCGATTCTGTCGTCAGAACCAATTCCTTTACGAACCATATCTACATCAGCACCTACAATTTCGCACAGGTTGGCAATCTCGTTCATGAAAGTAATTTTAGTTGCCAAAAACGAGTTTGCAGCGTATTTAGTGAGTTCAGAAGAACGCTCATCCATATAGTAGATTGGGTTTCCTTGACGCACATAAGGTGCATATAACTCCCCCATTAGCTTTTTGGCTTTTTCACTGGTTGTTCCAATTACTACACGGTCTGGCTTCATGAAATCATCAACTGCTACACCTTCACGTAAAAACTCCGGATTAGAAACCACATCAACTTCTACATTAGTATTAGCAGCAAAAACAGCAGCTACTTTATCCACGGTACCTACTGGCACGGTAGATTTATTTACAATAACCTTATAATCGGTAATTAGCTTAGAAATATCTTTAGCAGCACCCAAAATATAGGAAAGGTCGGCAGCTCCATCGCCTCCGGGAGGAGTAGGAAGTGCCATGAAAATAATCTGTGCGTCTTTAATCGCTTCTGCTAAATTAGTGGTAAAGGATAGTCTGTTTTGCGCAATGTTACGATGAAAAAGCACGTCTAGACCAGGTTCGTAGATAGGTAATTGCCCTGCTTTCATCTTGTTTACTTTCTCTTCAACAATATCTACGCAAATCACATTATTACCAGTTTCTGCCAAACATGTACCTGTTACCAAACCTACGTAACCAGTACCAATTACAGCTATCTTCATATATTTTGGAGTGTTTTTAACATTAATATCTATCTTCGAGCGAAGATAACAAATTATGCAGCAATATGTATTGGCTTTACAACATTAGTATGTTAATTTATGGCCTTCTGGTGAGATTGGCATCACTTTTTAATGTTAAAGCTAAGCTTTTTGTAGATGGCCGAAAAGGAATTTTTGAGCATATCGCGGCCAAGTTCAACACTACTGGCCATCCAATATGGTTTCATTTTGCTTCTTTAGGCGAATTTGAGCAAGGTAGGCCCGTACTTGAAAGCATCAAAACCTCAAAGCCCAATGAAAAAATAATAGTAACTTTCTTTTCTCCTTCGGGATATGAAATCAGGAAGAATTATGCTTTGACTGATGGCATATTTTATTTACCCATAGACACTATTGCCAACGCAAAAAAGTTTATCGAATTGGTTAATCCAAAGATGGCCATTTTTACCAAGTATGAATTTTGGCCCAATTATTTTAATGCATTAGCGAAGAAGAATATTCCACTTTATATCATATCGGGTATTTTCCGTACAAACCAAATCTTTTTTAAAGCATATGGCGGATTTTACAGAAATGTATTGAAATTCGTAAGCCATTTTTTTGTACAGAATGAAGAAAGTGCCACCTTGCTGAAAAGCATTGGCATTAACCGAGTTGATATTAGTGGAGACACTAGGTTTGACCGTGTTTATGAGAATGCTCAAACTCCCAAAACACTTCCGATTATTGAAAAGTTTTGCAGCAATCATCCAGTATTGATAGCGGGCAGCACGTGGCCTGCGGATGAGAAGTTATTGGTTGATTTAGCTACAAAAAATCCAGATTGGAAATTGGTTATCGCACCACACGAAATTCATGAAGGGCATATCAATACTATCATTGATTTATTCCCCACTGGTGTAAAGTTTTCTGCATTAAGCCTTGATAAGAATGATGAGAGCGAAGCGCAAGTTTTAATCATTGATAATATCGGCATGCTTTCGTCTTTGTACCAATACGGCAAAATTGCTTATATCGGTGGAGGATTTGGGGTAGGCATACACAATACCTTGGAAGCCGCGGCATTTGGGCTTCCCGTAATATTTGGTCCAAATTACCATAAGTTCCAGGAAGCAAAAGATTTGATTGAAATTGGTGCTGCAAAGAGCATTAGCAATACTGAAGAGCTTATGGTTTCTTTCAAACACTACGTACAATATGACAGCGGATCATTAGCAAAAAATTATGTAGCCAGTAAAAAAGGTGCCACAGAAATGATCATCAAGAAGATTTTTGAAGGTTAGATTTGATCAACGCGTACCCAATCCATACCGGCGGCAATAGCACCTTGCACCCCTAATTCCGCATCTTCAAAAACAATACATTTCTTAGGTTCTACTCCAAGAGCTTCGGCAGCTGCTAAAAACGGATCTGGAGCAGGCTTCCCTTTTGGTGTCTCTCCAGCGCAAACCATTACATCAACCAAATCAATTAAGCCCAACACGGTTAGCGTTTTGGTTACCGTTTTTCTACTTCCTCCAGAAACAACTGCAATTTTAACTTTGCCAACGTGATTTTTTAAATGTTCTGCAACGTATGAAATGGGTTGAGTTTGTTCAATATATTTATCAATAAAAATCTGCGATTTTTCACTCGCAAAAGTATCGGGTAATGGCACACCATATCTCTTCGTAATTTCTTGGGCAAAAAGAACCGTTGGCATACCAGCAAATTCATCCACCATATTTAAATCTAGTCCAACGCCATAATTTGCAGCAACTTCTTCATAAGCCAGCTTGTGAGCCATCATATTATCAGCCAAAGTACCATCACAATCGTATAAGAAAGCTTGGTATTCGCCTGTAGTTCTTTGAGTTAAAAATTCGAGCTTTTCTAAGTGTTTACTATCCATTATATCGACATTTCGGCTAAGACTTCTATAAATCTTTCATCTGTATTTAAGCTTTCTACCAATTGCACGTGCTCTCCACCAAGTTGCTTAAATTCTTCGTTATACTCTACGGTAATTTCATAAATAGTTTCTAAGCAATCGGCCACAAAAGCAGGGCTAAATACTAAAAGACGTTTTTTGCCTTCGGAAGCTAGTTTTTTTAATACATCTGTGGTATAAGGTTGTATCCAGGGCTCCTTCCCTAAACGCGACTGATAGCAAACTGAATAATTTTCACGGGAAAGTTCTAATTTCTCCGCTAACAGTTTTGCTGTATTGTGGCATTGCGCCGAATAACAGAACTTATTTGCGTTGTTATAATTTTCACAGCAGTTATTAACTTTCAAGCAGTACTTTCCAGTATGGTCCGATTTTGTCATTTGTCGTTGCGGCAAACCGTGGAAACTGAACAACACATGGTCATAGTTTTCAACACCGTGCTTCCTTGCATTATCTGCAAATATTTCTAACATCAAATCATTATCATGAAATGAATTCACAAAAGATACTGGCGGTATTGTTGGCCATTTGCTCAACAATTCCATTACCAATTGTATTACAGAGCCCGTACTGGCAGAAGCGTATTGTGGAAATAAAGGGATTACTTTGATACTGCTGACCAATCCTTTCTTTAAATTTTCCAAGGCACTCTCTATAGAAGGGTTTTGGTAACGCATCGCTAGCTCTACTTGATATCCGTTACCGAGTTTATCTTGTAGCATTTTAGCCTGCTGCTCACTATAATACAACAAAGGCGAACCCTTTTCGTCCCAGATTTCTTTATAGAGCTTAGATGTTTTAGGGCTGCGGAAAGGTACAATTACCCCTTTAACCAATAGTGTTCTATTCAGTTTTGGAATATCGATTACCCGTTCATCCATTAAAAATTGATCAAGATACTTTCTTACATCTTTTACTTCTGGACTATCTGGTGTACCCAGATTAACTAGCAATATACCTTTCTTGGTCATTAATTTTTGTTTTGCCGCAAATATAGCTTGATTTACGATTTCAGGCATACGATTTTAGATTTTAAGACACAGGAGAGACACAAAAGTTTTCAGTAAGCGGTTAACAGTTTAATTGCAAACAGTCAAAGCCTTTAAGCCTACTTAAACTTTCGGCACAATAAAGCAATACAACGCTAAAGTTTTTCTAGTTGTGCTTTTACGTTTTCCATCAACCACATAGGTGTTGATGTTGCCCCACAGATTCCTACACGATCGTTAGGTTGAAACCAATCTTTATCCAATTCTTCTACATTTGAAATGAAATAAGATTCGTCATTATATTTTTTACATACGTCGTATAGCACTTTTCCATTGGAAGACTTCTTACCCGAAACAAATATGATTCTATCAAAATCTTTCACAAATTCTTCAAGCTCTTCATAACGATTAGAAACTTGCCTACAAATAGTATCATTAGCCTTTACTTCGTAACCTCTTTTAATCAGCTCGTCTTTAATCTGATAAAATTTATCCACGCTTTTAGTGGTTTGGCTATATAGCGTGAACTTACTTGGAAGCTCAACATTATCTAGCTCCGCTATATCCATAAAAACTAAAGCTTTTCCATCTGTTTGACCTTGCAGGCCAATTACCTCGGCATGTCCATGCTTTCCAAAAATCAAAATTTGCTCATCGTCGTCATGAGAGTTTTTAATACGGTTTTGCAATTTGAGTACTACTGGACATGAAGCGTCAATTAATGTGAGATTATTTGCCAAAGCGAGTTCGTAGGTGGAGGGAGCTTCACCGTGGGCCCTAATCAGCACTTTTTCGTTACGTAGTTCTTTGAGCTTCTCATGATCTATGATTCGAAGTCCTTTAACCCTCAAACGTTCCACTTCCTCATCATTATGGACGATATCACCAAGACAATAAAGGTAATCTTCTCTGTCCAGAATGTCTTCAGCCATATCAATGGCATACACTACCCCAAAGCAGAAACCTGATGATTTATCTATCGTAACTTTTAAATTATAGCTCATAATGAATATACAAAGGTACGCAGAAGAAGTTTAAATTAAACAAAATTTTTAATATCGGATAAAATGAATAAATTTGATGACGATATTAATGAGATGTGGGATTTTGATTTAAGAGATTTAGAAGAACTAAAGCCACAGATAGAAAGGCTATATGAAAAAAAAGCAAAGATTGACCAATCCAGACCTTTGCCTAATACTGTATTGCAAAAAATAAAGGGCCAACTTAACCTTGAATGGACATACAATTCCAACAGTATTGAAGGCAACACGCTCAATCTTCGTGAAACCCAGCTTATTTTAGAGGAAGGGATCACTGTTGGAGGAAAATCCTTAAGGGAACATTTTGAGGTAGTCAATCATGAAAAAGCAATAGATTATCTATATGGCTTGGTAAATCCCAATTACACTTTGAGAAGCATTGACATTTTAAATCTGCACGGCTATGTCTTAAAAAATATTGAAGATGAATTTGCGGGACGACTGAGAAATGGTGGTGTTCGTATTGTTGGCGCAAACTTTACTCCTCCAAATGCCAAAATAGTTCCTGATCTTTTTGATGAGCTGGTTTCTTTTGTAAATACGAATCCTATCAATGCAAATGAATTGGTTTTAGCTACAGTATTTCATCATAAACTAGTTTGGATACATCCCTTTTTTGATGGAAATGGTCGTACTGTTCGTTTAGCGATGAACCTTTTATTAATGAGAAAAGGGTTTCCGCCTGCGATTATCCTTAAAAATGACAGGAAAAAATACTACGAAGCGCTTAATCAAGCCAACAAGGGAAGCTATCATAAGCTTTGTTTATTGATGCTACAAGCAACCGAGCGATCTTTAAATATGTATATTAATTCGTTACCAGGCAAAAGCTATGATGATTACGAACCAATCTCAAGCATTGTTTCCGAGCCAAGCTTTCCTTACGGGCAAGAGTATGTTAGCCTATTAGCAAGACAAGGCAAAATAGATGCCTACAAAGAGGGGAAAAATTGGCTTACTACTAAAGAAGCAGTAGAAGAATATGTAGTTAACAGAAAAAGAAAAAGGTAGATTATGGAATCACCTTTTTCTTATCTCAAATTCCTTTATTAACTTAAATAAACCCTATCTTCTTCACCTTCTACATCCATAATTACATCCACATGTTCTTTCAAAATAGTGGCTAGTTGCAATCCAACGAAATCAGTGGCAATAGGAAATATTTTATGGCTTCTATCTACCAAAACCACGGTTCTAATTTTTTTATGAGGCGTATTTAGGAAAACACCTAAACCATAAGCTAAGGTTTTACCGCTATTCAACACATCATCTACCAAAATAATAACCTTATTTTTCCAGTTACTTTCTGGCAGGTCAGTTTTTGCTACGAGTTTACTACTCTGCTTTTCTAAATCGATACGCAATAGGGTAGTTTTAAATTCGGAGATTTCGTTCAAAGTTTTCTGCAATCTCACCGCCAATTTATAACCTCTATCCCAAATTCCCGCAAGTATAATTTCCTTTTCATCTAGGTTATCTTCTAGGATTTGATAAGCTATTCTATTGATTTTTTGTTGAATCTGTTTTTTGTCTAAAATAAGGACTTGACTTTGGGGCATATGATTGTGCTTTAGCTTTTACAAAAGAACGATTTTAAGCCTCAATATCAAATATTGATTTTTTTTTGTCATTGGCGCAACGTTTGGCAAGTTGCAAGCGTCTTATAAACAAAACCACTTGAACAATGAAAAATTTACTAGCATTAAAAAACAACTTAACACTTGTACTTTTCTTTATCTGCAGTTTTACTTGCGTTAATGTATTTGCACAAAGCAGCAGACAAGTTTCTGTAAGCGACTTTAGCGGTATTGGTGTAAGCAGCGGGATTAATCTTCACTTGAAACAGGGCAATACAGAGAGCCTTGTGATCAAAGGGGAAGAAGAGGTCATTAAAGACGTGGTTGTAGAAAAGAACGACCGCAGCATTTCCATTAAATATAAAGACGGCATTAACTGGTCGCGTTTATTTAAAGGCAGGACCATTGATGTGTATGTTACCTTCAAAAATTTGAACAGCCTAGCAGCCAGCGGTGGTGCTGATGTGTACATTGACGGTCAATTAAAAACAGATAGGTTATCATTAGCCGCTAGCGGTGGCGCTGATATAAAGCTAAATCTTATTTGCAAGGATGTCAAAATTTCGGTAAGTGGTGGCGCTGATATCGAACTGAAAGGTTCTGCCGAAAATATGAGCATTGCTGCCAGCGGCGGTGCCGATATCGATGCTTTTGATTTCAAGGTTGATTACGCACAGGTAAACAGTAGCGGTGGCGCTGATGTAGACATTTACGTAAACAAAGGCCTTACCGCAGCAGCAAGTGGCGGTAGTGATATCACTTACAAAGGCAATGCTTCTTTGAAAAAGACATCCAATTCAAGAAGTGGCGATATTACCCACGCCAATTAATTTATCATTACAAAAAATTAGGCGACAACCTTATTAAAGGAATAGTTGCCTACCTTAAATAGCAAACAACTTAGTTTGGTTAATAGTAGAGCCAATGCCGTGGATGCGGCATTGGGTTCGTTATTTTTTGGAATAAGGATAATAAATGAAGTTAGCACCCTCAGGCACCACTACAAACACACACATAAAGTCTTCCGGTTTTTTGTAGTTTTTCAGGAAATGCTCCTTTTTATTTGGCAGAATGATTCCCTTTTCAATAAATTCTTCGAGAGTAGAGGCTTGGATGGTCCAATTGGTATTCAGTTCTTCCCTGTTTAAGATCATTTCCCCAATTTTCACTTCATGCTGATGCGCAATAAAAATCGGTGTCTGTGAAATACCTTCTACCATAATCTCCACAGCCACTTCTTTGATCGACTCAGCGTAAAACTCTAAATCTTTCTCTAAACTTACTAAAGGGCTTTGCTTTTTTTCCTGCTTAGGCTCATTACCGTTGGCATTTAAGTTTCCTAACAACTCTTCTGATTCCATACTAAAACTTAATTTCTTTTTTTTGTATTACAAATTGATCATCTGCCAAGCTATCGGTCAGTAGATAATATTTGTCGTTTTGTTTTTCAATTCTCTTAGATAAGGGGTATTCATCTGCACAAAAATACATGCTCCCTTTTTTAACTAGCTTCCACGCCCCTTCTTTTAAGCTAAAGAGGTTAACACTTGCCCAACAACTGCTAAACCACTCTGGTCTGAGCAATAGCTCGGGCTTTTGATCGCCATCGATATCACCAACTACAAAAAGATCTGCACCGATGGCTTCGCTGAATTTTAAAGTAGGCCATTTCTTATTGCTGAACATGATATTGATTTCGTATCGTTGCTTTTTCCCACCTGTGTCACCCGTATCCAGCTTATCTTTTACAATAATTGCCGTATCCTTCTCTCCAAGTACAACGGTATCCAATTGCTGTTTTTCGGCATCCATTACAAAGGTTTTGCTGGTTACCTCTACCTTTTTAGTCCCCTTATTTTGGCAAGCCAACATCATCATCCCTATCAACAACCATAAACAGCAATTTTTCATTTTATTTAAGTTGAAGTAAAACCACGTTCTCTACATGCTGTGTATGAGGGAACATATCTACTGGCTTAATTCGAGCCACGTCATATTTTTCAGTAAGAAGTGCCAAATCTCTAGCCTGCGTAGCAGCATTACAGCTTACATATACAATTTTTTCTGCTTCCATTTCTAACAATCGCTCTACCACATCAGGATGCATCCCCGCTCTAGGAGGGTCGGTAATTACTACATCAGGTTTGCCGTGTTGTTCAATAAATTCTCGGGTAAGGATATCTTTCATATCTCCAGCATAGAAAATAGTATTGTTAATTCCATTTAATTCTGAATTGAACTTCGCATCTTCAATAGCCGATGGCACGTACTCTACGCCTACCACCTGCTTTGCACTGTGTGCTACAAAATTAGCGATGGTTCCTGCACCAGTATATAAATCGTAAACCAGTTCGTCACCTTTTAAATCGGCAAACTCTTTGGTGATACGATATAATTCATAAGCTTGCTCAGAATTGGTTTGGTAGAACGATTTGATGCCGATTTTATATTTCACGCTCTTACCATTTCCTAAAGCCATTTCTTCGAAAATATGGTCGCGACCTGCATAGGTAATTACTTCTTGGTCGAAAATAGTATCGTTTTTTTTATGATTTACGATATACTGCAATGAGGTGATTTCTGGAAAAGTAATTTTGATATACGCCATTAAACCATCAATTTGTTCCTGCGTAGCGTAAGCAAAAACTACGCCTACCATTACTTCGCCAGTACTTGAAGTACGAATAATCAGGTTTCGCATCGCACCTTCGTGATTACGTAAATCGTAAAAACTTAGGTTATGCTTTAGGGCGTAATCTCTTACTTTCAAACGAATATTATTGCTTGGATTGGCCTGTAAATAACAATGCTCCACTCCCAAAATTTTATCAAATCTTCCTGGAACATGAAAACCAAGGGCATTCATCTCTCTACCTTCGGCTTCTTCGGTCATATCCTTACTATCCAACCAACGTTTATTGGAGAAGGTAAATTCCAATTTATTGCGATAATATTGGTTTTCGGCAGAACCTAAAATAGGCTCAATACCACTCACGTCTATTTTTCCCAGACGTTGCAAGGCAGATTCAACACTTTTTTGTTTATAAGTTAATTGTGCATCATACTGCATGTGTTGCCATTTACAGCCACCACAAGTTCCAAAATGGCTACAAAATGAATCTTGACGCAAAGCGGATGGGGTATGCAAAGTTTCGATAACGGCCTCGGCAAAGTTTTTCTTTTTCTTTACCAAGCGCACATCTACTACGTCGCCAGGAACAGCTTTATCTACAAAAATCACTAATTCATCGGCTTTACCCACTCCCTTGCCCTCTTCGGCAATATCAATAATACTTAAACCCGTAATCCTGATAGGTTCAGTATTTTTTCTTTTTCTGCTCATTGCTGCAAATATACGGAAAGTCTTTAGTGAGTCATCTCAAAAGAATAGCTATGGGTAAATTAGGCATAGGAATATTAGTCAGGCGGAACCGCCTGTTCGGCAAATCGAAATCAATAGCGTGCTTTAATCTTCAAAAATACCTAGAATTACCCCTAAAATACCACCTGTAAGATTAAAATTCACATCAAATTGTTCGTCTACCATCACTGAAATCTCTAACACTTCTTGACTCATAAATTCCATTTCTATATTTACAAATGTAAAGCAAATGAACCAAAAACCAAATTGGTATAATGTTAATTTTATATTAAATTTTCATCTATAAATAGAAAATGATGTAATAGTTTGTTAAAATCATGTAACGTTTAGCGCAACAAGGGATGCTAATTTTGTATAGAAATTTTAGAAAGATGAAAACAACAGATGCCATCTATATTCCGCTAGAAAATGTGGAGAGCGAACATTGTGCCTTGATCGTTGATAAGGGATTAGAAAACGTTAAGGAAGTTAACACACATCAGGTAGAGCTTAATAACCAGAGGGCAATAATTACTGCTAAAAAATACCCCGAAGAAGCTGTTCAAGGAGCCGTTAAACAGATTAGAGACTTAGGTTACGACGTAACTACGGTAAAACAAACTTTTCCTGTTACCGATATGTCGTGTGCTTCTTGCGCCGCAAATACAGAAGCTATTTTGAATGGACAAGTTGGGGTGGTAAAAGCCGAAGTCAACTATGCCAATACCTCTGCAAAAGTGGAATATATCCCTAGCTTGGTTACTGCACAGGAACTGAAAAAGGCAGTACAAGCTGGCGGGTACGACCTCTTAATAGAAGAAGGCACCGCAGCTAAAGAATCATTAAATGAAATTAAGGCTAATCAGTATCAAAAACTGAGAAAAAGAGCCGTTAGCGCATTGATCTTAGCCGTTCCACTTTTTATAATCGGAATGTTCTTTATGGATATGCCTTATGCTAATTACATGATGTGGGCTTTATCAACACCTATGCTATTGTTTTTTGGCAAACAGTTTTTTATTGGGGCTTGGAAACAAGCCAAACATCGTTCTGCCAATATGGATACTTTGGTGGCTGTGAGTACTGGAACGGCCTACATTTATAGTGTATTGATTACGCTGTTTCCTAATCTGATGCACAGCTTTGGCATCCACTCTCACGTGTATTTTGAGGCTGCCGGAATTGTGATCGCCTTTATTTTATTAGGTAAACTTTTAGAAGAAAAAGCAAAAGGGAATACCTCTTCAGCCATTAAAAAACTAATGGGGCTACAGCCTAAACATGTGACTGTTGTACATGAAGGCGGGCATCAAATGCAAATTGCTATTGGCGATGTTAAAGTTGGCGATGTACTACTGGTGAAACCTGGTGAACGTGTGGCTGTGGACGGAATAGTAGTAAATGGCAGTTCTTATGTAGATGAGAGCATGATCAGTGGAGAACCTATTCCAGTGGCCAAAAATGAGCAAAGCTCAGTATTTGCAGGCACCATCAATCAAAAAGGGAGCTTTCAGTTTAAAGCAGAAAAAGTAGGTAGTGACACTGTTTTGGCTCATATCATCAAAATGGTAGAAGATGCACAAGGTAGTAAAGCTCCCGTGCAGAAATTGGTGGATAAAATTGCTTCCATTTTTGTACCTGTTGTTATTGGCATCGCTATTTTAAGCTTACTGCTTTGGGTAGCCTTTGGAGGCGAAAATGGATTAGCGCAAGGGATTGTTGCCTTTGTTACGGTATTGGTAATTGCCTGTCCATGTGCTTTGGGCCTTGCCACACCTACAGCCATTATGGTAGGCGTAGGGAAAGGAGCTGAACAAGGTATTTTAATTAAGGATGCTGAAAGTTTAGAGCTAGCCAAAAAAGTGAATGCTATTATTTTAGATAAAACCGGAACCATTACCGAAGGAAAACCAAAAGTTACCGCCGTTGAATGGTTTGAGGATTTCGACCAGCTTCATCAGGATATTTTATACAGTATTGAAAAATCATCTGAACACCCGTTGGCAGACGCTATTACCGATCATTTGGCAAGCAATGCAAAGTTTTTAAATCAACTCCGTATTGAAAACATTAGCGGCCAAGGCATTGAAGGCAGATATGACAACCACACTTATTTTATAGGTAATGAGCTATTGGTAAAAGAAAGAAACGTCATCGTTCCTGAGCATGCTAAAAAATGGTCGTCAACACAATTGGCAAATGCACAAACGGTAGTTTTCTTTTGTAATGAAACTTCTTTGCTTGCCATCATCGCTATTGCCGACCAAATTAAAGCGACTTCTCAAAAAGCCATCAAAGAGCTGCAAAAAGACGGCATTAGGGTTTACATGCTTACCGGAGATAATGAACACACCGCCAAAGCTGTAGCCACCACTTTGGGAATTGACGAATACCATGCCAATGTACTACCTGCAGATAAAGGAAAGTTCACGAAAAAACTACAACAAGAAGGTAAAGTAGTAGCCATGGTTGGCGACGGCATTAACGATAGCAATGCACTTGCCTTAGCAGATGTGAGCATTGCCATGGGCAAAGGAAGTGATATTGCTATGGATGTAGCCAAAATGACCATCATTTCCTCTGATCTTTCCAAAATCCCTGATGCCATACATCTATCAAAATATACGGTAAATGCGATTAAGCAAAATCTGTTCTGGGCCTTTATCTACAATGTAATCGGCATTCCCATCGCTGCAGGAGCTTTATTTCCTATTAACGGTTTCTTGCTTGACCCTATGTGGGCAGGTGCAGCTATGGCCTTTAGCTCGGTAAGTGTAGTGGCCAATAGCCTTCGCTTAAAATGGAAAAATATTTAAAACTAAATCAACGCTCTAATATTTAAAAAACAATTAATTCGTATCAAATGAACACTTTAAAATTTAAAACTAGCATCAATTGTAGCTCTTGCGTAGCCAAAGTGACTCCAGTACTTAATGCACAAGAAGATATTCAAAACTGGGAAGTAAACACAGAAAATCCAGATAAGATATTAACGGTAGAAGGTCAAGATATCGATGAAGAGGACTTGGTAAGATCTCTTCAAAAAATCGGCTTTAAAGCAGAGAAGATTTAAAGTATCATACCATTGCAGGCACGAAGCAATCTCAATTACTAATGTATTGTAGATAGTAGGATTGCTTCGTACTTCGCAATGATTAAAACACTATTTAACCTCTGTCATTAAGTTTGGATAATCAGTCACAATACCATCTACCCCTAAGTTTTTAAGGTAGATCATATCCTTGGCTGTATTTACCGTCCACGGGATAATTTTCACTCCTGCAGCGTGGCATTTGTCTACCAAACCTTTGCCCACTAACGGCAAATAAGGACTATAGATCGTGGGGGTAAAGCCCAATGCCTTGATGTTATTTTCAAAATCCTCCTTCTCATCTATCCCCAATGAAGTAGGTATTTGAGGATATTTTTCATGCACATATTGCAAGCTCCTGATGTCAAAAGAATGGATAGTGACTCTTTTCTCCAATTTCTTTACTTTGACAATAGCCATAATGAGCTCTACAAACTCTTCTGGACTAGGTTGAAAATCGCCATCCCCTTTTCTGATCAGTTTGGTTTCGATATTATAATGGGGTTTGGCCATTTTTCTTTTGGTCACAAAAAATTCTACCCTATCAATCAAATCTGATAAGAGCGGCTTCTCTACCCTAAATTTTTCTTGCTGAGGAAAACGTGGATGCGGCTTAGAACCCACATCAAATTGTTTCACTTCGTCATAGTCCATTTTATAGATGTTGAACTTTCTTTCATTTTTGAGTGTAATTTCTTCACCGGTTGGCGAGCTACTGATCACGTGGTTAAAGTAAGGTTCCTGAGAAACTACCACTTGTTTGTCCTTCGAAATAACTACTTCCATTTTCAACGTAGTTGCACCACTTTCCAATGCTTTAATCATTGAAGGGACTGTGTTTTCAGGCATTAGTCCTCTTGCTCCACGATTGCCTTGTATTTCAAAAGCCGTTTTCTTTTGTGCTTGTACAACAATACTGGCAAACAGGAAAAATAGGATAGGAAATGTAATTTTCTTCATATAATAATTAGTTAACGGCTAAACCTTTCGAGAATTGCAAGTATAATGGTTTTCGGCTTAAATCTTAAGAAGCAAAAGCCCGTTAAACAAAAAAAGGATTTCAACTATGTTAAAATCCTTGGTTTATATTTGATATTTGGTTTAATCTTATCGCTCCGCTACCGTAAAAATTTGGGCAATGATATTCCAATTTGCATCAGCTTGGCGCTCCCAAATAAACACATAGTTAAAGCTTTCGCGAAGGTTCGCTTTATAATCGATAGTAGCCAAACCATAGGTGTAAGCGAAATCGCCACCTAAAGCTTTATCTGCTTGTGTGGTTTTCAAGTTGATTTTGTCTATCACTCTGTGGTTAAATGCCAAAATATCATCTTTGCCAATGATCACATCTGTACCTGGAAACATCAAACGGGCATCAGGATTAATGAAACCTGAAAAAGCTTGTACGCCATGGGTCTTTAACATGGTGTTTAATGTTTTCTCTGTATTATTGATAATTTCTGTGGCTGCTTTGATATCTTTTTGAGTAGCAAATTTCGGACTGTGGGTTCCTGTAGGCTCTATAAAAGTATTTTTCGGTTCTTTTCCTTTAATCGGTTTCATCGCCTCGGCGCCTAAATCAATCACGAACTTCCACTCTCCATCTCTTCCTCTCCAAATTGAAAGGTAATGCCCATAAGTTTTTTTATCAATACCTGCTACATAAGTTCCAGAGGTGAAACCCCAATCTCTACTTTTAGATAAACGGGCATAGTTAGGCTCCCAAGTCAAACTTTTAGTATCTGCCGCAGTAGCATAAAACTTCTGAGCATTCACTGGATTTGGGCGAAAAACAATAGCATCGGGAGCAGAAAATGCAGTGAAAGCTGCGTTAACACCATCCTTGGCTGCTTTTTGTGCAAAAGCTTTTTCTGCGTTAACTAAAGATTTTACGGTGCCATCCGATTTTTGTGCATATACATTGGCACCTATGGCTAGGGCTAAAACTGACAGATATATTTTTTTCATAACAATTTATTATTGTAGTGTACGAATTTAAAACTTGGATTCTTTACTCCTCAAAAAAGTAATTAACAATTGCACATTTAATAAGGCAAAAGTTAAATTTAAAAAGTTCAACAAGACTGATTAAGCAGATGGCTTTTCCCTATAAATGGTTTCCAACATGGTTTGTCCGACGGCTTTTAAAGTATTCCTATCAATATTGTTGAGGTTGTCCAATTGGGTATGCCAATTGCTGTAAAAGCCTGCTGCATCAGAGTAATGGATAACATCAATAGCTGGAACTCCAGCCTGATTGATCCAAAAATGATCGTCAACCAAACTACCTGAACTCACATTGATAAAATAATTGCCATAACCAATTTCGCCAGCAATGTTCCACACTTTGTTAACCACATTTGGAGCATACTTTCTTGAAAGCTCGTCTTGCGTAAATTGCGCATTGCTACCGCCAACCATGTCCAGATTAATGGCATATAATGCCTTGTATCCTTTTACATGAGGATTTTTAGCCCAGTATTGCGAACCAATACACCAAGTCGTTTCGTTAGGAGTTTGGTCGTTGGCACTGCCATAATCCTCAATGTCCCACAAAATAAAATCAACACCTACTTCCGGTTGCTTTTCTTTGATTTGACGAGCCATTTCTAAAATCACGGCCACTCCGCTGGCTCCATCATTAGCTGCTTCAAATGCTTTATCCTTCATTGCTGGATCAGGATCTTGATCTGAAAAAGGGCGAGCATCCCAATGGGCCGTAATTAAAACTCTTTGTGTTTTCTCAGGGTAAAAAGCAGCAATGATATTTTTTAGTTGATGGGTTTTGCCATCGTAAGTTTTGGCCGGTGCTTGTTGAACGGTTACTTGGCCACCAAAGGATTTTAGTTTCGCGACCAAATAATCGGCACACTTTGCATGCGCAGGTGTTGACGGAATACGTGGACCAAAATCTACCTGAGCCTTGGTATAAGCATAAGCACTATCGGCATTAAATTCTGGAGAAGTCAGCTTAACCTCTTCTACGGAAGTTTCTGTGTCTGCAGGTTTGTTTTGTTGGCAAGATTGTAAACCAACCAAGGTCAAAAATGATATTATTAATATTTGATTTACTTTCATGCTGTTTTTGTTGGCTGAGCTTATCAATGAAACTACATTTTACTCCAAGTAGTGCCTTCTTTACTATCTTTTAACTGTATACCTATGTTTTGCAATCCAATACGGATAGAATCAGACGTTGCGTAATCCTTGTTCTCTTTGGCTTCTTTACGCAGAGCGATAATCATTTCCAACACTTCATTCATATCTGTATTGCTACTTTCTTCGTCTTTCAAGCCAAAAATATCAAATACAAAGTCGTTCATTAATGCTTTCAATTCCTCTAACTCAGCAGCATTGATTTTTGCGCTACCATCATAAATAGTATTGATGATACGAGCGGCTTCAAATAATTCAGCAATCGCTACGGGACTATTAAAGTCGTCGTTCATGGCATTCACGCACCTTTCTCTAATGGGTGCTATGGAAATGTTTCCTTCTGCTGAAGCTGTCAATTTTGGCAATAGCGCTACGGCATTCATCAACCTTCTAAAACCTTTTTCCGAAGCATCCAGAGCATCGTTGCTAAAATCCAAAGTACTACGGTAATGCGCTTGTAGCATGAAGAATTTCACGGTCATTGGGCTATAACCTTTACGCAATAACGGATGGCTACCTGTAAAAAGTTCATGTGGCAAAAAACCATTGCCCGCCGACTTAGACATACGGGTACCGTTAACCGTTAACATATTGGTGTGCATCCAATACTTAGCTGGTTGGTGATTAGAGCATGCTTCTGATTGTGCTATTTCGTTGGTATGGTGGGTGGCGGCTAAATCCATTCCTCCACCATGAATATCAAACTCACTGCCCAAATATTTAGCACTCATGGCAGAACATTCAATGTGCCAACCAGGGAAACCCATTCCCCAAGGCGATTGCCACTGCATTAACGTTTCTGGTTTGGCTTTTATCCAAAGGGCAAAATCTAAACGGCCTTTTTTGTCGTTCTGACCACTTAGTTCACGAGTATTTTCTAACAGCTCCTCTAACTTACGATTAGTTAAAATTGTGTAGTTATATTTTTCACTGTATTTCTCTACATCAAAATAAATCGTGCCATCTATTTCATAGGCATAACCATTGGCCAAAATGGCTTTTACCATTTCAATTTGCTCAATGATATGTCCTGTGGCTGTTGGCTCAATGCTTGGTGGCAAGGTATTGAACATCCTCATCACGTCATGGAAACCCAAAGTATATTTTTGAACGATTTCCATGGGCTCCAATTGCTCCAATTTTGCACGTTTTGCAAATTTATCATCTCCTTCGTCCCTATCACCCTCTAAGTGACCGGCGTCGGTAATATTACGTACATAACGTACCTTGTAGCCGCTATGGCTAAGGTAGCGGAAAATCAAATCGAATGAGATAAAAGTACGACAGTTACCTAAATGCACATCACTATAAACAGTGGGTCCACAAACGTACATTCCTACGTGTGGTGCATTTAGGGGTTCAAAAACTTCCTTTTTACGGGTAAGCGTATTGTATAACTGTAAGGCTTGTATCATGGTTGCAAATGTAAAGTTTTTAGAGGTTAATATTCATCATCGCTTTCTAATGAAAAATTTAATCTCAAATCGCTCCTTACCGGAAAATGGTCTGATAGCTTTTCTTTGGAAATGTGATGGTTGATGATATCGAAATCTTTGGTGGTTGCGATATAATCGATTTGAAAATTAGGAAATGCGCCGTTATAAGTTTTCCCAAAACCGCTTCCTTTTTCAATAAAAGCATTTTTTAAAGAGCTGGTAATTTGGGTGACGCAATAAGAAGCAGGCGTGTCATTAAAATCTCCGGCAATTACAAAAGGTAGTTTACACTTCTGCATTTCGGCCTTCATGATTTTCACCTGCTCACTTCTTCTTTCAAAGGCTAATTTGAGCATACCTGCAATTCTTCGAGATGATTTATACTCCGTATTCATCTTCGTAGTGATTTTGTCTATGTAATCATAATCTTCTTTTTGGAAAGAAATGGACTGGAAATGTACATTGTAAACTCTAAAGAGTTGACCTTCTACTTTAATATCAGCATAAATACTTCCATTACCAGGTATTTGGCTAAAAGGTACTTCGCCTTTATTTTCAATGGAATAACGTGAGAAAATAGCTAAGCCTGCTGCTTCATAATTATTATCAATAGAAGGTACGAAATAATAATGTTTAAGCTTAAGCCTCTTTTTAATGCTATCGATTAAATCAAATTCACCTTTGCGACGCGTAAAAAATTCTTGGAAACAAATTACATCGGGGTTTTGATCTTCAATGAGCTGCAAAATCTGGTCTCTGGTAGAAACATTGTTGTTCTCACCATATTTTTTAAACTGATGTACGTTATAGGTCATCAACCTTACGTAATGCTCACTATCTTTTACGGTAGTGCCTTCCTCTCCAAAAAATTGATAGGTTGCATTCAGGGGCTTCCATCCAAGTGCTACGAATGCCAAAGTAACTAGCGTAAAAATTACTCTACGACGGAACGCCCAAAAAATAGCGAAAATCAAATTGGCAAGTAAAAAGAATGGATAAGCGAGCCCGGAAAAGGCAATCCAGATATCATTTTGCGGATCGGTTTGCCCAGCAACCATTCCCAAAGCAAGTCCCATAGCCGCAAGCACGGCTAAAAAAAGCATGATTTTGTCGAATATGGAAAGTTGTAGTTTAGGCATTAGTTTTTACTTGCATCAAAAAGGGTTTGTTTTTCTTTAGCGGTAAGGTTTTCGTAACCACTTTTGGAAATCTTATCTAATATCGCATCAATTTCCGCTTGGTTTACTGGACTTGCTTTCTTTTTGGGCACTTCGTTTTTCACCACTTTCAATTTAGGTTTATTTACCAAAAAGTTGCTCAGATCAGTACCATTTTGTAAAAGCTTAATATAAATAAAACCAAAAAGTGCACCGCCTAAATGCGCCAAGTTTCCACCAATATTCTTTGTGCTTGGAGAAGTTCCTATTAAATCAATAATGATGTATACTAAAAGCAAATACTTCAATTTTACATCTCCAAATATGATCAATCGAATACTATAGTTTGGGATAAGTGTAGCAATTGCACTAAAGATAGCCATTACCGCAGCTGAAGCTCCCATCAAAATAGGGCCCTTGGCATTCAATTGTGGACTCAGATTAAAAATTAGGGCAAAGGTTAATGCCCCTAAAATAGCCCCTCCCCAATATACCACCTGAAACTGTCTTGGCTTTAGGAAATCAAGGAATAAATTTCCCATAAAGTAAAGCCATAATAGGTTGAAAAGGATATGAAGAATATTTTGATGTAGGAAGGCATAGGTGACCAAAGTATAAAAACGTGTAGGCCACTGGGCAATATCAGAAGGGAAAGCCAAGTATTGCGCTGCCAAAACATCAACTCCTCCTCCGGTGAAAAGGTTGGCAATGCCTAAAATCAGAAACACGATGGCGTTTACACCAATATAAAGCATGGCCGGGTTGCCCGACTTAAATAAACGATAAGATAAATCCTTGAAGCTACTGTTATTCATAGTAATCGTAAAATCTGTCTTTATCTTTCCATAGTTTAACCAAAATAAAACCGATGAGCGCACCACCTAAATGAGCAAAGTGGGCTATCGAATCGCCTGGTATACGTGCCACGCCCAAGAATAACTCTATAACGATATAAATTGGGATAAAATATTTGGCTTTTACAGGGAATGGAATAAACATGAGCATTAACTCAACATTTGGATACAGCACTGCAAAGGCCGTAAGCACTCCAAAAATTGCCCCAGAAGCACCGACCATAGGACTAGTATAAATTGCTCTTAGATCTGGGTTTGCTCCCACAACGTTCAAATCGTTAATTACTCTTCCCGTTATTTGATATACCTCAAGAGCCTGTACTCCCCATTGGAGTGCCAATGCACCCAAACCTGTAATCAGATAAAAATTGATAAATTTCTTTTGTCCCCAACGTTGCTCCAATATGCCACCAAACATAAATAAGCCAAACATGTTAAAAAACAAATGAGCAATTCCTCCATGCATAAACATATAGGTGATAGGTTGCCACACCTCAAAAAGGGGGGAGTCAAAATAAAAGACTGCTAAATATTTTGTTACAACGTCTCCTAAAATCCATGAAGCAAAAAGCATTATCCCGTTAATGATTAACAGGTTTTTGACTACTGGTGGGATGTTGATATTATTCATGGTTATTTTTCAAATTTTTGTGCCAACTCAGTCAAGGTAATGGTCTGAATTGCGGGTTTACCACTGATGCTAAAGTTAGGGCTTTTACAGGCAAAAAGTTCATCAATTAAGGTGTTCATTTCCTGTTGACTTAATGCCGTACCTGCTTTAATGGCACTGTTTCTAGCCAAGCTTCTTGCCAATGAATCCCTTTTGCTCAGTTTCAATTCTTGTTGAGAGTTTTTAAAGCCCTCTATCAAATGTTCAAAAAGTTGGGTTTCATTAATGTTTGTACTACCTAGATCAACAGGAATACCTTCAATCACCAAAGTATTCTTTCCAAATTCGCGTACATCAAAACCTAAGCTTTTAATATCGTCTAGCAAACTTTTGGCCAACTCAAAATCTCCTGGACTTAAAGTAACCGTTTGCGGAAACAAACTTTGCTGCGACGCTCCCTTGCGGTCTTCTAGGTGCAACAGAAAACGTTCATATAAAATACGTTCGTGGGCGGCTTGCTGATCAATAAGCATTACTCCCGATTTAATTTGGGAAACAATATAGCGGTTGTGTATTTGCATATACTGTTTGCTTGGAGCAGCAACTAGGGCTTCCTCCTCTTCGGTCTCACCTAAATCAATACTGGTTTGTTCTGTTTGTTGGAAATTGGTGATTTCATACAACGAGCCCCAATTTTGCGTTTTTTCCTTTGGTTGATATTGTTCCTTGAAATAAGTTTCCTTAGCCGCAGTTCTAGTAGCACCAAAAGGATTAAAATTTGGATTAAAGGAAATACTTGGGGGTACAATATCTTCTGGAGCCTTAGGTGTAATCATGTTACTAAAGGCCGTTTCTTGGTTAAAATCTAATGTTGGACTGATGTTAAACCTACCTAATGACCGTTTCACGGCCGAATGAATAATGGCGTAGATGGACTTTTCATCCAAATACTTGATTTCCGTTTTGGTAGGATGAACATTCACATCAATCTTAGATGGGTCTATCTCAATAAATAGCACATAAAGCGGAAAATTATCGTCCGGTAATAATTCTTGATAAGCCTTATTTATGGCATGATTCAAGTAATTATCCTTTATAAACCGATCGTTCACAAAAAAGAACTGCTCACCGCGGGTTTTCTTGGCAAATTCTGGTTTCCCTATGTATCCTTTTAGGTTAATGATGGTAGTTTCTTCCTCTACGGGAATCAAGCGCTCGTTATAGTTGTTCCCAAACAAATGCACAATGCGCTGTTTAATGGTTGCTGCGGGCAATCTGTAAATTTCGCTGCCATCATGATGTAAGCTAAAAGCGATATGTGGCTTAGCTAACGCTACACGCTGGAACTCATCGATGATATAACGCATCTCCGTAGGATTACTCTTCAAGAAATTACGTCTTGCGGGCGTATTGTAAAACAGGTTCTTTACGCAGATGCTTGTACCATTAGGCGTTCCCACGGGTTCTTGCTTAAGTACGGTAGAGCCTTCTATTTCTATTAACGTCCCCACTTCATCTTCATGGCGTTTGGTTTTCATTTCCACTTGTGCAATGGCGGCAATAGATGCCATGGCCTCCCCCCTAAATCCCATTGTACGAATGGCAAATAGATCTTCGGCTTTACGTACTTTTGAAGTCGCGTGACGTTCAAAGCACATGCGGGCATCGGTAACACTCATGCCACAACCATTATCTATCACTTGAATCAGCGCCTTTCCGGCATCCTTAACAATCAGCTGTATTTTATCGGCACCTGCATCCAGAGCATTCTCCAATAATTCTTTTACTGCCGAAGCCGGCCTTTGCACTACCTCTCCTGCCGCTATTTGATTGGCTACACTATCGGGTAAAAGTTGTATAATATCAGACATCTATCTTGTTAAGTAAAGCCGCTAATTTAATGAAAATAAGCCTTACAAAAGGAGCTTGTTTCCACTTAACTGATACTAAATGACTTAATATTTACGATTTTATATTTAAATGGATTGGAGGAAAAAATTTCTGCCCCTTTAAACCATTCTAACAACCAGGCATCTAAAATCCACTAAATTATCTACATAAAATTGTAAAATCTTAACATAGGTCAATACAAACTCGATTTAAAATTAAATACCTTTACATTAACTATAAATTATTCAACAATGAAATTAAAAATCACTTCTATTTTAACCTTAGCGCTTGTAGCTAGCTTTTCTTTTTTTGCTTTTAAGCCAAAGGCAGATGTTTACACCGTAGACGTAACCAAATCTACCATCAACTGGGAAGGCAAAAAATTCTCTGGTTCACACACTGGTACTGTGGGCCTAACCTCTGGAACATTAGGTTTCAACGGCAAAAAATTAGTAGAAGGTGGTTTTGTAGCCAACATGACTACTATTCAAACATTAGATGGTGGTAAACCAGCTCCTAACTTGGATAAGCACTTGAAAAATGATGACTTTTTTGGCGTAGAAAAATTCCCTGCAGCTAACTTTGTCATTAAAAAAGTAGAAGGTAATGGTGCTGATGTAAAAATTACTGGCGACCTAACCATTAAAGGAAAAACCAATCCAATCTCTTTCCCTGCTAAACTTACTTGGAATGCGGACAAAACTGTTACGGCGGTTGCAGAGAAGGTTGTTATTGACAGAACCAAATATGGTATTGAGTACAAATCTAAGTCTATCTTCAGCAGCATCGGTGATAACTTCATCTATGATGACTTTACAATCGATGTAAAATTGGTAGCAAAAAAATAATCTCCTATTAAATAGATATTTAGAAAATCCGAGTAATACTCGGATTTTTTTTGTTAAATAAATTAACGTAACTTTATGTAAATCCACTCATGAAATATATACCTTCGCGGCGGTTAACAAGTATTTCATTAAAGCCCGATGCAACAAACACCCTCTTCTAAGATTAACCTCCTTGTCATTGATGATGATGACATCAACATCTTTATCATCAGCAAAATTGTTGAGAAAACCGGGTATGATGTGGAGATATGCGCCAAACATAATGGCCAACTAGCCATCGACTATATCAAGGATTTAGTAGATAGCCAACAACCACTGCCTCAACTGGTTCTAATCGACATCAATATGCCTATTCTTAATGGATGGGAATTTATTGAAGCTTTTGAAGCCTTAAACCTCAAAGCAACCAATGACATGTACATGCTTTCTTCGTCCGTTTACGAAAACGATATTGAGAAAGCCAAAAGCTATAAATCAGTAAAAGGTTTTATTTCGAAGCCACTATCTATTGACCGACTAAAAGAACTGCTGGCTGCGATAGATTAAACGATTATAAATTTATCGTCCTGCAATTCAACGAAAGCCTGTGTTTTCGATTTGGAATGGTAAAAAAGGCATTTCCAGTGATTGGCTGCGGCCCTATGCCCAAATTCATCCCTTAATTCCATGGCTTTACGACCATCGTAGTCGTATTTGGCAATGAATTTTCTGATCAGTTCTTCGGGCTCAGGTAGTACATCACCACCGAAAAACACTTTATCTTCGCCCTCTTCGATTAAAAAAACTTGATGATATGGACAGTGTGCCCCTGTAAATTCATAGCTAATTTCGTTGGTGAGCTTACCGCTATCTTCTACCAAATGAATTTGGGCATTGCGCTGTACAAAATCAAAAATTTCCGTATGATATGAAGATGATTTACTACTAAAAGCCGTTTCCCATTCGCCCCTTTGCATTACATAAGTGGCATTAGGAAAACTTAGTTCCATTTTACCTTCGTAATGGTGCACCATGCCGCCCGAGTGATCAAAATGCAGATGCGACATTAATACCAGCTCTATATCATCTGGATCAAAGCCAGCCTTTCTAATGTTTTCATGCAAATGAAGCTTGCCTTCAGCGTTACTATAGCCTAAGCCAGTATCCAATAACAGCAGGCTATTTTCAAGCTTAACTAAAAAAGGTTGCACATGGATAAATAACGATGCAGGTCTATCCTTGGGATTATCCTTAGCAGGATCAAAAGGAATAAATTTTTTACTAGCATCTACCGAATATGAACCTTCTGATAACGTGAAAACTTGAATAGCCATCTTTTTACGAAAGAAATTTAATGATATATTTACAGGTTACAAATATAGAGAACAAGCCGAGGCTTTTTGTAATATTAATGCAAACAAGCTTGTTAATGACACAGCACACCAATGAAGAAACGATGGGTAATTAGTGAAAACATTGAGCAGGAAAAGGTTGAGGAGCTTTCCCATCAGTTAACTATTGATAAAAGTTTAGCGGAAATTCTAGTGCAAAGGGGGATTAAAACTTTTGAAGAAGCTAGATATTTCTTTAGACCTCAATTAACATTTCTGCACGATCCATTTCTGATGAAAGATATGGAAGCCGCGATAGAAAGAATAGAAGAAGCTATCCAGCTTAATCAAAAAATTCTAATTTACGGTGATTATGATGTTGATGGCACTACAGCCGTAGCACTTACCTACCAATTTTTTAGCAATTTCACTGATCTTATCGAATTCTATATTCCCGATAGACACGTGGAGGGTTACGGCATTTCAACGCAAGGAATTGATTATGCCCATGCCAACGGGGTGGATTTAGTAATTGCCTTGGATTGTGGTATTCGTGCTAACGACAAAATTGACTACGCCAATGGTTTGGGTATTGATTTTATCATTTGTGATCACCATTTGCCAGGCGATGAACTTCCCAATGCTATTGCCATACTAGACCCTAAGCGTAGCGATTGTGAATATCCTTTTAAAGAGCTTTCTGGCTGCGGTATTGGCTTTAAACTTGCACAAGCTTACTGCACACTTAAAAATCTACCGGACGAATTGTACGAACAATATCTTGATTTATGCATGATCAGCATTGCCGCCGATATTGTCCCTATTGTTGACGAAAATAGAGTTTTAGCTCACTATGGTCTCAAAAAATTAAATGAGCATCCTTCCACTGGGCTAAAAGCATTGATGCAAATTGCTGGCAAAACAGAAAATTACTCCATTACCGATGTGGTATTTATGCTGGCTCCACGCATTAACGCTGCAGGCAGAATGGGGCACGCCAACGAAGCGGTAAAAATGCTATTAAGTGAAGAAGATTTCATCGCAGATGAACAAAGTTCGCTCATTAACCTTCAAAATACCGAGCGTAAAAATTTCGATCAGAACATAACCCTTGAGGCTTTGGCCATTATTGAGCAAGATGAAGTACTGATCAACAGAAAAACAACGGTAGTATTTCAAGAAAGTTGGAACAAAGGAGTAATTGGTATTGTAGCTTCAAGGCTAACCGAAAAATATTACCGCCCTACTATTGTACTTACTCAATCAAATGGCAATTATACCGGTTCGGCACGTTCGGTAGTGGGTTACGATTTATATGAGGCTTTAGTTGAATGTGGCGATTTGTTGATCCAATTTGGCGGACATAAATATGCCGCTGGTTTAACTATCAGTCCTGAGAACTTGTCATTATTTTCGGAACGATTTGAACAGGTAGTAGCCAAAAGTATTGACCCAGCGTTACTTATTCCCGAAATTAATATTGATACCACTATAGATTTTGCACAAATTAATGCCAAGTTCTTTAGAATACTGACGCAAATGGCACCTTTTGGTCCACAAAATATGGCGCCAATATTTACTACCCATGAGGTAATTTTGGCAGGTGCTCCGCAAATTGTAGGCACAAATCACCTAAAAATAAATGTAAAACAACAAAATTCAGCTATTTTTGAAGCCATTGGTTTTAATCTTGGTGAATTCGAAAAACTGTTAAAACCAAACCAGCCGTTTTCTATTTGTTATACCATAGAAGAAAATAATTGGAGAGATAAAAAACGTTTGCAACTAAATATAAAAGGAATTAAGATTGAAGAGTAAAGATTAAAGAACAAGGAGCAAAGACTGACCTCCAACCTTAAATCGTCATTCGTAAATCTAAAATCGTAAATATAAATGATTTTAAAAGCCGAGCATCTTATTAAAAAGTATAAACAGCGTACAGTTGTTAACGACGTTTCATTTGAAGTAAGTCAGGGAGAAATTGTAGGTTTGCTGGGGCCCAATGGTGCCGGAAAAACTACTTCGTTCTACATGATTGTAGGCCTCATTAAGCCTAACGAAGGCAATATTTTTTTAGATGGCGAAGATATTACCAAAGACCCCATGTACCGCAGGGCGCAAAAAGGGATTGGTTATTTAGCCCAAGAAGCTAGTGTTTTCCGCAAACTATCGGTAGAGGATAATATTATGGCCATTTTAGAAATGACCAAGCTTAACAAAGAAGAGCGCAAAGAAAAACTAGAAGAATTGATTACCGAATTCAGTCTACATAAGGTTCGTAAAAACCGTGGTGATTTACTTTCGGGAGGTGAGCGTCGTAGAACCGAGATTGCCAGAGCTTTGGCCGCAAGCCCTAATTTTATCCTATTAGATGAACCCTTTGCAGGAGTTGACCCTATTGCGGTAGAAGAGATCCAAAGTATTGTAGCCAAGCTCAAGAAGAAGAATATTGGCATTTTAATTACCGACCACAACGTACAAGAAACACTTTCAATTACGGACAGGGCCTATCTCCTTTTTGAAGGAAAGATACTGGAATCGGGCACTCCGGAAGTGTTAGCCGACAACGAAATGGTGAGAAAAGTATATTTAGGTTCCAACTTCGTTCTACGTAAGAAAAATCTATAAGTAAAACTGATGGCGATAGTAAATTCTATTTTTACATGGTACATGAAAAAGCGCATCCATCAGATTGAGCTTTTTATGAAATACCCCTTAGATGTACAAGATGAATGGCTGCATACTTTAATTTCAAGTGCCGAAAATACAGAATGGGGAAAGCTGTACGATTACAAATCAATCCTGAATGTACAACAGTTTAAGGAACGGGTACCTATACAGAACTACGATACGCTGAAACCTTACATTGAGCGGATGTTGCAAGGTGAACAAAATATCCTTTGGCCCTCGGAAATTAAATGGTTTGCTAAGTCATCTGGGACTACTAGCGATAGAAGTAAATTCATTCCCGTATCAGAAGAAGCCCTGGAAGAATGTCATTTCAAAGGTGGAAAGGATATGCTTTCCATTTACTGCAACAATCGACCAAATACACAAATGTTTACCGGAAAAGGCTTGGTTTTAGGCGGAAGCCATCAAATCAATCAGCTTTGCGAAGATATCCACTATGGAGATTTATCGGCCGTGCTGATTAAAAACCTACCTATTTGGGCCGAATATTATCGAACGCCAGACATGTCCATTGCCCTCATGGATAATTATGAGGAGAAAATGGATCGTATGGCAGAGGCCACCATTAAGGAAAACGTAACGAATATTTCAGGCGTACCCACTTGGACTATCGTACTAGCAAAAAAGGTGATGGAACTCACCGGTACTAAGAATTTATTGGAGGTTTGGCCCAATTTGGAAGCATATTTCCATGGCGCTGTAAACTTCGGGCCATACCGCGAGCAATTTAAAGAATTGATTCCGTCGCCAGACATGTATTACCTCGAAACCTATAATGCATCCGAAGGTTTCTTTGGCATACAGGACCAATCCTACTCTGACGAGCTGCTTTTGATGTTAGACTATGGGGTTTATTATGAATTCCTTCCTTTGGAGAATTTGGAAGATGAAAATCCAAAAACGCTCTCTTTAGACCAGGTAGAGCTGCATAAAAACTACGCGGTCATCATTAGTACCAATGCGGGTTTATGGCGTTACATGATTGGCGACACTATCCACTTTACTTCGCTTTATCCGTTTAGAATTAAGATCAGTGGCCGCACCAAGCATTTCATTAACGCCTTTGGGGAAGAGGTGATCATCGACAATGCCGAAAATGCCTTGACTAAAGCTTGTGCTGTTACCAATGCCAAAATAAAAGATTATACCGCCTGTCCTATTTATTTTAACGGCGATGAAGCCGGAGGTCATGAATGGATCATTGAATTTGAGCAGCAACCTTCCGATTTTGAGCAGTTCATAGACGTATTAGATCAAACGCTACGTGAAGTAAATTCCGACTATGATGCTAAACGTTTTAAGGACATGGCCCTGAGACGACCAAAAGTGCATAATGCTCCACAAAATACTTTCTATAATTGGATGAAAACCCGTGGTAAGCTTGGAGGGCAACACAAAGTGCCTCGCTTAGCAAATAACAGGGAGTATGTAGACGATATTTTGAAGATGATATAGTTGAAAACGAGCTATTTGGAATTACTGTTATTTTAGGTAAATTTAGGTAAACAACCGAAAATAGACCATGAAAACAGTTCAACAAATTTTCGATACTAAACCCTTACAAATTTTTAGTGTTACGGCAAACACCTCTGTGTTAGACGCACTAAAGCTAATGACTGAAAAAAACATTAGTGCCCTGTTAATTATGCAAGAGGAACAATTGCTTGGCATTTTCACCGAACGTGATTATGCTCGAAAAATAGTTTTACAGGGGAAAGCATCTAAAGACACCTTTATTAGCGAAGCCATGACCGCAGATCCAATTACCGTTACGCTGTCTGATGGCATTGATTTGTGCATGCAAATCATGACCGATAGGCATATTAGGCACTTACCTGTGGTTGCAGAGAACAGAGCAATTGGCATGGTTTCTATTGGTGATGTCGTGAAATTTATCATTGCTGACCAAAAACAGACTATTTCTCAGTTAGAAAGCTATATTAGTAGTTAATGAACCAATCTAAAAATAAATAAACCCAATCGGTGCATGCTATAAAAACATCTACCGATTGGGTTCAACCGTATGTCAGATAAATCTAAACCATTATTAATCTCCCCATTTCCATTCACCAGCAATTTTTAACGGTTCTTTAAGTTTCTGATCTTCCAAGAATGCTTTCAAATCTGCATCGGAAAATCTATTTACAGGGATACTAGGTGTGTTGGCCAAAGCGTAGGTTAACATGGCCGAATAACGTACGGTATTTTTCATCCCCTGTTCATCTACCAAATGAAAACCATCACCATCCGAATGATAAAAAGGTCCTGAATTATTTGGCAATTTACCACCGGCGCCTCCACCAGTTGGAATACCTTCTAACATAAAAGGTTGATGATCGCTATGCAAGCCAGCACCTGCATGGAAAAGATTTTTAAAGCCTGTATCAATTTTTACGACCTCAGCGCCCCAACTTTTAAACAAAGGTTCCATTTCCTTCCTAGTGGTAGAAAAACCCTTAGGATCATTGGTCATATCATAGTTTAACATGAAACGTACTTGCCCCAAAGTTTTATCCTTTAAGCCTTGAGCAACGTAAGCTTTTGAACCTAACAAACCTTGCTCTTCACCCATAAACATCACAAATTCAACAGTACGTTTGGTTTGCAGGTTCAACATTTTAAAAGTTCTGGCCATATCAATGATTGAGAAAGAACCAATGCCATTGTCAATAGCTCCTGTAGCCAAATCCCAGCTATCTAAGTGCCCACCAACCACAATTTTTTCATTAGGTAAAGTAGTGCCCTTCAAAGTAGCAATTACGTTTCTAGCCTTGATCATCCCTGAAAAGTTGGTCATTGCTATCTGTGCAAATTGTGGCGCCGATTTCAATTTCGCCTTTAAAGCCATTCCACTTTCTAAACCGATACAAACCGCTGGAATAGGGATTAATTTTCCAGTAACAGAAGCCGTTCCGGTAAGCAATACGCCACCTTCTACCCTATTAATGATAATCACACCAGCCGCACCATATTTGGTAGCGATAGCCGTCTTTTCTGATCGGTGCAATGAAGCTGTACCTGCAGGAGAACCTGGCAATACCCCAATGTAAATCAATGCAATTTTACCTCTTACTTTATCTTTTACGGGTTCGTAATCTGCTTCCAAACCATTTCCTACATCTATAATTTCTCCTGTAATGTTTGCCCTTACTGGTGAGTGTGCTAACGTAACGGCCTTAACTGGCGACAAATTTGTTCTATCGCCTCCAATTTTAACCGACAGGGTTTTTCTATCCCAACTTTCTACTTCAAATGGCTGATAGCGCACATCAAAGCCATATGATTTCAATAGATTATAGGCAAATTCCTCAGCTTTTGCGCCATTAGCAGAACCTGTTAAACGATGACCAATTTTATCGGTAGCACTCTTCAGGTTTTTATAAGCTTGTGAGTTCGACTGCACCTCGGTATTAATTTGTTTAAAAACGGTAGAAAAATCTTGAGCCCTTGCACTTAAAACAGCACAAGCTAGACCTGCTATAATGGTAATTTTTTTCATTGAGTTTGATTAGATTTAGCTAAATGAAATTAACATTTTATTATTACAACTACGGTCTATAGTTTAAATTTTACAAAGTAAGTTTCATCTCGATTTATAGTAGTTTGAAGTCCAAGGCATCATTTCGACAAACGAAGAAGGAAAATCTAACTCATGACTAAATGCTAGATTTCTCCTAAAGTCGAAATGACGTGTATAGGAATGCCATTGCGAGAAGATGGTAATGTTTTTTCGTACGCCGTCATTTCGACGATCGAAGGAGGAGAAATCTAGCAACTTGGTAAATAATATTATCTCATAAATTTACCTAATGTCACAATGACGCTCCTATACGCGTCATTGCGAGAAGGTACGACGAAGCAATCCCGATCAATCACTTTAGGAATACGATATTTTTCGTAACCCCAGCTATATCAACTGAAACAGAAATACTATCGCTATTTTGAGTAATGATTTTGAGATTTTGGTAAGCTTTATTTTCGATATATTCTCCGCGATACGTTCCAACTCTAGTCTCTAAGAACACCTCATTCTTTATAAGCTCTAATATCCTTGGCGCCATAATTCCCTTGACTGGTCGTATATCATAATTTGAATCATGATAATATATTTCAGGAGTTGTTGACACCCATAAAAATGGACTAGCAACAAGTACAAAAAATATTCTATCCATAACTGAGGCTAAAACAACAACAAATGGATAGAAGAAGAAAAAACCAAAATAAAGCTTATCTCTTAATTTGAGATGATTTCGGCCGATTGCAAAAATAAATGTACCGCTCAATAAAAAACACAGCAGTACCAACCTATCAAACCAAAAAGTTCTAAATGATGATTCAAATCCTATTATTAGTACAACGTTCACCAATAGCAGTGCAACCGAGATAACATGTATTCTAACTAGATACTTTTTATATTTGGTAAATGTCCTATTGTTTATATAAAACAATAGGACACTCACTAGGAAAAGAACAATATAAATGATGATTAAAAACATACTTTACTTTCTTAATGGTTGGGAAGACTAGGTCGTCTTTTCGATGACCGAGGAAGGAGAATTGTAAATCGAAGTTAAATCTAATCCATACTGATTGCTAGATTTCCCCCTATGGTTGAAATGACGTGTATAGGAGCGCCATTGCTAGGACTTAGCAGCATCTCCCTTCATACTCCGTCATTTCGACGACCGAAGGAGGAGAAATCTAGCAACTTGACAAATAATATTATCGCATAAATTTACCTAACGTTGCAATGACGATGAGCATAGATTAATTACTTGATGGAGGTAAGAAAGTTTTATTGTTTTGTTTCTTCGTATAGTACCTGATGACGAAAAAGGCACCCAAACCAATGGCAAAAAACAACCAAAATCTAGATAAGAACAAAATAAACTCTTTGAAATACATCCATCCGTCGACAAAGTTGAGCACCAATCTATTAAAAAACCCCGGTTGATAATCGTACAAATTATCGTTGGCAACGGTCATTGTTTTAACGGTATTGTCCTGATAAAAGCTAAGGGTAATGGTGCTAAATTTAACTTGCTTGTCGATACTTAGGTTTTCGATTTTCTTGTCCACATAATCGTCTTTGATGTTAAGCGAACTTTCTACGTTACTTCCTTTTTTAGTGGCTACCTTTTTAATTTGCTCAACTGCTTCTTGTCTATTTGTCGATTTCATCGCATTCTCCAAATAGGCTAAGCTTTTGTCCTCCATTTTTAACGACTGATTATCTACAAACACCGCCATACCAGCAATTTGATCTGTAAATTCATCTAACCTAGTAGCTGGTATTCGAGCAACTAAATAGCCTTCTTTCCTGTATGAAGTGATTTCCTTAAGTGAATCGGCGCTTAATTTTACCTTATTGGTATTTTGAATGGTGCTATTTAAGGAAAATTCCATCACCAATCCGCCCTGCTTTTTGATGGTGTTGCTCAGTTCAGCTTTGGTTTGCTGCACATCTTTCACCCTAAAACGCATGTCGGCAGTTTTAGTCATTTTCTCAACTAACTGATTGTTGGATACGGTATCTAAAGCTTCAGTTTTAGCATAATCAGCACTTTCAGCTTTATGCTCGGCATTACAGCCTGCAAATACAATTGCAGCCAATGCCACGATGGCAAAATGTCTTTTCATTTTGTTAATAGGTTTTAAGTGTTAGAACTTATTCCTTTCACAAAATTGTCTTAAGCATGCTATTTCCTTAAGGCAGACAATTTGTTTCGAGGTCGAGTTTAATCTCTTTTTAGCTTAATGCGAAAAACGGATGAAGGTAACCCATTTTATTTTGTTACTTTCTGTTCGCAGATGAGCGCAAACGAAAAAAATCCCCTCACAGCATGGCTATGAAGGGATTTTCATCTATAAATTTTATTAATTTATTTTGCGTTCAAGATTTTAAATGTGGTTACACAGCACATTACAAAACCTAAGGCTAAAATAGCCCAAGAAAGTAATGAAAGCCAAAGTGCGTCAAAAGCGAAACGTAAAAATACACCAACTACAGCAACAATTGCCCATCCCGCAAGTGAAGAATAAATAGCCGAATCGTTGGCTGTTTTCATGCTGTTTTCTCTTTCTTTAGCATCCATGTTTTATCGTTTTAATTTTGTCTTGCGCAAAAATAATATTTCTTCTATAAAAACCACTATAGTTTAGTAACTTTTAAGTTTTTCTAAACGTTGTTTTGCTTTTTCTTGCTCGCTAAATTTTCCTTCTTTATAGAGTAACTTTTCCCAATCGCCATACATCGGATTTGGTAGTACAATAAATTTAGTGCCAAACAAGTATTGGTGTGCGTCTACCTGCTCTTTGGTATCTTTACCTTCTCTATAAAAAACATTCGAAAAATCACTTAAATTATCACCACAGAGCAGTAACACATTATATTTTTCCAATACTTTGTTTCTTCTTTCCTGTTTATCAGAAGTGGTACTTTTGGTTAGTACATGTACATCGTCCACATAAGGGAAACCTAATTTCCTTAAATTCTCAATGGTTGCTTTTCTATCGGCTTCGTCACGATTGGTGATATAAAAAGTTTCTACGTTTTTGCTCGCCGCAAATTTCAGAAATGACAAAGCGCCAGGTACCGTATCGGCCATTGCTTTGGAAGTCCATTCGGTCCAGTGAGCAGGCATATAACTTACCCCATGTTGAATTTCATAACCTTGAAACCTAGAATTATCTATAATCGTTTCATCAACATCTACAATCACGCAATTAGGTTTACCATTTTGATTTTCCCATAGCGCCTCTTTTAAAGACAATCTAGCGAAGTTATATGCTTGGAAAGCCAAAGCCCTGTATTCGCCGCTATATTGCTGCCATAGCACTGCATTTGTCCAATCTCTTTCTGGCCCGGCCTTTTGCGCTGAAGCCAACACTGGAAAAGCCAACAAGGCAATTATTAAAAATTTAAATTTCATATCTGATAAATAAAAAGTCAAAAGTATGAAGTTAAAAGTGAAAAGAGAAGACTCCTATTGGTGTAAAATGAAATATCAGAAGTTGTGATTACCCAGCTGATGCTGAAATAAATTCAGCATGACGTCCACCTGTATCGCCACCTGGATTTATTTCAGGGTCTGTGTTATCTAGATATTTGTCAGGCTTTAAGAAAAAAAACCCTCATCTTTATTCGATGAGGGTTTTAATATTTTTATGGAATTAGTGCAATGAACTATTGAACTAATGAACCAAAATTATCCATTTAACGCAGCCGCACCACTTACAATCTCAGTAAGCTCTGTAGTAATGGCCGCCTGACGTGCTTGGTTATAAGCTAATTTCAATGATTTCAATAAATCGCCAGCATTTTCAGTCGCTTTGTCCATTGATGTCATACGAGCGCCGTGTTCAGACGCATGAGAATCTAACACCGCTTTGTACAACTGGATTTTTATAGACTTAGGAATTAATTGGGTTACAATTTCCTCCTTGCTAGGTTCCAAGATATAGTCCACATTGGTTTCTTTAGTGCTAACTGCTTCCTCAGATTTTGGAAGAGGTAATAATTGTTCTGAAGTTAAAACTTGAACAGCAGCATTTTTAAACCTATTATAAACTACTTCTACACGGTCGTATTTACCTTCTACGAAACCTGCCATGATCGCCTCTGTAATTTTAGTTACATTTTCGAAAGACAAATCAGCGTATACTTCATTATTGTTGCCAATAACATTGTAATTACGTTTTTCGTAGAAATCTTGAGCTTTTTTACCAATAGCAACAATACTTACGTTACCTTTCTTCAATTGCTCGCTGTATTTTTCAGCAATCAAATTATTAGTGGTTTTAATTACGTTCATGTTAAACGCACCAGCTAAACCTCTGTTTGAAGATACCGCAACAATCAACACTTTGTTTGGCTCTCTCTCTTCAATAAATGGAGAGGTAGAACCTTCCAAACTTGCCGAAAGATTTCCTAAGATTTCTTTCAACTTGGTTGCGTAAGGACGTAATTGAATAATCGCATTAGTAGCACGTTTCAACTTCGCAGCCGATACCATTTTCATTGCTTTGGTAATCTGCTGGGTTGACTGCACAGAGGCAATACGATTTCTTACTTCTTTTAAATTGGCCATTTGTTAGTATTTAGTAGCTAGTATTTAGTAGTTAGACCAAAATCTAAATACTAAATACCGACTACTTATAATCTAATTAATATTTACTTGAAATTTCTTTTGCTACAGTTTCCAATACACCAGTAATTTGGTCATCAAATTTACCAGCTTTTAATGCTGCTAAAGTTTCTGGATGACGTAATTCCAATGCTTGTAAGTAATCTGCTTCAAATTCTTTTACCTTGTTGATAGGTACGTTACGCATCAAGTTTTTAGTACCTGCGTAAACAATCGCAACTTGTTTCTCTACCGTAAATGGAGAGAACTGAGCTTGTTTCAACATCTCTACGTTGCGAGCACCTTTATCTAATACAGATTTAGTAGCCGCATCCAAATCAGAACCGAATTTAGAGAAAGCCTCTAACTCGCGGTATTGTGCTTGGTCTAACTTCAAAGTACCAGCAACTTTTTTCATTGATTTGATTTGTGCGTTACCACCTACACGTGATACCGAGATACCTACGTTAATTGCTGGACGGATACCTGAGTTGAACAAGTTCGACTCCAAGAAAATCTGACCATCAGTAATTGAAATTACGTTGGTAGGGATATATGCAGAAACGTCACCAGCTTGAGTTTCGATAATTGGCAATGCAGTTAATGAACCACCACCTTTTACCAAATGCTTAATCGATTCTGGTAAATCGTTCATGTTTTTAGCGATATCATCGTTGGCGTTGATTTTCGCAGCTCTTTCTAACAAACGTGAGTGCAAATAGAAAACGTCACCTGGGTAAGCCTCACGACCTGGAGGACGTTTCAATAATAAAGATACCTCACGGTAAGCCACCGCTTGTTTAGACAAATCATCATAAACAATTAAAGCCGGACGACCAGTATCGCGGAAGAACTCGCCAATAGCAGCACCTGCAAAAGGCGCATAGAATTGCAATGGGGCAGGCTCAGATGCACTAGCCGAAACTACTACCGTATATGGCATTGCACCGTTTTCTTCTAAAGTACGTACAATGTTAGCTACAGTACTTGCTTTTTGACCGCAAGCTACGTAAATACAGAAAACAGGTTGACCTGCTTCGTAAAATTCTTTTTGGTTGATGATAGTATCGATACAAACCGCAGTTTTACCAATCTGACGGTCACCGATTACCAACTCACGCTGACCACGACCAATAGGAATCATCGCATCGATAGCCTTAATACCAGTTTGTAGAGGTTCGTTTACTGGCTGACGATAGATTACCCCAGGAGCTTTACGCTCTAAAGGCATTTCAAATGTATCACCAGCAATAGGTCCTTTACCATCAATTGGCTCACCTAAAGTGTTTACTACACGACCTAACATACCTTCGCCAACTTTAATAGAAGCGATTTTTTTAGTACGTTTAATGGTATCACCTTCTTTGATCTCGTCTGATGGGCCTAACAATACCACACCCACGTTATCTTCCTCAAGGTTCAATACAATTCCTTGCAAGCCGTTAGCAAACTCAACAAGCTCACCACTTTGAACTTTAGTTAAGCCGTAAACACGAGCAATACCATCGCCCACTTGCAATACAGTACCAACTTCTTCAAGTTCAGCTTCTGATTTGAAGCCGGCCAATTGCTGTCTGATAATTGCCGAAACTTCGTCTGGTCTTACCTCTACCATAATTTTATGTTATTTTGATATCTTTTGTTGTAAATGTAATTTCTTACTTTTTTGTTATTTCAGTCCCGCTTTCCGCTTTACTTCGTGTCCGCTTCAATCGGGTTTATATTACTTGCTGCTGTAGTTCTTAGCATAATTCAGCATCCCTCAAAGTTTCCTATCTAAATACTGACTACTAAATACTAAAATCTAGTTAGCAAATTCTTTTTTCAGCTTAGTTAAGCCACTGGCAATACTTGCATCAAATTGCTTATCGCCAACTTTAAGGATAAAACCACCAATCAAATCAGGGTTTACTTTTTCCTTGATCAACACTTGGTTAGCATTCAATTCCTTTTTCACAAGGCTAACCACCTCTGCTTTGTTAGCATCAGTAAGCGGACTTGCCGAAGTTACTTCCGCAGTTACAATGCCATTAATAGCGTTATACTGTTGTACAAACTGTTTAGCAGTATCAAACAGGATCGCTGAACGACCTTTGTTAACCACCAATTTCAAGAAGCTTTGGGTAATGGCATGTATCTTTCCACCAAAAATACCATCCAAAATTCCCTGTTTCTTATCTAAAGGCACAATCGGGTTTTTAAGAATCGTTTCTAGTTCCGAATTGTCATCCACCACTTTTTCAAAAAACACCATATCATTTTTCACCTCTTCTACAGCGTTCTGCTCTTTAGAAAGGTCTAACAATGATTTCGCGTATCTAGCTCCTGCTTTACTTGACATATTTTTTAGTTAAAAGTTGAAAGTTAAAAGTTGAACGACTAAGCGATACTTTAAACTTTAAACCTTGTACTTTAAACTTAATTTAATTCAACGTCCTTTAACAAATTGTTCACCAACTCTTGTTGCTTAGCTTTGTCATCTAATTGGCTGCGCAATACACGCTCTGCAATATCCAATGACAATGCAGAAACTTGGCCTTTCAATTCTGCTAAAGCTGCTTTCTTTTGGTTTTCGATTTCGATACGAGCTTTCTCAATCAATTTCGCACCTTCAGTTTGCGCTTGAGTTTTTGCTTCGTTAACGATGCTATCTTTTAATGTTTTAGCTTCTTTCAAAATTTGGTCGCGTTCTTCACGAGCTTGTTTCATCAACTCTTCGTTCTGAGAACTTAAACGAGCCATTTCTTGTCTAGCTAACTCAGCTTTATTTAAAGCCTCATCAATGCTTTTTTCACGATCGTGAATACCTTTCATGATTGGTTTCCAAGCAAATTTGCCCAATAAAAACACCAACACCAGGAAAGAAATAGTATTCCACGCTAATAAACCAATTTCAGGAACTAATAAATCCATTGTATATATTTAATATTTTTTCTTTGTTAAACTTTCTTTTAAATAAGCACCTTAGCGGCAACCCCGAAAAGGTGCTTATCTTAAAATCTTTCTTTGATTATTTTGCGATCAAAGAAACTACTACCGCGAATAAAGCAACCGCCTCGATAAAAGCAGCAGCGATAAGCATAGCAGTTTGAATTTTTGAAGCGGCTTCTGGTTGACGAGCAATTGATTCCATTGCAGATCCACCAATTTTACCGATACCTAATCCAGCGCCAATTGCAGCTAAGCCTGCGCCGATTGCAGCTAATGTTCCAGTCATTTTTCTGATTTATTTATTATTGTTTAACAATTATGTTCTAATTAATGGTGTTCTTCTACCGCCATACCAATAAACAGCGCTGATAGAATAGTGAATATAAACGCTTGAATAAATGCTACCAAGAACTCGATTAAACCAATGAACACTGCGAAGAAAATAGACGCAGGCGCTACAGCGATAGAGTTAAAGATAAAAATCAAGCATAGTAACGACATTACCAAGATATGTCCTGCTGTAATGTTTGCAAACAAACGGATAGCTAGAGCGATAGGCTTAGTAAACATACCGAAAATCTCTACAGGAATCATCAATGGTTTTAACCACCATGGCACTGGAGGATTTAAAATGTGTCCCCAGTAATATTTATTTGCTTTAAAGGTAGTGATCAAGAAAGTTGCCGTTGCCAAAACTACTGTTAAAGCAATGTTACCAGTTACGTTAGCACCTCCCGGGAAGAAAGGAACCAAACCTAACATATTGTTTAACCAGATAAAGAAAAATACAGACAATAAATACGGCATAAAAGCAGCATATTTATGACCTAAGTTTGGTCTGGCAATATCATCACGAACAAAAAGAATAATTGGCTCCAAGAAAGATTGGATACCTTTTGGTGCTTTGCCAGCTCTCTTTTTGTAACCTGCAGCAACAGTAGTAAAAATAATTACCAATACCACTATCGACAACAACATACTGAATACGTTCTTAGTAATTGAAAAATCTAAAGGACGTGCGTTAGTCACTTTCTCCTCCCCTTTTTCATCGGTCACGTGAGAAACGTAAGAACCGTGAGCATCTGCAGCAGCATTTGCATAGTATATTTTATTATGGGCAATCGCAAAACGTTGACCATTCTTTTCTACCACAACTTTCCCAGCATCATCAAATTGAAAAGCAGATGAGCTAAAAGTAACCAAACCATTGTCAGTCCAAAGAATAATTGGCAAATGAAGGGTTAAACCATGGTCGCCATGCCCCCAAATGGTAAAAAAGTGACTATCACTAATGTGATGAAAAATAAACGAAGTAATATCAAATCCTTTTTCTTCTTTTCCATGCTCTTCACCGTGTGCAGCTGGAGCACTCACTTCATGACCTTGAGCGGTCACACTATCAGCTTGCGCAAAAGCAGTAGTCCTAAATCCTAAAAACACAGAAAAAAGCGCAAAAACAACAATTAGCCTTCTAACTTTTGACACAAAAACTTGGTTATAATCCATTTACTCGCAGATTTTTACTATTTATTTTGGTGGCGCAAGTTACGCAACAAACCTAATATTTCAAAGAGGGTAAACAATAAATATAAAGAAAAAAAATTGAGGGCAAAAACCAAATCTCCCTTGGCTTGTTTCAAGCTGTAAATCAGCACAAAAGCCATAGCGAATAACATTTTAATGATTACGGAGCCCAAAATTGCAAAAACACCAATTTGAGGATTTCTTTGAATGCCCAAATGGGCCAATAGGTAGGCAATTAAAGTAAGTCCAGCTAAAAAGCCAAAAACCAACCAAAATTGATCAGCAATAACACCTGGCCATAGGTTTTTCAGCAAAACAGCCACACCGGCCAAGATTAAAGTATAAATGAAATAGGCAGCAATAAATTTTCTTAAACTCAAAACAGATTTTTTGTGACAAAGTTAACCATTGGTCTATAATTTTACGATTTGTTCTTATTTAAGGACCTTACTACTTGATATAGCGAGGCCGCAACGCCAACAATACCAAGAATAGCGGTAAAAAGAAAATTGTCGATGCCTTTATATTCATCTATTTTATAGCCAATAAAAGCAAATGCGCCAATAGTGGCCATCATTTGAAAAGCAAGCCCAGTATATTTGGCATAGCTAAATGCAGGTTTATCTTTTTCCTCTTCCATTGTTTGGCTAACATTTGGTAAATTACATTCAAATATTAAGATTATATTGCCGAATAAAATATTTTTGCGAATATTTTGTTATAGTATAAATAACTCAAAACCAATTGAACTCCTACAAAAAACATGGCTACGGAGCCTTATTGGGCTGTTTAACGCTCGCACTAATGATTAGCTGCTCTTCTCAAAAAGATACGCTTGCCAACAGAAAACTCCAAAATCTGTCTGCAAGATATAACCTTATTTATAATTCTAATGTTTTGTTGGAAGAATATCTGGAAGGCATCAACCAAAGCAGAATAGATAATTTTAATAGTTTTTTACCACTTTACTATGCTCCGGCAATAGCGGATGCTACCAATGCTGGCGCCAAAATCAAAGAACTTGACCAAATAGACCAAAAAGCAAGGACCATCATTTCAGAAAAGAACTACAGTAATTATATAGATGATGCCTATATCCTTTTGGGAAAAACAAATTTCCTCCAAGGTAAATACTACAATGCAACTGCCTATTTCGATTATGTGGCTAGAGCATATCAAAAAGATCATCAGGTTTATTTAAACGCCCTTAACTGGAAAGCACGTAGCTTTATAGAACTAGATGACTTGGAAAGTGCGGAAAAGATTTTAGACACTGTAAAAATTGAGCTCGACTCGGTAAAAAGGCAAAAATCAGAGCCTTTGGCTACCCTAGCACAATTTAGTATTATTAAAGAAAATGATAAGCAGGCCATTGGCTATTTGGAAGGTGCCTTAAAGGCAGGGCCAAGTTCGCTAAACAAAATTAGATGGACCTATACTCTTGCACAGCTCTACGAGAATGAAAAGGAATACACAAAAAGCATGGCCGCTTACCAAAAGGTGGAAAAAAGCAATGCCCCTTTTGACATGTATTTCAATGCCAAGCTGAGCAAAATCAGGATTGCCGAGCTATTGGATGGCAAAAATTTCGACAGGAAACTACAACTGACCAGAATGTTGAAGGATGATAAGAATGTAGATTTCAAAGATCAGATTTATTATGAAATAGCCGAAGATTATTATGCGGCAGGCCAGTTTGCCAAAGCAGAAGAATATTATAACCTCTCTGTTAAAAACAGTACCGTTAACCAAACGCAAAAAGCCTTATCATATTTAAAGATTGCCGACCTAAACTTTAAGCACTATAGTGATTATGTAACGGCGAAGCTTTACTATGATAGCACCGCATTGACGTTACCCAAAACACATCCATTATACGAGTCTATAGCTAATAAAGCTCAAAATTTGGCCTATTTGCAGCAACGCTATGAAACCATTAGCCTACAGGATACGTTGCAAAAAATAGCCTTATTGCCTGCCAATGATCGTGCTGTTGCACTAAACAACTACTTTTCGGCAATGGCAACTAGTGCATCTAGTCTTTCCTCAACCCCAAATGGTACTCCCACAGGCAACTCGGGAAGAGCAAATGTGAACTATCAGAACCAAACTGGAGGCACTTTTTATTTTGCCAATTCTAATGCCGTTAGCAGAGGTTTTAATGAATTTAAAAAACGTTGGGGCAACAGAAAACTGGCACCCAACTGGCGACAAAGCGTAAAATCTTCACAAGACCAACAGGATGCAATTAGCGCTATAGCAGACAATGGCCCTGGTTCAACGCCTATAAATCCAGATGCCACAAGCCCTATTGATGGCTCAAAAGATACTAGCAAGGCAACTTCTTACCTTGATTCTATTCCGCTTAGTCCGGCGCAACTGGAAAAATCTAACCAAAAAATTATAGATGCTTATTTGGATATGGGGAGCTTCTATCAACAGGTGCTCCACGATAAACCAGAAGCCATCAAAACTTATCAAACCTTATTAAAAAGATTTCCCAACAATAGTAAGTTGGACATGATTTATTATAGTTTGTACCTCGCTTATCAAGGTACCGACAATGCCAAATCAAACGAGTACAAAAAACTAGTGCTAAACCAATATCCTAATTCTGTTTATGCAAAAACAATTATCGACCCCAATTTTTCTTCTAAACAAAATCAATTAGATGCAACTTTGAATCGAGAATATGAAAGCTTGTTCAATAAACTACAAGAAAAAGAATTTAAAGCTGTAATTGCTGATGCGAACGACATTAGTCAGCGCTTTCCTGGAAACAGTATGGAGCCTCAATACGATTATCTTAAAGCCATAGCCATTGGCCGTACGGAGCATGTTGACCAACTGATTGCTGCTTTTAGACAGATTACAGAGAAATACCAAGACGATCGTTTAATTAAGCCATTGGTAGATCAGCATTTACTTTATATCAATGCACATTTAAGTGAGTTCAAAAAGAGGAAAATTGCCTTGGTGGACTACGACACTAACGAAATTCCTTTTGCCGAGAATAAAACAAGAATAAGATTTAACGAACCTATTATTGCCAACTTGCTTGATCCAACTGGCAAAAAAACTTATACTCCTACATCACAACCTATCGCTCAAAAACCTTTAGAAGAAAAACCTCTGGTGCAAAAACCTGTTGAACAAAAGCCCGAGGTGAAACCCGTACCTAAAAAGGATTCGATAATCGTTCCTCCGGTTAAAAAAGATAGCGTGATTATTCCTCCAGTAACTAAAAAAGATACCATAGCTGCACCAATTACAACGATAAAACCTACAGATACTATTGCAAAACCTATTGCTCCGGAACCTATCAAAGACAATTTGTTCAATGCAGCCTCGTCAAGCAATTATTATTATGTAGTAGCAGTAAATTCGGCAGCGCTAAATGTTAGCACTTCACGTTTTGGTATCGGACAATTTAATCGTGGTAACTATGCTGGCACCAATCTCCGACACCAGCTTAAGGAACTAAATGAAGACCAATTGATTATTGTAGGTGACTTTAACAGCATCGGCGACGTACAGCAATATCAACAAAACATAAAACCTCAATTAGGCAGAATCATGAAAATTCCTGCCACTAATTATGTTACCTTTGCCATCAGTAAAGAAAATCTCGACAAGATTACCGATCGAAATACTTTAGAAAGGTACATTAGATATATCAGTAGCAATGAACTATAGAAACAACAATTCATTATCACCAGAACTTATCAGAAAATACAACTGGCGCATTTGGAAAGTGCTTATTGCAGGCATTATTGCTTTTGCCATTTTTATTATCATGATTGGCTTTGGCGTTTTTGGAGAAATTCCTTCATTTAGAGCCATTGAACATCCTAAAAGCAATGAAGCCACTGAAGTGATTTCAGAAGACGGTAAAGTTTTAGGAACCTACTTCGTTAAAAATAGATCCAACGTTAACTATAGCGAAATTTCGCCTAATGTGATCAATGCGCTAATCGCCACCGAGGACATCCGTTACCGCTCCCATTCGGGAATTGATTTCAAACGTACCTTCACCATTTTCCTGTATGCCCTTACAGGTAAAAAACAAGGTGGTAGTACCATTACCCAACAGTTGGCACTCAATCTATTTTCAGAAGAAGGCAGGGCCAAAAATTTTGCAAAAAGAATTATTCAAAAATTCCAAGAATGGGTAATTGCCATTAAGTTGGAGCGTAACTATACCAAAGAAGAGATCATTACGATGTACCTTAACACGGTTGATTTTGGTAATAATGCCTATGGTATCAAATCTGCGGCAAGGGTATATTTCAATACCACTCCCGATAAATTAACGGTGTCCCAAGCAGCAGTGCTTATTGGTTTACAAAAAGGAATTACCCGTTACTCCCCTACCAAAAATCCAGAACGTTCTCTTGAGCGCAGAAATACTGTAATGGCCTTAATGGTTAAAGAGGGTTACATCACTCAAGATGAGTTTGCGGGCGAAAAAGAAAAACCGCTTAACCTTCGTTTCAATGCGGCTACCACTAATGATGGTATTGCACCTTATTTCAGAGCTGTTTTGAAAACCGAAATCAAAAAGATATTGGAAGACCGCTCCATCAATAAAGCTGATGGCACACCTTATGATTTGGACAGAGATGGATTAAAGGTATACACCACCATTAACTACGACATGCAAGTGTATGCTGAAGAAGCACAGAAGGAATATATGAAAACCTTGCAAGCACAGTTTACCAAAAGCTGGAAGGGCAGAAATCCATTTAGAGGTTTAGACCAATTGATTAATCAGGGCATTAAAAGATCTGACAGATATAAAGCGCTAAAACTGGAAGGTAAATCAGATGAAGAAATCACAACTGATTTCAATACACCTTCTAAACTGACTATTTTTACATGGCGTGGCAATATCGACACGTTGATGAAGCCAATCGATTCGGTGAAGTATTACAAATTATTATTGCGCAATGCGATGATGGCCATGGATCCTAAAACCGGCAACATTAAAGCTTGGGTTGGGGGAATTAACTTTGAACATTTTAAATACGATCAAGTAAAAATGGGTAAAAGGCAAGTGGGTTCTACAGCTAAACCTTTTACCTATGCAGTTGCTATCGAAAATGGCTACTCTCCTTGCTTTGAAGTGCTGAATGAACCCGTAACGATTTCAAACCCTGGAAGTCCAGATTGGACACCGCGTAACTCTGGCCCCCCCCTTCCCGGAAAAATCACGCTCCAAAAAGGTTTAGCTTTCTCCCAAAACTATATTGCAGCATTTTTAATGAGAGAAGTAGGACCAACGGCGGTAATGAATGAAATTAAGAAGATGGGGATTACCAGTGACGTTCCGGCGGTACCTTCTATTGCACTAGGAACTTTTGATGCCTCTATCTACGACATGGTAGGTGCCTATGGCGTATTTGCCAATAAAGGCGCATGGACACAGCCAAACTTCATCACCAAAATTGAAGACAAAAACGGTGTAGTACTTTATGAAAGCAGACCAATCATTAAAGTAGCCATGAACGAGGAAGTGGCCTATGTAATGACCCGTATGTTACGGGGTGTAATTACGGGTGGTACAGGTTCGCGCTTAAGCTATAAATACAAAATCAACGGGGCAATAGGAGGCAAAACAGGAACTACCCAAAACAACTCTGATGGTTGGTTCATGGCCATTTCTCCTGATTTAGTTGCTGGTGTTTGGACAGGATGTGAAGATAGGGCATTCCATTTTACAAGCACGAGCTATGGTGAAGGTGCCAACTCGGCCCTACCTATTTACGCCGGCTTTATGAAGCGCGTATATGCCAATCCAAACTTAAAAGTTACCAAGAATGATTTTGATCCTCCAGCGAGCGGTGTAAGTATTATTTATGACTGTAATCAATATCAACAACAGGAGCAAACCACTACAGAATTGGATAAGAAATTAGGCTTTTAGAATTTAAAAACGAAATTGATTAGACCTCGTAGCTTTAAAACCTACGAGGTCTAATTTTTTACTGTAAATTTGCAATTCTACATGAGCAGTTTCGATTACAAAAAAGCGTTAAAGGATATCCCACACAAACCTGGTGTTTATCAATATTTTGATATTGAGGATAAACTGATATACATTGGTAAAGCCAAAGATTTACGAAATCGCGTAAGCTCCTATTTTGTAAAGGATAAGCAGATCAATGGTAAAACAAGAGTACTGGTTTCGAAAATCAGACGTATACAATTTACCATTGTAGATACCGAAATTGATGCTTGGTTGCTGGAAAACAGCTTGATCAAAAAACACCAGCCGCGTTACAATATCATGCTTAAAGATGACAAAACCTATCCATGGATTGTCATCAAAAAAGAACCATTTCCACGTATTTTTTCTACTAGAAAAATGGTGAAGGACGGCTCCACTTATCTAGGGCCTTACGCTTCTGTGGGCATGATGCACACCATCCTTGACCTCATTAAAGAAACTTATACCCTACGTACTTGCAATCTTCCTTTAACCCAAGATAACATTAATGCCGGTAAGTTTAAAGTTTGTTTGGAATATCAGATAGGTAATTGTAAAGGACCTTGTCAAAATTATCAAACTAAGGAAGACTACGAAACCAATATTGCCGAGATCAAAGATATTTTAAATGGTAAAATCGGCAATGTCATTAAAGATGTGAAACAGGTAGTTAAAACAGCTGCGGAGGAGCTCAACTTCGAATTGGCTCATAATTATCAAAAGAAGTTGAACGTTTTAGAAAAATACCAAAGCAAGTCGACTGTGGTGAGCAGCGCTATTACCAATATTGATGTGGTGAGCATTGCCAGCGATGAGCGTTATGCCTTTGTGAATTACCTCAAAGTAATGAACGGAGCCATTATCCAAACGCAGACTATAGAGATTAAAAAGCGATTGGATGAAAGTGATGAAGAGCTTTTATCGATTGCTATCGCCGAATTTAGAACGAAATTCAAAAGTACTTCCAGAGAAATCATTGTTCCTTTTGAACTGCCATTAGAGGACATGAATTTAAAGCTTACGGTACCTAAGCTTGGAGAAAAGAAAAAACTCCTAGAGTTATCGCAAAAAAATGTATTGTTCTTTAAAAAGGAAAAACTTAATCAATACGAGAAGCTTAATCCGGAACTGAAGACCGAACGTGTACTTACTCAAATGAAAAATGATTTGAGACTTACACAACTGCCTTATCATATCGAATGTTTTGATAACTCCAACTTTCAGGGTAAGTATCCGGTATCGGCCATTGTGGTTTTTAAAGATGCCAAACCAAGCAAAAAGGATTATAGGCATTTTAACGTGAAAACCGTAGAAGGTCCTAACGATTTTGCCACCATGCAAGAAGCAGTTTATAGACGGTATAAGCGCATGTTGGATGAAAATCAGTCATTGCCTCAACTGATCATTATTGATGGCGGTAAGGGTCAGCTTTCATCCGCGATCAGCAGTTTAAAGAAATTGGGTATCGACAAGAGGGTGACGGTGATTGGTATTGCCAAAAGACTTGAGGAGCTTTACTACCCTAATGACAGTCTGCCACTTTACCTGGATAAGAAATCTGAGACTCTGAAAATCATCCAACAACTTCGTGATGAGGCGCACCGTTTTGGGATTACCTTCCACAGAAAGAAAAGAGACCAAGGCACTTTAAAAACTGAATTAGAAGAAATAGAAGGTATTGGTAAGAGTACTGCCGACAAGTTATTGAAACACTTTAAATCAGTGAAGAAAATTAAGGAAGCTAACGTGGAAGAACTATCTAAATTGCTTAACAAAAAGCAAGTGGTTACGCTTGTCAATTACTTTAATAATACCGAAGCTGATTAATGACGGGTTGCTGATGACATTAGCGGAAACCTTTACCCTCTTAAACCGGTCTACTTAGCTTAAACTACCTTTCGTTAAGTTTACTTCAACGACCCAAAAGCACCAGAAAAAAGTCTTTGCTTTCTACTATATCCCCCCTCTTGGAGGGGGAAGGGGGAGGTTACCACAACAAAAAAGTCCCAATGAATAAACACCGGGACTTTTATATTTTCAAACAAGTTAGGATCAATACTCCCAAAGGCCTTGTTCCATATCAGCCATTTTCTTTTTGATACGTTCGTTTTCCAATAAACGTTGTCTTGGATCCGTAATTAAATCTTTTACTTTATAATCACCAGAGTTAGTCTCTTTTATAATATAACTAGAGAACAAACGGTGTACAAAGAAATCGTCCATGCTTAGCGGCGAAGAATCATTTAATGCATTAAAAAGTCGCTTAGATGCCAAAATGTCTCTAGCTTCCTCATAAGCAATCCAAAATACTGGTTGCCAATCTTTAGTCTGATCATTAAATTTCAAAGGAGCCAAGGCAATAATACGAGGTTCAAAAACGCCTCTTTTGCCGTCGAAAACCCAATCTTCCTTAATTCTGTATTTCAAGAACAAAGCAGGATTAAACTCTCCAGCTACTTGCGTAACTGTTCCCGTTTTATTATTGGTTACGTTTACCATACCGTTTGCCAACTTAATTGCTTCCGCTGTATCCAATGGGAAATTAAATGCATCGTCATCATCCAAAGTCGTTGGATTTTTAGGGTTATAAGCCGTAAGCTCTTCATTTCTAACATGAGTAAGCAATACATCAATTAACCTTGATTTAGGGAAATTAAGCACACCATTAATGGTATCACGTAAATCAATATCTCTCCAAACGCGTTTGGTAAGGACTACGTCTTCATCTTTAATTACTGCTAAAAAAGCTTTTTCAGATGCCGTATCTCTTAATTCCTTCTCCATAGCATAGCCGTCTTTTGGCTTTACCTTTGGCTTCTTCTTTACCGTTTTGGTCGTGTCTACTTTTGGAACATCAGTTTTAGGGGCCTCTTGCACCTTCGCAGGTGGAGTTTTCGTGTTCCCTTTTTTGGTATTACCTTTTTGGGCAAAACCTGTAACTGAAATTACCGCAACAAATGCCAACGACAACGCAATCTTTTTCATTTTCAATTATTTTACATTAAATACCAATGCCGGTAAAACCTTTTGTCTGCCATCAGGTCCTTGAGAAACAATTTGGTCAAAAATAACCCTTGTTCCCGGTGACACCGCATTGATTGCACTTCTCACCGCTCCAGTGAAATTACCACCTTGTCCTGAAATAGTGATCGCATCAGCACGAGGTTTAATGACTGTGAGCTCAAATCGTAAAATCCTAAATTTCACATCGAAAGGGAAATCATCTAAATCAGCTTCAATTTCCGATTCGCTTTTCAACTGTACAGAAGCAATATCGCCACCGCCATAGCCGCCAACTTTAGCAACTGGCGCTGGAATAGCCTTTACCCTAAATTTAGGAGCGCCTAAGTTGACTGTTTTTCCTGCATTATTTCCAGTAACCGAGATAGAAACTTCTTTTCCTACCAATGACCCTGGAACATTTACCATATATTTTCCATTACCGCCAGTTAACGAACCACCACCTACTAAATTTGCGGTGATATTAGGGAAACCAGCTGCCGAAATGGTAAATGGATTTGGAATACCTGCATAAATTACGTTCAACTTATCTGATGAAACCGTTGCCGAAGGGGCAGCCACTTGATAGGTTTGTGGCTTAGTTTCATATGTTTTAATGTTACCGTTTCTCTCTTTTACTCTAATAGTACCTTTCCAAGTGAAAGTACCTACGCTACCAGTACCGCCTGTATAAACACCTTTACCATTTTCTGTGGGCACTTTGTTGCCATTCACGCTAACATCTGGGCTAGACTTAGAGTCACTAGCTGTTAGATAAATTTCAGCTTTATAAGGTTGTCCTTGGATCACATAAGAAGAGGGTGCAACCGCAACTGCTTCAAACTGATCTAGTACTACAATTGGCTTATCAGCTAAAATTTTATTGATGATGTCCGCTTCCATGTTTTTAGCATCATTTTGCAACATCGTCAAGATGGTTCTGAAAGCTGCCAAAGGCACACCTTCACCAAAATTATTGCCTGTCCAAGTTTTTGGTTCACCAGCCTTAGGCTTTACTGGATCATTTGCTTGTAGCATAAAAGTTGGCTTGCCCTCATCAGCCTGCAACAAAGCAGCTAATTTCTTACCTGTTTCGTTGATTTTGGCCTGTAGTTTTTTACCTTCTTTATTTTCAGTATCACTACCCATGATATTTTGACCAATATCAAGGTTGTTTTTTTGCTTTAATTCACCATTTTCATCAAGTCCTTCTTCAGCAATCTTCGCCTGAAGTCCATCAATATGCTTGATTAAATCTTCCGCAATTTTTTGTGCTTCCTTTGCTCTATTTAATTTAAGCAAGTTATCGCCACTTTCCTTGGCTTTTGTGCTTTCGTAATTCCTTAAAAGTTGGGTGATGTTGTTTCCAACGTTTTCCTTAGAGGTATTCAAACTATCATTGATGTTCTTGAAAGCTTTCAATACCAAATCAGAAACGTTTAGGGCAAGCATCGCTAACAGTACCAAATACATGATACCAATCATCTTCTGCCTTGCCGTTTCCTTACCTCCTGCCATATTATATCAAATATTTAAAAGTTATATAATATGACCAATTAAGCACGAGGTTGATTCATTGCCGTTAACATGTTACCATAAATGGCATTTAACGACGATAAGTTTTTGGCAAGTTTACCTACTTCTTCCTTAAACTGTTTCGAATCTTCCATAGACTCGTTGAAATTATCCATGGTTAAGGCTAAGTTTTGATAAAATTTATTCATTGATTTTAAGTGTGCGCTTGAATCTTGCAATTCTAATTCGTACACTGCATTTAATGCAGAAAGATTTTTTGCTAAATTGTTTACTTGCTCATGGTAAGCTTTTGAATCGGCATTGCTAGCACCTAATTCAGCTAACTGCTCAGTAGCTTTGCCAAAAGCGGCATTCATATTTCCAAGGCTATCACTAGCTCCTTTTACTTTCGAAGTAAATTCAGTAGTTGCCAAAGAAGCATCTGCAACGTTAGAGATACCTGCTACCTTGTCACCAAAAGTACGTAATCCGTTACCAAGGCTTTCAATCAATTCTGGACCGATTTTTTCGTTTACCAGTTTATCTAAAGCACCAGTTGAAGAAGCGCTACTTGCTGCAGCAACCTGAGGAATTGCATCCATCGGTGTTGGTCTACCATCTTTACGCAATTGCGGATAAACTTTATCCCATTCTACATCTGGATGAGGAGGAAATAAACCACCTAGCAGGAACAGAATTGCTTCTACTCCTAGTCCCACACCAATCATGATACTTCCCCAAATACCTCCCAAGTGAAGGATTTTAAATAACGCACCAACAATTACAATAGAAGCACCGATTGACGTTGCTAAGTGTAATTTCGCCTCATTAGTAGCATATTTTCCTGCCATAATTCTTAATAGTTAATTTTTTAGTTTGTGGTTTTTATTTTATTTTCTGTTTGTTACATTAAGCTATTTCCTGGGTAGTGAGATACACATCTGAAACCGATGTATGACCTAGGAATGTTTTGATATTCGTGCTGAGCTACTGAGTTTTGAAGGAAAAATCCGATATCTTTCCAAGAACCGCCTTTAACTACTTTACGTCTACCTTTTCTAAAAATTGGGTTTTTATCTTCAGGCAGTGAACTATTGTATGAGTTCAATGTCCATTCTGCTACGTTACCTGACATGTTGTACAAGCCATAGTCATTTGGAAGGTAGGCCTTTGCCTCAACAGTGTATAAAGCACCGTCGTCTGCATAATTACCTCTACCTACTTTAAAATTGGCTTGCAAACAGCCTTTAGCGTTCATGATATAAGGACCACCCCAAGGATATTTGGTTTGAGTTCTACCACCACGGGCTGCATATTCAAATTCAGCTTCTGTTGGCAAATCGTATTTCAACCTAGAGTTAACTGGCAACTTACGTTGACGGGCCACATTTTCGTAGAATTGTGTGCGCCAGTTACTAAAAGCTCTTGCTTGATCCCAAGTGACACCAACTACAGGATATTTATCATATGAAGGGTGGTTAAAATAAGCTTCCACCATTGGATCATTATATTCGTAGGTATAATCTTTTCTCCATACCAAAGTATCAGGGTAAACCATTACTGATGGATGCTCATTTACTTTACCAGGAGTTGGATTATCTGTATAAATATCGTAATCATCTATACGTTGTCTGTTAGGAGTGGAAGCATTTTCTAATGCCACATCCATGTTTTTTTCTACGTAAGCGTAACGCAAAAGCTTAACGTCAATATCCTTATCATTTTTACCGTTGGTAAAACTAGAAAGGTTATCGTTAATGTACATGGCTTTTAGCTTATTCTGTACGTCTGGCTTTTTATTTCTCCAAAGATTAGAACCATTTCCTACCTTCTTCCAATCAATGGTTTTAAATGTAGAAGGTCCAGCCGCTGCGCCACCTTTTGGTTTAACGAAATACTCATCAATATTACCTTTGGTCACTGCGATGGAGTCTCTTACCCAGTTCACAAACTGTCTGTATTCTGCATTGGTGATTTCCGTCTGGTCCATATAGAATGGGCTCATGGAAACCATCTTACTTTGTTTGCCTTGGTAAAAAGTGATATCCTCGTCGGTCATCCCCAAAAGGTTCCTACCACCAGGTACATAAACCATCCCTAGCGGGATTGCATTGTTTTTAAATTTTCTGTTATAAGCCCCTACTAATTCCCCATTACCGCCCTTTCCACAACTAGAAAGCAATAAAGAAAGCACGGTAATCGCAAGAAAGTATAATTTCTTCATATGTTGTCTAAGCAATTTTATAGCAATTTTATCAATTAACATTGAGATTAACAACTATTCGCACAAAAAAATCCACACTTTTTGCATTGAAACATTTTATTAACATTATGTTCATTTCAAAATGCTAAGCTCTAAAAGATAACTGAAGCGCTTTCAAAACTGTGATTTTTTCTTCAAACCACCACTAAAGCAGTCAGATAGGCACTTTTTTCAATGTACCTATCTGACAACCAGTAGAAGTTAACGTTATTTATATTGCTTTATTATGTTATCGTTTTTAAGAAAGCTTTTGACTGCAAGCTAAACGATAACCAACTGCTTATCAACACCTATAAATAGGTATTTAAGGCAATTATTTATTAGATTTCTTAATATAGTTTTCCAAAGCCATAATCATTGAAGGGGCTTCTGGATTAGGGGCCGCAATATCTACAATTAGGCCTTTATCGGCTACCGCTTTTTGGGTATTTAAACCGAAAGTTGCAATCCGTGTGTTGTTCTGTAGAAAATTGGGGAAATTTATATACAATGACTGAATGCTTGATGGACTGAAGAAAGCCAAGATATCATAGAACACATCGGCTAAGTCCGAAAGGTCGCTCACCACAGTTCTAAAAAGCACCGCAGGGGTTACATCGTAACCATTTTTCTGAAGGAAATTCATGGTATCCTCAGTAGCCACATCCGAACAAGGGTAGAGAAATTTTTCGCCAGCATGCTTTTTCAATACTTCAGCCAAATCAGCAGCCGTTTGTTTTCCGAAGAAAATTTTACGTTTTCGGTATTGAATATATTTTTGCAGATAAAGCGCCGTAGATTCAGAGATACAGAAATATTTTAAATTTACCGAAACTTCAAAGCGCATCTCTTCACAAATCCTGAAAAAATGGTCAACAGCGTTTCTGCTTGTAAAAACCACTGCACTATAATCAGCTAAGTTGACTTTCTCTTTTCTAAAATCTTTTGCTGGAACGCCCTCAACATGAATGAAAGAACGAAAATCTATTTTCAGATTATACTTCTTTGCTAAATCAAAATATGGCGATTTTTCAGTTTCTGGCTTAGGCAGGGTTACCAATATACTTTTTACCTTGCGTAGTCTTTCGTCTTTATTTTCTTGCATTTTCCTAATTAGCACTTATATACCTACTGCCTTGATTAATATCAATATAGGGCAAATTTCGAGGGTGCAAAAATACAAAAATAAATACAATTTAGGAAACCTATATTGCGATAAAATATTTATTGCCGCTCTTATGAACTGAAAAACAAAGATCAGCACTAGGGCAGATATCCCTAAAACAATATAGCCAGCACCGTATTTTTTAGCAGAAAGCGCAAAAGCTATAATAATGGGTATAAACAATAAAGAAGTATTAAAATAACTTAAATATAATATAGAAATATATTGATGCAGCGGACGCTGCACATCAAATACAAAACCAATAAACCTTAAGCATATTATTTTGAGCAGATAAAGAAAAATCACACCAACGGAGATGGTTACAAAAAAGCTAAACCCTCCCTGATTAGCCTCAGGTAAATTTTGATATTGGGCAGCTAGGTAAAAGAACATTCCAATAGTAAACCCAAATTGGATAAACAAAAGTAAAAAGGACCAAGAAGTCACTAAATTATCTTCTTTGTTAAGATTTGTTAATGCCCTATTGCTATAAAATGATTGAACTACAGAGCTGAGTTGTTTGCCAAAAGCATTTTTTAGAATCGCAAAAAGCACCAATAAAAATCCAATGATGCCCAAAACCCAAATATCTCCCTTGGGCAAAAGTTCGCCATGCTGATAGGTTACTTTTTCATGCGGATTATTTGCCTGGGTAATTACCTTTTGCAATGAAAACACTTCAAAACCGTAGCCGCGGCTTAAACTGTCCAACCATTGTGCATTAGTGAGCGAATCCCTTATCTTTAATATATCAGGAGTTAAAGTGTCTACAGCTTTCACTAGCGCTGTATCCATAGTCAAACTATCAGAAAAAGATTTTGCACTTGACAACGTATCTGTTTGCACAGCCACTTGCGCCTGGCTAAAACCAGTTGCTACGGCAATCAAAAGAAAAAATAAAAAGCTTCTCTTTAACATATTTAAAATAGAGCAGTAACGCCGAAGTGTACTTTTCCGTTGCGCAAATTTAAAGGATTATTTCTTTGTTTGCCTAACGCATAGCTTACAGATAGTATACCTAAGTTCGTTTCGAAGTTTACCCCCGCTCCAAAACCCATTGGAAAATCGGTATAATTTTGCTTAGCGGCTTTATATCGTAAATATCCGTGGTTATAAAAGGCAAAAAGAAAAGAATTCTGTTCTAATAAATATCTTAACTCCGCATTGCCGTAAGTATATTGAGTTGCCAATACCGAGAGTTCATTAAACCCTCTCAAGCTTCGTTGTCCTCCCAACCGGAATACTTCATTTTCCAGCAAATACTTGCTACTGATAATCCCTGTCTGATTAGCCAAGGTAAAAACAAGTTGTTTGGCCAACGGCACATAATAATTGATATGACTAAACCATCGATACGACGTGGTATTTAACTGTATTCCTTGGTATAACTGCGCTGGAATTGCAGCATTACGCTTGATTTTTCTACTTCCAACAGCTACATCTAAGACCAAACTGTAGCCTTTTTTGGGATTAAAACGATAATCGAGGTTTTCCATATTCAATCCCAGTCCATAAAAAATGGTATTGGCATCAAGCACTGGAGGTAAGCTTGTGGCATTTTGATAGTTGTCTACGGAGGAAAGTCGGCTCGATTTGTTCTCGATGAAAAACTGGAAAGTATTACTTCCCTTCATCAGATAATTAAACCCTAACTTGGTATCTACATTTAAAAACGACGAGTCCTGCTTATAAAGGTAAAGACTTGGGCTAAGACCGAAATCCGTATTCAGCACATGCGGCACCACGGCTTTTACATCTAGCAATTGGCTACGCTGCGAAAGCCCCTGATAATTAAAATTAAGCTGCTCCCCCCTTTTAAAAGCATTTTGCAAATGCAACCGCAAGTTCCCAACCAATTGCGTTTTACCGGTGGCGCTATTTTGTTGTAACCCCACTACCCCATCAAATTGGTTAGCATCCTTTTTATTCACAAATATGCTTACTTTGGCCTTTTCGCCCGAAAATTTAATCTCTGTAGGTTTTACCACGGTTAAAAAGGGCAGCTCCCGCAAACGATTTTCAATGGATTTAACGGTTTTTTCCACATAGGGTGCCCCTGCTTTAATGTTTAAGTACGACTGGATATATTTTTGCGCAATTTGACCACTTCCCACTACTTCTATCGTATCAAAAAAAAGCTTTTGATAAGGTTTTACATGGATGCTGGCAGAAATAGTCCCATGGGAAATAACAATCTCCTCTAAACTGACACTGGTAAACGGATAGCCATTGTTTTCGTAATAGACCAAAAGCGTTTCAAAAAGCTGGCTCAGCCGGTCGGCATTAAAAGTTACGTTTTCGTAATTACGCTCCCGAAAACCGACAGCCTGCTTAGCAGCTGATGGCAAGTTGCCACTGGATAAGTTTACCCAATGGTACTGCTGGTTAGGTACAATAAAAAGAGAGGCGTCTTTTCCCTTAAAATCTACTGCAGTAATTTCTGCCAGTAAATAACCTTTAAATTGTAGCTGTGAAAGTATTTTTTCAGCTTCTCTATAAATAGCTAAACTATCTGGTATTTCTTTTTGATAAGAGATTTTTTTGGCCAAAGCTTTATCCGTATCCGGCAAAATTACCGATAACTTATAGGCTTGCTGCGCCGATGAGTTTAAACCAAAACAAACCAAAAGCCATACAAAGAAGCATCTCATATGTTCAAATTAACAAAAGCAGCAGGCTCTTGACTAAGCTTTTTATTTGTATTTACACAAATAAGCTACCTGTTGTGCAGTTTTCACCTTAAAAGAGGTATTGGCCGGTACTTCAAATTGCTGTCCCGCAGTATAAGTACTCCATTGACTTTCGCCAGGAAGTAATACCTCCATTGTTCCTTCTACTATAGACATTGTTTCGTGCGTAGAAGTTCCAAACTCATATTCACCGCTGTTGATCACACCTACGGTAGATTTTCCATTGTTTTCAAAAGCCAATGATTTTACAGCTCCATTAAAATACTCATTTACAGTAATCATATCGCTAAAATAGCAACATCATTAGAATTTAAGGCTCCTCATGTATTTTATATTTCAAAAACTCTCCAATTATCATCTAACAAAATTTCAAATTAAGCTACCTTTGCAAAGATGGCTGGCATTTATATCCATATCCCCTTCTGCAAAAAAGCTTGTACTTATTGCGATTTCCACTTTACCACTTCTACTAAAAATTTAGATGAAATGGTGGAGGCCATTTGTAAGGAAATTATCATGAAGAAAGACAGGTTAGCTCTCCAACAGGTGGACAGCATTTATTTTGGTGGAGGTACACCATCAACCCTACCAAGCGTAGCTCTTCAAAAAATATTGGCTACCATAGAGCAGCTTTTCCCTATTGCTTCAAATGCAGAAATTACCATAGAAGCTAATCCGGATGACCTAACGGCTCAAAAAATTGCAGAACTACGTCAGTTGCCTTTTAACCGCTTTAGTATAGGTACACAATCATTTTTCAATGAGGATTTGATTTGGATGAACCGTGCCCATAATGCCCAAGAAGCGACAGATTGTATTAAAAGGAGTCAGGATGCTGGCTTTGAGAAACTCACGATTGATCTTATTTATGGCTACCCTATGCTTAGCGACCAAAAATGGGCGACCAACATTCAAACGGCCTTAGACCTCGAAGTTCCTCATATTTCGGCCTATTCGTTAACGGTAGAACCTCGTACCGCATTAGCGCACGCTATTGAAAAAGGCAAACAACCCATGGTGAACGACGACCAAAGCGCTGAACAATTCTTAATGTTAATAGATACGTTAACCAGCAGAGGGTTTGAGCACTATGAAATTTCCAACTATAGCTTACCTGGTAAATACGCCGTGCACAACACTAATTATTGGAAAGGTGTACCTTATTTGGGTATAGGTCCTTCGGCCCATGGTTTTGATGGCACCAACCGTTATATCAATGTGGCCAATAATACCAAGTATTTAACCAGCATCGCTAACAAACAATTGCCCGAAACTATTGAGCAATTAAGCAAAGCTGATCAATTTAATGAATACGTAATGACCTCGCTGCGTACCATGTGGGGCATTGATCTTGAAAAGGTGAGCAACGAATTTGGTGAAAAGCCAAAAGAATTGATTCTTCGTCACATCAAACCTTATCTATCCGACGAAAAAGTATATATCGATAATCAGAAAATTTATCTTAACAATAAAGGGAAATTATTTGCTGACGGAATTGCCGCAGCACTTTTCTTAGATGAAGAGGAGTTGAGTTGATCAACTGCTTTTTATCGGCAATCAAATCATAATAGTATGATGAACAACAAAATAGTATGGATCACAGGCGCTTCATCAGGAATTGGAGAAGCATTGGTGTACGAACTGAATGCTGCCGGTGCTAAGTTAATCATCTCTTCCCGTAACCGCGATGAGCTGTTTCGCGTAAAGCAAAAGTGCCACAACCAGATTGATGTACATGTGCTTTCACTTGACTTGGAAGATAGCGAAAGCTTGCCCGCCAAAGCCACAGATGCGTTACGCATTTATGGACATATTGATGTGTTGATCAATAGTGGAGGCATTAGTCAACGAGCACTAGCTTTGGAAACTGACCTTAAAACGGAGCAGCGCTTTATGGATATCAATTTTTGGGGAACGGTAATTTTAAGCAAGGCCGTACTGCCTCAAATGATCAAGCGAAACAGTGGAACCATTGTATGCGTGAGCAGTTTAGTGGGCAAATTTGGCACCCGTTTACGTTCGGCCTATTCTGCCTCAAAACATGCCCTACATGGTTATTTTGAATCTTTAAGGATAGAATTGGATAATCCCAATATACACATCATGCTAGCTTGTCCTGGCTTCATAAAAACCAAGGTCACCATTAATGCACTTACATCTGATGGTAGTGCGCAAGGTACCATGGACGCTGCCCAAGAAAATGGAATGGCAGCTGAAGAGTGTGCAAAGCAAATGATTAAGGCTATGGAGAAAAAGAAAGACGAAGTTTACATTGGCGGCAAGGAAACCAAGGGTGTACTTTTAAAGCGTCTTTTTCCAGCATATTTTGCCAAGATGATTAGAAAAGCCAAGGTTACCTGAGGTGATTTCTATCATTTTTTTCACATTTTATTTTAATTCACATCTATATTTCCGTTTTTAATCACAATTTTGTGATGATTAACTTTTTGTTAATTTTAATTAAAAGTTTATACCAAACCACAAATGAGCTTTATATTAAAACCTGTCGATACTGTCGATACGATAAGTAAAGAAGACTTTAAAAAGAACTATTTAGACCCAAAACGTCCTTTAATAATTAAGGGGCTTACCAAAGATTGGCCAGCCAGAGAGAAATGGACTACGGAATATTTGAAATCTATTGCTGGAGACGTAGAAGTTCCATTGTATGATAATTCCAAAGCCGATCCAAGTAAGCCTATTAACTCGGCGGTAACGCACATGAAGTTTGGAGAATACCTTGATTTGATCAAACGCGAGCCTACAGAGCTTCGTATTTTCCTTTTCAACCTTTTCAAAAAAGTACCAGGGTTAATCGATGATGTTAAAATCCCAAAGGATTTGATGGGCGGTGTAATGGAAAGCATTCCTGCCATGTTTTTTGGCGGTTCAAATTCAGAAACGTTTCTACATTACGATATCGACCTTCCAAATATTTTACATACGCACTTTGGGGGCCGTAAACACGTGATTTTATTTGATTACAAATGGAAAAAACGTTTGTATTGCTTGCCTAATGCTACTTATGCTCTGGAAGATTTCAATGTAGGAAAGCCAGATTTTGAAAAATATCCCTCGTTAAATGGCATTGAAGGTTACGAAGTAATTTTAGAACATGGCGATACTTTATTTATGCCAATAGGGATGTGGCATTGGATGAAATATTTAGATGGTTCTTTCTCACTTAGTTTAAGAGCGTGGGATCAATCAATTCCAGGTAAGGCGGCAAGTTTATGGAGCTTATTCCAGCACGGTGCTGTAGATAGCTTGCTTAAAATGGCATTTAAAGGAAAATACGCAGCTTATAGAGAAAAATTAGCGGTAAAAAGAGCTGAGAAAGCTTACGCTAAAGGCACTTTATAACTTAATTGCTGAAATAATTTATAACGGGGCATCGGTAACGGTAGCCCCATTTTTATTTTACCTTTCTCCAAACAAAACGAAAAAACACCCAAATCTCATAAATTCAAAATTTTTCTGGCATCGTAAAGTTGTTGTTTAACTTCGCAGCCATGCAAGAAAAAAAGCTGAGCGAAAAGGAAAAGATGTTGGCTGGCAAGGCCTATCAAGCGGGCAATACTGAACTTGCCAATGAACGCCTAAAGGCTAGGGAAATTGTTTTTGAATTTAACAATTTAGCTCCAAAGCAAATCAAGGCACGTAAACAACTCATTAAAAAGCTATTTGGTAAAACTGGTACCATGTTTTATGTGGAACCGCCTTTCCGTTGTGATTATGGCTACAACATTGAAGTTGACGAACATTTCTACAGTAATTTCAATCTTACCATTTTAGATTGTGCCAAAGTTAAAATTGGCAAGCATGCATTTTTTGGGCCTAACGTGTCCATTTATACGGCTGGACATCCATTACATTCGCACCTACGCAACCAAGAACATGAGTGGGCACAACCTATCACCATTGGCGATAGCGTTTGGCTGGGCGGTAATGTGGTGGTTAATCCTGGAGTAACTATTGGTAATAACGTGGTGGTTGGCTCAGGAAGTGTCGTAACAAAAGACATTCCTGATAACGTGTTTGCAGCCGGTAACCCTTGCAAAGTTATACGTGAAATTACGGATGCCGACAAAGATTTTTATTACAAGAATTTCACTTTAGAACAATAACACCTACATCATTCAATACCATGAATCCCCAAATTGAGAACATTAATCAGGTAACAGCAACGCTCCGTAATCAAATTGTAAACCACGATGTGTATAGCCAGATCAGCGAGCTACCTGAATTACGCATTTTCATGGAGCACCATATTTATGCCGTTTGGGATTTCATGTCGCTGCTTAAAGCACTACAAATTAACCTAACTTGTACAACTTTACCTTGGTTCCCTGTGGGAAATGCCAAAACAAGGCAATTGATCAATGAAATTGTAGCCGGTGAAGAATCGGATGTAGATGAAAAGGGTGATATTAAAAGCCATTTTGAATTGTACATTGATGCTATGGAGCAAGTTGGGGCCAATGCCCAACCCATCCAAGCGTTTATTCAAGCACTACAATTAGGAAAAAGCTTTGAAGAAGCCTATGCCATAGCCAATGTTCCTTTGGCAGCGCAAAAATTTATCAATAGTACATTTGCCATCATTAACGATGGTAAAAACCATGCTACGGCAGCAGCCTTCACTTTTGGTCGTGAAGATTTAATTCCTAATATGTTCCACAGTATGGTGAATGATCTGAACAGCAAACATCCAGATCATGTTACCATTTTCAAGTATTACCTGGACAGACACATTGAAGTTGATGGTGACCATCACAGCCATTTAGCCTTGGAAATGACCAGCGAACTTTGCGGCGGTAATGAACAAGCTTGGGAAGAAGCTTTAGCGGCAGTAAAAGAAGCTCTGCAACAACGCATCAATTTATGGAATGCCGCACTTAGAGAGATTCAGCATGTCTCTAACGTCGTTGCCATGTAGCGAACAGGTAATTATTTCATATCATCGCTAGTATTTCATACCATTTTAGGTTATCTTCAATTTAGATTAACCTTTTATGAGCCAAACAAATACCAGCAAATCAATCAAGACTGGCCTTTATGCTGCAATAGTTGTATTCTTAGCCTATACCATGATTTTTGGTTATAGGAAAACATTTACAGTAGCCACTTTTGATGGATTGACTATTGCTGGATATAGCTATAAAACCGTTTTGGTGATCAGTCAGATGCTTGGGTATCTTCTGGCAAAATTCTACGGCATTAAATATATTTCTGAACTGCAACGAACAGGCAGGGGCAAAATCATTTTAATACTTACCGGTATTGCATGGTTGAGCTGGTTGTTGTTTGCAATAGTTCCTGCTCCGTATAATATTGCGTTTCTGTTTATCAATGGCTTTCCTTTAGGAATGCTTTGGGGCGTGGTATTCTCTTATGTCGAAGGTCGTAGAAGCACCGATTTTATTGGAGCTGCACTAGCGGTGAGCTTTATTTTTGCTTCAGGTTTTGTAAAATCAGTAGGAGCTTTGCTGATGGAAAACTTTGGCATCAGCGAATTTTGGATGCCTTTTTATGCCGGACTGGTATTTTGCCTTCCTTTGCTGCTGTTTGTATACCTGATGGAAAAAATTCCTCAACCCGATGCCGAAGACATTAGCTTTAGATCGCAACGTGTAGCCATGACTGCCGATGATCGAAAGAAATTCATTCGTGATTTTTTAGGTGGAATTATCGCCTGTGTAGTGATTTACTGCTTTGCTACCATTTTCCGGGATATTCGGGATAACTTCAGCGCCGAGATGTGGAAGGAGATGGGTTTCTTTAACCAACCAGCTATTTTTTCTAAGACCGAAACACCTATTACCTTAATTGTACTGGTGATGATTGGTAGCATGGTATTGATTAAAAATAACTTTACCGCTCTAAAAACTGCCCATTATTTTATTTTGTTAGGATTTCTTTTGGCTGGTGTTTGTACGCTGTTGTTTAAATCTGCCTTAATCAGTCCCATTGCTTGGATGACTTTGGTAGGACTTGGATTATATATGGTTTACATACCATTTAATGCCATTTTCTTTGACCGATTGATTTCGACCTTTAAATATGCCAGTAACGTTGGTTTTCTAATTTACATTGCTGATGCCTTTGGCTATGTAGGGAGTATTGGTGTGCTGTTAAGCAAAGAGATTTTTAAAATACAGCTGAACTGGGTGACTTTCTTCTCAAGTAGCGTGATGATGCTCTCGGTAATTGGCGTGCTGCTTACTGTTTATTCTTTGTATTATTTTTCGAGGAAATACAAGAGGTTGGTTCCGATGAAATAGTTCATTTCATTCAGAGTACAGCAGAGATAAATACAATGGGATATCTCGTTCCTCGACATGACAAATAGCCTTATTTACATTTATACTGTAGCAGTGACTTAGCATTCAACAAATATCCCCCTCTCTGAGGGGGCAGGGGGAGGAATATGCAGTGCGAGGATTATACTTCTACGAGCTATGATCTACCACCACTTTCCATTGTCCACCTATTTTCCTCAACAGTAAAGTGAAATACCCTTTCGGTTCATCTTTTTCTCTTTTCAAATTCCAACTACCTAATACAAAAGCCCGGTCTTTCGACAAGAACTCTACCTTTTTGATGCCGAAGGTTAAAAAGCCCATTGCACTTTTATCGGGATAGCCTTTTTTATAATTATCTAAGGTTTTTTGCCAACCATAAGTAGGACCATTTTTACCCACAAATAGTAAGCTATCGCTTTTCCAATAACCTTGCATATAGGCGTCCATATCGCCTTTGTTCCAACCTTGGCGCTGATCTTCCAACACTTTTAAAATGGCTGTACGGTCTTGGGTGGTTTGTGCTATGGCATTGCTAACCATGCAACACAGTAAAATGATTAATATTCTTTTCATAAAAAACCTTTGTTAACAAATCTAATAAATTTATCGTATTGCCGCCTCCCTCTTAATCTCCCCCAAAGGGAGAAACAGGAATTGCTCCTATTTCTTTTCATTTAGTAACTAGAACTATTGCTGTAGACTTGATATCTTTTGCCGTTTTCTATAATATCCCCTTCTTAGAAGGGCCAAGGGGAAGGAAATATTTTAAGGCTATTCTGGTGTTTTTATAACTTATTCAGCTTATTTTCATGCATCACAAATTCAAAAACCGATGAAAATACAATTCAATATCAGGTACTTTGCCCTTGCTATTATTCTTTTTATTATAGAAGTATTAATTGCGCTTTATGTAAACGACCAAATCATTAGGCCATATGTTGGCGATGTATTGGTTGTTATCCTCATCTATTGTTTTGTAAAAGCTTTTTTTAATTTTCCTGTTTTAAAAACTACCGTTGGTGTGTTACTTTTTGCATACTTGATAGAGGCTTTACAATATTTCCAATTTGTAAAACGAGTAGGTTTAGAGCATTCCAGATTAGCCAATGTAGTGATTGGAAACTATTTTGCCTGGGAAGACATCATTGCTTACACCATTGGTGCCGTAATTATTTTATTTGTTGAGCGAGGAAAGCTCTAGACATTTAAAACCTGCGAGGTTTTTAGCAGTAGACAAAGTTGCTGCAGTGCCTTTATAAGATAAACCTGATGGCAGCGGTTATCCTTTTTGTTTGCACTACATTAACGTTTACTTGTCATGCTGAGCTTGTCGAAGCATCTGCTACCCATGAAATATCCTTCGACAAGCTAGGGATGACAGAAGTAACAAAAAGATACAAACGGACAGCAGGACTTTCAGTTGCGATGAAAAACTGGCTCACATTTTCAAAATATTACATCTACCTTAAAAAACTAAAACTACCAAACCATTACCTTAGTTGTTGCGTTAATTAAACGTGTGAATTCATATGAAAGGTTATCAGTTTTCGAAATATTTACCAGACGATTTGCCCAAAGGAGGTTTTGATGAGTTGCTGAAACTATTCACACAACTGCTTAACTATACCGCTGGCGATGCTGGGGAAGCTTTGGCTTGGATGAACGAACTGGATAAGCAGTACAAGTTCACCAACAACGAGTACGGTATGGGCGACTTCATCGAAGACCTAAAGGAAAAAGGTTATTTGAAAGAAGAAGATGGAGAAGTGAAAATTACTGCCAAAACGGAACAAACCATTCGCAAATCGGCTTTGGAAGAGATTTTCGGAAAGCTGAAAAAAGCTGGAAAAGGCAATCACAATAGTAATATCTCAGGTATTGGAGAGGAGAAAAATGCTGATAGGCGTGAATTTAATTTTGGTGATAGCTTAGATCAAATTGACATGACGGCCTCCATCCACAATGCGCAAATTAACCATGGCATTGGTAATTTTACCCTTACAGAGCGTGATTTAGAAGTGGAAGAAAAAGACTATAAAACTTTAACTTCTACCGTGCTGATGATTGACATTTCGCACTCCATGATTTTATATGGCGAAGACCGCATTACTCCTGCTAAAAAAACAGCCATGGCCTTAGCAGAACTGATCAAAACCAGATATCCAAAAGATACTTTAGATATTGTAGTTTTTGGGAATGATGCCTGGCCAATTAGTATTAAAGACCTGCCCTACCTTCAAGTTGGCCCTTATCATACCAATACTTTTGCAGGCTTAGAGTTGGCAGCCGACCTATTGCGCAGACGAAAAACCCACAACAAACAAATTTTCATGATTACCGATGGCAAGCCTACTTGCTTAAAGGAAAATGGGCGTTATTATAAAAACAGTGTGGGCTTAGATAGGAAAGTGATCAGCAAAACACTGAACATGGCAGCACAATGCAAGAGGCTAAACATTCCCATTACCACATTTATGATAGCCAAAGACCCTTATCTGCAGCAGTTTGTAAGACAATTTACGCAAATTAATGGTGGCAGGGCATTTTACAGCTCTTTAAATGGCTTGGGCGAGTACATTTTTGAAGATTATATAAAAAATAGAAGAAGAACAGTGAAATAAATTGAAAGGTTGTAAAGTTGGAAGGTTGTAAAGTTATTTATTAAACGCCCTTCTTAAAACTTTCAAACCTTAAAACGTTTCAACATTACAACAAATGACAAAAGCAACAACACTAGGAGAACTCAAAACAACCTCATATCAATCATTAAGTATCAAGGACGAGCTTAGGAAAAACTTAATTAAACAACTACAGCAAAAAGAAGCAGGTTTTGAAGGAATTTTAGGCTATGATGAAACTGTTATTCCCGAATTACAAACGGCCATTTTAGCTCGACACAATGTTTTATTATTAGGGCTAAGGGGACAAGCCAAAACCCGTATTGCCCGCTTAATGGTTAACCTGTTAGACGAGTACATTCCGTACATTGCAGGCAGCGAAATATTTGATGATCCTCTGAATCCCATTTCATGGTATGGCCACAATGAAATTGCTACCAAAGGTGATGATACCCCTATTGCATGGTTGCACCGCAGCGAGCGCTACACCGAAAAACTAGCTACTCCTGATGTTACCGTAGCCGATCTGATTGGTGATGTAGACCCGATCAAGGCTGCCAACCTGAAACTTACCTATAATGATGAAAGAGTAATTCATTTTGGATTGATACCTAGAGCACACCGCGGCATCTTCGTAATCAATGAGCTACCTGATTTACAGGCTAGGATCCAAGTAGCTTTGTTTAATATGCTACAGGAAAAAGATATTCAAATTAGAGGTTTCAAACTTCGTTTGCCTTTGGATATCCAATTTGTATTTACCGCAAACCCTGAAGATTATACCAACCGTGGCAGCATTGTAACGCCATTGAAAGACCGTATCGAAAGCCAAATCCTTACCCACTATCCAAAATCGATAGAAATTTCAAGAAAAATAACCTTTCAGGAAGCAAAGCTAACTCCTGAACAACGTTTGATAGAAGTCGATGGTTTGGTAAAAGATTTAGTAGAGCAGGTAGCATTTGAAGCTAGAAAAAGTGAATACATTGACCAAAAATCGGGAGTTTCGGCCCGTTTGACCATTTCAGCTTTCGAGAATTTAATTGGCAATGCCGAGCGGAGAATGCTCATCAACAAAGAGAAAAGCACATTTGTGCGTATTTCAGATTTTAGTGGTATTATCCCTGCGGTTACCGGAAAAATAGAATTGGTATATGAAGGAGAACTAGAAGGTCCTGCCAAAGTAGCACATACTTTAATTGGAAAAGCCATCAAACATTTATTCGTTCGTTATTTTCCAGATCCTACCAGAGCCAAAAAAAGCAAAACAGCCAATCCATATACTGAAATTACCGAATGGTTTACCGAGGGCAATACCATTGATGTGGATGATAACCTCACTTTAGAGGAGTATAAAAAGGAACTGCATAAGGTAAAAGGTTTAAAAGAGCTGATCAAGAAATTTCACCCTAAATTGAGTGAAAACCAAACCTTATTGCTCATGGAGTTTGTACTGCATGGTCTATCAGAGTTTTCGCAATTGAATAAAAACTATCTCAACGGCGGCTTTGGCTTTTCGGATATGTTTGAGAGCTTATTCAACGCTGACCTTACAGATGAAGATGAGGAGGATTTTAGGTAGTTAATATGTTCGTCATTTCGAACGCAGCGAAGCGAGAGAGAAATCTAACGCATATATAACTTACGAAGTTTTAAATAACCATCCCTCGCTAGACTTCTCCCTTTAGGTCGAAATGACGGAAAGCAAGTTTTCCAATTCTTGAGAGATATGCAAATGACAAACACATGGCAATACTGACGAAACATTTGAAAACTTCATCAATCTAAACACTCAAATCAATTAACTTTACCCCAAATGGGAAGAACAATATTTCTTACGGTACTTTGCTTTATCGTCATCTTATTTGATATTTATTGCTATAATGCCATTTTAGCTGTCTTTAAAAACTGGAAAAAAAGCACCAAACAATTCTTTAAAAAAGCTTGGTGGGTAGTAAATATCAGCTTAATTGTAGGTGTTTTTTGTGCCATTTACCTCAATCTGTTTCTCACTGCCAGAGCCATTATTTTAGTGGCGTTCTTTCTACTTTCAGCTAGCAAGGCCATTATATTACCTTTCCTACTGATTGATGACCTTAGGCGTTTGGTCATTAAATTCACCAGGTTATTGAAGCGTAAAAAACCTATAGAAGCAGCAAAGGAAAGTATCGTTGGTGAACCAATCAGCCGCTCTTCTTTTTTAGTGAAAGCAGGTTTAATTGCTGGTGCAATTCCTTTAAGCTCCCTAAGCTGGGGCATTATTTCTGGTGCTTACGATTATCAGATCAGAAGAGTGAAGCTGAAGCTCCCAAATTTACCAAGCGCTTTTGATGGAATCACCATGGCACAGGTTTCAGATATTCACTCGGGAAGTTTTTACAATAAAACAGCCGTAAAAGGTGGCGTAGAAATGCTCCTTGCTGAAAAACCTGACTTCGTATTTTTTACTGGCGATTTGGTGAACAATCTCACCAGTGAGGTAAAAGATTATCAAGATATTTTTAGTAAAGTAACAGCGCCACTAGGTGTATATTCGGTATTGGGCAACCATGATTATGGCGATTATCATTTTGGTAAAGGCAGCTCCCCGGCTAAAGTTAAAAACCTACAGGATATGATTGCCACTCATAAAATTATGGGTTGGGACCTATTAATGAACGAACATCGTAGATTGAAAGTTGATGGTGAGGAAATTGGCATTCTTGGAATTGAAAACTGGGGTATGGGCCGCTTTCCAAAATATGGCAAAATGGAATTGGCTATACAAAACACCGACGACCTACCTGTAAAATTACTCCTTTCTCATGACCCCTCACATTGGCGTGGCGAGGTATTGCAAAAATACCCACAAATAGATGCCATGTTTAGCGGCCATACCCACGGCATGCAGTTTGGTGTGAGGTTAAAGGAAATGCAATGGAGCCCTGTTCAGTATATCTACAAAGAATGGGCAGGCTTATACGCAGAACAACAGCAGCAACTTTATGTAAATGTGGGCTATGGCTTTTTAGGTTATCCGGGACGTGTAGGTATATTGCCAGAAATCACGATATTTACGTTAAGCAAGGCTTAAGTGTTACGAGTGATATGTTAAGAGTTGCGGGTTATTCCTGTAACCGATAACTCACAACCTACAACTAAAAATAAATGATCCGAAAAATAGGTGTATCCATTCTTGATTTTCTACTGTTCAGCAATTTCTTTATTGCTATTTGTGCAGTTGCCCAAGGTTTGGTGACCTATCATTTGCTAAAAGCAAAGCCTAGCGAACATGTATTGGCGTTTTTGTTTTTCTCTACTTTGTTGATTTACAATTTAGCCGTACTGCTTTCTAAGCCAAAAGCACCTCAAAATTCGCCTTTTAAACGAGTAAGATGGATTTTCGGGCATCATAGGTTTACTATTTCTACGACACTTATTTCTGCCCTCTGTTTAATTCCTTTAGGCTTGCTTTACCTAAGCTTCGAATCTAAACTACTAATGGTATTCGTTGGTTTGCTTGCGGTAGCCTATAATATTCCTTTTCTAACCCTTAACAGCAAAAAAATAGGCTTACGAAATATTCCAGGAATTAAGCTGTTTCTTATTGCCTTTGTTTGGGCAAGCAGTTGTGTGCTCCTACCCATTGTGGAGTTAGAAAGCAGTCATCAGATACAGGTACCATTAAGTGAAACCGTATTGCTGGTCGCTAAGCGCTTTCTATTTATTTGCGCTATTACTGTACCTTTCGACATCAGAGATTTGTTTCAGGACAAGCTTTACGAGCTAAAGACTATTCCCGTAGTACTGGGAGAAAAGAAAGCCTGGATTTTCTGTCAAGCTTTATTGGCAATTTATGTATTGCTATTGGTGTTGTTTACCAAAAATGTTAACCTCGATGTGATTGGGCTTACTTTAACGGTAATTTTAACGGGATGGCTCATCTTTAAATCTAATTTTAAGAGAAATGAATATTATTATTTCTTTTATTTGGATGGCACAATGTTACTACAATACTTAATATTGCTTGCTTGTAGCTGGTTGGCCCTGCTGTAAACATTAGCGGAATGTTGGCATATTCTTTGCGACTCAACAAGAAAATCAACTGAAATGAGAAAGAAATTATTTATCCCGATATTATGTGTTGCTGTGACGTTATTTGCGTCTTGCTACGCAACGGCGGGGAACAGTGGAAAAGTTCCTCCGGGCCAAGTGAAGAAAGCAACCGGGTCAAAATCGGCTAAACCCTATGCTCCTGGTCAAAACAAGCATTAAAAAAGGCCTCGGATTAATCCGAGGCCTTTTTCTTATCCTGCATTAAAGCGATAGCCTACTCCCCTCACCGTTTGTAGCAACTGCGGATTATCGGCATTGGCTTCTATTTTTTTACGCAAACGTACAATGTGCATGTCTAAAGTACGTGTATTGACATCTGAATTATAACCCCATACTTCCAACATCAAATCTTCCCTACTAATCACTTGATTAGGATTACGAAGAAAATAAAGTAATATCCTGTTTTCCAAAATGGTCAATTCGATTTTTTTACCATCACGGAATAAGGTGTGGATATTTGGATGATGCTCCATATTGCCAAAACGATGAATTTCAGACTTATCGGCATTTAGCAAAAACTTGACCTTGCTTTCCAACATAGCAACCAATACATCCATGTTAAATGGCTTGGTCACATAATCTGAAGCACCAAACTGATAAGCATCTATTTTATCTACATCCTGCGCTTTGGCCGTCATCATGATAACGAGTCCCTCAAATCCTTGCTTACGCACTTCTTCACAAACTTCAGAGCCTTCTTTCCCTGGCAACATCCAATCTAAAAGTACAATGTCGGGTTTTTCGGTATTAATGGTTTGCACAGCAGCAAGGCCATCGCCTTCCTCCAAAACTTGGTAACCTTCATTTTTTAGTCGATGAACCACTAAAAAGCGTAGATTTTCATCATCCTCTACAATTAGTATTTTGATATCTTTTGACATAATTTATTGTTTAAGGGGTTGGAAAGTTGAAAAGTTGACTAGCACAACGTTAAAACATTACAACATTTCAACCACTATAAGGTAATACTATTTTAAATTCAGTTCCTTTACCCACCACACTTCGTACACTGATCTCGCCTTTCATAAAATTAACAAGTTCCTTACAAAAAGCCAAACCTAAGCCTACACTTCCTGCTTGGTTGTATTGATTTTGAACTCTATAAAATTTCTTAAAGATGTTGTTGATTTCCGATGCCGGAATACCAATGCCCGCATCTTTAAAACGCAACACTACTTTATCTTTGATTAACCTCGCTGTAATATGCAATTGCTTCTGGTTAGGCGGCGAATATTTGTAGGCATTTTCAACCAAATTATCAAACAAACTGCCCAATAAAACAGGGTCAGTTACAAAGTGGGTAAATTCCGTGACTTCATAGCTTAATTTAAAGTCGGGGTGTTTGAGCTGATGCGCATCAATGGTGCTTTCTATAAACTCTACCATATCAATGCGATCTTCATTAAGTTTAATAGCCTTATTCTCAATTTGGGTAAAGGCCAACAGTTTATTCATTAAACCGTTCAACTTATCCGCTTCTTCATCAAGTATTTTCCCATATAGTTTTTGTTCTCTTTCGGAAATACTTGCAGCACTTTTGATATTATTACCCGCAATTTTAATGACACTAACTGGGGTTTTAAATTCGTGGGTCAGATTGGTTAAAAAGTCATATTGTAGCTTGAACATCTTATGGTTGATATTCAAATTACGGTAAATCAAAAAGGCCACCAACAATAACAGTCCGTAAAAAATTAATATCAAAGCCGCAATAGGAAAAAAGTACCCGAAAATTTCCTTCTTAATAAAAGACTTGGCAGAGATGAAATACAGCTTATAGGCCGAAAAAGGTCCTCCTAGAGTAATTTCACCTGTTTCATACTCAGAAGAAGTTTCTAAGGGGTCATAGGTGATGGGCTCAATACGCACTGATTGGTAAAGCAAAGGTCTGTTGTTCTTGATCTTAATTTTCATGGGATCCAGTTCAAAAGAAAGCATATCTTGTTGATATACTGGTTCCGATGGCAGCTTTTTGGTAATCATCTGCTTATATACCTTCAAATCTTCAAAACGAGGAATATTGAAATAATCGATACGGTTAGGCTTAATATTAGAGAAAATGTTAAAAAGTTCTTCCTGCGTAGGCATACGGGCAGTATCAAGCTTATTTACAAAGGTATAGAGCTTCAAAGCTAACTCATTAAAACTTTCTAAAGTGGCATTGCTTTGCACGGCATTAGTCCCAAAAATCTTTACCGAATCATTGGGAATGTATGTTCCAAATTGATAGGCGTTTTTCATTCCTACGGAAAACTCCCCTACATTTAATCCGTTATCTTCATAACGCATGTTACGTACCTCGGCGTCAAAAAAGAATACTTTCTTAACAAAAGGATATTTAAGCAAAATCGTATCTACAAATTTGGCTGCTGTGGCCGAATCAAGGAATCCGTTATAGTAGGAAATTTCGGGTAGTTTATTGGAAAAAAAATCGTTATAAGGCTTAATGCTTTCTTCCAGCACATTGGTTTTCGCCGAAATAAAATCGCCTTCTATTTTCTTCTTACTAAAATTAAAAGCCAAAAACAGGGAAAGCACAAAGAGTACCGAAATCAGGCCGATAAAAGCAACGATAAGTGAAAAGTTTTTACGGTAACCGCTTTCTTTAACAGACTCCATGGCCATAACCTAGCGCTTTTTTAAATTGCCTTGTAAAAAAAGCTCAAGTGCGGCGTACGATTTTTTGCGAACTTCTTCTCTATTCAACGGCGATTTACCATCTTCTTTTTCTAAATAAGTTACTGATAGGTTTAGCTTTTTAAGCTCCTTTACAAACTGTACCGCATCGTTGCCATTAATCCTTGGATCTTTGGAGTTTTGCGTAATGAATACAGGTATATTTACCTTATCCGCGTGGAAAACTGGAGAAGCCTGTCTCATATATTCTGCATCTTTGTCTGGATTTCCCACAATTTCATAATACATCTGAAGGTTAGACGTTAAGAATGGCGGAATTGTTTTCAGATAACTAAAAAGATTTAAAACCCCTGTACTTGAAGCTGCACATTTATACAACTTTGAATTACCTACAGCGCTGTTAATAGCAATAAGCCCACCAAAACCATAACCATAAATGGCTACACGCTGTGGGTCAGCAATTTTTTGCTCAATTAACCATAATACGCCCGCATCTATATCCTGTTGTATTTTTTGCCCCCATTGTTTAAATCCTGCAGCATAAAACTCCTTACCATAGCCTGTAGAACCTCTATAGTTCATTTGCAATACCGCATAGCCTCTATTAGCCAAAAATTGCACATCGGCATTAAAGCCCCACGAATTACGCTGACCAGGACCATTATGTGGAATCACTACAACAGGCAAGTTTTCGGGCTGTACACCTAATGGTAAGGTCAAATAGCCATTAATTTTAAATCCATCATTTGTCACATAGCTGATGGGTTTCATTTCGCACATTTCCTCTTCTTTGATAGAAGGATTAATGTCGCTTAATTTCTTTAAAAATTTATTTTCGGCGTAGTATAGGTAGTATGCACCAGGGCTACGGTCGGTAAATGTTCTCACAATAAAGTGTTGTTCGTTTTTATCGCTATGAACAATCTTTGATTCAGCATCTGGGATCAATTTCTCCAAACCTTGGTAGAGCTTTCTAGCCTCGTCGTTCAAATAGTGTTTTTCTTTCTTCCAAGTTTCATACACCACAAAGTCCATTTTACCTCTACGTTTAGAATACTGCGCTTCTACCACATTCAAAGTATCTTCTGCAAATAGTGCATTTTTTTCTTTTCCGGTAATACAATCTATTTCTACCAAAGCATTTTTGTCTCTATTTACATTAGAAATAGCGTAAATGGTATTCGGCTTGTTTTCCGAAAAAGCTACTGGCCACAAAGTGGTTTTAAAGTTGTTTGTAATGATTTTCTGGAATGGCTTGGCTTCGTTTTCGCGGTACCATACAGATTCGTTCACGCCATCGGTAGAGATGGCCATGCGCAATTTTCCTTTGCTATCTGTCAGCCAATCAGTAAAATTACCTGGATTTTTAGCGGCCACCAACATCTGGCCATTTCTAACATTTAGTTTGTAAACATCAAAAACGGTAGAATCTCTTTTGTTGCTACTTACCAATAGAAACTTATCTTCTATCAACTGGTCTTCAAGCAAACGAATCCTACTTTTGCCATCATTATTTAAGAGACGCTCTTGGGTCCCATTCTTGTTTACAATGTATAAATCGGTCTGGAATCTACTGCCCTCTTTTTCCTTATAGTAAATCAATTCATCATTACTTACCCAGCAATAGAAATTGATGTTTCGTTCTTCGAGTTTCGAAACTTCGGTAGTATTCCCCTTTTCCAAGTCTTCAACTACCAAATGTTGCTTTTTATCCTTAAGGGTAAGGTAAGAAAGGTATTTACCATTAGGCGATAGGCGATACAGTGCCCGATCTTGGGTTTTAAAGAAATCGTTTACAGGAATCTCTCTCACTTTTGCATCACGATTGCAGGCAAAAAGCGCTACCACCAACAACAACCATACATATTTTTTCACTGCAATCATCATGTCGCAAAATTACACAACCCTATAGCTGTTGGGCTATTAGCATTAATATTGTTACTTACTCAAAGGTTAGTTATCATCCAAATAAAATAACTATTTGGGATTTAATGGAAAATACACCGTAACATTTAAAATACAGTGTATAACTCAAACGTTATTTTATTTTCCATGCGTAATTATAAGCTTAAAAAATTTAATTTTAGCAAATAGCGAAATTTTGTCGATGAAACGTCTGATGTTATTATTTCTTAGCTGCTGCTGGTATACCTTTAGTTTTGCTCAGCAGAATATAGAGGAAGCGCTGGCCTATCAGTACTATCAACAGGCAGATTATGAAAAAGCGGCTTCATTACTCGAAAAGCTCTTTAACAGTACAAGAAACGATGGATATTTTGACCTTTATTATACCTCATTACTGAAAATCAAGAAGTATAATGAGGCTGAAAGTCTAGTTAAGAGGCTCATCAAACAAGCGCCACAAAAGCTTAATTACCAAATTGCACTCGGTCGCATTTATCAAGAGCTGGGTAAAACTGCAGAAGCCAATAAAATTTATTACACCGCCATACAAAATGTACCTAAAAATGAGTTCCAGTTTAGGGAATTGGCTAATGCATTTTATAGATTTGAAGCCTATGACATGGCGGTTAATACTTTTTTACAGGGCCGTAAAGCACTTGGTGACGAACTGCTCTTTACTTTCGAACTGCTAAGCATTTATCGTTTCAAAAAGGATAAACAGGCCTTGATCGACGAATATATCAATGCGCTTCCTGCCAATCCTCAATTGGTGCCACAAGCACAAAGTGTACTGTCAACCATTTTTGAAGGCAACAGCGATTATCAGTTATTCCAATCGGCCTTGCTAAAAAAAATACAAAAAGATCCACAGAATGAGATTTATACCGAGCTTTTAATTTGGCAATATATCCAGCAGCAGCAATATGAAATGGCCTTGAGACAGCTTATTGCTCAAGATAAACGTGCTAAAAATGCTTCTGATTTGATTTTTAACACCGCTAATACTTTTGTAGCTAATAAGGCCTTTCCTACCGCCATTAAGGCGTATGAATACTTATTAACCAAAGGCCCCGAACAGGAGCTTTACTTGCTTGCAAAAATACAACTCATTAATGCCAAATATGAACTGGCCATGCAAGGCAAAACAGACCAAATAGCTATTAAGGCATTAGCAGATGAGTTTGCTCAGGTAATTACTCAATATGGCATTAGCAATCAAACCATTTTTGCGCTGAAAAAACTATCGTACCTACAAGCTTACTATTTAAACAACCTGCCTGAAGCAGAAAAAACTTTGGAACAAGCTTTGAAAGTCCCTGGTTTACCAGCAATGGAACTGGGTCAAATTAAAATAGATCTCGGTGATATTTATGTGCTGAACAAACAACCGTGGGAAGCTTTGTTGGTTTACGAGCAAGTTGCTAAGCAGTATGAAAATCTTCCAGTAGCCAGCGAAGCCCGTTTTCGTTCGGCTCGGTTATCTTTTTACCAAGGAAATTTTAAGTATGCTAAATCACAAGCGGATGTGCTTAAGGCTTCTACTTCGCAACTGATTGCTAACGATGCACTGAACTTAAGTCTTTTGATTTCCGATAATCTACAAAGTAAAAATGACAGCTTAGCTCTGCTGATGTTCGCGGATGCTGAAATGCTACAATTTACCAACAACTATATCGCAGCTATTAAGAAATTAGACAGTATTGATGTTGCTTTTCCCAACAATAGCTTAGCTGATGACGTACTGATGTCGAAAGCTAGGATTTTCATTAAGAATAATGAGTTTGTTAAAGCAGAAGATAACTTGAAACAACTGATAGCCAACCATACTACCAGCATTTGGATTGATGATGCCATATTTACGCTGGCAGATATTTATGAACACAAGCTCAACAATATAGAAGCTGCTAAAAAGCTATATCAGCAATTGATTACTGATTTTCCTGGGAGCATGCTTAACACTGAGGCCAGAAAAAGATACCGCAACATACGTGGAGATAATTTGGGGGCTTAAGTGTATCTTTGCTGCATGCTATTATTTAATGTAACCGTAATTATTGAAGAGGCTTCAGCAGCTGATTGGCTACAATGGATGAAGGAAAGCCACATTAAACAATTGATGGCTACCGAGTGCTTTGTTTCCCACCGGTTATTGAAGATTGTGGATTCGCCTAATGAAGGGGTGAGCTATTGTATTCAATTTATTGCCGAAGATGAAGCCCGTCATCAAACTTTTTTAGATTTACACGAACAATTGTTTATTGCCGAAATGTACAACAAGTACCCTAATAAACTGGTTACTTTTAGCACGTTAATGGAATTTGTAGGATAATTTATGAACTTAATAGAAACTCCAATAAAAGATTTATTTGTAATTGAACCTAAGTTATGGCAAGATAGCAGGGGTTATTTTTACGAGAGCTATAATCAAAGATTTTTTGAACAGGCGGGCATTACCGCCAATTTTGTACAGGATAATGAATCTTCTTCAAAAAAGGGAGCTTTGCGTGGACTACATGCTCAAGCTTCACCGTTTGCACAAGGAAAATTGGTTAGAGTAGTACAGGGTAGTGTCATTGATATTGCAGTAGACATTAGAAAAGATTCTCCTACCTATGGACAACATTTCGCTATTAAGCTTAGTGGCGAAAACCATAAACAACTATGGGTGCCTCCAGGTTTTTTACATGGTTTTTTAACCTTGGAAGATGATACTATCTTTACCTACAAAGTAACCAATTATTACGATAAAGCTTCAGAAATTGGAGTAATATGGGATGATCCTACGATCAATATTGATTGGACTGCTTATTTGAATGCTAATGAGATTTTATTATCAGATAAAGATTTAGTGCTAGGCGACTTTGCTTCGTTTCAATCGCCATTTTAAAATAAGAAAGCCACAGATGCACAAATCAAATCTGTGTATCTGTGGCTACAGATTCGTCGCTACATTCAGAGCGACAATCGATGTTACTGTTTGATCAAATCGTACAATTCATCCAATTTCGGAGAAAGCACAATTTCAATTCTACGATTTTTGCTTCTTCCTTCGGCACTGGTATTTTCTGCTAAAGGTTGATATTGTCCTTTCCCTGTTGCGGTCATTCTCACGCTTTCTACCTTTTGTTCCTCGGTAAGGAAACGTACCACTGAAGTTGCACGTAACACGCTTAAATCCCAATTGTCTTTGATCTGCCCTAAATTATTAATGCGCTGCGAATCGGTGTGGCCTTCTACAGCAATGTTAATTTCTGGTTGTTGTTTTAATACTCCAGCCAATTGGGTCAATGCTTGTTTTCCTCTCTCGTCGATAATGATACTTCCTGAAGGGAACAATAATTTATCGGTTAAAGAAACATACACCTTTCCATTCTTCACTTCTACGGTCAATCCGTTTTTGGTAAAACCAAGTAATGCCTGTTGCAATTTCGCCCTCAATTGATTGGTAGCTTCATCGCGTTTGCGCAATATTTCTTCTACTTCTTTTAAGCGTTGCTCCCTCTTCTTAAGGTTTTCGCTCAGCTTGTTAATTTCCGAAGAGCTATTGCTTCTTAATTTGCCATAGTTAGCATCTAAATCGGTATAGCGTTGGTTAAGAGCAGCCAACTGACTGTTCAAAGCGGCGGTATCGGCCTGAAGGCGTTTAATACGTTGTTCCAAACTTTCGTTCTGCAGTTGTGAACTATTCCATCCTGTATTTAAGGAATCTTGCCTAGCTAAAAGTGATTTATATTTTTTGGTGGAAAGTACCACGCATGAGCTCAAGGTGGCGACTATTAAAAAGAGAGCTACTAAAAAATTGAATTTCTTCATTGTGTGTCTGTCAATGTATATTAAGGAGTTACTGATCTACTGCTTTGCGTAAAAATAAAATGAATGGTTGGATTACATGAAATGCTTTTTTCAACTTTTCAACGATATTCTTTTGATAGAAGTCTTCTTCCTTTAATGGATAGATGGAAATAAAGCTTTTCAATTTTAGATATTCTATCATTGGATGGTCTATTTCATATCCTTTGGGCGCCTTTTTCAGGCTATCTTCCTTACTTAACGAGAATATCGCTTTGTAATCCTTATCGTTAACTACTTCTAAGAATTCGTCAGCACTATAATCGATTTCTTCTCTAATACTTTTAACCACCTTACTTTCGGGCATCCAAAAGCCAGCACCAAAAAAGCAACTTCCAGGTTCTAAATGTAAATAATAGCTTGGCGTAGTTGGTCCATAGCCTTTTACGTCAAACGCAATTCCATAATTTTTTTTGTAAGGAGCTTTGTTGGGGCTAAAACGAATATCCCTGTAAATGCGCAATAAACATTTCTTTGGTTCTGTATCTGCCGAAAATTCAGGATCAATGCTCGAAAGCTCTTTAATTAATGGAGTTATCAAAGCAAAAAGATCGGTTTTTGCTTCTTCGTATAAGTGTTTGTTTTTTGCAAACCATTCTCTGTTATTGTTGTCTGCCAATTCCCTTAGGAAATCGAAAGTGGATTTTTTTAGCATAAAATCATAGCATTAGCAATTGCTGCCAATGTAGCAAATTAATCTTTGTTTAAGGAAATTTTAAAGGTATTTAACACTGGAACTAGGCCAAGTTACCAGTATCTTTTTTGCGAAAGTTGGTGTACCAAATAACGCCTACACCGCCAGCTAACAAAAACGGGATGGCCAATAAATACAAAACCCCACCATTTAGGCCCTTAGTTTGGGTATTGCCATTTTTTACACCCATTTCAGCATTTGCAGTACACATGGCACATTGTGCATTGGCTTTAGGAGTTATGGCTAGTACCACAAAAAAGAAAAGTAATATGGCTAGTACTTTTTTCATGCTCCAAATTTAAGTTAAAATTAGTAGAAGTTATTTCATTTTTAGGTAAAAGAAACCACACGCAATAAAAAAACAGTCTGGCGATTAACCAGACTGTTTAATTAATTATTAATCTAACCCACAATTCTCCACTGAACGAGCGCTTCATTAGAAAACGATTGGTTTGCTCAAAAAGCAATCTTAAATCGTACAAGAATAGATTATTCTCCTAATCTACCATACAACATATTATTAGGGTTAGATGCCGATTTGATAGCCGCAATTGGAAATTTAACGGACTTATCTGAACTTATAGCCCAATCAATTACAAATCCACGTTGATCACCCGTGCCTAACAACGCTGTTACTGGTGCTACTTCTGCTACTCTCGAATCCCAGTTCCCATCATAACTCACACGTTTTAAAGTTAGCTGTGTACCATTTCTTGTGTATTGGTAGGTCGATGAAGCTGTAAAAGAACTAGATGAGGTATGATAGGCAATATAAAATACAGCTGTGGTACTATTGGTAAAAGCAAAATACATATTGTCTACAGTACGGCCAGAAGTAGTAAAGAGTTGTTTAACGCTATCAAAAATGTGAGTGGTAGCTGTAACGCCGGGAATAGCAGGACCAGCTACTATTTTCTTAAAGTATTTATTATAATCAAAAGATAAACCAATACTATATAGTGGATTGGTTTGGCTACTCAACGCAGCCGTGCTTCCATCGGTAAAAACGACCAGCACTTGGTCCCCACTATAGACTATACTTTTAATGGATTTACTATTATAAGATACATAAAAGGGATTAACCAAACTTAATGCGTTGGCTGTAACATAAAATGGAACAGTCGTTATGCCAACCAAATTCTGATTATTATCCGCATATGCAAATACTATATTCCTTGAATTATAGTCAATTTCAACTGAAAGGTTAAGATTAGTAACACCTGAAAGGTAAGAATATGCATACTTATTGTTATACACGCTACTAAAAGCCGTACGATAAGTATTAATACCATTATTTAAGTATAATTGTTGCTCAGCAGCGGTAGCTTTAACCAAGGTAAAAGGATTATTATATTTTTTACCTACAAAGAAAAGAGAATCGCCTCTATGTCCACTATATACAAATTCGACATCACTTCGGTATCCTTGCCCTGCAGTACCTCCAGCCACAGCAGGGGCTGGATCCTGCATTAATGAGATATAATTATAGGTATCAAACAGCAATGAAGGTTCATTAGTGGGCGAAACTCTATAAGTAGATTGCTTTGGAGTAGTACCTGAAGCAGTAGAGTAATCACTCAACATGGTAACATATTGATCAGTACCAAACTGAAAATAGAAACCAAAACCGCCTTTAAGTCCCGTTGAGAAGCCTCCTTTCCATCCATATTGAGCTTTGGTGAGTTCACTTCTAATATAATTTAAGGTATCAGCTATCCTCTGTTCTGGTTTCGCATAGAATGCGTCTTCTACCTCTGTTTTACGACAGGCTGTAAATCCTATCAATAACAACACAGTATATATTAAATTCTTCATATTATTTTAATACTATTGGTCCATAAAAATAATTAGTGGTTACACCCTTCTCATAAAATCCAGCAAAGGTTTTATACAGCGGATTAGTGGCAGTTATACCCGTAGGTAACCAAGACGCTACAAAAGTTCTATTTGTAAAATATGGAAGTAGATACATCTCAAAATAGTTCTTCAAATAGCTATTTTGACCATTGCCATGAGCTGTAGTGGTTCCTTCTGGCAGTAGTTTAACAAATATCACTTCGGCTGTAACCGGATTAATTCGCATACTAAAATTGTAATCTGCAGATAATGTAGAAGTTTGCGCATTATTAAGATAGTTTACCCTTAAGGTCATTGTTGTATCTGAAGTAAAGGTCAACAACATATTCTGAGGATATCTTCTGTTAGAAGTTGGGGTTTGAGTACCTACTGCATTTGCATAATTATTCCACATGGTAGTAAAAGTAGTAGAGCTACCATAAGTAGCATAATGTGCAGCGGTAGGTGCATATGCCAAAGTATTTACTTTATTATTTAATAACAATGCTTGGAAAGTTTGTGTCAAATCTGCCGGATCTTGTGCTCCATAAATCGTTTTTAACGCATTTTGTACTTCTACCTGCAATGCTTTAAAATCGATACCAAAGGCATCCTGAAAGTATTGTATTACCAATTCTTCTTTACGGCGCAATTTCTTTTGCGCACCCAAAGGAGCAGATATTACATAATTATCGAACCATATTTGGCCCATTACCAATAAATGTGCAGTCATTTCAGCAAAGTCTTCCGTATATACACTTCTAGAGTATCTGCTTATAAAACCTAATGATTTTGCTATCTCGGCGGTGTTTTCAGTATTATTGGTCCAGTCAGAATAATAATCAGCCTTTGTTACCTCTGCAAATTCAGGTGGAATAGGAATATTTTGATTCAAAATATGGGTAAACTCGTGGTGAATAGTTCTCAGTTTACGACGTACGCCTGCATCACCTTCTATATCGTTTAAATTAAAATTGTTTACATCATACAATACTACTTTACGTCCACCCTCTGCAGTTGCTAAGGTCACTGATCCATTAGTATTATAAGAAACTGAACCGTAAAGCACGTATTGTTTGGGGCAAAGTTTTTTAATGAAAGCCTTACCTGCTAGTTTTTCATATGGTTTTAGAAAGATATTCAAAACCGATTCCATAACAGGTTGTACCTTATCCAAATTTGCTGGCGAAATATCCTTTGATACCTCAGTAAGGTTCCTATCAAAACGGTAAACCACTTCTATATTATAGGGAGTGGTAACGTTATCCATTAGCCATCGATCAGTACTATTCTGAGCATTAAAGTCAGAATTGTATTTATTCATATCAACTTTTAATGCTTCTTCTTTCTTACAAGCAGAAAAAATCAAAAGTACAGCTACGATATATAATAATGTCTTTTTCATCTTCTTGTTGATTTAATAATGTTATCTAGGATTAGGGGTTATACCTCCATTAATAGCATCTTGTGGAATTTGAAATACCCTTCTTTTATCACCATGAGGCAAGGTCTGAAAGGTTTCTGTCCCATCCGTTGCCACAAAATTGTGTTTTACCGTAAGCTTAAATCTCAAAATATCTAACCAACGTAGCCCTTCTTGCATAAAGGCTATACGCTTAGTTTGCAATAGGGACTGAATCATGGCTTCATAATCATCTGTTAGCCCAAAATAAGTTTTGGCCTTGGCTATTGTTAAACCATCCGTTGATTGGTTATAGCCAACGATTCGAGTACTAGCAAAATCATTTAAATCGTTAATGGCCAAACTAAAATAACTAGGATCTGCTTTTTCTTTTGCTAAACGGATATAAGCTTCCGCACGGTTCAACAAGGCTTCATCAGCAGTTAAAATAGGAGCCATAATATATGGATAGCCCGTATTGGCTTGCACATTGGTATAATAAAAATATTCGTTGAACTTATTTGTCGTATAATTTGGCGGCGATGAAGAATAGATACCAAACCTATTTCTGAAAGCTTTGCCAAATACGGTAATACCAACGTAGTAGTTTTTAGCATTTTCACCAAAGCTAAAACGATTGCCACCCGCCGCTGATGAACGCTGAAATACCGAATAGGTGTTAGATAACAGCAGGTTCCATGGCTTTTCTGCTTTAGTATATTCTATACGGTGTTCATCATATGAGAGAGGATATAACTCGCCGGTATATTGACGAATTTTAGTCTTAAAGTTACCATCGGCATAAATAGTACTTACATTACTAATTACCTTATCCCATTCTCCAGTAAAAAGATAAAACCTGGAAGCAAAAACTTTGGCTGCCTGTTCTGTAAAATGATAGTGCGGCACTTGATATTTCGCTCCTTTAAGTAGTGGTAAGCCTTCCTCTAAATCTTTTCTGATTTGAGCATAAGTTGAAGCTACAGTTCCACGTTCGTAAGTTGGCCTTGCAGTAGTTTCGGGTTCCAATGGATATGGAACGCCCAAACTGCTATTGCTTCCGTCTATTTCATAAGCTTCGGCAAAAAAGGTAACGAGCATAAACTCGGCATAAGCTCTAGCTACCAAGGCCTCTCCTTTATATTGGTTAGCAGCCGTACCAAAATTATTCTCTTCAATTGATTTTAGCGCTTGGTTCGCCGTTGCTACCGCCCGGTAACATGCATTCCAGTATTCCGCCGGAGTTCCATTTCCCGAGCCTTCTGGAGTATTCCAATTATATAAGCTAATAAAAGGTTCGCTATTATACAATGAGTTTTTTGCACTTTTATCTTCAGTATTATCTGAAGCACCTTCTGCAAAAGTATAGTAATGCCTATCAGGGTAAGCTGTAACCAATAATTGCCCTAATTTCTCTATAGTATTGATTTCGGTACGTCTATCTGGACTTTCTTCTAAGAATTTTTTACAACCTGTAAGCAATGCTACTATACCCAGGCTTAATATTGCTATTTTATATTTTATATTTTTCATCTTCTTATCGGGTTTAATTTTACTTAAAAACCTGCCTTAATAGATAGGGTATATTGACGAGGAATAGGCATTGCCACCCCTCCGTTATTAAAGAATTCCGGATCGGCTCCATTTAACTTATCATCCGAATAAAGTAATGCTATATTATTGCCAACCAATGAAATTTGCATATTGGACATTTTAACTTTAGATGCCAATTTTTGAGGTATTTGATAAGAAAGCGAGATGTTTTTTAACCTTACAAAATCACCCTTGGCAACTCTTTGATCAGAATAGTTATAGGCATTGTAGGCATATCTTGCATCAGTTGTGGTACCGTCAGGTCTATAAATTCGGTTTGCTAATGTAAAGGCATCTACCACTGCAGGTATATTCGTATATTTTTCATCACCAGACATTACCCATCTGTTTATCAAATCCCTAGACATCGAATTCAGATCGGTATACTGTGGCGAGTAACTAGGCTGCAAACGCACGTAATTACCGGTAGCAAAGGTAAACAGCGTAGAAAGTGTAAAATTTTTATACGAAAACTGGTTATAGAAACCTCCTGTAAAAGTTGGATCTACTGGACCGTGATACTTCAAATAGTTACTACCCGTTGTGCTTTGGAAATAAATATAAGGATCGTGTCTAGCGCCATTGGTTCCTATAAAAGTTGGATAACCATAGTTTGGATTTAAACCATCAAAAACTACCGAAAACAGGCCTCGCTGTGCATAGCCTTGCATTGGCGCTCCTTCAGCACTTACTAAGTTCCAGATGTTAGGGTCAACATCCAACTGGGTAACCTTATTAGTATTGTGTGCAAAATTTAATTGGGTGCGCCATTTAAACCCACTGGTGGTCTGTATTGGATTACCTGCAATAGTAAGCTCAACACCTTGCGCTTCCATTTTTCCATAATTGGCATACTTAACATTTTGACCTCCAACACCAGACGTTTTAAGATTGCCCAACAAATCGAAAATATTACGTTTGTAATAGTCTACGGTAAAATTTACTTTATCGTTAAATAAACCCAAATCGGCCCCAAGATTAAGCTCATATAATTTTTCCCAAGTCAATTCACTATTGGCTAAGCTAGAAATATAAGTTGCTGTTTCTTTCTCATTGTCATATGGACGATAAGTAATACGATTATAGAATAATGCCGTAGAGTTGGACGCATTTCCCATATTAGCTACCAAACCATAAGTACCTCTCAAACGTGCCGAGCTTAGGTATTTGTTTTTAGGGTAAAATTTTTCCTGGCTTAAATCCCAAGCACCAGATACATTCCAAGTAGGCAACCATCTTACTGCACTAGATGTACCCATTCTATTTGAACCATCGTATCTAAAGGTAGCGTTAATAGAATAGGTATTATCATAACTATAAGCAACCCTTGTAGCAAATCCCACGTTACGTTCCTTATTGTAATACATGCTAAAATATGGGTCCCCTGCTTCAATCATTTTTTTGAAATAGAGGTAATTAGGGTTAACCAAACCTCCATTTTCATATTGATAACCTATACCGTCATAGTCAGAATTTTGCCTGTCAGTAAAGCGCACTTCCATTGATGCGAAAGCATTGAATCTATGCTTCTCTGCAAATGTTTGGTCGTAATCTAAATTTTGTCGGAAATAATAATTTTTAATATTATTTAACGTAGTATTATAAAAACCTCCCTGGGGTAAAACTACATAAGCAGGTTGCGCAGGATTATCTGGATCTTTATATAGATATTGGTTATTGTCATTAATAATAGTGGTTCCATTAGCTCTAAAAGCTGCCGCCATATTAGAATTTTCTAAAGCATAATGGTTACGTTCTGAAGCAGCGTAACGGTAAGCTCCGTCAACAGAGTATGTTAATTTGGGAATTACCACGAATTTTAAACCTGCTTGTATTTTTATATCCAACAACCTCAAGTTCAAATAATTACTTTCTAACTCATTTAAGATATTGAAGGGGGCATAATTACGAGTAAAGTATTCCAGATTACCTTTTTCGTCATAAGGCGTAATTAACCTACTGGTATTTAACGCATAAGAATAGGGGTTGATATCGAAATCTCTTGAATAGGTACCGTACACAGGATCTGATTGACGAGTCAAAGTACCTGGTGCCTTTTGGTCCCGGATAGAAGCATTCATTAAAAGCTCTAAACTTAATCTATCACTAAATTTTACATTATGCCTAGCATTTCCAGTAAAACGCTTTACCTTGTCGCCCAGCGTTTGGCCATTATCAGAAGTAAAGCTAGTTGAAAAGTATGATTGTGATTTTGCAGTACCTGCAGTAGCACTTAACGAATGTTCTTGTAACAGAGAGTTATTAAATAATACATCAAACCAATTGGTATTGGCATTAGCATATCGGCTCAAAAAATTCAACCTATCTTGTATGGTATTTTTTAATGCAAATGAGTCGTTGGTTGCATCATAATCATACATAAGGTTATACATTTTAGTAAAAACTCCACCCGTTGCGGCATTAGCCATACTTGCGTGACCTAAATACCCCTTATTTTCCATCTCTAATAAAACCGACATCTGCTCAGCCGAGTTCATGATATCGAAATTATTATAATTAGGTTTTAGATAGGTGGTAAAGGTACCTGTATAATTAATATTGGTTCTGCCTTCTGTATTTTTACCTTTTTTTGTGGTTACTACAACTACTCCGTTCATGGCTCTTGCCCCATACATTGCGGTAGCAGCAGCATCTTTCAAAAGGGTCAGAGATTCAATATCGTTAGGGCTAAGGCCTGCAACCGAAGATCCCAATAAAGTATTTGCATCACCTGTAGAAAGCGCTTCGTTTGAGATGTTTACTACATCTTCCAAAATAATTCCATCAACTACCCAAAGTGGCTTATTATCTCCAGATAGAGAGGTTGCTCCACGAACACGAATTTTAGGGGCAGCTCCAAAGGTACCCGATACGTTCTGCACCGAAACACCTGCTGCCTGTCCCTCCAACATACGGCTTACATCTGGAATACCATTACGTTCAGCATCTTTTGCATTAATTTTCGAAGTAGATCCTGTAAATAACTTTCTGTCTAAATTTTGATAACCTGTGGAGACAATGTTTACTTCTTTCAACTGCGAAGCGTCTTCCTCAATAGACATATCTATCTTCGTTTTGCCATTTACTGCAATCTCCGTCGTTTTGTAACCAATAAAGCGGAAAACCAAAATCGCATCTTCTGCTGTTGTGATTTGATACTCGCCTTTGTCGTTGGTAACAACGGTATTGTTGGTGCCTTTAATGGTAATGCTAACTCCAGGCATCGGCAAACCGTCCTTTTTGTCTCTTACGATACCGGTAACTTTAATAGCGGCAAAGTAATCGACAATCCTCTCAATAAATGATTTTTCTCTGGCTTTAATGAGGATGGTTTTGTCTTCAATAGAATACGTCAGGTCTTTTCCTGAAAGAATTTTATCCATGACCTGCTCTACAGAAACATTGTTAAAACCTGCATTGACAACTGTATTGCTTCTCATTTTGTCGGTAGAAACCAATACGTCATAGCCAGCCTGTCTTTTAATTTCCTTAATAACTTTTTCTAAAGTTGCTTTCTTTTCTTTGATAGTTACCAACTGCCCGTAGGTAGCAGCGCTTACTTGAAGAAAGGAGACAAGCAATATCACTGTAACTAATTTCATGATCAATAAAAATTTTGGTAGGTAGCCAAAATGCCTACATAGAATTTTGGTGTAATTTCTATACATTTGATAGTCTGTTTTTTTGCAGCTTCTCCGTAGGTGCTAAACACCAACTGAGATTTTGCGGTTAATCCAATAAATTGATTCCCTGATACGCCAATATTAGGAATGGGTTAAACAGATACAAGAAAAGGGGTGTTACGAGCACCTCTTTTTTCTTTTGTATTTGACTTGAAAATAGGCGGGTTAAGTTTGTTGAGTTCTTTTCATTTTTTAAATAGTTTGTTGGTTAGTTGATTTATTTTTAACGCTGGTTAGCGTTCAGTTTCTTTATAAACGGTTATTTTATTTTTGTTGATTTCAAAGCGTACTTCTCCGGTCTGCTCAAATTTCCTTAGTACTTTTGACACATTCTCAAAACGGCTGATGCTTCCATAGTACATTACATCTTTGGCGCTGGCATCGGCATACTCTATTTGGACATTGTACCATCTGGCTATTTTACGCATGATGCTTTCTTGCCTTTCATTATTAAACATGAAATAGCCATTTTTCCAATCAATAGCTTCGTCGGCATCAACTTCTTTAATATTCATTCCCTTTGCATTGAGAATCGACTGTTCTCCAGGCTTCAAAATTTCTGATTGTCCTTCCAAATAAGGAACTACTTTCACACTTCCTTCCAATAAAGTGGTTTTTACATCGCTCTCATCAGCATAGGAATTGATGTTGAAATGTGTTCCTAAAACCTCTACCTCTTGTTTAGCGGTTTTTACCACAAAAGGGTGGTCTTTATCTTTCGAAACTTCGAAATAAGCTTCCCCTTTTAATTCAACCATACGTTTTTTACCTTTTGCAAAGGAAATTGGGTAGGTTAAGGATGAAGCGGCATTTAGCCATACTGATGAACCATCCGGCAGTTTAATTTGCCAAACACCTCCTTTTGGAGTTTCTATCGTGTTAAAAGTATCTTCTTTTGCTGCGCCAGATTTTGATTCTTCAAGAACATTATAAACCAATTGGCCATCAGCTGTCTTTGTGATAGATAAACCTGCTTCTTTGGCCACATCGCCATTATTGATATCACTTAAAGAAATTTTACGACCATCAGCAAGAACCAAAATGGCTTTGTTACCTCCTGGTATTGCATCTGATGCATAAGTACGCTGCTTATGAAACAAAGAATTGCTTCCAGAGTATAAATAGATCAATGAGCCTAGGGCAAATAAAATAATTGCGGCGGCTGCCCATCTGAAAAACACGGTGCTACGTGAAAGTTTAACTTTTTTCGTTGAGATTTCTTTTGATGTTCCTAAACGCTTCGCAAATTTTTCTACTAGCTGCTTATCATCCAAATTAGCTAATAAAACGGATTGTCCCGACAAACGCCATACTTTTTCTACGCTATTGTAGAAAGCCTCATTTTCTAAGGATTGTTTACGAAAATGTTCTACTTGATTTTTGCATTCTAAGTCATCTGGGTAGTCCAAATGCCTTGCAATTAAGGCAAGTATTTCTGGCTGGTTGATCATTTTGTTTGTTTAGTATTCCCTATGACAAATACCTAACAAAAAACCCCTAGTCGCTCACAAACTTTTTTTCAAAAAAAGAATAATAGTTGAAATAGCTTAATCGAATTGCCGATTTCTGTATTGCGTTTTTTGAGCATGGCTTCTCTCAAAAGTTTTAACGCATTGGCAATATGATTTTCTACCGTCCTCTCGGAAACATCCAACTTCAATGCAATTTCTCTATATTTCAATCGTTCAAATCTGTTCATTTTGAAGATATCCTTGCATTTTGGAGGAAGTTTTTCGATTTCATCAAATAACAATATGATCAGTTCGTTCTCTTCGTCCAGTTGTTCGGCTTGATCCTCTGTAAACTCATCCACAATTTTCTGGTGATGGTGTTCTAAATTTCGTTGCCTATTCACATAATTGATGGAGGCATTAATTACGGAACGGTATAGATAGGATTTTACAGATTGGATTTGCGTTAAATCTGCTGAACGCTCCCATATTTTCAGAAAAACATCTTGCACTATTTCCTCAGCTACATAAATATCTTTTACATATTTGTCGCTTTCAATGAGCAGTCTCTTAAAATACTGGATATAGAAATCTGTAAAGGCTTTTTTATTGCCTTTTTCCAACATTAGTTGTAAACTTTCTACAGTTCCTTTACCCACACTTCTGAATGATTATGAATTGCTACGTTCTAAGATAAGAATTATAGCAAAAAGCTACAGATTTTTTACAAAATCATATGCTTAAACATTCAGTAAACTGTGTTTTAAACCATTTTGAATTATCAGTGTACGTAATAAGGAGAAATCATCAGGTAAACCACTACCCCGGTAATGGCTACATACAACCACATTGGGAAAGCGATTTTGGCTATCTTTCTATGCTTATCAAAACGTTGGGCTAATGCTTTTACGTAAGTAATCAATACAAATGGGATGATCACGATAGATAGTAAAATGTGGGTAATTAAAATAAAGTAGTAAATGTATTTGATAGTACCTTGTCCGCGGAATTCTGTAGAATCAGAAGTCATGTGGTAAGCTACATACATACCTAGGAACAGTACAGAAAGTACAATCGCAAATTTCATCAGGTTCTCATGTAGCTTACGTTTTCCATTTTTGATTGCCCAAACTGCTGTAAGTAATACGACGGCAGTGATGCCGTTAATGGTTGCATAAATGGGAGGTAAAAAGCTCAACGGTTGTACATCATATCCCAACTTTTTTAAATTAACGCCAAATAACAACGCTACTACCAATGGAATAGCTATTGAAAGTATCACGATCCATTTGTTATATTTCTGTTCTAATGTATTTTCCATCTTATTCTTTATCTTCTATCTACCGTCTTTGATATTCCTCAACTCTTCGGCGATAAGTACCTTAATTTCGTCATCTAACTTAGATAATGCTTCTTGATTGCTAGCTTCGTAAAAACCTCTAATACGGTGCTGAGAATCTAACAGCACAATTTTATTGCTATATAAAAATCTTCGTTCGTTTGCAGTACTATTATCCACTGCATCCAATAACAAAGATTGTTTTACTACCTTATTTATAGTCGCTGTATCACCTATCAGAAAGTCCCATTTTTGTGCAACAGCATTTTGGTTCTTTGCTGCATTGGATATGGCTTTTAGGTCGTCCTTACTATCTACACTGATACTTGCCAAGTGTACCATCTGATTATTTTGGTACATTTCATTAAAGCCTTGCATGGCTTTCATTGACATTTTTGCACCGTCAGATTTTACTTGGGTATAAAATAGATTAAGTACCACAACCTTTCCATTCCAAGTTTGTAAGGTGGTTGTATTTCCATTCTGGTTGGTCAGGGCAAAATCATCTACCAAATGATAAATGGTATCTGGTATCTGCTTTCCCCTTACTGAATGAAAGGTTGACGCTACTTGTTTGGGACCATAAATAGGCAGAGGTTTATATCTATTTTTACCTTTGTCTTGTAGTAAATAATATAAAAATCCCGGTACCGCTAATATGGTGACCAGGATTAATATTTTTTTTGTATGATTATATTTCATCCGTTTTGATCATTTTTTAAAGGTCGGATGGATCTTACGTTTCATCTATACTTTTGGCATATGCAAGTGAAGGTAACCGCCTTCAATTAGCATTAATACAATAAAGTAAATGATAAATACAAAGGAAACGGTTAACGACAGTTGCAGTCCCAATTTCTCGTATTTAAGGTGCATAAAATACGCCACAATATAAAAGGCTTTTAACAGGGTTAGCAAAATGTAAACATAGTTACCAACCGATTGTGACATATGTCCGCCTGGAATTGCCCATAATGCAATGATAAACTCAATTACAGTGATGAACAAAAGAATAAAAAACACTTTCCAAATTTTGCCTTTCGACATTGAAGCATGCTCTCCGTGGCCGTGCTCTTCTGATGTATGTGTGTGATGTTCTGACATAATAATTCTCTTTAAAACTAATTAAACTAAATAGAAGAAGGTAAATACGAATACCCAAACTAAGTCTACAAAGTGCCAGTATAAACCTACTTTTTCAACCATTAGGTAATGTCCGCGTCTTTCGAAAGTACCGTTAATTACCATACATAGAATGATGATATTGATCACCACACCACTGAATACGTGGAAACCGTGGAAACCAGTAATGGTAAAGAACAAGTTTGCAAATTGCTGCGCAGATACCGCGGAAACTTCTCCTTCGAAGAAATGCCCTAATTCCTTAGGGATTTGACCCCACCAGAAACCTTCGTGATGTAAGTGAGTCCACTCAATAGCTTGACAGCCTAAGAACATGAAACCACCAATGATAGTTGCTACCATCCACCAGATTACTTCTCTTTTAGATCTTCTGTGTCCTGCCTCTACGGCTAATACCATGGTTACAGAACTCATGATCAATATAAAAGTCATTATACCTACGAAAACCAAAGGATAACCGTGGTCAGCGAAACCCGGGATAGATTGGAAAACCAAATCTGGATCTGGCCAAGCGAACTTGCTAAATCTTTGCGCTCCATAATAAACCAATAACGATGAGAATGTGAAGGCATCCGACAACAAGAAAAACCACATCATTATTTTACCATACTCTACCGACCATGGCGAACGACCGCCGGCCCATGGGGTTGTTTTAACTTGGTCTAATTTCGATAATGAATCCATTTAATAATTAGTATAATAGTTTGTTAAAAAATTAACTGTTCAAAAGTAAAAAAACATATAGATATATCCATAAGATATCTATAAAATGCCAAAATATTGAGGTAATGTCCTGACGGTAGGTAGCAACCTCCGAAGAAGCTTTTTTATAACTACCTATAAGGCTGCTAGTCACAAAACCTAAACCTGCCACAATATGTAAAAGGTGAAAACCTGATACTACATAAATCATGGAAATAGCGGCATTGTTATTCACCAATACTGCTCCAGTTTGGTAAAGACCTACCCAACCTTGAAATTGTAACACGCCAAAAACAACACCTAAAACAAAGGTTAGCCATAAAAACATCTTTTGCTTACCAGTATCGCCATTTTTTAATGCTCTTGCAGCTATAAATAAACAAATGCTGCTGATCAACAACACGGCTGTGCTGTAGGTAAAAACTTCTGGTAAAACTAAACCATGCCCCTTACCTTTTGAGGCCATAAAAACAAGATAATAACTGGTCCATCCACCAAACATAATGGTAGAAGAAACTACGAACAACCAAACCACAAATTTCTTGGGTTTAAAGTTGAACGCTACGTTCTCTTGTTGCATTGTACTCACCATCTTTATACTACTAAATCAAACAATAATATTAATTGTACCAAAGGGATGTAAAAGAATGAACAGAACATCACTTTTCTGGCACTTGCCAAATCCATTTTCACCACCAACTGATAGGCATACCAGCTGAACAATAATCCAAGCACTACTGAAACACCAGCAATATAATAGCCACCAAAACCGTAGAAAGTTGGCAACAAGCTGACTGGAATTAATATCAGTGTACTGGCAAAGGTAAAAATAGCACTAGTTTTATCTCTTTTTTTGGTTGGCAACAACCTAAATCCTGCTTTGCTATAATCTTCATCTAAAACCCAAGCAATAGACCAGAAATGTGGGAACTGCCATACAAATTGCACTAAGAATAAAATAATAGCAATCTGATAATCTCTAGGTACATAACCTACGGGGGAATGACCTATCGCAGCTAAATAACCAATTAGTGGAGGTAATGCTCCTGGTATAGCACCTACAAAAACGGCTATCGGCGACTTTCTTTTTAGCGGGGTATAAGCAAAAGCGTATAATAAGATAGAAAATACAGAAATCAACCCTGTTTCTAAATTAAGTTTGCCTAATAACCAAGTTCCTGCTATCCCCATGACCAAACCAGATACCAAACCTTGTCCCGTGGTCATACGACCAGCCGGCATTGGCCTATCTTTGGTCCTAGACATGAGTTTATCTAAGTCAACCTCGATAATTTCGTTAAAGCAATTTGCCGCTCCAGTTACCAAGAAACCACCAATAATTAAAATCAGCCAGTTGGTCCAGTTGATTTCATTGATAATGGCTCTATCTACCTGAATTTTTGATCCGATTAAAAATGTAACAGACGCAGAAAATACCACTAAGAACGTTAGTCGAAATTTTATGAGTTTTGAAAAATCTGAAAAAAACTGTTTCAATTTTTAATATTTAAGCGGTTTTATAAGTTTTCGTCCTATAAACCAACAAGTACAAATAATATTGCAGGCTAAACATAATGGTTGAAAACAAAATGTGTACTGCCTGCGCATAAGGTGGTAAACCTAGATAGGATAACAAAAATCCAGAAACAATCTGAACAATTAATGTCACCATCAGGTAGTTAGCCGTAATTAGTGGCCAAGCCTTACCGCTGAAGCGGTCAATTACCATCTTATAAACAATAAAATTGCTAATACCCACTAAAATCGCCAAGTCCCTGTGGTAAGAAAATACACTACCTATTTTAGACACCCATGTATTTCGCCCATTATATTGCAGTGATTTAGCAATACTATCTACAGCTTCTCTAACTTCAGTCCCTAAAATGATTTGTAGGATAGAAATTAAGATGGTGAACAACAGAAATCCTTTTAACCACATAATGCGATACATAATTACTGTTGGTTCCTTATGCAGCTGTTTGGCGTAATTGTAGGTGTAAATAGCAATTCCTAATATAACTAAGGCCAGCAACATATGTACTGTTACTACCCATTGTGTCAAATTAGTAGATACTACTATTGAACCCAACCACGCTTGATAGCCTACGACCAATATGTTCAACCAACTTAATACAATAATTCTTTTAGCTTTTCTCTTGTAAGCAAATGAAAAAATTGCAGTTAGCAATAGGAACATACCTAAAATTGCTCCTGTAAGCCTGTTGACATACTCTGTCCATGTTTTAGCGGCATTAAACTCTTCATGCACCAAAATCGATTGATCATTTCTGATACTATTTGCCAATTGGTGCTTGCCCATACTTTCCAAGTACTTGGCAAACTTCTCGTTTTTCTTCTTCCTTCCTTCCACATATTTAGTTTCGTAATCGGGAGGGAGCTGCTTAACGGAAGTAGGTGGAATATATTGATCGAAACATTTAGGCCAGTCTGGGCAACCCATTCCTGAACCCGTGCTACGAACAACACCACCAGCCAAAATAACCACTAGTGTAGCTATGATGGTAATTAAGTTTATTCTAATAAATCTACTTTCAGATTTAGCAATCATTGAATATATGATAGATTTATAAAAATAAGGTACCTGTAAATGTTAAAACACTTTGCAGATACCTTATTACATATTTTAGACAAAGCTCGGCTCAGTGCTTATTCTTGCACCGGCTTATTTGCTGCTTCCCACTCTTTTTGAATACGTTCTGCCTCTTCGTTACCCTCAAAATCATGAGGCAAATTAGAGCTCATTGTTTGAGAGAAAGGAACTGTTTGAGGAATAAAATCTTCCTCTGCTCCTGGCTTGCTATAATCATATGGCCAACGGTAAACTGTTGGGATTTCTCCTGGCCAGTTTCCGTGTAAATGTTCAACCGGTGTAGTCCATTCTAAGGTGTTAGCATTCCAAGGGTTTTGAGTTGCTTTTTTACCTCTGAACATTGAGTAGAAGAAGTTAAACAAGAACGCAATTTGAGCCAAGGCAGCAATAATAGCCGACCAAGTTACAAATACGTTAACGGTTAACCATTTGTTCATAAACTCAAACTCGGTAAATGCATAGTAACGACGTGGTACACCATCTAAACCTAAGAAGTGTAGAGGGAAGAATACCAAGTACGCACAAATGAAAGTTACCCAGAAGTGCAAGTAAGCCAACTTAGCATTCATCATTCTACCAAACATTTTCGGATACCAGTGGTAAACACCAGCCAACATACCAAAAATAGCTGCAGAACCCATTACCAAGTGGAAGTGAGCTACTACAAAGTAAGTATCGTGTAAGTTAATATCTAATGAAGCGTTACCTAAGAAAATACCAGTCAAACCACCAGAGATAAAGAAAGATACTAAACCAATAGCAAACAACATTGCTGGTGTAAATCTGATGTTACCTCTCCACAACGTAGCTAAGTAGTTAAAGGTTTTAACCGCTGATGGTACCGCAATGATCAAGGTAGTGATCATGAACACACCGCCCAATAACGGGTTCATCCCTGTTACGAACATGTGGTGACCCCAAACGATAAATGATAGAATAGTAATACCCATTAATGAATAAACCATCGCATGGTAACCGAAGATTGGCTTTCTAGCATTTACAGAGATAATCTCTGAAGAAATACCTAAAGCTGGCATGATTACGATATATACCTCTGGGTGGCCTAGGAACCAGAATAAGTGTTGCCACAAAATTGGAGAACCACCTTCGTTAGGTAAAATCTGAGTACCAAATACTAAATCTGATAAATAGAAACTTGTACCAAAGCTACGGTCGAATACTAAAAGCACTACACCCGCTACCAATACTGGGAACGATAAAATACCTAATACTGCTGTTAGGAACAAAGCCCAAATAGTTAAAGGCATTTTCCAAAGATCCATACCTTTTGTACGCATGTTCAAGATAGTACTTACGTAGTTGATACCACCCATTAAAGATGAAGCCACGAAAAGAACCATACTGATCAACCACAAGGTCATACCAATTCCTGAGCCTGGCATTGCCTTTGGCACCGCTGAAAGTGGAGGATAAATAGTCCAACCAGCACTAGCAGGGCCAGTTTGTGTAAAGAAGGAACCCATCATTACTAAACATGCTGTTAGGAAGAACCAGTAAGAAAGCATGTTCAAAAATGGAGATGCCATATCCCTAGCACCAACTTGCAAAGGAATTAACAAGTTACTAAAAGTACCACTTAAACCTGCTGTTAGTACAAAGAATACCATAATGGTACCGTGAATAGTTACTAACGCCAAGAAAAAGTCTGGCTTTATTCTTCCGCCTTCAGCCCATTTACCTAAAAATGTTTCTAATAAAGGAAAAGATTTGTCTGGCCAAGCAAGCTGAATCCTAAATAGGATGGATAAAAGCATTGCGATAACTGCCATAATGATACCAGTTATTAAAAACTGCTTGGCAATCATTTTGTGATCTTGACTAAATACGTATTTAGTTAAGAACGTTTCATGGTGATGGCCATGTCCATGATCGTCGTGGTGTGTATCGTGTAATGATATTGTTGACATAATAAGGTTTTTCCAGTATTACTATTTTTTTAAAGCTAATTGGTTGTTTACATCTAAGGCTACCTTAGCAGCTGTAGCTGCAGTATCCGCAGGAGCTTGTTCAGCTGCTGGAGCTGCTTCAACCGGAACAGGTAAATTAAATGCCTTTCTCAAGTCGTTAGTTAAATAAGGTGTTTGCTTAGTTAACCATTCTTGATATTCTTTTTCGCTAACAACCCTTACATTTTTCTGCATGTTAAAGTGGTTGGCACCACAAATTTTAGCACATAATAAAATGTAGTTGAACTTAGGATCGTTAAGTTTAGTTCTCATTTCATCCGTAGTAATCGTTGGTGTAAACTCAAAATATGAGGTCATACCTGGTACAGTGTTTAATTGTACCCTAAAGTGAGGCATATAGAAACTATGAATAACGTCTTTACTTGTCAATATGAAACGAACTGGCTTGTTTACTGGAAGTACAATTTCCTCAGCCATTAAATCGTCTAAGCTGTTTTTATCGTTAAAATCGATACCTAAATTATTGATAGCAGTAATCAACTTATAGTTTTTCTTACCAACTACTGCATCAGGTCCAGCATAACGGATATCCCATAAGAACTGAGATGAAGTAACCTCAATGCTAATAGGTCTATTTTTAGGATCTTCTACTTTGTAGAAAATAGATCTCCAAGTTAAGAAACCTTTCAATACCAATAAGGTCAATACTAAAGCAGGTACAATAGTCCAAATTTTCTCGATAGTATTGTTATGTGGGTAGTAGTAAGCTTTTCTCTTATCAGAAGCTCTGTAGAAATAAGCGAATGCAAAAAGAACAATGTGGGTAAGGATGAATACGATAGTCGTAATGATCAATGTCAATTTGAACATCTCATCAATACGTTGACCATGCTCAGATGCCGCTTCGTGCATATGAGAAATCATTTTACCGTGAACTGAATATTCCCAATATACACCGTATAAACCTACGATTAAGAATAGAGCAAATATTACAGCGTTTACAGTATTCCAGTTGATTCCTTCTGGCTTACCTTGCGTTTCGCGAGTTAATTCATATACTTTTAATGCTTTACCTACAATTGCAATGAATAAACATAGAAGCAAGAACATTAGCACATAAAATATTGCATTTTTATGTACAGGACCCATGTCTACAGGTTTAGCTGTAGCGGCGGCTGCTGCTTCTTGAGCAAAGGCATTAGCGCTTGAGAAAACAGTAAATAATACTGCTAACGCTGCCATTGTTTTATTAACGATTAATTTTCTTAAACTCATTTTCTTTAAAAGTAGTACGATGTACC
>Ga0222427_100267_pt1 | contig 114006 bp, 113 predicted proteins | sample 2B20Ametagenome_FD_182890 | JGI IMG/M metagenome (GOLD analysis project Ga0222427, IMG submission 182890) | Enriched microbial communities from leaf-cutter ant dump, University of Wisconsin, Madison, United States - 2B20A (version 2) | ecosystem: Environmental > Terrestrial > Nest > Insects... | reverse complement strand
CCACGCCGCAGTTCGCCAGCACTGAGGCGGATCGCCGGGCGATTGGCGCGTTGCTGTCAACCTACACGACCGCCGTATCGACCAAGAACCAAGCCTTGTTCGAAGAATTGTTGCTCGGCAAGGATATCCCGTTCTCGGGGATCGGTCGCGCGGTTACGCCTGGCACCAACGACCTCAGAAACTACGCTGAGTTCCGCAAGGGCGTGTTCGAGGGACCACCGTTCGTGCAGCGCTTTCAGGACGTGCAGATCGAACAGGATGGTTCACTGGCCAACGTTCGGCTGATCTTCGTGAACAGCGGTGCCGGAGGGCGGAGTTGGGGATGGAAGACGCTGCAGTTGGTGAAGGTCGGCAGTCAATGGAAGATCGCCAGCGAATTCTACACCGGGCACAGCGGCGATCCTCCGGCGGCTGAACGATAGCCCCCGTCCCGGAAAGTCTCGGCAACCGCGTAGCCGATGTTGAAACACGGATGACACTCGATGATGTCGCTGTGCGCGAACATAACGAGCGTTCTCTGCGTCTGCCACCAAGGCGAGCTTATAATTGAAACGGACGCGATCGTTGGGCCGGCCTGCGTGCAGAGCAGCGCGGGGTCAATCCGGCCTCGATCGACGGGCATCAGTCCGCGCGCGAACGACTGCTGGAAAACATCAAGGCATGGCGGGATCTGTCATCGCCGCCATCAGCACACGACGACATCGAGATAGTCGGCCCTGTCCGCGGCGATACCGCGAATGATATTGTCGCGCGTCACCATCGCGATCCGGCGAGAGCGCGCGGTCGCCATTAGGAAGCAGTCGCCAGGATCCTTATGGCCGGTCTCGGCGACGACCCTGGCCGCCTCGTAGGAAATCCGCTGCTGAATCGGCACGACCCTAGCGGCGGTGGCGCGAACCGCCTCGCGAAACCAGTCGTCGGGTGATGCCGCGCCAAGGTTCGGACGCCGGTCCGCCCGCGGCTTCTGGATCGCGACGGCGAGTTCCCAGACCGTCACGGGCGAGACGAACAGGCTTCCCGTCTCTTGGCTCTCGCCGATCGCGAACAGCGCTTCTTCGGCGAGGTCGACTTCGCCGCTTACCAGCCAATAAAGGGCGTGAGTGTCGAGGAGCAGGCCCGACAAGGCTTAGCGCTTCGCGGCGGTGGTCGTCTTGCGCGTCTGTCCAGCCTGCGAGGCGATCGGCTTCGTAAGGTCGACGCTCTTCTTAAGCATGAGCTGACCCTTCAGCGCACCCGCACCGCGCACGACGACAGTCCGGCCCGACTTCGAATCGCGCACGGTCTTCTCGGTCAACGTGGCATGTGCCTTCGCCATGAACCTCATATAGCGCACGGGGCCTGTCCTTCCAATTGAAACAGAGCGGACGGCTTCGCCATCACGGTCGCTACCAGAGCCGGACCCGGTCCGCGGGCGCGACGTACAGTTTGTCGCCGGGTTGCACGCCCCAGGCCGCAATCCAGTCGTCGAGGTTACGGACCGGCCCATTGACGCGAGCGGACGCGGGGCTGTGCACGTCGGTCAGGACGAGGTCGCGGAGACGTTCGGGCCGCATCTTCTGGCGCCATACCTGCGCCCAGCTAAGAAAGAAGCGCTGATCGCAGGTCAGGCCACCGATGACTGGCGCCGGTTTGCCTCCGAGCGAGATGTGGTACGCCTGCAGCGCAATCGACAGACCAGCTAAGTCGGCAATATTCTCGCCGAGCGTCAGCTCGCCATTAACATGCAATCCCGGCAGCGCCTCTATCGCCGAGAATTGGGCGCTCAGCCGCCGCGACTGCTCCTTGAAATAGGCGGCGTCGGATGCGGTCCACCAATCGCGCTGACGGCCGTCCGCATCGATGGCGCGGCCCTGGTCGTCGAAATTATGTGTGATTTCGTGGCCGATCACCGCGCCGATCGCGCCATAGTTCACCGCCGCGTCGGCCCCACGGTCGAAGAAAGGCGGCTGAAGCATTGCCGCGGTAAAGATAAGCTGGCGGTTCTCGTTATAGGCGGTCGCCGTCTGCGGCCAGAACCGCCACTCGCTCTTGCTCCACGCCCCGTGAGCCTGGGTGACGCGCCGCTTCCAGTCGAATGCCCTCGCGCGCAGCACATTGCCGAACAGGTCATCTCGCTCGATGACGAGCCCACCATAGTCGATCGGTTGGCTAGGCTTGCCGACCTGAACCTCAAGCGCGGCCAGTTTGCGCAGCGCCTCGGCGCGCGTCGCCGGACTCATCCAGGTGACGGCCCGCAGTCTCGCCGCGAACGCTCGCCTGAGGTTTTCTACCAGCAACTCAATCGCAGCCTGGCTAGCGGGCGGGAAATATCGCGTGACGTAAAGTTCGCCCAGCACCGACCCCATCGTGTCGTTGACCAGTATAGCGCCGCGCTTTCCACGCGCTGACAGCGTCGTCGGGCCGCCGATCTCCTTCCCGAATTCGAAACGGGCGGTCACATAGGCTGGAGAGAGATACTGGGCGGCGTTGTCCGCTGTCCGGAATGCCAGCCATGACCGCAGCACGGGCAGCGGCGTCGTGGCGAAGATCGCAGCGATCTTGCTGATGCTACCTGACGTCGCGAGATTAAGCCTGATCCCGCTGTCGATTCCGGCACCCGCGAGAAAGTCGGACCATGGGAAGCCCGGCGCGATCTCAGCGAGCTTGGCCGCATTGACCGGCTTTAGCGATCTGGCCGGATCGCGCGCCTCCGCTTCCGACCAAGTTGCTGCGGCGATCGCCGCCTCGAGCGAGACAATTTGGTCAGCCGCCGCTGTCGGATCCGCCCATCCAGCGAGCGCGAGCAGCCTGGCCACGTAGGCGCGATAGGCGACGATCTTCGACGCGTAACGCGCATCGAGATAGTAAACTCGCGGGAGACGTAGACCGCCTTGGCTGATGTTGAGCTGATAGCCTGCCCCGGTTGTGTGATCGGCGCCGAATTCCAGTGTCACAAAGCTGGCACCGAGACCTCCGTTGGCCTCACCCATCATCTTCGCGAGCGCCTGCCGATCGGCCACTTCGCGCACCGTCGCGATCAGCGTTTGGAGAGGCTGTCCGCCGCGCGCCGCCACCAACGCTTCGTCCATGAAAGCTTGGTAAAAGGCACCGATTTTACCTTTGTCATGCGCTGGAGACTGGAGGCTGACGGGGAGGCCGTCGAGAATCTCGCGGCTGCGCGTATCGGCATCGGCGCGCATGTTCGACAGCAAGCCGACCTCCGCGCGGTCGGCCGGGATGGTTGTCCGTTCCGCCCATCTACCGTTGGCGAAAGCATCGAAGTCGTCACCGGCAACCACCGTACGGTTCATGCTGGTCAGATCGACGCCCCACGCCCCGATCAAAGCAGGATCGGATGCCCCGGCGGTCTGGCTTAGGATGACCGCCGTCCCCGTCAGCAGAGTACGGAAGAGCCGAACGATGCGGAAATGCGGCATAACTCTAGCGGCAGGCATCAACGCAACCGCTGGAAAAGTTCGTGCGCGGCTCGTTCGACCCAGCATTCCGCGAGACGACCATGCTCGATGCGCCAAATGGCGATGCCCGAAAACTCGATTCGCTGCTGATCTGCCTCAAGGCCGAACATGCCGTTGTTATAACCGCGCGTGATCCATCGCGAGACGACACGGTCGCCGGCGGCGCTGGTGAAGATCTCGAGGTGCTCGTTGGTGGCCTCACGGACAACCTTCTGCATCTCCCCAACCCACGCCTTGAACGCGGAACGGCCCTCGACGACGTGCCCGGCGGTCGTGATCCGGTAATCAATTGTCATCAGTTCATCGATCGCATCAAGGTCGTGCGGCGGCGCCCACACCCTAGCGAAGAAATCACGTGCCAGTCGTTCGGCGACATCCATACTCACATCTAGTCTCGGCTTCAGGAGGACGGCCGGAGAAGTGGTGACCATCCTCGGTTCGAAGAGCGCAAGCCGTAGCACCGACGCTAGCTCGGAAAACCGCCGAAAGATTGTACCTACTTGGCATACAAATTAGACCAAGAGCGGCTCTCTTGGCCGAACGCCGCGACCCTTAAATCCCGAGGCCTTTGCCCCTGCCAAACGTCCAGTCCACGCCGCCTGCCGGCGACATCACGCCGTTGACCTGACGCCCGATTTGGCCGTCGATCGCTGGTCGCCATGGGACGAGCTGGAAGCCGAGCCCGTCATCGATCATCGCGAACCGACCGGACGACAGGTTGACGCGCTCACGGTAGATCCCGCTGACGTGATCGCCGGAAATAGAGGGTCGGTGCGCGAGACCCGTAGCGCGCTCGATCCCCTCGACCGCCTCGGCAAGCTCGCGGTTGCGCAGCGTCTCGATCAGCTTCGGCTCCAGCACCAGGCGACGCCCCTGCCGCTCAGCGAAGCCCTCGGCGACGAGAGCCTCGGCTCGCTTCTCCATCGCATCGCGCACGTCCCGCCCGAAACCCAGGCTGCCGGTCGTCGTGCCGCGGTCGACGAGTTGACGATCAAGCCATGTGGCACCTCGCGCACGCACCTGCTCGGAGAGCGTCAGGTCCGACCGAACGGTCAAGGACAACCGAGCCTCACCGCGTCGGTCAGTCCACTGCCGAAGTTCGACAATCGAGCCGGGCTTGCTGTCGCCGGTCATCTCTAGATCGGCAAAGCGAAGGTGGTGAACGCGCCCGTCGATTCCGTCCACGACCGCATAGGCCGTGCCGGCCAGCTCATCGTGCAAGCCGCGTTCGACAAGTCGGCCGACGATCGGGTCGCAGGGCCCTGCCTCATGCACGGTGAAGCGGGCTGGGTCAGCGCTGCCCAGGCTTCTGCTCATCGCCTTGTGCATCGTCTTGATGATGTCGCCGCGGTCGCTAAGTTCGCGCAGCGTTTCTTCGATCTTCGGTTTCAGCGCCCACACTGCCGGCCCGATATTGTCGGCCAGCCCCATCCGGTCGAGCTTCGCCGCTCGTCCGAGCAGTCGACGCCGACCCGCGTCGCCGTCGCCCCCAGGACGCAGGTCGATCACGCCGCCGGCATCATCGGCCATCTCGCGCAGCCGCCGGTCCAGACTGGTCCAGCGGTCGGCATCAACTTCGCGATCCAGTGCCGACGCGATCTCGCGCGCGCTGCGGGGTCCGAGCTCGAGCGTCGCGCGCTCCTCCGCCCGGAAGCGCATCCCCTCGCGGATATAGTCCTTGTCGATGACGAGATCGGTGCCGTCGTCGGCGCGGCCGCGAACGAGAATATGGACGTGCGGATTGTCGGTGTTCCAATGATCCACGGCCACCCATTCGAGGCCGGTGCCCAGGTCGCGGGCGACGTCGGCCATTAGCTCGCGGGTGAACGTCTTGAGGTCGTCCAGGTCGGCGGCGTCCTCGGGAGACACGATGAAGCGGAAGTGGTGGCGATCGTCGCCGCTTCGCTCGGCGAAGCTGTCGCCGTCGGCAGCATCGGATCGGGCATCGAACAGGTCCGCAGGCCGCCCGTCGCGGGTCACCCCGTCGCGCTTCAAATAGGCGACGTGTCGGCCGAGCGGCGCAGCTCGGAAGCGGGCTCCGGTATGACGGACGACGCGCGCCTTGATGACCACCCGCCTGCCGTCGGCGCGGAAGCGAGCGCGGAGCGCAGCAGTGCGCCCTCTCCCCCTGGCGCCGGTGCCCTTCGTTCGCCGCCCCGGTGCCCGCCTGACGTGTCCTGACTTGGCCGCTGCGCGCCGGACCTGGGCGGCAAGCGACTGGACCTTTCGACCGCTTCCCCGCCCGGCATCGCGAGTTCGCCCGACATGCGGCTCAAACTCTCCCTCGTCCCGGCTCACGCTGCGGGAATCCGCGCATTTCGCTGACGTGCCGCCGCGAGATGCGTTGAAATTCCAAGGAAGATTGCTGGAGGTGCCAGCTGCGGGGCCGGCGTGCCATACACAAAAAACCTTCCTTCCCAACCACATAGCGTCGGTAAGCCGGCGCTGCTTTTATCTCGCCATCGTCTTCTTTCCTTCCACTTCTGCTGCCTCCTTCCGTTGCCCTTCCCGAGCGAAGACAAAAAGAAAGGCGGGCACGGCGCCTCGTCGACGCCGCACCCGCCTGATCGAAGCCGAGCTCTCAATCGATCGGCTGTTCGCCTGGAATGCACCACGGCTGCGTTGCCGCCAGCCGCTCGAACTCCGTCCAAGCTGCAGCCAATTCGCGTTCGATCTGTGCTGCCTCGGCCGCATCGCAGCATCCCGACAGCTCGGCCCGCAGTTCCTGGATATGATCGTAGAGCGCCATCATCGCCTCCTGATTTGAGAAAGACGATGTCGCCGCCTGGCAGGGAGCGGGTCGGGTCAAGGATCGCAGACCGCAGGGCTGCGACCGCGGAGCGGCGATGGGGGTCACGATTTTTTCTGGCGCGCCACGACGCCGCTGGTGAAGAGCCGACGCCCGATCGCCGGAAAAAATGGTGGGGCCCCGTCGTCCTTGAGGCGGCCCGTTCCCTGACAGATACTGGGCAAGTCTGAGCAGAAATCTCCCTTTCCGCCAGCGCAACACCCTGCGACGGATCAACCATAAATCGCCTCTGAAAGCGGGTTCAGATCACCGCGGAATGGGGTTCGCCGTGCGAATGAAGAGAGGGTTGGCGGGCGAAGTGTCGGCAGGATGATCGGCCTCCGGCTTGTCGGCGCCCGACGTCCGTTCCGCTGCAGACTTGTCCGCGGCCCCGCCGACGAAGATCGCCGCGCGCATCCAGGCGTTGCGGTCTGGAAGCGGGGCGCGGCTGACCGCCGGTACCAGCCGGGAAAGGTATGCCTTCGTCTCGGCAGGCAACGGGCGATGGCGATAGAGATAGTCTTCGTACCGGCCCGGGCCGGCATTGTACGCGGCAAGGAAGCCTGGCTCGCCGTAGCGATCGTGCATGGCGCGGAGGAAAAATGCGCCGGCAATGATGTTGTCGTGCGGGTCGAACGGATTGTTTCCGAGCCGAAGACGCGCGCGCAACTCTGTCCATGTTGCCGGCATGAGTTGCATCAATCCCATCGCGCCGGCCCGACTGACAGCCCGCATGTCGCCGGCGCTTTCGACGCGCATGACCGACCATATCCAGGCTTCCGGTATGCTCGCCCGCTGCGCGGCCTCGGTCACGAAGGTCGCGACCGGCGACGGCGACGGCGGCGCCTCGGCATGAGCCAAAGCGCCGCAGGCAATCATGGCGACTGCTGCGATGCCGGCGATCAGTCGCATGGTTCAGGCGCGCTCTTCACGCGCGCTCGGCCGGTTCCACAGCAGCACATGGTCGCGCGGCGACAGCGTGGACTGGAACAGGTTCGCGCGGATCGGTCGCGGCAAGGTCGGGCAGTCGATCTGCACCGCGACATATTCGCCGGCACGCTCACCGACCTTTCGCCAGCCCGCGCCGACCTCGGGTCCATCAGCGTTCGAGCCGAGATGGATTCGATAATCGGGGGCATTGCTGCCCTCCTGCGGGTCGGCCGGCACGATGGTCAGCGCGAGGTCGAGATTCAACGAGCGCACTCGCCCCTGGAAACCGTCTCGCGTGTTCATGAATTCGCCGATCTGAGTCACGTCATGCTCTCCTCTTCAGGTGTGGGCGGGGTCGTGGCTGTGCGCGTCCGTCCAGACGGGGACCGCGCGGCCGATGATCGAGGACCGACGAAGCACGCCGAAATAGCGGCCATCGAAGCTGTCGGGCACGCCGACGTTCATCACGAACACGTCGTCAGGACCGAGCCAGGCGCAGCCGCGCCATTGCGGCAACGGACGTCCGAAGCGATCGCGTGGTTTGGCGATGCCAATGGCCTTGCCATTGACGCTGACGGTCGATCCGGCGCGACAGACAAGGTCGCCGGGCGCACCCGCGACCCATTTGATTAGCGGCAGCCCTAGCGGAATATAATGCCGCTCGGCGGCGAACTTCGAGACCGCCGGGCTGGGTCGGATCGCCACCATCACACCGTGCCGCACGCGCGGCAGCGGATCGACCCGGTAGAGACCGACCGGCGTGCTCGCAGTCGCATTCCAGACAAGACGCGGGTCAACCTTGAGCAGGACCGGCGCGACGACCGCCGCCACGCCGAGACCGCAGAAGGCGATAATCGGCCAGCTCTTCACGCGGCGGCCTTTCGCAGGAGCCATGCACGATGGCGCCCGGCCGAATAGGCGCGCGGCTGCATACCGGCGGCGAGCCGATTGTGGACATGGCGCCAATGATCGGGCGCGGCGTCGCAAGGATCGATGCCGACAGCGTCGACGGCGTCGACCGACTGAAGCACGCGCTCGACGCGCCGCCAGCTTGACGTGGCGAGCAGGATTTCGCCGCCCGGATTGACCAGCGGCAGCGTCGAATAGCCTTCGCCGGCGCCAACGGCGCGCACAATTGCGATGTCGGAGGTTGCCGTCCCGAACTCGTTCGCCGTCCAGCGAACGAGCGCGAAGAGGCTTCCCGGCGCGAAGCTCAGCTCGCGCCGGCGACGGTCGATGATGCGGTCGTCGACCTCGCGGCCGAACCTGATCCACTGCTCGACCTCACCCTCGATCCAGGTCAGCGTTACGCGCGTCAGGAGGGTCATTGGCCGCCCTCTGGCTTCGCGGGAAACTCGCGCTCGAACAGCTCGCGCAGCATGTCGGCGACGGTCTGCCCCTGCTGGACCGCGACCAGTTTCATCCGTCGCCGCAGATCGGGTGTGATGTCGATCGTGAGGCGCGCGGTGTAGGGATTGGGCGGCGGCGCGACCGCCACCGGCTCGGTCGCGCGCACCCATTGGTCAGCATCGCCGGGACGGCTGGTGAACCGACGTGGACGTTCGCCGCTCATCTTGCAGCCTCGTCGACGTGCATCGCGAGGGCCCCGATTTCGCGCGAAGCGGGGCTCGTCTGTTCGAGTTCGAAGGCCAGCCGCCCATTCTGCATTGCCTCAGCGAAGGCGACGCGCTGTCCAATCGTCGCTGGCAACAGCGGCGGATCTTGGTCCGCCAACGAAGCGCTGGTTTCGCGCGCCAGTACGGATCGAGGTCCGCAACGGTTGAGCACGAAGCGTGCTGACAGCTCCGGCCGGAAGATGCGGGCCTCGCCGAGCAGCGACAGCATTTCGGCGGACGCCCAGCCGTCCAGTGGCGAGGGTTGGACCGGAATCAGCACCAAGTCGGCGGCCAGCAACGCCGAGCGCATGAGCCCGGCGACGCGGGGCGGACCATCAATAACGATGTGGTCGACGCTGCGGGCGAGCTCCGCTGTCTCACGGTGGAGCGTATCCCTGGCGAGCCCGACCACACCGAACAGCCGATCGATCCCCTGGTGGCTGCGCTGCTCGGACCAGTCGAGAGCTGACGCCTGCGGATCGGCGTCGATCAGCAGTACGCGAGACCCCCGCCGAGCCCATTCGCCGGCGAGATGGAGTGCGAGCGTCGTCTTGCCGACGCCGCCCTTCTGGTTGAGCAGCGCGACGATCACGACGCCACCCGTCCGATCGAAAACGACCCCCACGTTAGAAAGAGTCCGAAGGACTCTTTGTTAGCATCGTTATAAGGGGCCTGAATCGAGCAGCGATTCCAGAGAGTTACGAGCAATCCCGGTTCCGGATAGGACGACTCCGCGGTTCCCGATCGGACGACTCCGCCGGTTCCTGATAGGACGACCCTCACCGCCGGTTATCCACAGGCCTGGGCGACCAGCGCCGGAAGGCGAAATCAAGCGGGTCTTCGGGTATGACGACGAAGGTGAGGCGCTCGCGGCCAAGCACAATTTCCAGTGCCAGCGTGTATCCCGGGAGCGGTTGACGGGCGACGATGGCGCGAAGCTCGAAGGCGAACCGCTTGAGCGGCGACAGCACCCCCGATTTCAGATGAAGGTGCGCGACATCGAAGCTCCAGCCGCCCACCTGCTTTCCGCCGTGCTTGCGGACGATGCGGTAGAGCCAGCGCTCGAGACCGCCAGTCAAATCGAAATAGGCCCGGTCGATCGTGAGGACGAGCGCCTGGTCGAGCACCCCGGCATAGAACCAGTCAGGGAGGATCATCTCTATGCCGAGCGGCCTGCCCGTCCCGTCGAGCCGTTCCTTCCATTCGTTTATCCAGCTGAAGCGGTGGCGGCGTCGCTGGTTCGGTTGACGGATCGAGGTGGCGATCGTGGTCGACTGCAGGCGATCCAGCCCCGCCTTGAGCCGATCGTAATTGTCGCGGCCGGTGCCGCGTCCGATGAATGTCAGGATCTCGTGCGGCGTCGTCGCCATGAGCCGTGAGGTCGGCCGACCGGCGTCGCGCGCCTCGACGATCTGGCTGGCCGCCCAGATCAGCACGTCGGCATCCCAGATCGTGGCCATGCCGTGCTCGGCGGTCGCCTCCACCAGTATCCAGGTGTCACCCAGCCGAAAGTCGATCGGGCGAGTCCTCTTCGACTTGGCGAGGCTGAAGAAGGGCCACGCCATCAAGTCCTGTGCATCGCGCGGCGCGATGTCGCCCGGGATCGAGCGGAAGAGTTCGAGCTGGAGGCGACCACCACCCATCGTCATCACGACGTCACCGCCGCACGGGTTCGGAAGGGCGGCGCTTCGCCGGATGGACGGTGCCAATCCCCGGGTCCGACGTCGATTTGCGCACGCCGAGCGCCGCCCAGGCATCGAGGTCTTCGATCGCATAGACGATGCGGCCACCGAGCTTTCGGAAAACCGGACCTGTGCCGTAGCAGCGGTGCTTCTCGAGCGTGCGGGCGGACAGGCCGAGATGCACGGCGGCATCGGGCGTGCGGAGGAAGCGTGGGGTAGGCACAACAGCAGCGGGCTGCATGGTCAGTCTCCTGCGCGCCCACGGCCATTGGAGGACATGCGCGACGTGTTAGGGGACAGGCTGGCGAAGTTTCGGCGAGTGCGGGGAGTGGCGGACTTCGACCCCCTTCGAATGTCACCCAGGCGGATGGAGCCGACCATGGAGAAGATCGCGAACGCCAACGTCGCGCAGGCGCGCGGCTTCTAGGCAAAGGCGATGGATGCGGCGGCGCTCGGCAGATGCCTTCCAGGCCGCGCCGTGCAAGGGCGCCATGTGCGGGTAGACCAGCGCGTCCGCAATGACCCGCTTGGGCTCGCCCTCGCACATAGCGTCGAGGATGCCGAGCATAAGGACGAGCCTCGCGCGCTGCATGGCCGTTGGGCAATAGCCGGACCCATGCGCCGGCGACCTCGTCAGCCGCGCCGCTGCGTCGAGCCGGATGAGCATGGCAGCGTCAGCCGGCAACAATAGCGCGAGCGAGTCGGCGCGACCGCCGATCAGCAATAGGCGATGACGCCCACGGTCGTCGTCGAAGACGATATGATCTTCGTCAGGCGGCCGACGCCAGGTCGCGACGACATGATGAAGGTCGAACGGCGCTGCCGGGCACGACGACGCAGCGGATGCCGGTACCAGGGTGAGAACTGCGGGGTTCGCATCGGGGTGCCAGAGAGCCGGTGCGGCGCGGGGATCGAGAGCGGGATCGAAGGCGAAAGACCAACCCCCATTTGAGGGCGACCGCATCCCTGACGGCCGGCTCGTCAGGCGACGGCGGTGCCTTGTCGGCCGCCTGATAGTCCTCCTGATAGTCCGGATTGCGCCGCAGGAACTCTTGCGCGAAATCCGCGAAATCGTGATCGGCAAAGTTGTCGGCGTAAGTTGGCGAACGCCAGTTGGGTGGAAGTACCATCGCCTCTTCCTCCTTTTCCCGGTCTTTTCCGTTGCGAGACCGGGAATCACGAAGGTTGCGAGTTCCGATTAAAGTCAGAAGCCCTTTCGAGCGGGGATCGACCGACCCGAAAATGCATCGCCAACTTAATCCATAATGGACGTTATTTCAGTTAATTGGCGGTTTTTCATGGCCGCGAGCTGCGAGTTGGCGGTAACCTTCGCGGCTCATCCAGCGTGCGCGCGCGAGATGGCTCTCGTACATGCGCTGGGCCCGCTCGGCCTCTGCATCGGGGTCGCACCCCAGTATTCGCCGCGCCGCTTCCTGCCAGCCCGCCCGCTCAGACTCTGCGTCAAGCAACCGCAGATAGGTGGTGAGGTGGCGCTCGTCGTAGGCGACTATTTCGTCCGAGGACGGTGCCTCATCGAGGAAATCGGGATCAGCCATGACAGCGAGCATTCCCTTGCGCGTATAGTGGGATGGCGATCGATGGACATGCTCTTCGGTCCCCGCGCCGCTGCCGAGCCGGCGACGACCGTGAGGATGGAAGCGCGGTCACCGCCCGAGCACCGGGTCGGCGACTCGTAGCGCGTATTATAATGCGTAGCACCGAAATACGCGATGCGTCTGTAACCTGCGGATGGACATTCGTGTAGTCGCTGGTCTTAACGCGCGCCGCTACCGGCAAGTGCTCGACATCAGTCAGGAAGCCGTCAGCGTCAAAATCGGTGCGGACCGCGCCTATATCAGTGCGATCGAGCGGGGTGTGCAGAACCTGACGCTGATCCGTCTCTTCGAACTTGCCGAAGCGCTCGGGGTCCGCCCGGCCGATCTCCTTGACGAGGATTATGCTGCGACCGCTCTGGCGCATCGTGATGGCGGCTCCTGATTTACGGAAACGCGCATTTACTCCCTTACAGAGGTAAAGAGAAACGGCCGGCGTTTATCGCCGACCGTTTCTGCTTGCGGCCTCAGCGCGACCACCGCATCGTGAAGCTGCCGTCGCCCTCGTCGAACAGGGTCGGGTAGATCGGAGCGGTGAAGCTCGGATCGTCGAGCTTGCACGAGAGATAGGGGCGCTCGTTCTGCGCGACCTTCTGCCACGCCGCGCCGATCTCCGCGTTGCCGGCATAGATGCGATAGTCGGGCGCCTTGTCGGAGCGATCCTCCTCGTTCGCCACGAACCGAACCTCGGGGCACTGCACCGAGAGGGTCGTGATCGAGCCCTCGTACCCGTTGTTGACCCTCTTGAATGAACCAATCGTCGCCATGATGAACTCCGTCGCTGGAAGCCGCGCCCTTCGCGGCCTCGATGGCGATCAGGAGGCCGGGGACGCCCGGTCGCGCAGCGTCAGCCCGCAGCGCCAGCGGAGGACGGGCGGGCGGGGCTTTCTTGTCTCGCGAGGAATGGTCGCAGACCAGGGGAAGAAAGTTTCGCCGGCCCGTTGCGCGGTCGGGCGAGCGCCAGCGGGCCTCGGCCAGATCAGCCGTCGATGAAGCCGTGCGCGCGGCGAACCGCGGGAGGTTCGTCCCGACGACTAGAATGCCAGGATCAGCGCTGTGTCGAGGGCAATATCGGGTCCGACATCGACAAGGTTTCGGCTCGATCCGATGGCAAACTGGGGACCGCTACGGTAAGTCGGGCAATCGCTGCTGCTGTCACGCAGGTCGCCGCGATCGCGCCGAAGACGATCTGCGCGAGCGTCGATACCCCGGCGATCGCGGCGACACCGTGCCCCGCGCTATAGCCCGCAGCTGCTGCCGGGGCGGCGAACAGCATCACTAATGCGGTGCGGGACATAGTGCCGTGCAAGGTTGCGAACAGAAGCTGGCCACAGAACAGCGTGCCGGCGCCGGCCGCGATGCCCGTGAGTAACGCTCCGACAAAACCGGCGCCGGCCGCGTGGGCAGCATGGCCGGCGATCACTCCGACAAAGAGCGGCAGTGCGAGCGAGGCCAGCGAGAATAGCAGCCAGCATAAAAGCAGCGAAACGACCGCCATCAGGATCAACGCGAGAAACATAGCGCCCTCCGTGCAAAACGGATCATGGACGCGCTCTCCACCACCACCACAGCGCACGATGCGAACCCAGCATAGCACAACCGGCCGATCCCGCGAAGCGCGCGGGATCGGCCGGCTGGGCGGGAAGTGGCCCGCGCCTTCCGGCGCGGGCCGGAGCCCTCACTCACTGGGGTTCCAGATGAGCGCGAAGGCGTCCTCGTCGTCTTGGCCGGCGGAACGGCCGAGGTTGGCGTAGAGCGGACGGGCACCCAGCTCGGGCGCCGAGAGACCGACGCGGATATATTCGCGGCCGGACACTTCGCCGGTGCGGATCCAGCCGCCGCCGAGCTCGAAGCCGTTCGAGAGGACGCGATAGTCGGGCTGGTCGCCGGTCTTGCCGCGATTGGGCACGATCTCGATGTCGGCGCGGACCGCCAGCGTGCGGAGCTGACCCTTGAAGCCACCGTTGGACTGCTTCGTGACATAACCGATTGCGGGCATTGTTCGTCTCCTGATGATCGCCAGCGGCCAATCCGCTTCGGCGTGCGGACCGGGAGGGCGCGCACTTGGGCCCGCGAACCCCTTGGGGCCGGAGCGCAGCGGCGGACCGGAGCGTGGCGCTGATTTGGAGCGAAGCGACCGCGAGGAGCCGGCGAAGCCGGCGGGGAAATCAGTGTCGCGCGATGGTTTCGTCAGGGAACGGGTGACGCGCCCAGGTCAACGCACAGGCCGATGTGGATGGCCGCGCATCAGAACAAGGACGACGCCGCCGGCCGGGTCAGGCATTCGGCGACTACGGCGATCAGGGTATCGGATTTGAGCGCTCCGACGACTTCGAAGCCCTGCTCCCAGAACGGCTCCCGGAGATGCAGAAACCCGCCCTCACGAAAATAAGGATCGAGCTGGCTGACGAGGGCACGGCCCGCATCGCCGCAATCGAGGCCAAGCGATTCCGCGAGGTCCAGCGCCCGCGCGAGGTCGTGACGAACGTGCCGCGCCAGCCACGCATCCGTCGCGCCGTGGTGGGCAAGGAAGGCTTTGAGGGCAAGCTCGGTTGAGATCGCCACATGGTAGAGGGTGGTCCGGTCGTCGAGCGGCAATTCGGCACAGCATGGCGGCCGAAAACTGCGTGCTCGCCCCAGCAGGAATTGGGCGAAGGTCATGACAGGCTCCTGAATGCGACGGGCCGCGTCCCGACGCCGGTCACGGCGGAGGGGCGCGGCCCGCGACTTTTCAGAGGTCCGGGGCGGCCTTGCGGCCGCCCCATCCCTGTCAGGCGGCGAGCCGGTGCTCCTCCTCCCTCTCGGCCTCGGGCGGGGTCACCACGTCCGGCGCGGTCAGCAGGGCCCGCGCCGCCTCCACCTTGGCGTGGGCCACGACCGTGGCGACGCCGCCGCGCGCGGTGTAGGTCGACGGCGCAAAACGCATCCAGCGCGGCACCCACCGCTCGACCTTGGTGCGGCCATCCGTGCCGTCGAGATAGGCCCGGACGATGCCTTTCAGCGTCTTGCCCTTCTCCTTGGCATTGGCCTCGGCAACGCGGTCGCCCGCCACCTCGGCCACCATGGAAGTCAGCACCTCCTTGTCGCGGATCAGCTCGAAGAAGGCGGCGTCGGCGGCCCACCAGTTCGCCATGTCGGTGCCGATCGTCTCGCCGACCGCCTCCACCGCCGCGCTACCGGCCGCGAGCGTCTCGCCCATGACGACGGCGATGATCCGGAGGATCGCCTCGTCGGGGAGCGCCATCAACCGGAAGAACAGACCGGCCACGCCATAGTCGTCGCCGTTGCCGCCGGTGACGGTCGCTTCCTCGGGCGAGAAGTCGAGCAGGTCCAGCACCGCGCGCCGTTCGGTATCGAAGCTCGCCTCGGCATCGCAGCCCTCGGCGCTCTCGGTCACGTCGTCGTTCCGGCTGCTGCGCGGATCAGCCTTGACGCCCCACAGATACGATCCGCCGATGGCATGGGCGACCATCAGCCGCAGCGCCACCTGCGGGGAATTGAGCAGGTCGGCGCGCACGGCGGAGTGACGGTGCAGGTCGATATAGGTCTGCATCGTGCTGGTCACCTCGGGGCGGGCGACCTTGACAGCATCGCCACCCTCGGCGCGTTCCGCCTTGCGGGCCTCCTTTCGGGACAGATAGCCCTCGTGGAAGGTCACCTCGCCCGATGCGCGCACGTCGATATAGACCTTGCCGCCCGTGCGCTTCGCCGTCTTCTCATGCTCCCACGAATGGAAGGACTCGGACGGCTCGACGATGACGACGTCGTTCCAGCCCGCCTCGAGATAGGTCTCGCGACGGGCCGCAATGGCCGCGTTCTGCGCGGTCCAGAACGCATCGGCATCGCCGAAATAGGCATCGTCGCCGAACAGGGTCGTCACGATCTGGCCGGGATAGTCGGCCATGTCGAACAGGGCGACCTTGGTCTCGATGGTCTGCCCGCCGAGTAGCCAACTTTTTAGATAGTGGCCGCTCGGGGCGCGCTGGTCGGGGCTGTCGAACAAGGCCAGCCATTCCTGCTGCTTCGCCTTGCTCGCCATCGTCAGGTGGCGGACGGTTGCCGCGTCGATCTCCTCACGCCGATAGAGGTCGCGGATGCGCGGGAGCAGATTGCCGAGCGCCAGCACGCGCCGGATCATCTGCTCGGGCAGGCCGAAGGTCGCGGCGATTTCCTCGACCTTGCGGCCCTTCTTCACCAGCGCCGTGAAGCTCTCCCACTGCTTCACCTCGTCGGGGTCGAGGCGGCCCATATTCTCGATCATCGAGGCTTCCAGCGCGGCGGCATCGTCGCCGGGTTCCATGATAGCGGCCGGGATCGGCTCGGGATCATTGCCCGCCTCGCGCGCCTCGGCGGCGGCGATGGTGGCGGCGATGAAGCGGCGGTCGCCCGCGACGACGCCGAAGCCGTCCTCCCCCGCCTCGTTCGGCTCGTGCCGGACGATGATGGGCTGTATCACGCCGCGACGGCGAACCGACGGAAGGATGTCGGATACGTCCGGCAGCTTCTTGGTAAAGCGCATGTTGGTGCGGCTGCGGTGCAGCTTGTCGAGAGGAATAAAATCGAGTTTCATGGCACTGCTCCTTGTGAGCGCCGGTCCCGTTGATCTTGAGCGAAAGGCGGGACCGGCATGGGTTGCGGCGGATACGCGCCGCGCGTCAGCCGACGTCCGGGATCGGATCGGTCGGAAGCTCTAGGGATCGGGAAAGCGCGATCTCGGCGGCCAAGATCGAGCCTTCGCGGCGGGCGGTGTCGGCCCATCGCGAAATCGGCACCGCGCTCTCGAAATGCAGGTCGCGTTCGATGAACAGGCCGAAGGGCAGTCGAACCGCTGCGATCTCGGATAGCGAAAAGGCGCCCAGCTCGGGACAGCCGAAGCCCAAGTCGGCAAGACCGAACAGGGTGTCGCCATCATCAAAGAGTTCGGTCGCGATCCATGTCTCCGCGCCCATCGGGTTGAACAGCTTGAGGACGGGGACCGGATCGGGTTCGGCCCGTCCGCTGCGGTCGGCGGCGCGCCGGTCGATGTCGTTCGCACGGAGCGCGAAGCGAAGCTCGGGGGGCAGGAGGATCATGCCGCCATCCTCCCCTCGGCCATATCCTCGTCGCGGAAAGCGAGCAGGTAATCGGCGGCTTTGCTGGCGGCGGAGGCGGCGCGGAAGATCGCGCGATTCTCCTCGCGCAACACTTCCAGCCAATGCGCCAGATAGTCGGCATGGCGGACGGTCGGCTCGATGCCGAGCGCCGCACAAAGGAAAGCCGATCCCATTTCGGCGGCCAGTTCCTCGCGCGCATAGGGCTTGGTGCCGAAGCTGCCGGAGAAGTCGCGGGCGAGCCGCGAGCCGTGCCCGGTCCAATGGGTCAGTTCGTGCAGCGCGGTGCGGTAATAATTGATCTGGTCGTAGAAGGCCGGTTGCGGCGGCACCTGAATGAAGTCTTGGCTGGGGACGTAGAAAGCCTTGCTTCCGCCGATACGGAAATCCGCCTTTGAGGCTTTGATGAGCGCCTCGGCGACGGGGACGATTTCGCGCTCTGGCAATGGCGCGGGGTCAGCGGCGAGTCCGGGCCGCAGCCCCTCGCATTGATCCACGTTAAAGACGGTGAACCGCTTGAGGAACGGGATCGCGCGGGGGTCTTCGTCGGCGCGGCTGGCGCGCTCGGCCTCCCCCTTGGGAATGAAGCGGTCGGCATAGACGACGGTCGTGCCCTTCTCGCCCTTGCGGACGCTGCCGCCTGCCTCCAGCGCTTGGCGGAAAGTCAGCCACGATTGCGACGGGAAACCGCTGTCGATGACGGCCCCCCAAAGGATCAGGACATTGACCCCCGAATACTGTCGGCCGGTGAGCGCGTTGCGCGGAAGGCCGGGGCTGGCGGTGCCAGCGGTCCCCCAAGGCTGGACCCAAGGGAAGCGGCCCGCCTCCAGTTCCGCGATGATCTTGGCGGTAACATCGTCATAAAGACTGGTGGTCGGCTGCGCGGGAGCGCCTGCGGCCTCTCCACGCGCGCGGCGGTTGCTGTTTGAACGCATCGGTCTCCTCCATCCCGCAAAAAACCAAGCCTCCCCCGGAAGCGGGGGGGTGGGCGGCGAGGCGACCGGAAAGGCTCGCTTCGAGCGGCGGGCGGCACCGAAGGGCGAAACGAAGTGGAGCAGCCGGGCGAAGCCAAGGCTTGCCGCACGCCGTGGCGGGCCTAGCAGGGAGCGCCGGCCACTCCCCGCTGACCAGGGGAGAGGCCACCGACACGCCGCCGCGCCTGCGCGGCGTCTTCAGAGGGGGCGTTGCGGGGGCATGGCCCCCGCAGAAGGGGTCTGGCGAGACGTTCGGCTCGTCAGCAGGGGAAGGCTTTCCCCTCAAACCTCGCTTTCGAATCCCGCGCCGTCAGGGTGGACTTGGCGTTTCCATCTCGCCAACATCCCGCTCCATGTCTTCCATTTTCATCAGCCACGCCGTCGTCGACAAGAAGCTCGCAGAGTTGCTGGTCGCCTTCTTGAAGGAGGCGATTGGCGTTCCGGTCGCAGAGATCTTCTGCTCGAGCATCGCCGATAACGGCATACCGCTTGGAGCCGACTTCAACACATACATCCGCGAGCAGATCGAAGCGCCGAAACTCGTGCTGCTTCTATTGACGCCGGCCTATCTTGAGAGCGCCTTCTGCATGATGGAACTCGGCGCAGCATGGTCGCGAGAGCACGCCTCCCTTGCGATTGTCGTGCCGCCGGTGGGCTTCGACACGGTGACGAAGACACTGGGCCTAAAGCAGGCATGGGACATCACGAAGAAGGAAGGGCTGGTCGATCTTCGGAAGTTGATCGCGCCGGTCGTGAAGCTCGAACCGCGCGGCGAGCATGCCTGGGACGACAAGCGCACAGCGTGGAAGAGCAACCTAAAAAAGGTGCTGGCCGGGCTTGTGCCTGCTCGGAGAGTGGACGCGACCACGCATGACGTCGCTTTGACGCGGATCGGCGAACTGCAGGAGGAAGTCGACGATCTCGAAACCCAGCTGGACAAGGCGAAAGCGCTCGCCGCAGCCCTTGAGAAGGCCAAAGACAAGAAGGACGTGAGAGCCATCAAAGCAGCCCATGCCGGTGAAGGTGGTTTGCAGGAGCAGTTTGATGACCTGCTTGATGAGGTGAAGATGTCACGACCGGACGATACGGCCAACGTCGTGTTCCGGCACCTGTTGATGGCCTATTACGACAAGGAAGGCACGATCGACTGGCATAGCGACGAAGCCGAATTCACCGCGGCGGTGCACCGAAACCTGCTGCGCGCGGACGACGGTTACGCCGTGCGCTGGGACACGAAAAAACTCCGTCCGCTCAACAAGGCGCTCGACGCGATCGACACCTTCTTGCGCAGCGACGACGGTCGACAACTAACTGATGAGTGGGATGACCATGTCCCCCATGAGCCCGACGACATCGATTTTTGGAAGCATCACCTCCATCTCTAAACCGCGCGGCTGCACGCTGGCCCCTTCGCCAGAGCCTGCGTCTTACCAGATGGGCTCTCCGCGCCGTGGCCAAAGCCGCCGTTTCTTTGTCTTTCCACGCCAGGCTACGACCACCGCATTCTGCTGTTGAATAGCGCGATCGCTCGCTCTCATTAGGTGCCCTCCAAGGCGGTCGCCGGCCGCCAAGTGCGAGGGTCGCGTATCGTGTCGGTCGAACCGCTCCGTACCGAAGCTGTCCAGCGTGGCGCGAGGATGCTCCGCACCGCGCTCGGCCCCGCGATAATCGCTTACTTGTCGGAGCCGTCGGTCGTTGAGGTGATGCTCAATCCCGACGGCAAGCTGTGGGTCGATCGGCTCGGCGTCGGGCTGGTCGATACGCAAGAGTCGCTCTCTCCGGCAGATGGCGAGCGCATCGTCAGACTGGTCGCGCACCACGTCGGTGCCGAGGTTCACGCGCGCAGCCCGCGGGTATCGGCCGAGCTGCCCGAGACTGGGGAGAGGTTCGAGGGTCTCTTGCCGCCGGTGGTCACTGCGCCCGCGTTCGCGATCCGCAAGCCTGCGGTCGCGATCTTCACGCTGGACGACTATGTCGAGCGCGGCATCATGTCGCGCCTGCAGGCTGTAGCGCTCCGGCGCGGTGTCACCGATCGGGCGAACATCCTAGTCGCCGGCGGGACGTCGACCGGCAAGACGACGCTCACCAATGCTTTGCTGGCTGAAGTCGCGAAGACCTCGGATCGGGTCGTGCTGATCGAAGATACGCGCGAACTGCAATGCGCGACGCCGAATCTCGTCGCGCTGCGCACGAAGGACGGTGTCGTCTCGCTGTCCGACCTCGTCCGCTCCTCGCTCCGACTCCGCCCGGATCGCATCCCCATCGGAGAGGTCCGCGGCGCCGAGGCGCTCGATCTCCTGAAGGCCTGGGGCACCGGCCATCCCGGCGGGATCGGCACGATCCACGCGGGATCGGCGCTCGGAGCGCTGCGCCGGATGGAACAGCTGATCCAGGAAGCGGTGTTCACGGTGCCGCGCGCGCTCATTGCCGAGACCATCAATCTGATCGCGGTCCTGCAGGGCCGCGGGCACGAGCGTCGGCTCGCTGAACTGGCCCGCATCGATGGCCTCAATGCCCATGGCGAATACCGGCTTTTCAGCTCTGTCCATGAATCCGAGGAGGATGTTCGATGATCGTTGCCCATTGCCGCGCCATACATCGGCGGCTGATCCTCGCCGCGGCCGTGCCGCTCGCGTTTCTCTCGCAGCAGGCGAGCGCTGCGGGCACGTCGATGCCGTGGGAGCAGCCGCTCCAGCAAATTCTCGACTCGATCCAAGGCCCAGTCGCCAAGATCATCGCGGTCATCATCATCATCGTTACCGGACTGACGCTCGCCTTCGGCGACACGTCGGGCGGGTTCCGGCGGTTGATCCAGATCGTGTTCGGGCTGTCGATCGCGTTCGCGGCGAGCTCATTCTTCCTGACCTTCTTCAGCTTCGGCGGCGGAGCGCTGGTCTGAATGGGGCCGGACATGACCCCCGGCTTCTATGCCCCCGTCCACCGGGCGCTGACAGAGGCGATCCTGCTCGGTGGCGCACCGCGCTCGGTCGCGATCGCCAACGGCACGCTGGCGGCGGCGATGGCGCTCGGCCTGCGCCTTTGGGTGCCGGGGCTCGTCATGTGGGGGATCGGTCATGCCGCGGCAGTTTGGGGCGCCAAGCGTGACGCGCAGTTCATCGACGTCGCCCGCCGGCATCTCCGCTATCCCGCTTGGCTGCGGTCGTGAGGCGGCGATGCTGAATCTCTCCGAATATCGAAGCCGGGCGACCGGGCTCGCCGACTTCCTGCCTTGGGCCGCTCTCGTCGCCGAAGGCGTGGTGCTCAACAAGGACGGTTCGTTCCAGCGGACCGCCCGCTTCCGCGGGCCCGACCTCGATTCCGCGACGCCGGCCGAACTGGTCTCGGTCACGCACCGGCTCAATGGGGCGCTACGCCGGCTTGGATCGGGCTGGGCGATTTTCGTCGAGGCGCAGCGTCTTCCCGCACAGACCTATCCTCACTCGGCCTTTCCCGATGCGGTCTCGGCACTTGTCGACCGCGAGCGCGCGGAGCAGTTCGCCGAGGAAGGCGCTCATTTCGAGAGCGCCTATTTCCTAACGTTGCTGTGGCTGCCGCCGGCCGAGGACGCAGCGCGCGCCGAGGGCTGGCTGTTCGAGGGCCGCGACCGCGACGGGATTGATCCGTGGGAGATGGTCCGGGGTTTCGTCGATCAAACCGACCGGCTGCTCAACCTGCTCGACGGCTTCATGCCCGAAGCCGCCTGGCTCGATGACGCGGAGACCCTGAGCTACCTCCATTCGACGATCTCGACCCGGCGCCAGCGCGTCCGAGTCCCCGAGACGCCGATGCACCTCGATGCGCTACTGGCGGACGATGCGCTCACCGGCGGCCTCGAACCGCGCTTGGGACAGCATCATCTGCGAACTTTAAGCATCGTGGGATTTCCGTCATCGACCTTCCCCGGCATTCTCGACGAACTTAACCGGCTGGCCTTTCCTTACCGCTGGGTCACGCGCGCGATAATGCTCGACAAGGTCGATGCCACGCGCCTCCTGACCAAGATCCGCCGGCAATGGTTCGCCAAGCGCAAGTCGATTGGGGCGATCGTCAAGGAGGTGATGACCAATGAGGCGTCAGTGCTGGTCGACTCGGACGCGGCCAACAAGGCGGCCGATGCCGACCTCGCGTTGCAGGAACTGGGTGCCGACGCGGTAGGCCAGGCTTACGTCACCGCGACGATCACGGTGTCCGATGAGGATGCCAGCCGCGCTGCCGAGAAACTACGACTGGTCGAGAAGGTCATCCAGGGCCGCGACTTTACCGCGATTTTGGAGGGTATGAACGCGATCGAGGCATGGCTCAGTTCGGTGCCAGGCCAGGTCTATGCGAACATCCGGCAACCGCCGATCTCCACGATGAATCTCGCCCACATGATCCCGCTGTCCGCGGTGTGGGCGGGACCGGAACGGGATGAGCACTTGGCAAATCCCCCATTGCTCTTCGGTCGCACCGAGGGCTCGACCCCGTTCCGGTTTTCCCTCCATGTCGGCGATGTGGGCCATACACTCATCGTCGGGCCGACCGGCGCAGGGAAGTCGGTCCTGCTCGCGCTGATGGCGCTGCAGTTCCGGCGTTATCCGGCCGCACAGGTCTTCGCCTTCGACTTCGGCGGATCGATCCGTGCTGCGACGCTCGCGATGAGCGGCGACTGGCAGGATCTGGGTGGCGCGCTCGATGATCGGGCGACCGCGGCGGTGACACTGCAGCCGCTCGCGCGCATCGACGATGCGACCGAGCGCGCATGGGCGGCTGAATGGGTAGCGGCGGTGCTGGCGCAGGAAGGCATCGTCATCGACCCGGGCATCAAGGATTTGCTCTGGTCCGCGTTGACCTCGCTGGCATCGGCTCCGATCGGCGAACGAACGCTGACCGGGCTCGTGGTGCTACTGCAAAGCCAAGCGATCAAGCAGGCGCTCGCGCCCTATTGCCTGGGCGGCGCCTATGGCCGGCTGCTCGACGCGGAACTGGAAGACCTCGGCACGAACCCTGTGCAGGCATTCGAAACCGAGGGGCTGACCAGCTCTGCCGCCGCGCCAGCCGTGCTGTCCTATCTCTTCCATCGGATCGAAGGCCGGCTCGACGGCTCACCGACGCTTATTATCATCGATGAAGGCTGGTTGGTCCTCGACAGCCCGGCCTTCGCCGCACAGCTGCGCGAATGGCTGAAGACGCTCCGCAAGAAGAATGCGAGCGTGGTCTTTGCGACCCAGAGCCTGGCCGATGTCGAGACGAGCAACATTGCGCCGGCGATCGTCGAAAGCTGCCCGACGCGGATTTTCCTGCCAAACGAGCGCGCGATGGAGCCTCAGATCCTCGCGATCTACCGGCGCTTCGGCCTCAACGATCGCCAGATCGAAATACTGAGCCGCGCGACCCCCAAGCGCGATTACTACTGCCAGTCGCGGCGCGGCAACCGGCTGTTTGAACTCGGCCTCGGCGAAGTGGCGCTCGCCTTCGCGGCCGCGTCTTCCAAATCCGACCAGCTCCGCATCGGCGAACTCGTCGACGAGCATGGCCGCGCGGGTTTCGCCGCCGCGTGGCTCGCCGAACGAGATGCCGGCTGGGCCGTCGATCTTCTCGCCAATCCAGAATTGGGAGTGTTGCCATGACCCCTATGTCCATCCGCCGTCTGATCCTGTCCGGCGCCGCGGCGCTGTCGCTCTCTGTTGCAAGCACGCCCGCTGATGCTCAATTCGGTGGAATTGTCTTCGACCCCAGCAACTATGCCCAGAACGTGTTGACTGCGGCTCGGGCACTGCAGTCGATCAACAACCAGATTCAGAGCCTGCAAAACCAGGCGACCTCGCTCATCAATCAGGCGCGAAATCTCGCCAGCCTTCCCTTCTCGACGATCAGCCAAATCCAGGCTCAAATCCAGCGGACCCAGCAGCTACTCTCGCAGGCGCAGCAGATCGCCTACGATGTGCAGTCGATCCAGTCGGCCTTCACCAACCGATATGGCGCGAGCGCGATGACAGGGTCGGATCAGGCACTGATCGACGGCGCGCAGGTTCGTTGGCAGACGTCGGTCGCCGGGTTTGAGGATGCGCTCAAGACGCAGGCCACGGTTGTCGGCAATATCGATACGTCGCGCAGCACGATGGAGAACCTCGTCAACGCGAGCCACAGCGCCACTGGCGCGCTCCAGGCCGCGCAAGCGGGCAACGAGCTGCTGGCGCTGCAATCGCAGCAGCTTTCCGACCTGACTGCCGCGGTCGCTGCGCAGGGGCGCGCGCAAAGCCTGGAAGCGGCGCGGGCCGCGACCGCCGAGGCGCAGGGCCAGGAGCAGTATGCGCGCTTCAGCCAGCGAACGCCGTATCAGCCGTCGTCCGTCCATGCATTTCACAACTGAGCCGGGTGATGGATAGCCGCTCGGGCAGACTCGCGATCGCGGCCGGCCTAGCCGGCCTCATCATCGCAGCGGCGATCGCGATGGGCTGGGGACATAGTTCGCCGCCGGCACCGGCACCGCCGGTTGTCGTCTCGGACAAGGCGGCTGCCGAGAAGCTCGCCGCGGAACTCGGCCGCTGCAACCGTCTCGGCCCGAACGATAAGCCTGACCAAGGCTGCATCAATGCGTGGGCGCAAGCGCAGCGCCATTTCTTCGGGGGCCGGCCGTGAACAACACCGGCATCATCGACCAGTTTCTCGAGACCTTCACCCACTACATCGATTCCGGCTTCGGGCTGGTCCAGGGCGACGTCACGTTCCTCACCACCACGCTGATCGTCATAGACATCACGCTGGCCGGGCTCTTCTGGGCGTGGGGTGCCGACGAAGACGTGATGCACCGCCTCGTGAAGAAGGTGCTCTACATAGGCTTCTTCGCCTTCGTGATCGGCAACTTCAACGGGCTCGCCAAGATCGTCTTCGAGAGCTTCGCGGGTCTCGGCCTCAAGGCCGGGGGTTCGCAGATCGACGAAGCGACCTTCCTCCAGCCAGGGCACCTTGCCGCCACCGGCATCGATGCCGCGCAGCCGATGCTCGATGCCGCGAACAAGATGATGGGCTTCACCAGCTTCTTCGCCAATTTCGTCCTGATCGCAGTGCTGATGGTGGCTTGGCTGCTCGTGCTTCTCGCCTTCTTCATCCTAGCGGTGCAGGTGTTCGTCAGCATCATCGAGTTCAAGCTCACCACGCTTGCCGGCTTTGTGCTGATCCCGTTTGCGCTCTTTAACAAGACGAGTTTCCTTGCCGAGCGCGTACTCGGCAATGTCGTCTCGTCGGGCGTCAAAATCCTCGTGCTCGCCGTGGTGGTGGGCATCGGCAGTGGACTGTTTCACCAATTCACCGCCGGCTTTGCCGGGCCGGTTCCGACCATCAACGAGGTGCTAGCCGTCCTGCTTGCCAGTCTGGCGCTGCTCGGTCTGGGTATCTTCGGACCCAGCATCGCCAACGGCCTGATCTCGGGTGGCCCACAGCTCGGCGCCGGTGCCGCCGTCGGCACGACACTTGCGGCAGGTGGCCTCGCTGCCGTCGGTGCTGCGGGCGCCGGTATGGCGATCGCCGGCACCGCAGCCGCGGTCGGTGGAGCGGCGCGGGGCACCGCTGCGCTCGCCGGCCGGGCCTCCGCTGCCTATCGCGCGGGCGGAGCAATGGGCGTGGCGCGGGCGGCAGGCTCGGGGATCGTCAGCCCGCTTCGCCGAGCCGCCAGCTCGATCCGCCAGCAATATGAGTCCGGCCAATCGGGGTCGGCCGCGCCGGCTGGCGCCGGAGCAGGATCGGGGCCGCCGGCCTGGGCAGCCAAGATGCGGCGCGAACAGCAAATGCACAGGGGCGCAGGCGCCGCCATCCACAGCGTCCGCTCGGGTGACCGAGGCGGTGCCGGCGCTTCCATCGACCTCTCGGACCGGGATCGCTGATATGTTTAAACGCCCCTCTATTCGCTACGGTCAGACGCCGCCCGCCGAGACGCCCTATCAACGCGCGGCGCAGGCCTGGGACGATCGCATCGGCTCGGCCCGCGTGCAGGCGCGCAACTGGCGCCTCGCCTTCTTCGGCACGCTGATCCTGTCGGCTGGACTTGCTGCCGGCCTCGTGTGGGAGACGCTGCGCGGCAGCGTCGTGCCCTGGGTCGTCGAAGTCGACAAGCTGGGCCAGGCCAGCGTCGTGGCCCCGGCTGAGGCGGGCTATCATCCGACCGACCCGCAGATCGCCTATCATCTAGCGCGCTTCATCGAGAATGTCCGATCGCTGCCCGCAGACGCGATCGTGGTTCGGCAGAACTGGCTCCGCGCCTATGATTTTACGACCGACAGCGGCGCGCTCGCCCTCAATGCCTATGCCCGCGACAATGACCCCTTCGCCAATGTGGGCAGGCAACAGGTCGAGGCCGACGTCTCCAGCGTGATCCGTGCCTCGCCGTCGAGTTTCCGCGTCTCCTGGGTCGAGCGTCGCTTCCAGGACGGGAACCTCGCCGCAACGGAGCATTGGTCGGCAATCCTAACGCTAATCCTGCAGCCGCCTGCGACGCCAGACGGACTGCGAAAGAACCCGCTCGGGGTTTACGTCACCGCCATCAACTGGTCGAAGGAGCTGGCAGAATGAGCCGCCCGCATCGCCGTAAATACAGACTTGCGGCTCTACTGATTTCCGTATCTGCGACCGCCTCTTGCGCGGCATCGCGCAAGCCGCCCGTCATCACCTATGATGCCCCGCGGGAGCCGGTCGCGGCGGTCAGGTCGCCCGAACCGCCCAAGCCCGTCGAGATCGTCGCGGTGCCAACGCCGCTACCTTTGCCGGGGCAGCTCAAGCCGCTTGAGCAATCCGCAGCGCCTGCGCCCGAGGCCGTCGATCCCGCCGTCCGAGTCGCGATCGCCAACGCTGCGGCCCGCATCCAGCCGGGTCGCGCGGGGTTCGTAAACGCGATCCAAGAATATCCCTACACCGATGGCGCGCTGTATCAGGTCTATGCGTCTCCGGGCCGGGTGACCGATATCGCGCTTCAGGAAGGCGAGATGTTGACGGGGAGCGGTCCCGTCGCGGCGGGTGACACAGTGCGCTGGATCATCGGCGACACGACCAGCGGCCAGGGTGACGCGCAGCGCGTCCACATCCTGCTGAAGCCCACCGACAAGGATCTGGTGACGAACCTCGTCATAAACACCGACCGGCGGACCTATCATCTCGAACTGCGCGCGACGCCCGGCACCTATATGGCGTCGGTCTCGTGGCGGTATCCGCAGGATCAGCTCATCGCGCTGCGAAGGCAAAATGCAGCGGCGCGGGCGGCTCAGCCAGTCGCGGCCGGTGTCGACCTCGAAGCGCTCAACTTTCGCTATGCGATCGAGGGTGACGATCCCTCGTGGAAGCCCATGCGGGCGTTCGACGACGGACGGCAGGTCTATGTCGAGTTTCCGGCCGGGATCGCGCAGGGCGAGATGCCGCCCCTGTTTGTCGTCGGCCCGGCGGGCAGCGGCGAGCTGGTCAACTACCGTGTGTCAGGCCGTCATATCATCGTCGATCGGCTGTTTGGGGCGGCGGAGTTGCGCATGGGCGACAAGAAATCGAGCCAGGTCGTTCGCATCACGCGGACCGACGGTAAGCGGAAATGACCGCCGAGGACGAAGATCGGACGGCGCCGGCGCCCGAGCGTCCCATGCCGGCGCCCGATCCCGGCGGGTTTCGGCTGCGTGGCGATCCGCCCCGTGTCGTGCGTCTTTCTCGTCGCGCGCTCATCATCCTCGGCTCGGTCGGCGGGCTGGGGGTTGGCGGCGCGCTCATATATGCGCTTGGCCCGCACCATGGGTCACGTGCGGCGACCGAACTCTACAACACGGACAGCCGCAACACCGCCGACAAGCTGGCGGCGATGCCGAGGAGCTATGGCGACGTGCCCAAGCTCGGGCCACCCTTGCCGGGCGATCTCGGCCGTCCGATCCTCAACGCGCAGGATCAAGGCAAGATCGTGCCGGCACCGGGCATGGGGCCGTCCCCGACTGGCCCCAGCCCGCAGGAGACTGCGCAGGCTCAGGCGCGCCAGCGTGCGGCTCAGGTCCGTGAGGCGGCGCGGGACAGCAAGTTGTTCGCGAGCAGTGCCCCCTCGCAAAGCGAGGTCGGCCTGAGCGACGCGACACCACTGGCACCCGTCGCCACGACGACGCCTACCACCACGCCGCCGTCAGATCCGAACGGGCAAAACGCAAAGCGGGCCTTTCTCTCCCAGGCAGTGGACAAGCGCACGACGAGCCCCGATCGTATCGTTGATCCAGCATCGCCCAACATCCTGCAGGCGGGCAGCGTAATCGCGGCCGCCCTGGTGACCGGCTTGCGCTCCGACCTGCCGGGGCAGATCACGGCGCAGGTGACGCAGAATGTCTATGACACGCCGACAGGACGCATCCTCCTCATCCCACAAGGCTCGCGCCTGATCGGCGAATATGACAGCTCGATCGCGTTCGGGCAGCGCCGGCTGCTACTCGCCTGGACGCGGCTGCTACTGCCCGATGGCCGCTCGACCGTGCTTGAACGGCAACCCGGCGCGGACGCGGCTGGATATTCCGGCCTGGCAGACCGGGTGAACAATCATTGGGGGCAACTCTTTAAAGCCGCGCTGCTGTCGACATTGCTCAGCGTGGGTTCGGAAGCGGGCACTTCACAAAGCGAGAACAACCTCGCGCAAGCCCTGCGCGCCGGCGCCGCAAATGGGTTCAGCCAGACGGGACAACAGGTGGTCGAGCGGCAGCTCAATATCCAGCCGACCTTGACCATCCGGCCAGGCTTCCCGGTGCGGGTGATGGTCACGCACGACGTTGTGCTCGCACCTTGGCACCAATGACGGAGGCATTGTGGCAACGTTGAAACTGGGACCGCTGTCTGACGATCGGCCAGCCAAGCTGACGGTCGAATTGCCGGCGCCCGTCTATCGTGACCTGCAGGCTTATGGCGCCCTGCTCGCGCGCACCTCCGGCGAAAGCTCGCCAATCGAGCCGGCGCGGCTGATCGCGCCGATGATCGAACGTTTTATGGCTTCGGACCGAGCCTTCACCAAATCCCGCCGCGTCGGTGCTCAGCTCTCCGGCGATGGCAAAGAGTAGCGCTGGCGAAGGAAATTTAGGAAAGTCTCCATCGCGGGATTGCGATTGCCGCCGCGCCAATATGCCGAGAAGTTTAGAACCTGCGCCGAATTGATATCGAAAAGCGGTCGAAACACGACATCTTCTATTTTAAGACCGGTAGAGGCGGACGATGTGATGGAAACGTTTCGGCCGGCACCCACGCCTACGATTACGGTCTCACGGCTGGCGTCGGAGACGATGATCTTCGGTTCAGTGCCTGCCTGTCCCAGATGCCGTCGCACGATTGGCATTACATAATCTGCCGTCATTCTGGGGGCGCAGACTGTCTCGCCGTAAAGATCCGACCAGAAGACCCGCTCCTTGATCGCGAGCGGATGATCACGAGGCAAGACGACGTGGAGCTGCTCGCTCCAAAGGCTCATCTGATGGGTGTCGAGATCGACCGGCGAATAGCTGGCGACGATGATGTCGAGGGCGCCGGTTCCTAGCATCAGGACGAGCTGTTGCTGATCCGTTTCGGAGCAACGCACCTCAATCTCGGGAAATTCTTTCATGAAGGCGAATAGCGATGACCGAAGATTGCCTGCTGACAGCGACGTCAAAAAGCCGAGCGCCAAGGTGCCGGCACTTCCTTGGCTCACCGCGCGAGTTCTTTCGTAAAGGCCTTCCATCTCGTTCAGCACGCGCCTCGCCGATTCGAGAAAGACAGACCCGGCTTCGGTCGGCCTCACCCCGCGGGGTGACCGCCGGAACAGTGGCGCACCAAACCGTCGCTCCAAGAAGGAGATATGTCGGCTCAGGGTGGCCTGCTTGATGCCGAGATACGCCGAAGCCTTGGCAAAGCTCTGCAACTCGGCGGACAGCAACGCATACCGCAAATGGCGGAACTCGACGCTATCAGCGAAGATGGACAAGGTGCGCACCGATACTGACATTCCTCCATCTCCAAGGGATTTAAGGCGGCTCGATCGAGCGCCCCTCGAGATCTCCGAAGCGCAAATCTATTCCCTGATTGCCCCGCGATCCCGCGCCGCGACGAGCCTCGCTGCAGCGGCGATATCCTCGGCATAAAGTTCGGGCGTTTCCCAAGCCGGGAAGTGTCCGCCCCTCGGCATCACGTTGTAGCGCTGGACGTTGTAGAGCAGGTCGGCGATTTCGCGCGGAGCGAGGGTCAGGTCGTGGGGCCACATGGCGACGGCAGTCGGAGAGGTCACGAAGTCGTCCGCTTTCAGCGGAGGCCGCAGGCGGGCTGCATCGAAGTAGTATCGGATGGATGAGCCGATCGTGTTTGTGATCCAATAGATCATGATGTTGTCGAGCAGCACCTCGATGGGCCATACGGACACCAAGTCGCCGCCGCAGTCCGACCAGGCCCGGAACTTTTCGAGTATCCAGGAGGCTAGGCCGACCGGACTGTCCGCGAGGCCGAACGCGAGCGTCTGCGGGCGGGAGCTTTGGAGCGCCTGATACCCGCCCTCCTCGCGCTGCCAGATGGCGACCTGGGCGTCGTAATCGCGTTCAGCCTCGGTCGGCGCCCTCTCTCCCCGCGGTTTTGGCGCGACCGCCGACACATGGACTGCAAGCACGCGATCCGGGTTATTCAATGCGATCCGCGTGGCGGTTCCCGAGCCAATGTCTGTCCCCGCAACGACGAACTGGTCGTAGCCGAGCTTTTTCATCAAAATCGGGAAAAGGGCGGCCGGCTCGAACTCGTATGGACTGCGGGGACGATCTGAAAACCCAAAGCCAGGCATGGTTGGGATCACGATGTCGAATGGATCCGCGCCACTTAATAGTGATGGGACTAGCTTGATGTATTCGACGCAACTGGACGGCCAACCGTTAAGTAGCATCAGCGGTGTAGCACCCATGCGCTCGGATCGGAAATGGAGGTAGTGAATCCCGCATCCGCCGATCTGCGTCCTGAACTGCGGCAAGAGGTTTAGCGAGCAAGCCCGGGCGGACCAGTCGTAGTCGGTACACCAGAACCGCACAAAGTCAGTGAGGAAGCCGAACTCAGTCCCCTGCGACCAGTCGTCTACGACAGCGTCCGTCCATTGCGTATCCAGCAGTCTCTCCTTCAGCCGCACGAACCCCTGCTGATCGGCAGGTATTGCAAACCGATCAGTCATCTTCGGATTCCCCTTCGTTCCGCTGGACTGACGCTCGCCTCATTGAAGTGAGTTCGCTTCTTCGAAGGACAGCCGCGACGCGCGTGGGTAGAGGCTCTCGACCTTGCCGTAGCCGAGGTTGCAGAGCATGTTCGAGCGGACCTGCGTGCCAGCGAAGAACTCCGCATCGACGCCCTCTTGGTCGAACCCAGACATCGGCCCGCAATCCAGCCCAAGTGCGCGCGCTGCGATCATGAGGTAGGCCGCCTGCAGGCTGCTGTTCCGCATCGCGGTCGATTCCGCCATGCCCGGCCGCACGAAGTATTCCCGCATTTTCTCGATCATCCCGTCCGGCACCAGCTTCGGAAGCCGATCGGCGAAGGAGAGGTCCTGACCGATTATGACGGTAACCGGCGCGGCGAGGACCTTCTCCCTGTTGTTGTCCGCTGCCAATGCCGCCAGCTTATGCTTGCCTTCATCGCTCCGCACCCAGACGAAACGGGCGGGATTGGTGTTCGCCGAGGTCGGTCCCCACATGAGCAGGTGATACAACGACCGCAGGTCGTCGTCGGTGACGGGGGTTTTCTCCCAGTCGTTGAACGTCCTAGCCGTCAAGAAGAGCTGGTCGAGGGCATGTTGGTCGAGCGATCCTCGCATGGATTCGGCTCCTTGAGTCTACCGGCCGGGTCCTGCCCATCGCGACGACAGGCAGGACCAGTCCGGCGTTACTTGATGGACTGGAGGAATTTGACGAGTTCGCCGTTCACCGCGTCGGACGCCTCGAGCTGCGGCCAATGGCCTACGCCATCGAGCTCTACGAAAGCCTTGAGGTCCGATACAGCCGGTGCGAGGTCTTCCCGCTTCAGCGCACGCATCTTGATCATGCCGTCTGCGTTGCCGAAGACGAATGCAGCCGGCTGCTCGATCTTCCTGCCCGCGAACGCCTTTGCCTGGTCGAAGTAGCGCTGCAGGGCGCGGTAGATGTTGAGCGGTCCATGGAAGCCGTCGCGCTGGAAGCCGGCCAGCGTCGCCTCTGCATCCTCCTTGTCGGCGAACGGCGGGATTCCGATCGGTGATGGGCGCTGCATGGTCCGGCTCGGGTCCAACGGGGTCCAACCCTCGGCGGGATCGGGGAGACCCGACATCCAGTAGAGCGCGCCCGGATACGTTGCGGCGGCATCGGCCCACTGCGCGTCGGCTTCCGGCTTGATGTGCTGGAACATGTAGAAAGCGTCTTGTTTCCCGGCCGCCTTGAGTGCCTCGAGGATGAACGGTCCCCAATTCGGCAGCGCCGGTGGAACCGCGAGGCCGAACACGCCGTCAAACAAGTCAGGCCGCATCATCGCCGCGTTCCAGCTTATTGATGCGCCGAAGTCGTGACCGACGAGGGTGGCGCGCTCGATCCCGAGTTTCGCCAGGATGCCGACGAGGTCACCGACATGGTAGAGGATCGTGTAGAGCGCGGCGTCCTCGGGCTTGGACGTGTCACCGTAGCCACGCGTGTCGAGTGCGACCGCTCGGTAGCCCGCGGCTGCCACCGCATCCATCTGCCGGCGCCAGTCCCGCCAGCCGCCCGGGAAGCCGTGCACGAACAGCACGGCCGGGCCTTCGCCCTTCTCGACTACGTTGAGCGTTACGCCATTCGTCTCGATGAAAGTCTGTTTGATTGAGCTGTCTCGATCGTGAAACGACATGGGATTCTCCAAATCATGAGTGTCTGCGCGCATTGGCTGATCGGGTGCGGGTTGGATCAGGCGGCCCGCCTTCGAGTGGAACAGCCGCGATGAGCGTCCCAGCCGATGGGATGAGGGACGAGCCGCCCGATCCCGGGGGAAGGTGGAATTCCGGTGGATGCTTACCGGCCGGAGAATGCGATTTTGGGGATGGGCTGGTGCTTGCGCACCGCATCTACCGCGATCGCCATCCCCTCGGCACCGTCCTTGGTATCCAGGATGCCCTTGACGAGCTGGTTGTTGATGAGGTCCGCCGCTGACACCCCGCCCGACGCCCAAGTGCGGATCAGGGTGCTTGCCTTGCCATAGGATAGGGTCGGGCCGTTCGCGAGGTGTTGGACGAGTTCGTCCGCGACCTTATCCAGCCCGCCATCAGGTGCCGAGTGGGTGGCGATCCCAAGATCGACCGCAGCCTTGCCGGTGATTGGCTCCGAAAGGAGAATGATGCGAGTCGCGCGGGCGCTGCCGACCCGGCTGGCCAAGCGCTGCACGCCGCCCGCAAGGGGGAACTGGCCGGCTGAAACTTCCGGAAGTAGGAGCATCGCGGACTCGCTTGCGACGAGGAAATCGAAAGCGAGGAGCATCTCGAAGCCGCCCCCGAGCGCCATGCCGCCAACCGAGGCGACAGTGGGGATCGGAAGCTCCTCGATCGTGCGGTACGAGGCGAAGATGTCGGCGGCGAAAGCCTCAAGAAACTTCGATCCGTGTTCGCCAATTGCGCCCAGATCGTCGGCGACGGCGAAGTTGCCGGACTCGGACGTTAGATGAAGGACGCGAATGTCACTTTCCTGCGCCTTGTGGATGGCTGCGCGCAGGGACGAGGGGAAGTCGGTATCCGGCGCGGTGTCGGCGTCGCCGACCAGGATCAATTTGCCGACATTGCCGTGCTGTTCAAAACGGAACGAACTCATTGTTTGCCTCCTTCGCTTTCGCGACGTCAGATGCTGTCAAAAGACGGCCCTCCGGCGTCCTGACGTAGGCAGGATGTTCGAACGGCTAGTCGCTCTTTCAGTTGGGCAGCAGGCAGCGTGAATAAAACTGGAGAAATTTTGGCAGACTCCGTCTATAAATCCGAACATGGACGCGCTTACGCTTGATCAGATTCAAATCTTCCTGACCGTGGTCGACGAGGGGAGTTTCACGGTTGCCGCAAAGCGGCTCAACCGCGCGCGCTCAGCAGTGACCTATGGAATCCAGAAGCTTGAGGGCCAGATTGGCCTCCCGCTGTTTGATCGGACGGCCTATCGGCCGACACTTACCGACACAGGTCGCACCCTGCTGGTGCGAGCGCGGCGCATTGCTCAGGAAGCTGACGCCTTTAAGGAGTCGGCGGAGAGTCTCGCAGGCGGGCTTGAGGGAGAAGTATCTATCGTCGTGAACTCGATGTTTCCGATGCCGATGCTTCTCGTCGCGCTAAAGGCGTTCGCGGAGCAGTTCCCGACGGTCCCACCGCGTGTCTGCGTTCATAATCTCGAGGTGCCGGCGCGAATGGTTCTCGACGGGACTGCCATGATCGGTCTGTTTCCAGCTATCTACACCGACGGTGCCATGAAGAGCTTCCCTGTGTTCACAATGGAGCTGGTTCCTGTCGTCTCTTGGGACCATCCACTCGCCGCGATGGATGGTCCGATAGCCACACATACGCTTCAACGGCACGTGCAGTTGGTACTTACCGATCAGTCGGATTCTAGCCCCGACCGTGGGGTTCTGTCAGCGCGGCACTGGCGGCTCGCGGATCTCGGCGTGAAACATGCGATGCTGCGGGCCGGGCTTGGATGGGGAACGATGCCATTGCATATGATTGAGGAGGACCTCGCGCAGGGGCGCCTCAAGGTCATCAGTCCTGAGGATTTCGATCCGCCCTATCGCTTCGTGATGAACTGCGGCCACCTCGCGGATCAACGTCTGGGTCCGGCTGCACAATGGCTGCTGCGCCATCTCTTGGAGACAAGAAACGTAACCTAGAGGAAGCTTCCGTGCGGGGCGCCTCCACCCAGGGTGACGGAGTTTGGTCGTAGTTGCTGCGACCGCCTGTTTGGGCGACGCGGCGGCATAACAGGAGAGACTTACCTTCGCGCCCGACGAGGGCTTTACGCTTTCAAATGCTGTTCGACCGCACGGGCACTGTTGCCGACGGCATCGACCGCCTCGCGCAGCTTCTCGCGACTGACACCAAACTTGCCGGTCCAATAGTCCATTTCGTAATCCTCGCTGAGCGAGATACGCGAGGCGTCTTGTGGTGCCCGGAGGGTCTTGTCGTCGGCCATGTCTTCTTCCTTTCTTTGTTCCGTATTCCAACGCCTTGGCGAGAGCGCGGTTGCCGAGCGCGGATCGGCCTCCAAACAGGAACGCCGAACTGAGTCTTGCGTGGGTCGGAACGAGTCTCGGTGCCATGCCTTTTTGAGCGATGGGATATAGTCCGGTCATCCAATGGCTCGCGTAAGGACGAACGCCACGCGCGCGCCCCACACTGATGGCTCGTCCCAGCAGTCCGCCCCGGCTTTTCGTCCCGTACAACTCGCGACGCTGGTCGATGCCGTCCCCAGCGGCGATCGTTGGGTTCACGAAATGAAATATGACGGCTATCGCACAGTGCTCGCGATCGGTGCCGGGGAGGCGCGCGCCTACACGCGATCCGGTCTCGACTGGTCCGATCGGTTCGCCGGGCTGGTGGCGGACGCCGCAAAGCTCAAGGTCAAATCCGCGCTCATTGATGGTGAGGCGATCGTCCTCGACGATGCTGGCAAGTCAAGTTTCCAGGCGCTGCAGAATGCCCTCAAGGGGGCGCCATCGACGATCGACTATTTTGCCTTCGACCTTCTCGAACTCAATGGTCAGGACTTGACTGACCTCCCGTTGACCGAGCGAAAGGCCAGGCTCGCTAAGATCTTGCCGAAGGCAGGGACCCATCTGCGCTATTCGGATCATATCGTCGGGAGCGGCGAGAAACTATTGAACAACTTCTGTGAGGCGGGCCTTGAGGGTGTCATCTCGAAGCTGGCGAATGGCCGTTATGTAGGCTCCCGCAACGGTGGTTGGCTCAAGACCAAGTGCATCAAGCGACAGGAGTTCGTTGTCGTCGGCTGGACGCCCTCTGACAAGTCTCGTCTGTTCCGCTCCCTCATGCTCGCGGTCCACGACAAGGGCACGCTTCGCTATGCCGGAAAAGTCGGCACGGGTTTCAGCACGGACGAGATCATGCGGCTCATGGAGGTCATGAAGCCGCTCGAACAGAAGGCGGCAACCGTTTCAGCTCCGCGCTCTGAGGTTCGCGGCGCTCATTGGCTCAAACCTCGCCTCGTTGCCGAGATCGCCTATACAGAAATGACCAACGAGGGCACGCTTCGCCATCCAAGCTATCTGGGCCTGCGTGAGGACAAGAAGCCCGAAGCCGTCGTGCTGGAAACCGAGTCCCCCGTGGGAAAAGCGTCAGCGTCAGCCCCGACCGTCGCGATCAGCAACCGCGAACGGGTCATCTATCCCGAGAGCAAGCTCACAAAGGGACAGCTCGCCGACTATTACGCCGCGGTCGCACCGATCATGCTGCCCTGGGCGGGATCGCGCCCCATCAGCCTGGTCCGCTGCCCGCAAGGTCGCGCCAAGAAGTGCTTCTTCCAGAAACATGACGCCGGGAGCTTTGGCGATGTGGTGCGCCACGTTGGCATCATGCAAAAGGACGGCCACGAAGAACCTTATCTTTATATCGATACGCCCGACGGCCTGTTGACTTGTGTGCAGATGGGCACGATCGAGTTTCACGGGTGGGGCGCGCGCATCGAGGATGTCGAGAAGGCCGATCGCCTGGTGTTCGATCTCGATCCCGACGTCGGCCTGGATTTCGAGCACGTCCGAACGGCCGCATTCCACTTTCGCGAAATCCTGCGATCGATCGGGCTCGAGACTTTTCCAATGCTGACCGGCGGCAAAGGCGTCCATGTCATCGCGCCTCTGGTGCCGCGCGCCGAATGGCCTGAGGTCAAGGACTTTGCCCATCGGCTTGCGCAGGCCGTCGCGCAGAGCGATCCCGACCATTTCACCGCTGCATTGCCCAAGGTCCAGCGCAAAGGCCGCATTTTCGTCGATTATCTGCGCAACCAGCGCGGGGCGACGGCGGTCATGCCCTACAGCGCGCGCGCTCGCGAAGGCGCTCCGATCGCGGTGCCGATCACTTGGAAGGAGATGGAGACGATCGACAAGCCGTCGCATTTCAACATCGGCGACTCTGCGGAAATGCTGAAACGCGCAAAGACGAAGGCATTGTCAGGCTGGGGCCGGGCTGACCAGGAGTTGCCCGACCTGTGAAGATCGCAACCTACAACGTGAACGGCGTCAACGGACGGTTGCCGGTGCTGCTGCGGTGGCTCGAAGAGGCCGAGCCCGACATTGTCTGTCTGCAGGAACTGAAGGCTCCCGACGAGAAATTTCCGGAAGCGCCGATCCGCGATCTTGGCTACGACGCCATCTGGCATGGGCAGAAAAGCTGGAACGGCGTCGCGATCCTTAGCCGGGTTGGCGAAATCCATGAGACCCGGCGCGGGCTTCCGGGCGATCCCGAGGACACGCACAGCCGTTATATCGAGGCGGCGGTCAACGGCATCTTGATCGGCGGGCTCTATCTGCCCAACGGCAATCCGCGGCCTGGCCCCAAGTTCGATTACAAGCTGCGCTGGTTCGATCGCCTGATCGACCATGCTGCAGGTCTGCTTCAGTCGGGCCTGCCTGTCATGCTCGCCGGCGACTTCAATGTCATGCCGACGGATCTGGACGTGTATAAGCCGGAGCGCTGGCTCGACGACGCCCTGTTCGCGCCCGAGGTGAAAGCTGCTTATTTCCGCTTGCTCGATCAAGGCTGGACCGATGCGCTGCGCACGCTCCATCCCGGCGAGACCATTTATACGTTCTGGGACTATTTTCGGAACGCTTATGCGCGCAATGCGGGCCTTAGGATCGACCATCTACTGTTGAGCCCGCCACTCCGCGACCGTCTGGCCGACGCACAAGTCGACCGCGAGGTTCGTGCCTGGGAAAAAACCAGCGATCATGCACCAGTCTGGATCGAACTTGGCGACAAACCGAGACGACGCCGTCAGGCCAGGGCTGCAAACCAGTCCGCATAGGGCGTGTTGCGGGCCATATGGCGATTATAGTCCGGGGCGCCATCGTCCCACCAGACAGGACCGCGTTCACCGAGCATGACCTTTGCGCGATCGACGGCCGCGTGCGCGGCTGCCTCCCGGTCGGCATCACCGGCCCGTTTGGCGGTGCCGACCTCGCGCCGTGCCGCCATAAGCGCCTTGACCAGCTCGTCTCGTGTTGCCGCGTCCAGTGCAGGATTGCTTGTGCGCCAGAGCCGACCACGGACCACGAAATACCGGCCATCGGGCGTGGTCGGATATCTGCGACGAGGGCGAGCGCTCATGCGCGTCGTCCCTTTGCCGACAGGCTGCGAAAGGTGATCGACCAGCGGGCGGTCTCCATCGGCGCGATGCTATGCTCCCAGTCATGGCGCACCTCGCCGGCCAGGTGATAGATCGAGCACGGGGCGAGATCGGCCTTGGCGCGTTCGAAGCCAGCCGTAGTGCGACGCCGAAAGCGCAAGGTTGCATTGCTTCCGAGCGAGATGCCGACGACATGTTCGAAAACCGGCCGATCCTTATGCCAGCCGATCCCGGCACCGGGATCGTAGCGGATCAGCAGCGCCTGGCTCAATTCTTCGGGCGCGAGCCCGGCGAAGGATGCGGCACGCCCCTTGAGATCGTCGAGCCAATCCGGGATCGGCGCGGCCGCATCGAACCTGCCGGTCTCGAAGTCATAGCTCCAGCCATAGGAGCGAGTCAGGCGCTTGCCCGTCCATTGCTGGAATCGAAACGGACTTAGGCCCGTCCCGTCGATGTGGGCGACCAAGTCGGCTGCCTCGGCGGCGTCGATGAAATCGAGGCGCATCGAGAGGCCAGGGACCACGGGTGCGTCGAACAGGTTGAGCAGCGTCATCCGGGCCAGCCCCGCCCACCCTCGGTGCCACCGGCACGCCGCAAAAGCGTCCCGAGTGGCTGGCCGGCAAGCGTGCAACTGGCAACGACACGGTCATAGCTGCGGCGGCCCGCCCGGCAGACCAAGGGCTTGCCCATCGTCGTGCGTATCAAGCGTCGCTTGGCATCCTGCCCACCGGGCTCGTGAAGCTCGGGCGCGTAGAAGTCGGCGAGCCGGATATCGATCCAGCGATCGGGCCGCCCCGCCGGACCGATGCACAGTCCATCGCCATCGCCGACATAGCGCACGATGCCCGTGAAGGTCGTGCCCTTTGCCGGCAAGGTGCCTTCGCACGGATCGGCGAGCGCCGGCGAGGCCCAGATGCCGGTGAAGCAGCCGGAAAGAAAGGCGAGTAAGCGCAACGTCATGAGCGGGCCGATGTAGGGTCGGGGCGATGTCATTTCACGCCATCGCCACGCGAGCGGAGCTGCCGGACGATACCGTTGTAGGCGGCGTGAAGGCCTTGGTTCCGGCCGATCTCATGATCTGATCCTGCCGCATCCCAGAAGCTGAGCAGCCAGTCGTCCGGGCAGCGCCCGCGCAGCACCCAGAGCGCCAGCGCCACGCCGCGTGTCTGGACCTTGTCACGGGCAGCCGTTGCCTCGCGCAACACATTGAGCGCGCGTTCGACGGTGCCATGGGCGCGCACCTCGGCATCAGTGAAAGTCATGGCTGCGGATGCGAACGAGGTCTTCTTCGGTGAGGACGGCGTTGAATGGCGGGTAGGACAATGTGCGTCCCTTCGGGAATCCTGGATCACGCGGATCTGGGCCACCGCCGTTGGTCGCCCCGTCGCCATGCCCCGGCATGACGCGGAACTCCTTGCCCGCGATCGAGCGGAGCATCGCGTCATGGTCGGTAATGCGGTCGCAGATGATGTGGATGACCTCGCCTTCCTTTTGCAGCCGGCCGCGCATCGCGATCATCGAGGCTGACATGACCTGGCGGCGGTAGATCTCGAACCGGTCGGGCCAGAGGATGCCCTGGGCTACGCCGGTCTCGTCCTCGATCGTCACGAACAGGACGCCCTTGGCCGAGCCCGGACGCTGGCGCACGAGGATGACGCCTGCGACCTCGATGTTGCGGCCGTCACGGATGTTCGGAAGGTCCGCGCATCGGACGATGCGCATGTCGTCGAGCTCCGACCGCAAAAATTGGAGCGGATGCCCCCGCAGCGACAGCCCGATCGAGCGGTAGTCCTCGACCACCTCGCGACCTTGCGTCATCGCGCGCAGAGAAACGGCCGGTTCCATGCCTTCGGGCGAAAAGCCGCCCTCGCGGGCATCGGCTGCGGCAAATAGCGGTAATGGCGCTTCGCCAAGTCCCTTCACCTTCCACAGACCCTGGCGACGGTCCTCGGCGATGCAATGGAAGGCATCGGCTTCGGCAAGTTTCTCGATCGCGGCGCGGGGCGTGCCGGCGCGGCGCCAGACCTCTTCCACGCTTTCAAAAGGTGCCGGTCCACGCGCGGAGACGATCGCCGCGCCGTGAAGGTTGGCGAGCCCGATGATCTGGCCGAAGCCCAGCCGCACCGCCATGTAGCGCCCGTTGGTCTTCTCCAGCGTGCAGTCCCAGTGGCTGTGGTTGACCGAGACCGGCCGCACCTCGACGCCATGCTTGCGGGCGTCGGCGACGATTTGTGCCGGCGCATAGAACCCCATCGGCTGCGCATTGAGCAGGGCTGCGCAGAATATGTCGGGATGATGATACTTCATCCAGCAGCTGGCGTAGGCGATCTTGGCGAACGAGGCGGCGTGGCTTTCCGGAAATCCGTATGAGCCGAATCCCTCGATCTGTTTGAACGTGCGTTCGGCAAAATCCTTCGGATAGCCGCGCTCCACCATGCCGCCGACGAGCTTATCGTAGAAGTGCGACACCCCGCCCGTGAGTTTGAAGGTCGCCATGGCGCGCCGCAGCTGGTCGGCCTCGACCGGCGTAAACCCGGCGCCGACGATGGCGACCTTCATCGCCTGTTCCTGAAACAGGGGAACGCCCAGCGTCTTTTCGAGCACCGCGCGCAGTTCGGGTCGCGGATACTCGGGCTTCTCCTTCCCCTCGCGACGGCGGAGATAGGGATGGACCATGTCGCCCTGGATCGGGCCGGGGCGGACGATCGCGACCTCGATGACGAGATCATAGAATTCACGCGGCTTCATGCGCGGCAGCATCGACATCTGCGCGCGGGACTCGATCTGGAAGACGCCCAAGGTGTCCGCCTTCTGGATCATCGCATAGACCGCCGGATCGTCGTCCTGCAGGTCGGCCATGGTGACCTTGATGCCCTTGTCGGCCTCGAGCAGGTTGAAGGCCCGGTTCATGCAGCCGAGCATGCCGAGCCCGAGCACATCGACCTTCATGAACTTGAGCGCGTCGATATCGTCCTTGTCCCACTCGATGATCTGCCGATCCTCCATGCGCGCCGGCTCGATCGGCACGAGGTCATCGAGCCGGTCCTGGGTCAGCACGAAACCGCCAGGATGCTGCGAGAGGTGGCGGGGCGTACCGATCAGTTGCCGCGCCAGTTCCAGCGTCAGTTTGAGGCGATGATCCTCGGAGTTGAGATTGAGGCTCTCGACCCGTTCCTGCGGGATGCCGTCCATGCTCCAGCCCCAGACCAGGCCGGTCAGCATCTTCGTCAGGTCGCGCGGGAGCCCGAGCGCCTTTCCGACCTCGGCCACGGCACCGCGGGTGCGATAGCGGGTGACAACCGCTGTCAGCGCGGAGCGGTGACGGCCATAGGTTTCGTAGATCCATTGGATGATCTCTTCGCGGCGCTCATGCTCGAAATCGACATCGATATCGGGCGGCTCCTTGCGCTCGCCCGAGACGAACCGCTCGAACAATAGCTCGTGCTGGATCGGATCGATCGAGGTGATCCCGAGGAGGAAGCAGACGCAGCTGTTCGCCGCCGAACCGCGCCCCTGGCACAGGATGCCGCGCCGCCGGCTCTCGGCGACGATGCTGTTCACGGTCAGGAAATAAGGGGCATAGCCAAGGTCCGCGATCAGCCGCAGCTCATGGTCGATCTGGTCGCGGTAGCGCTTGGGCACGCCATCGGGAAAACGCGCCGCGGCGGATTGCTCGGTCAGGCAGGCCAGCGCCTCCTGCGCGCTGCGGCCCTCCATGACTTGCTCATAGGGGTATTGGTACTGGATCTCTCCGAGATCGAAGCGACAGATGCCGGCGATGTCGGCGCTCGCCTGGATCGCGTCGGGGAAAGCCGCAAAGCGCCGCTCCATCTCCTGCGGCGACTTGAGATTTCGGTCCATGAACCGCTCACGCCGGAAACCAAGTTCGTCGATCGTGCATCTTTCGCGGATCGCGCTCACCACGTCCTGAAGCAGGCGGCGTTCGGGCGTGTGATAGAGTACGTCGCCCGTGGCGACGGCACGCAGCCCGGCTTCCCTAATCTTTGCATCGAGCGCGTGCAGACGAGCGATGTCATCGGGTCGGCGGCGGAAGGACAAGGCGGCATAGCCGTGCAGGCCGAAGACTTGCCGCACGTCGCTGAGCTGCGCGGCGGTGATGGCATCGGGCATGTCCGGCACGAGAATGCCGACCATGTCCTCGGCATGGGCGGCAACATCGGCGAGATCGAGCAGGCACCGCCCCTTGCCACCGCGGGCCTTGCCGATCGACAGCAAGCGAGTCAGCCGCGACCAGGCCGCGCGATTGATAGGATAGAGCAGCAGCGCATGCCCTTCGCGCGTGTCAACACGCGCGCCTGCGATCATTCGGCAGCCGGTGGTCTTCTGCCCGTCCCAGCCGCGCACGACGCCCGCGACCGTATTCCAGTCGCCAAGACCGAGCGCGCTGTGACCGAGCAGCGCGGCGGCGGCGAACAGTTCCTCGGGCGACGATGCGCCGCGCAGGAACGAGAAATGGCTGGTGACCTGGAGTTCGACATAGGTGGTCATCACCCGAAGACCCCGTGCATGTACCAGGTGAGATCGCCGGTCGGCCCATCGACGCCGTCGCCGCGCCGGAAGACCCAGAAGCGTAGCCCCCCTTCGGTCTCGACCCGGAAATAGTCGCGCACCGCCCAGAGCTCGCCAGGCCGGCGCCACCACTCGCCATGAATGCGCTCTGGGCCGTCACCTGCGATGACGCGATAGTCTTGCCGCCGCCAGGTGAACCGACGCGGCGGGTGATCGGGCAAAAGCGCGATGACATTGCTCAGATGCTCCGGGCGGGACAACAGCCGCGTGGGCCGCTTCCACACGGGCCAGCCTTTTGGCTCGGCGAGCGGTCCGACCCGTTGGATCGCACGCTCGGGGACGTCGCTTTCCCGTGAGGCGATCCGAAACAGCGCCGACGAGCCTGACCGGCCCACGAGTTGGTCGACCAGCGGCGCAAGGTCGGGCGGACGTGAGCCATCCTCGATCAGCGCCGAGACCGCACTGGCGCCGAGCGGTTCGCCGTGCGGCACGGCGAGGTGCATCGCCTCGATGCCGAGGCCGGGATTGATCTCAGCCAGCTTGAGCGCGAACATCCGCTTGAGATGCTTGGCATCCCGTGTCGCCCGCGAGGCGCCGACAGCAAGTGGCTGGATCTCTCCATCGACGCGGTCGCACCGCAGGCTGACCTTCCGCGCGCCGAGTCCGCGCTCGCGCAGCAGCGGCACCAGATCGTCGATGAGGTCGGAGATGACCTGCGTGATGCTCTCGGGCGTGCCGATCGGTTCGAGCAGACGACGCGTCACCTCGGGCCGCTCGAACGGCACTACTGCTATGATCGGCTCCGCGACCAGGCCGCGTGCCTGATCGAGCCGCTCGACAGTCGCCATGCCGAGACGGCGTGCCAAAGGGCCGCGCGGCATCGGATAGAGATCGGCGATCCGTTCGAGACCGAACCGCGCGGCTGCGGTGAGCGCCGAAGGATCGAGGCGGAGCGCCGCCAGCGGGAGGCCGCTCAGTGCCTCGGCTTCGCTGCCGGGCGGAAGCAGCGTGATGGGGCCGGCGCCGTAGCGCGCCAGCGCATGTGCTGCCCCCGGCGTGCCGGCGATCGCCATGGTCGCACTGAACCCGAGCCGGTTCAGGAAGCCGAGCAGCCGGCGACAAAACCGCTCCTCGCCGCCGAACAGGTGCGTAGTACCCGTGAGATCGAACCACAGCCCGTCCGCTCCGGACACCGCAGCCGTAGGCGTCCATTTGCGGACGGCGTGCAGCGCGAGACGATCGAGCCAGGCACGGTCGCGCTCGGGCTCGGCATCGAGCACTTCGAGATCGGCAACCAGCGCGCGGGCATGGGCAGCGGCCATGCCGGGCCGCAGTCCGAGTTCGAGGGCCTGTAGACAGGCCGACGTCACCACCTGCTTCTGACCGCTGCGCATAATCAGGATTGTCGGGCGACCCCGGAGGTCGGCCCAGGTCAGCGGCGGCGGCGGACCGTGTGATGAGCCTGACGTACCATCATCGCCGCGCAGCGTCCGAAACGGATGCTCGGCGGCTTCGCTGCGCCGTCCCATCTCGCGCATGGTCGGGCGCTGGTGCGCCGGTAGCTTGTCGATCGCTGCCTGGCTCAGCTTCGCCACGATCGCGCCGTCCCGCGCCCACCGGGCGCCGGGCCTCCAGCCACCCCCGCGCGGGACCGAGCAGGCACCTGGATTGTCGTCGATCGGAGGCGCGAGCACCGCGGCGAGAGGCCGCGCCGGCTCAGGCGGCCTGCGCGACCGCTCTTCCGCGCGCAGCCGTTCGATCGGAAACTGCGGCAGGAAGAGCGAGGCGACCCTGTTCATCGCAGGCCTCCAGCTCGATCGTGAACGGATTGCCGGCGCGCTGGCGGACCAGCTCGACCGACCAGCGCGGTCGCCCAAGGCCGGGATGCGGAAGCCGGGCAGACTCTGCGCAGCCGATCCGCCAGCGGGTCATCGCGGCCGACAGCGTGCTCAGGGGGCAGCGTTCGCGCGAGCGATGTCGACGGTAGAGCAGTATCGGCGTCTTGCCGTCGGACGCCGCGAGCTGCAGCCGGCGGGTCGCCGTCATGTCGGCCGCCTTGACCTCGGCGATCACGCAGGCGAGCGAGCCATCCCGTAACCCGTCTTCGGCCATCGCCAGAACCTGCGCGTCCCTTGCGCCCTGAGCATAGAGGATGCGGTCGGGACCAAGACCGGCCTGTTCGATCCCTGGCGCGTAGAGGTCGAATCTCGACAGTGCCCACAATACCGTCTGGCCGGGCTTAATCGCGAACCGAGCGGCGACACCGGCTGCGAACAGCGTGGCGGCCGCGTCGTCGTTCAGGCTGGCTGTGGCCGCGGCGATTTCATGAAGCCCGGCACCGTCAAGGCCATGATCGGCGAGCCGGTCGTCCACAGCGGAAATGCCGAACGCCAGCGCCGGCCCGCGCGCCTCGGAAGCGCGCGACAGCTCCGCGCGAAGCGACGCGAATTGCTCGGCCGACGGCCGTTCGGGTGAGGGCAACGGTACAGACATGGGCAAGCATACGACTCAGATGTTCGCCTTATGTTCCGATGACTCAGCCTCCTTCGTCAAGCGATTCGAGACAACCCGCTTCACAGCGCCAGCAAGGCTTGCTCTGGTCCGGGCGGCGGCGGCGGATAGACTCGCGTCGGTTGCAGGCTACCCTTCGGCAGATAGGTGAGCACATCTTTCGCCGGCACGTTCGGGTCGAGCCAGTCCGCCCATTGGTCGCGGGCTAGCGGAATGATCTGCCGATGATGGTAAGGGACGACGTCGTCGCCAGCGTCCATCGTCAGCATGGTGAAGGCTTCGCCAACCTCGAGATGGGATCGCCAGATACCGGCGATGCAGAACCAGCGGTGGTCCTTCAGCGTGAACAGCCACTTGTCGAGGCGCTTCTGCTTCGGGATTTCCGGATCGGTGAACTCGTAGAATCCATCGGCCAGGATCAGGCAGCGATGCGAGGTGAACTCGCGCCCTTCCGACCGATAATTGTAGACCGGCTTCTTGCTGTTACCAGGCCAACTCCAGCGGCGGTTGACAAGTTCGCCAGCGCTTCGCCGTCCCTCGACGCTGCGGATGATCGGAGCGACATCGGTCATCTTGATGTCCGCGCGAGGCTCGACGTTCGGAATGCCCTCGGGCGCCTCAATGGCGATCTCGAGGTCGTCGAAGTCCTCCATGATTGAAGCGATTTCCACCTCGAGACGATAGTCATTGCACATAGCCCGTCCTCGCGATCATACCCTTGCGCACTCCATTCGTTCCCATTATGTTCCAGTGAATGGCGGTCACTGCAACTCCTTTTAACTTGGATGCGCCGGAAGGTAGCAGCCGCCTGATCATCAGGGCAAAGATCGGCGTACCCGGCAAGCAGGAAGGGCTCAACGCGCACTGGGGTTCCAACCCGCGGTTTACTGACGGGGTCGAGTTTCGCTTCGTGCGATCGGAGGGCAGGACCTTCCCAAGCCATCGCTGCCTGATGCCCGCTTCTGAATTTCACATGCAGGTGGCCAAGGAGCGCTATCGGGTCCGGCTGGAAGACGGGAATTTCTTCTATCTCGCGTGCCTCTGGGAGCCTCCGCTGGGCGACTGGCCGCTATCGTTCCGCATCATCACTGTCGCAGCAAACCCAGAGGTCTCGCGCTGTCAGGATCGCCATGGCGCGATCATCTTCCGGCGGCAGGCCCAGCAATGGCTCGATGGGGACATCCCGGAAGCCGACTTGCTGGTAACGCCGCCAGCCAAAATCTTCGTGATCGAGGAAATTGGCGCAGAGTCGGCGCCGACCCGGACGGGGGCGATGCGTTGAGGCGCACGTCACGAGGCGCATGGACGGCAACCGCCGGCCAGCCGCAAGGCAACGCACCTATTGGCCTTTCTTATCGCAGGCCGCTTGGGTATCCAGGTCGCGGGATAGTTGCGACAAGGGGCATCCCGGCCTGTTTCTGGTGATCCATCTGCTTGCTAATTTACTAGCAGCCACCAAGACAGTTCTGGCCCAGCAAAATATTCTATGTAGAGTACGACGACGCGTTGGGATTTAGCCGGGATGAACCGTTATAGTTTTATAGACCTGTTCTCTGGCTGCGGCGGACTTTCACTCGGACTGTCGCTCGCAGGGCTGTCCGGCCGCTTTGCAATCGAGCGCGACTCCATGGCCTTCGGGACTTTTGCGGCGAATTTCCTGTCCGACAACAAGCCAGCCGGCAACTTTGACTGGCCCGCCTGGCTTGAAAGGAAGGCCTGGGACATCGAGGAGCTTCTGGGCGCCCACAAGCACGACTTGGCCAGCCTCCGGGGCCAGATCGACGTGCTTGCCGGTGGCCCGCCGTGCCAGGGGTTTAGCTTCGCCGGCCGTCGCCACGAGGAAGACCCTCGAAACCTCCTCTTCGAGAAGTACGTAGAGGTTGTGCAAGCGATCCGGCCGCAGGCGCTCGTGCTGGAAAATGTCCCGGGGATGAAGGTGATCCACCGGCGACGCAACGTCGTCGACATCGTTCAGCAGGCCGACCAGCCTGCCAGGCAGTCTTTCTTCGACCGGCTCGTCGAGAGCCTCGACCAGGCCGGCTACGTCGTGGAGGGCGAGCTTGTCGATGCTTCTCGCTTCGGGGTGCCGCAGCGTCGCTCCCGACTGATAGCGATCGGGATCCGGAAGGACCTTCTCCGTTGGGTCGATGGCGGCATCCAGCGCGCCTTCGACCTGCTCGAGGCCGCAGGTCCGGCCCAGCTTGACGAACTCGGGTTGAAGTCGCCCGTAACAGCCGAGGAGGCGATATCTGATTTGGAGCTCGAGCGCACAAAGCTCGTGCCTTGCGAGGATCCAGAGTCTCCGCGCCGCTTCTTCGAAGGTGCATATCTGGCACCGCGCACTCGATTCCAGGAGCTGATGCACGAGCATGCGCCGCGGACGATGGACAGCATGCGGCTCGCACGTCACCGCGACGATGTCCGCGACCGCTTCGCTAGGATCATCTCGGAATGCCGGAAAGGCGTCCGGATGAACGATGCCAGTCGGAAGACGTATGGGCTGAAAAAGCACCGGATTTATCCGATGGCTGCCGGCGACCCGGCGCCAACCATCACCACACTTCCCGACGACATCCTGCATTATTCCGAGCCGCGGATCCTCACGGTGCGCGAATGCGCGCGACTCCAGTCTTTTCCTGACTGGTTTCGCTTCACCGGCAAGTTCACCACCGGCGGAGACCGCCGGACGAAGGAATGCCCGCGCTATACTCAGGTCGGCAATGCGGTGCCGCCCTATCTTGCCCGGGCGCTAGGCATTGCGCTCGCCTCGCTCCTCGACGAAGTCTCAAATCGCAAGCTGGAGTTCGAACGCGCGGACATGGAAATGCCCCGCGCGGCGACAGCATAGCCTGGGGGTGGCATGACCGAGGGAGACGGCGGGGCAGAGTTTCCTGCAAAGCTATTGGACTGGGCGGGCCACCGGGCCGGTGGTGTCCGTAGACTGTTCGACGATGACAGCGGCCGTCCAGGTGAAGTTGTCTTCGAGACTAACCTGCTGCATCGCCTGGAGGCATGGGCCGACGCCTTTGGAAGGAAGGAGCCGGACCTACCCCGCGTCCTCCTGCTGGTGGGCGGCCCCGGGAACGGGAAGACCGAGGCTATCGAGTCGACCGTCCGCTGGTTGGATCGAGCACTCGGGACCGGCGCAGGCCTTCTCGAAGGCTTGCGTATAGCATTCTCCCCGCCAGACGGGATCGTGCCCAGGGTAGTGCATATCAAGCTAGGCGACCTGCCCGGACTCGCCGGCCACGGCGGCCTCTCGATCGTCCAGGACGCCTCTGTCGTGACAGGGGGAGAAACTCGTACCGCAGCGCAAATGCTGCTCGCCGAGCTCGAAAGCACGCTCTCGGATGGTAGCGATGGCATATATCTCTGCTGCGTCAATCGGGGCGTCCTCGACGATGCGTTGATCGAGGCGATCGACACCGACGCGACGTCAGCGCGCGAGCTCCTTGAGGCTGTATCGCGGGCGGTGGGCCTGTTCCCCGATGCCCCGCCCTGCTGGCCCCTCCCGTCCCATCCCGCCGTGGCGGTATGGCCCATGGACGCCGAATCCTTGCTAGTCAGCCCCCTTGCGGGTGGTCCGTCGCCAGCGAGCGCACTCCTCAAGGTGGCGCTCGACGAGCGGAAGTGGCCGGCACTTGGCAGCTGCAATGCTGGCCCATCCTGCCCGTTCTGTTCAAGCCGCGAACAGCTTTCTCGCGAGCGCGAGCTGAACGCGCTGCTCAAGATCCTGCGGTGGTACGAGGTGGCGAGCGGGAAGCGCTGGAGCTTCCGCGATCTCTTTTCGCTCGCCTCGTATCTTCTAGCTGGGCACCAGCTGTCCTCGCGAAACGCCGGGATCACGCCATGCGGCTGGGCGGCGCGCCTTGCCGAGCTGGACGACCTTCCCCGGCGAAAGGGCAAGCCGTCAAAGGATAGCTCGCCTGCGCTGTTCCAGCTCGTCGCTGCGCAGTACCAGCACGCGCTCTTCCATCGATGGGACCGGGAGGCCGGCCCGTCGCTCCTCCGCGACATCAAGGAGCTTGGCCTCGAAGACGACAACACAGCAATGGGCCTGCACTGGTTTCTCATGTCCCGGCGAGTCCAGTACCTGCCAGCAACAATCGGCGTGTCGCTCGAGGGGCTCGTCGACATCATGGATCCATCGCTGACTGACCCTGACACCGAGGTGGCGGCGACCCAGCGGACGACATGGTGGCTGCGAGACATTGACGTGCGCTTCAGTCGGTCGGTCAGCGAGGGCGTGGACTATGTCAGGAAGTCGCAGGTGCTCTCCAAGGTAGAGCTGGAGCTGCTTGATCGGCTGTCCGCGCTAGATACTCTCCTGTCGAACAGCGCAATCCGGAAGAAGCGGCCGCAGGCAGCCAGCCGGGTCCAGCGGGTCTGCCGTGACTTTGCCTGTCGCCTCGTCCGGAGGACGCTGGGCACCCGGACCGCCGCAGTGCTTGATGCACCGATCCTGGCGGAATTTCAGGCGGTCATCGAGGACGAGCGTGGGAACGACCTCTATGACGTGGCGCGCGAGGTCGAGCGGCTGCTCAACACCAACCAAGACTTCGAGATTTCGTTGACGACCACCTTTGGCCAGCCCCTTCCCCCTCCGATGCAACGAGCCGTGCTCGTAGTGCCGGCGAGGCCGGTAACGCCACTCGACGAGGATCCGATCAACCGGCCGCGCAACCCGATCGCCTTCCTCAAGGTCGGGGCCGGGAAGTCGTCGCAACCGATCGCCCTGACCTACGACCTTTTCAAGGCGGTCAAGGAGCTCGAGCGCGGGATGTCGGTCGCTTCGTTGCCGAGGACAGTGCTTGCCTTGCTCGACACTACCCGCGCCCGATTGTCCGGGCCCATCGTCCGTGACCGCGAAATCCTTGACCGGGCACGGATCCGAATCGGCTCCAGCGGCGTCACGATCGAGGAGCGCCGCCAAGGGTTTGCGGCCCAGCGCGGGGGAACGAGCCGATGACCCTTGCCAAGTTTCGCGATGAGCCTTGGAAGACATCGCACCGGGTCTATTCGGCATCCGCGCTATCGATGTCGCCCGCCCCGGAATATGCGAGCTCGGAAGTAATCCTATCGTCCCTGTACCGCGTCGTTGGCTTTCCAGGGTTGTCGGAGGGTGCCGTGCCGCAGGCAGGCCGGGACCTCGACAAGGACATCCAGAAATTCCGTAATCGCCGAAAGGACCGTCCAGGGGCGGCTCTCGACCCCGACTCATTCCACATGATGCTGCACTCGGCACTTGAGAGCCCGAAGCTGCCCAACCAATCGTCCAAGAGGTTTTTGCAGGTAACGCCGCTCGTACCGCAGGCCGCAGCCTTCTCCGGTTCCGCGCGGCTCGCGGGCAACCCCTGGTCTGCGGGAGCGCTCGTGCGCCGGATGGTGTGGCTCGGCGCACCATCTGCCGAAGCCGCGGAGAAGATCTGGAGCGAGCTTTTCACGGCACTTTCGGTTGACGACGACGACGATGTCTTTGCGCGGTTCCTCCAGCAGGAGATGGCCGCATGGACCCCCGGCTCGACGTGGCAGGAGGCTCCTAGTGACGAAGGCGCTTCCATTGCGCCTGCGGATCGCGACGGACTGGCCTATCCCGCAAGGCAGTTCAGCCGCGACTTGCTCGCGGTGCTTAGGGCAAAGGGTTCGATGACCCGGCGCCAGTGGACCAGCCTCCTCGAGGCAATCCTTCGGATCGGCGCCGTGTCGCACGTCGTTTGGCTCTGCGAGGTGCATGATCGCGTCGCGACGTGCCTGCGTGCCTCTGTGGCGGGAAAGGGTCCCTGCACAGTTGATGAAGTGCGCGCTGCAATGTTCCCTGCCGCTTTCTCATACCTCTCATACGGCGATCGTGCGCTGCCCATCATCAAGGACAGGGCGTCGTCGTTCCTGCAGGCACGCGTGAGCGTGAACGCCATCCTGTGGGGGATCGAGGAGGTCAGCGGCGCCGTCCAGGGTGGCGTTGGATCCGCCGACGGATTGCTGACGCTCTGCGACGCAGCACGCGCCGCCGCGCCAAGCCTTGGAAGCCTCGGGATCGTCGACATCATCGAAGAAATCCAGGAGCGCGAGAATCGGGCGATCCTCTGTAGGAAGGGCATCGGCTCGAACATCATGGAGTTCGCGCGCCACGTTCTCGGGCAGCGCCAGGCCGCCAGCGAGATCCTGCGAGGCTACGACCAAGGATATGTCCTCAGGAAGAAGACCTCCAACAAGTCGAGTCCATGGGTCGTCGGCCTCGGACCGGTAGCCGTGCTCGCGTTGGTGCATTGCTCGTTGGCCGGGACAACCGGGCCACGCTCGGTCAGGCGCCTGGCACAGCACCTGGCAGGATACGGGATGTCGATCGACCACCGGGATATCGCCCTCAATGATCTCGGTCATCAACTCCGGATGCTAGGCCTCGTGCTCGATAGCCCGGATGCCGAGAGCGGAATGCTCCTTGTCCCCCCGTTCGTGGAGCAACACGCATGAACCGCCTGGCCGTTGCCCTCGCGGACATCATTCGCGCAAGAATCGACCGCGCCGCCGTGGAGGCCGGAGCCGAGGTTAGGTTGATCTTCCACGGTCCGCCCCTCGACATTCTCAGCCAAGCGTTCGATCTGCTCGTAGACGGGATGCGGGACGGCGGGCCGCCGGTCCCGGTGCTTCTACAGATGCCTGCCCTCGCACCCGGCCGAGCCAACCCAGCCGTCGGATCGTCGGGGCGTTGCGACGGGACCCACCTCCTCAACCTGAGGAATTCACCGTCCAGGCCGACATACATCGCGCTTGTCCCGCCGGGGCAACATAGCAACAAGTCGGTCTCAAGCACGACCGACGAGTTCGGCATGCTTGCATCGAATAACGCAGGAAACGTCCCCTTCGAGGACTGGTGGTCAGACGAGTTCCTGCAAGAGCTCGTAGGGATCGGTATAGCGCAGGCCGGCGTGCAGGACGGCGACCGTGAGGCCGCACGCGTCATCGCAGCCCATGCGGCAAGTGCCGGTGATGAAGTCGACAACGAGAGGACCCAGCGCGCGGCCGCATGGAGGGTCATCTCCCGCCTGTTCATGGCAGCGCCTGCCGGGGACGGCCTCTCGCCAGCGATGCGCGTGAGCCTGGCGCTCGGAGTGCCGCCGATGCGCGACGGGAGCCTCTCGCCGAAGGAACAGCTGGCGACGCTCGACAAAATTGCCGACGCGCTCGGGGACGGCTTCAACTCGGGCATCGTTAGGGCGCAGGAAGGGGCAAGTGACGAGGATGCGGCGAGCCTGGGCGAGTTTCTCGTCCATCTAAAGACAGGCTGCGACCGGCCAACGGCCTTCGAACGCGCGGCGGCCGCCTACTACGCCCCGGCTGCCGGCCTGAACGTAAGCCCCGCCCCCTCGTGGTGGACCGCACTAACCGTTGAGAAATGGTCGGAGCTGCTCGCCGAGGATGCCACCGCGACAGGCGACATCAACATGATCTGCTCGAACGGGATCATACCGCTCGGCAAGGGGATGCCGGTCCTCGTCGAGTCAGATGTGGCGCTGGAGTTCGAGACAGTCGGTCCTGACGCCTCCAATGCGATCGTCACTATCGAACGCACGCCTGGGGGACCGTCGGGGAGGCAAATCGGCCAAGTTCGAGCAGACAGCGGCAAGGCGTTCCTCGATTCGACACCGCCCGTCCACCGGACCCCGATGCGCTACGTTGCGTCGGCAGACCATTTCAAGCCCGGCGCGATCAAGGTCGTATCCCTCGCGACGTGGGCTCCCGGCATTTTCGTAACGTGCCGCCTCGCGAGAAAGCTCACTCCCCCTAAGCGACGCAAGGGACGGGGCGGGCCGGAATTCGAGACAGGACTGCTGCTGCCAGGCGCCGGCAGGTACGAGCTGCTGGTGTTTACCTCGCCAGGAGTGGAGCTCGAAAGCACCGCCGCAGGGAATCCCGACGACGCGGCCGAGAGGGGCGACGCCGCCACCGTGCTGGCGGTCCGTGCGGTAAAGCAGCGGCAGTTCCAGGTCGAGGTCGAGCTGGACGGCAACTATCAGGTGGACCTCGGCTTCGACAGGGAGGCTGCGGATGGAACAGTCTCGCGCGAGACGTGCCGCGTGTTCCTCTCCATCGAGGAGGTCCAGCAGCAAGGTTGCCGCAGCGAGTTCGAGCGGTTGATCCGGGCAAACCGGCGGACAATCCAGCCCGCAGAAGCTCGCGCCATCGTGCAGCTCAACCGAAATGCTCGATCATCGAGCCTGCAGGACTGGATGCTGTCCGCCGAGCTTGTCAGCAAGTCGTACATGCCAGTCGTCATGGCCGAGGACTATGTAGATTCCTGGGTCCAGCCGAGCTGGTCGGAACCGGCCGGCCCGATGTTCTCGAGTGGTCGGTTTCTCAAGGATCCGAGACCTGCGCCTTCGGAGTTCCAGCCGCCGGCCGGGTTCGTCGAAGCACGGCAAGCTATCGCAGAGCGGATCCGGGGCGGGGGCGACGAGACCGGCCTCGTTGAATCGGCGCAGCTCGGCAAGTGGCTTGATACCGACGCCGCCTTCCGCGAGCTCGTCGAACAGTATCTCGGCGCCTACCAGTCGTGGCTGGCGGCCGAACCCGACGTGGCTTGCTGGGTGGACGTGGTCGCAGTCACCTCTCTCCAGCAGGACGGCCGGACTCTTTCGCGCGTCCCTGATGCGGTCTTGCTGTCTCCTCTTCATCCGCTGCGGATTGCTTGGCAGGCTGTTGCCCAGCAAGTCCTGCTCGAGGCTGATGAAGCGGAGAGGCCCTGTCCGGCGGCCAGCGTGCTCGACCCGGATTGCGTCCCTGACATCCTGACAATGGCGCTTCGTTCGCCGAATGGCATCGACCATGTGAAGTTCGTAGCGGTGGAAAACGGCACGGACTACTGGTCGGTTCTCTGGAACGGGCAGCAGCTCCGCGGCCTACCCGACAGGTCGCAACTCGCCCCGTTCGGCGATGGCTTCGGGATCTCGGTCGGCGGCATATCGGTCGGCTTTAGCGCTGCGCAGGTTGGGCGTGCGCTTGACGACGTCTCGGATCTCCTCGCCGCGAAATCGGTGGTTGGGATTGCAGTGACGAGCGCGGGTGGCACGACGGACGCTTGCAACGAGGGCCTCATTGGATGGTGCGAGGCGCGCTACCAGCCAGACGAAGGGCGTCCCATCCGCCAGTCAGTCGGGCCTAGGCTAGTCAACATCTTCGACGATCGCGACCTGGCCTCGCGCCCCGACGATGCGCGCATCGCAAATCTCTCCGAGGATACGGGCAACAAGGTGCGCTGGTTCGACGGCCAGCCTGCGAACGTCGTTCCCGACCTCGGGATCATAGCCCAGCTCGATATGTCCGAGCCTGGCACGGCGAGGGTCGAGAACCGGACACCGCTCGGGTACGGGGCATTGATCCGCCACCGGGTCCGTCGGCAGCTACCAGGCGCGTTTATCAGTGAATCCCGCCACGGCCAGCAGGCGGGAATTTCAGGTGAGCCGCTCGCCGATAAGGTCGCCGCTTGCATGGCAATGATGGAAAACCTGGGCGAGGAACGGTCAGGGCTGAGCTTCGCGCCGAACGTCAATGCGATCCACGACATGCTGGAGACCCGACAGACCGACTTCGTTGCCGTCTCCTCGTCCGCTATCGACCCGGCTTGCTTCCTCGGCGGCTGGCTCGAAGGCACCTACCTATGGGATTACGACCTTCCATCGTATTCCCACCGGGCCGGTGACACCAACGGCTACTATCTCCTGTCTCGTGTGAAGGACGCAGACAGGGAGGCGCTCGCCAAGGCGCTTTCTAGGCTGCCTGGATGCGGGGACATGCCAGCTGGCAAGGTTCAGGATGTATTGCTCGAAGTCGCACGCCGCGGCATCCCGACGATCAGGGGCCTTGCTGGAGATGATTCCGGCGCAACCGGCGACCTTGGCTTGTTCCTGGCAGTCCGCCTGCTGCAAGATCGATTCCGGTCTACCCGCGAGGTCGAGAGCCTCCTTCCCGTCATGGGTGGCACTGGCGACGATGCCCACATAGCCATCATCGTCCCGGTCGATCCTTTCCGAGGCTACATATCGGACATTGCCCGCACGCTCCGCAAGGGAAAGGAAACGAGCCTTTCCCGCCCGGACCTACTTGTCATCGGGGTGCGTCTCGCAGGCGAGTCCGTTCGCATCCACCTCACCCCGGTGGAGGTGAAGTGCCGGCCGGGCTCGAGCTTTCCTGCCACGGAAGTCGCGGACGCACTGGACCAGGCCAAGTCGATGTCTCGGCTGCTGTCGGCGATGCTGCCGCACGACGGTCAGCCCCGCGCCTGGTCACTCGCCTTCCAGCACCTCCTCCTGTCGGTGGTCGGCTTCGGAATGCGGGTCTACAGCCAGCATCCCGATGTCGTGGACCAGGAACTCTGGTCGACCTTCCATGAGCGGATTGCCGCCGCCATCCTGTCTGAAGAGTGCCCGGTAACGGTCGACGAGCGCGGCCGCCTCGTGGTTATCGATGATAGCCCACGCAGCAGCGCAAGGGACAGGGACGGAGACGGTTTCGACGAAACCATCACTATCGGCCTAGAGGACGGTGGCTGCATCGTCGGCGGCGACCCAGCCGACTTCTATGACAGTGTGAAAGCGAAGGTCGGGAGCTGGGAACTATTCCCGACGCTAGAGCCTGCCATGCAGCCTTCGCGCGAGGCGGAGACAGACGCGGCAACCGAGCTTCCGCAACAGGCACCAGCATTCGAGGATTCCGCCCGGCCCGTTGCCGAGCAAGAGAGCGTATCGCCTTCTGCTCCGCCCAACTCGACGCCAGCGAACGTCACCGGCATCGTTCTGGAGGTGGGGCGCACGGTCGACGGGTTCCAGCCACGCGACATCGCGCTGAACATCGCGGACACCCGCCTGAACCACCTCAACATGGGGGTGGTCGGCGACTTGGGCACGGGCAAGACACAGCTCCTGAAGTCGCTGATCATGCAGATATCGTCTGCGACGGTCGCAAACCGGGGCATCCGGCCCCGCTTCCTTATCTTCGACTATAAGCGCGACTACAGCAGCCCTGACTTCGTGGCTGCCACGGGCGCGCGCGTAGTCCGGCCTGAGCGCTTGCCGATCAATCTTTTCGATACGAGCACGATGGAGGAGACCACGGCCCCGTGGCTGCATCGCTATCGCTTCTTCGCGGACGTACTCGACAAGATATACTCGGGCATCGGCCCGGTGCAGCGCGACAAGCTGAAGAGAGCGGTGCGCGCCGCCTACGACGCGTCACTTCCGGGCCAACCGCCGACGCTATACGACGTGCATGCGATCTACGCCGAGATGCTAGACGGCAAGGCCGATTCGATCATGGCGATTATCGACGATCTCGTCGACATGGAGGTATTCGCCCAGAACACGCGCGAGACGATCCCGTTCAACGACTTTCTGGACGGCGTCGTGGTGATCTCGCTCGACGCGCTCGGGCAGGACGACCGCAGCAAGAACATGCTCGTCGCGGTGATGCTGAACCTGTTCTACGAGAACATGCTCAGGACGCCCAAGCGGCCTTTCCTTGGCACCGATCCTCAGCTGCGCGCCATCGATTCCTACCTCTTGGTCGACGAGGCCGACAACATCATGCGGTATGAGTTCGACGTGCTGAGAAAGCTCTTGTTGCAGGGCCGGGAGTTCGGGACGGGCATCATCCTCGCCTCGCAATACCTGCGGCACTTCAAGGTGAATGCGACCGACTACCGAGAGCCATTGCTCACATGGTTCGTACACAAGGTCCCGAATGTCACGCCGGTCGAGCTCTCCGCCCTTGGCCTGTCCGGATCACTTGCGGACCTAGCCGAGCGTGTGAAATCGCTTCAGAACCATCAATGCCTTTATAAGTCGTTCGACATACCAGGCGAGGTCATCCGCGGGCTGCCATTCTTCGAGCTCATCCAGCGCGACGGGCAAGGCTGATGGGCGCGAATGACCGACTTCCTCACACCTGCCGAGCGATCCAAACGGATGTCCCGCATAAGATCGCGCGACACCAAGCCGGAGATTGCGTTGCGCAAGGCGTTGCACGCCCTCGGCCTGCGGTTCCGGCTGGGCAATCGCAAGCTTCCCGGAAAGCCAGACATCGTGCTGCCCCGGTACAAGGCGGCAGTCTTCGTCCACGGGTGCTTCTGGCATCGCCACGAAAGCTGCAAGGTTGCGACGACGCCAAAATCAAACACCGATTTCTGGGTCCAGAAGTTCGACCGCAATGTCGCCCGCGACGCACGGGTGGCGGGCGAGTTGGAGGCGCTCGGATGGCGGGTGTTCGTGGCGTGGGAATGCGATCTCGATTCGGGTCGGAAGGCTTCGGCAGCCGCTTTGGAGCTAGCGAGCGCGATACGCGCGGGCTCCCCGTCGTAGGGGGGGATGCACATGGCAAGTAGGGCCGTGCGCGCAGCCCCGGCAGCGTCGCGCCGGACATTCACGTTCGTCGATGCCTTCGCGGGGTGCGGCGGGCTGAGCCTTGGCTTGAAACGGGCAGGCTGGGAATGCCTCGTCGCGATCGAGAAGGACCCGTTTGCGTTCGCGACCTACCAGGCTAACTTTCTCGCCGGCGACGGACCACTTGGCATGCAGTGGCCGGAAGGCGTGGCGCAGAAGCCTTGGGACATCTCCTCCTTTCGGCAGGAATGCGTGCCATTCCTCGAGCAGGTGCGGGGCGCCGTCGACCTGCTCGCGGGTGGTCCACCGTGCCAGGGCTTTTCCCACGCGGGCCGGCGGCAGGCGGACGACCCGAGGAACCGCTTGTTCGAGGACTACCTGTCGCTCGTCGATGACCTCCAGCCGAAGGCTGTCCTGATCGAGAACGTCCGCGGCTTCACCTCAGACTTTGGGAGGGGCATGCCGGGAGCGGGCCGAAACTTTGCGGCGGAACTGAAGGAACGCCTGGCCGAGGCTTATTCGACGACTGACACGATCCTGATGGCCAGTGACTTTGGTGTGCCGCAGGCTCGGCCGCGCTTCTTCCTCGTTGGCCTGCGGCGTGACCTCGCGTCGGCACCTGGGATATCGTCCTTCTTTGGCGCGCTCCGAGCGCAGTCCAGGCGGTTCCTGGCGGCTCGCGGGCTCCCCATTGGCACGACTGCACGAGACGCCTTGTCCGATCTGGAGGTCGAGCGTGCGGGTACGATGGATTGCCCTGACTCACCCGGCTATTCGGCGATCTCCTATGCGGGCCCGCTCTCGGCCTTCCAGCGCGCCATGCAAGATGGACATGACAGGCAGCCGGCAGATACCCGCCTTGCTCGCCATGCGCCGGAGATCAAGGCGCGCTTTGCCGACATAATCCGAAGCAGTGGCGAGGAAGGTCGGCTCAACCAAGTCATTTCCCCCGAATTGCGGCGCAAGCACGGGCTCAAGAAAATCGCCATCCGAGTGCTCGACCCCTTGGCGCCGGCGCCAACGGTCACGAGCATGCCCGAGGACCTTCTCCATTATCGCGAGCCACGGACACTCACTGTCCGAGAGAATGCCAGGCTTCAGTCGTTTCCCGACTGGTTTCGTTTCCAGGGTAAATACACTACAGGGGGCCTGTCACGCCGGAACGAGGTCCCGCGCTTCACTCAGGTCGCTAACGCCGTGCCGCCCTTGCTCGCGGAGCAAATTGGCGAACGTCTCGCGCAATTCCTTGGCGACTAGGCCGGGCACTTCTCGCTGATGGCCTCGCAAATAGCCCTCAGCGCATCGCGCTGTGCCGTAAGCTGGCCCCGGAATTCCCTCATCCAAGCCTCGTCGATCTCGACAGGCGGCTTGCCGGGCCGGATGGCCTGCAGCGATGCCGTTACGCCATCGTCCATGGTTGCCCGGGCGTGTGCGAGAAGATTGCGCTTGCCTATGATCTCGGTCTCGTAGTTCGCAAAGACGGCGCCAGGCCCACTACCCTTCCCGAGGGCGAGCTCGCCCAGCTTGGCCACGGCCTGCCACTTATAGTTCGACGAGAAAATCGAGTTATCCGTGACAATGTCGATGACGTCACCGGCATCGACGCGCTTCTCGAGCTTGCCGAGCCTGGCCTTCTCGTTGTCCCACAGGCTGCCAATGCGTTCTCGGCCCTTCGCGACAAACGCGTCGTTCTTGGATGCAAAAGCCTTCGCGAGGATTTCCTCCATGAGAAGGTCCATTTCCGCAGCCTCGGCTATTGCGATTCCCCGCATATGATTGAGGTCAACGGCCTTGCCCACGATGGTGTCGGCGATGCCGCAGAGGACGTCGTCAAGGTCATTCCCGCGGGAAGCGATGAACACACCATCGACGTGATGCTCGGCCATTTTTGCGGCGAGCTCATTCTTGGGGCTCGTCGAGTAGAAAATGATATCTGTGTATCTGAGGCGACGACGCACTGTGCTTGCGGCCAGCGCCCCATCGATGTCTTCTCCGCCGAGACGGTAGTCGATGATCGCAAGGTCGAAATTTCGCCCGCCCGCCTGGCAGTAGGCATCAATCCCCTTCTCAGAGATGTCAGGGGCGATCTCCACCTTTAACCGGAACCCCTTTTCTTCGAGGTCCATGCGGAGCATTTCGATCGCGTCCTCGATCTCGCCTGGCTGGTCATCGATCACCAGAAGCCGGAAGTCGAGCTTCATGCCGGCAGCCTTATGCGGATGTGGGCACCCTGATGGTCATCGTCGAAGGGCTCGGGCAGAGCCTCGATCGTGCCACCCATCGTTCCCACAACCTGGCGGACGTGGAAAAGGCCGAGGCCAGAGCCAGACTTTCCGGTGGTAACGCCCATGTCGAAGACGGAATCGAGCGGGCTGATCCCCTTGGCCCATCCCTTCCCATCATCCGCAGCGTCGATCACGAGCAACTGCTTTCCGTCGCGCTTCTCGACCGACAATGCGAGCAGCAACTGCGCGGCCTCCGCCTTGCCCGCATTGGACACGAGATTGTCGATGATAATCCCGACCTCGATCGGCTTGAACTGTCGTTCGAAGCCCTTCTCGGCTCCGCTGACGGTCGCCGTCAATCCGGATGGCGCCCAGGAATTTGCGATTGCCTCAGTGTAGTCGTGGATGAATTGGACGAGATTGTCTTTTCGCGACGTCGCCTGCTCCTTGTAGCCGCCTCGGCTGGCGAAGCGGGCGGCAGTGAGGATCTGGCTGTTGCGGAACGAGACTTTCTCCAGAAAGCCGAGCACGTCTTCCTTCTTCACCTCGGTGGCCCGGCGAAGCTTGCCCGACATCAACTTGATGCTGTCCTGGATCGCCGCGGCATGGATGCCGATCTGGTGGTGCAGGTTCAGGATAGTGTCCTTGTCGAGCGCCGCGGCCGAGATCAGGAAGCGGTTCCGCCCTCGCTCGTCGTCGAGCATTCCTTCGACCGCCACCAGCTCGGTCTTGACCGTTGCAGCGTCATGTTCTGCACGAAGCGCGCGCGCCTCCGCACGCTGTTCGGCTTCTCGCGCATCGGCCTCAGCCGCCTGCAGCGCCTCGATCCTTGCCCGGGCCTGATCGACCGACGCGAGCAGCTTCCTGCTGCCTGTCTTCTCGGCGAGCAGTTCCAGCGCACGGAACGAGTCCATGAAGCTTTCCGACCGCTCGTCGACAATCCGAACAAGATCGGGGTTGTAGGTGACCACCTCGATGCCGTCGGTTGCAGCCAGGCGGGATACCAACTGGGCGATCTTGGCGCTGCTGCCGTCGAGCTTCATCCTCGACGTGCTGGCTTCGTCCTTGTCGAAATCGTCCTTCCAGGAGATATCGACGACGTAGCGTTCGAGGCGTTTTATGCACTTGTCGACGACCGCTTCTACCAGCTGCTCCACCCCTTTCGACTGGATGAAGCCACCCGCCCTGCTCGTGGCCTCGTCAAATCCAGGCACTCCGAGAACGTCCACTCGGCCTACCAGCTCGCGCGTGCCGAGGAAGCGCCGCTGCCCCTGCTGTTTGCGCTTGTTGAGGCCAAAGAAATCGTCATCCTCGTTGCCGATCGGAAAGACGCGGAAGCCATTCCGGAAGGCGAAGATCGATCCGAAGTCGATCGAACGGACACCCATCCGGCGCGAGAATGTCACCTTCGCGCTGCGGTTGAGATAGTAAATATCGGCTGCGAACCCGGCGTCCCGGAGGTGGTTGTACGGATTTGCCTCACGGATCCGGTAGACCAGTTCGCCTCTATCCTCGAGCTCGGTTTCAAGGCGCTTGCCGTCTTCGATCGACTTGACCCGGATGACCGTCGTCCGCTCTGCAAGCGCCTTCAAGATCGAATTCTCGATGACCCCGTTCACAGGGAAGCCTGCGGGATCGTCGGCGTCGCGCTCGGCATTGAGTGCGTTGATGGCAGCGTCCCGCTCGGCCTCGGCCTCGGCAACAATCTGGATCTTGAACTTGTCGCCCTTGGTCGAGAACGGGTTGATCAGCTTGCTCAGCGCCCTTCGAAGATCGAGCAGCTTCTCGCGATCCCACTCGGACCGGAGGCGACGGATGATTAGGCTTGTCCCGGTGCCGCGAGCCGAGTGATGGGAGTCCGCCGGAAACACACCTTGCTTGCCTAGGGTCACCCCGACCTTCGCGAACTCCTGCTTTGGATCCTTCTCGTAGTTCCGCCAGTCGACATCCAGCGTCTGGACCTCATGGCCGCGCGCGCGGCTGCACAGCAGCAGGGTTTCGCCAAGGCTATCGCATGAAAACCGCCCCACGCCCTTTGCGCCGGCGTAGACGCGGCGCGCCTCGCCTATGCGATCCCGGTAGTCGACGTCCTCGGTCCCGTCGCGCTTCGCCGAGTAGGCGACGAACAGCCACTTCCCGAGAATATCCTCCCGACGCATGCCCTTGCCATCATCGGAAATGATGATCGCGTCCTTCTCGAACGCGACGACGACGCTCTTTGCGCGAGCATCGAAGGCGTTTTTCACAAGCTCGAAGACCGCGACAAAGTCATCAGTGATCAGGTCGCGCCCGATCAAGTCCTTGAGGCCAGTGCTGATCCGAAAATGCTGGATATCAGGCTTTGCGCGCCCCTCGGGATCCGGTTTCTGGCCTGCCGCTGTCGTCGCCATCCTGTACCTGCCACACTCCAAGTCTGAGGCTTGGTCGCCACGCCTTGGTGCCGCCGTACTAGATTGCCTTCAGCGCGAAATCCTCTGGTGCCACCTGACGGTGCCTAGATTGCCGATGATGACGTGAGAGGAAGGTTTGGGCAAGGGTTGTCGACCATAGTCATGGCCGCGGATGTGCATGGGAAGCCGATTGCGCCGCGAACAAAAAACTAGCGATGGAAGGCACCGCTTATTCTGTTCCGATCTCGAAAGGGCGGCCGTCGAGCAAGGCGATGATGAGGGCACTTCCCGTTGGAACGAGTCGAACTCCCAGCGACATCGGTGTAGTTGCCAGAGGCAATGCAACCTCCCAGCCCATCAATCTCGTCGGATCACGACGGAGCCAAGCAGCGGTCGCGCGCGCCGATCGACGCCGACTTGCTGAGGTCGGCGACCGCGGGTCAGCCGCCTCAGCCATCAGGGCCGGTTCGGAAGATGCGCGACTCCGATCGGTACTGAGCGCACCCGCCTTTGGGTCTGACCCGCCGACACATTCTCTTCCTTCGCTACCCTACGACGCGCCGGCTTAGGGCCTTGGCACATTCGAGAAGTTTCGATCTCATTCGACGCAATCGTTGGAATGGGAGTTGCTCATGTCGAAGCCCGACGCGCTCGCTTACACGCGGACCATCCGAAAACAGCAATTGAAGGAGATGGTGCCGCTCGCAGACAGCACCATTTTCGAAATGGAGCAGCGAGGCGAGTTTCCTCGTCGCTATGCCCTGTCGCCGAGGACCGTGGTTTGGAATCTCGCTGAGGTTGAGGCTTGGCTAGCCGACCGAAGGGCGCGGCCGATCCGCCGCGCCCAGGTCGTCGATGTCCGCGATCGTCGCACCCGACCAGTCAAAGGCTAGGATCGAGGTCGAGCAGCGGCGCCCTAGGTGGCAACACTGCAGGGGCGTACTTCTGTCCAACGATCCAGGCGTCGACCGTGTTGGACCACTCCTGCATCATATGACGGCGCTGGGTCTCGTACTCGGCCTTGTTGTAGACGCCCCGCGACGATCGACCATCCTCATGCGCTAGGCACTTCTCGATCCAATCGCTGTTGAACCCAAGCTCGTTGAGCAGGGTGGACCCTGTCCTCCGGAGGTCATGCACGGTGAACGGCGCCAATGGCAATCCATCCTTCTCCGCCTGTTCGACCACCGAGTAGGTCACCCGGTTGAAGGTCGCGCGCGACATCGGCGCGTCCGCGTCGTAGCGTGACGGCAGCAGGTATTTGGAGTTTCCGGCGCACGTCTTGAGCGCGATCAGTATGTCCAGCATTTGGCTCGATAGGTAGACATTGTGCGCCTTGGAGCGCTTCATCCGCTCCTTCGGAATCGACCAGACCGCGTTCTCGAAATCGACCTCGTCCCACACCGCGTCCTGTAGCTCGCTTTTGCGGACCATCGAGAGCAGGAAGAACTTCATTCCGAGGCGGATTGTTGGAAGCGTCGCCACCTTCTCGATGACCTTGAAGAGCACCCGGATCTCCGAAGGGGATAAGGACCGATCCTTTGGGGTGAAGGTCGCGATTGAAGCCGGGCCGACCTCGTCCGCCGGATTGGCGATCTTCTCGCCGTGCAAAATCGCAAATCCGTAAATCTGTTTCACGATGTCGCGGACATGGATGGCGGTCGCCGGCGCACCTCTGTCGACGATCTTCAGGCAGTGAGCCCGCAGGTCGCCCGGCGTAATCTCGGTGAGAAGCCGATTGCGCCACGCCGGCAAAAGCTCCCGTTCGAATATCCCACGCCGCATCGCACGGGTGCTGTCAGCCATCGGCGCGGCCGTCATCCACTTCTCTCCGAACTCGCCGAAGCTCTTCGCCTCTTTGATCCGGCGCTTCTCACGCTGCTTCTCGATGGCGGGGGACAGTCCGCCTGTGATTTGACGCTTGGCGTCGAGGCACTTCTCCCGGGCACGCGCGAGCGAAAGCCCCGAAGGAGCGTACTTTCCGAAGGTGACGGTCTCCCGCCGGCCGTTCAGCCGGTAATCCAAACGGAATGAAATGGTCCCGCCGGTGCTGACGTGGACGTACATGCCGTCACGGTCAGTCACCTTGTACGATTTCTCTTTTGGTTTCATGTTCTTAAGCGCTGCATCGGTCAACATGATCGGGCCTCCGGCTATCCAATACCGTCAGCCCAAAACACGGCTCTCCCGACCAGAAAAGCGCAGGCTTTTCCGGCGGTTACGTCGAAAAAAATACCGTCTGGGGCTGATGTGACCCTGACGGTATCGAGCATTTTTGGATGAGACAAGAGCAGCGGCTACCGTCAAACGGCGCGACAGAAACGAAGGCTGCCCACCGAATGTCTTCGAATGGTAGCGACAAAAAAATATTTTTTGTCAGGTACTTAAGGCGTATCCTGGCGTAGCTTTGGACGCCTCTGGAGTGCCCAAAATCATTCCCACTCGATCGTGCCGGGGGGCTTCGAGGTGTAGTCGTAGACCACGCGGTTGATGCCCTTGACCTCGTTGATGATTCGGGTCGCGACGCGGCTCAGGAAAGCGGCGTCGAAGGGATAGATGTCGGCGGTCATGCCGTCGGTCGAGGTGACCGCGCGCACCGCGCAGACGCTGTCATAGGTGCGGTAATCGCCCATCACGCCGACGGTGCGGACCGGCAGCAGCACGGCAAAGGCCTGCCAGATCGCGTCGTAGAGGCCCGCGTTGCGGATTTCCTCCAGATAGATGAAGTCTGCCTTGCGCAGGATGTCGCACCGTTCCTTGGTGACTTCGCCGGGGATGCGGATGGCGAGGCCGGGGCCAGGGAAGGGATGGCGACCGACGAAAATGTCGGGCAGGCCCAGTTCCTTGCCCAGCACGCGCACTTCGTCCTTGAACAGCTCACGCAGCGGTTCGACCAGCTTCATGTTCATGCGTTCGGGCAGGCCGCCGACATTATGGTGCGACTTGATCGTCACGGAAGGTCCGCCGGTGAAGCTGACCGATTCGATCACGTCGGGATAGAGGGTGCCCTGCGCCAGGAAATCGGCGCCGCCGATCTTGGCGGCTTCTTCCTCGAAAACGGCGATGAATTCGCCGCCGATGAACTTGCGCTTCTTTTCCGGGTCGGTGAGGCCGGCGAGGCCGCCCAGGAAGCGCTCCTCGGCGTTCACATGGACCAGCTTGATGCCATAATGTTCGCGGAACAGGCTGACCACCTGCTCGGCTTCGCCCAGGCGCATCAGGCCATGGTCGACGAACACGCAGGTCAGCTGGTCGCCGATCGCTTCATGGATGAGCACGGCGGCCACTGCGCTGTCAACGCCGCCCGACAGGCCGCAGATGACCCGGCCGGTGCCGACCTGCTCGCGGATCTCGGCGATCTTGACCTGGCGGAACTCGGCCATGGTCCAGTCGCCGGCGAGGCCGCAGACGTGACGGACGAAATTGGCGATCAGCTTGCCGCCGTCGGGCGTATGCACGACTTCCGGGTGGAACTGCGTACCGTAGAATTTGCGTTCCTCGTCGGCGATCACCGCGAAGGGCGCGCCGTCCGATACCGCCACGATCTTGAAGCCGGGCGCGAATTTCGTGACCTTGTCGCCATGGCTCATCCACACCTGATGCCGTTCGCCGACTTCCCACAGCCCGTCGAACAGGGCGCAGGGTTCGGTCACGGTCAGGAAGGCGCGGCCAAATTCGCCGCCTTCGCCGGTCTCGTGGCCGGGGCGCACTTCGCCGCCCAGCTGATGGCTCATCACCTGCTGGCCGTAGCAGATGCCCAGGATCGGCACGCCGGCGTCGAACAGGGCCTGCGGCGCACGCGGGCTGCCTTCCTCCGGCACGCCGGCGGGCGAACCGGACAGGATGATGCCCTTGGGCTTCATGCGGTCGAACGCGGCCTGGGCCTGGGTGAAGGGGGCGATCTCGGAATAGACGCCGGCTTCGCGCACGCGCCGGGCGATGAGCTGAGTCACCTGGCTGCCGAAGTCCACGATAAGGATGGAATCCTGAAGGGGCAGCGTCATCGAATCGCCTTTATGTCGAGCGGTGGAAGGGATTCGCGCCCGGTTAGTCGCACCGCCCCGATATGTCCAGTTTTCCCGGTTCAGAGCATCATCCGATTAGGGTAAATCGGATGATGCTCTGATTTCCTTTTGTTTGCCGCATTCTGCGAGTCGTCGGCTGTTCCAGCCGACTTCAGAATGCTCTAGGCCGGCGCAGGACCATCCTGTTTGCGTCCGGCTGCGTGGCCGAGCAAGGCGGCGCCGGCCAGCACCAGCGCCGCGATCAGGAAGGCGCTGCCGATGAAGGGCAGGATCGGACGGGTACCGACCGAGGCGGAATAGACCGCGCCGAAGAAGAGCGGGGAGACGATGCCGGCGATCGCGCCGACGCTGTTGTTGGCGCCCTGCAACTGGCCCTGTTCGCTTTCGGAGACGCGCTGCGTCATCAGCGACTGGATGGTCGGCATGGCGAGGCCCCAGAGCGCATTGGGGAACATGGCGGCGACGAACAGCCAGCCGGTGGGCGCCAGGCCCATGGCGGCGATGCCGACCGCGCCGAAGCCGAGGCCCACGACCATCGTCGTGCGATCGCCCAGCCGCTTTACGACCGGACCGACCAGCAGGCCCTGCACCGTCATGTCGAGCAGGCCGACCATCGCCAGCAGGGTGCCGACCTGCCAGGCGCCCCAGCCATAGCGGTCGCCGGCATAGAGCACGAACACGGCCGAGAAGAGATGATGGGCGAAATAGAGGAGGAAATTGACGATGGCGAGGCTCGACAGTTCGGGGTGCGAGCGCAGCAATTGCAGCGCGCCGAAAGGATTGGCGCGGCGCCAGCTGAAGGCCATGCGCTTTTCCGGGGCGAGCGATTCCGGCAGCACGATGAGGCCATAGAGAAAGGCGAGGCCGGACAGGCCTGCCGCCGCCCAGAAGGGGGCGCGGTGCGAGATCTCGCCCAGCACCCCGCCCAGCAGCGGCCCGGCAACGAAGCCCGCGCTGAACGCTGCGCCGATCAGACCATAGCCGCGCGCTCGGCCCTCGGGCGGGGTGATGTCGGCCATATAGGCGAAGGTGGAGGTGAAGCTGGACGAGGTGATGCCGGCAAGGATGCGGCCCAGCGCCAGCCACCAGAGATTGGGCGCGAGCGCCATCAGCACATAGTCGAGCGCCAGCCCCGCGACCGAGATCAGGATCACCGGCCGACGCCCGAAGCGATCGGACAGCGAACCGATCACCGGCGAGCAGAGAAACTGCATCGCCGCCCAGAGCGCGACGAACAGGCCATTCCACAGGCCCGCGCTGGTGCTGGAGCCGGACAATGTCTCGATCAGCTGCGGCAGCACCGGAATGACGATGCCCATCGACATGACGTCGAGCAGGGCCGTCACCAGGATGAAGGCGATGGCGGCGGCGCGGCGCGGATGGGCGGGGGCGGTCATGGCGCAGGCGCTATCCTGCCGGAGTGGCGATGCCAAGCGCGGCGATTGGATAATGGGCGGGTCACGGGGCGAAGTTCACAGTGTCGTCGGGCGATTCCGGCCCGATGCGCCCGGAACGCCCCTGCGAAGCGACGATGACGCGCCAACTGGATCATTTTGACGCGGTACGGGCGCTGCAATGCGGTCAGTATGGCGCGTCGCCGGGGTTTCAGTGGCGCGGCTATGGCTGAGAAGGCGAAGGCAAACAGCGGATCCATCGGAAAGGATAGATCAGCAATAATCCTATTTGGGAAGACGGTTGAACTCTGGCGAAGTTGCGGCCGGGAAGGGTGGTCATAGGACATTCGTCCCCGGACCCTGGAGGAAAGGTCCGCTACTGGTAGTCAGCCGTCAAAGCCCAACATCGGCAATGACGGGAGATGGTCCGGATCGGCCAATTATATGGATCAGCGCCCATCGACATGTGCGCAGCCATGAAAAAGGGGCGGCGCTGCCTTGTCGCAGGGCCGCCCCGATTCATAGTGGTCCGCAATCAGAAATGATAGGCGAGGCCGACCAGGGTCTGGTGCCGGTCGAACTTGCCGCCGTCGCCAAGGTCACTATATCGATATTCGATACGCGCGGTGACCTTGTCGGCGACGAAGCGTTCGACGCCGGCACCCACGCCCCAGCCATCGAAACTGTCATGGCCCGACAGGGTGCCACTGGCATCGCTGAGCGCGATACGGGCGCGCATATTCTCGTAGCTGCCCCGAACATAGAGCAGGGTGTTGCCGCCGACGACATAGCCGGCGCGCGCGCCGATATCGAAGCTGTAATTGGGATCGATCAGCGATCCGCCGATGCGGGATGCATCATCGGCGGCGATGTCGAAACCGGCTTCCACGCCGACCACGATCTTGTCGGTAAGCTGATGATCATAACCGGCAAATCCGCCACCGAAGAAGGCCTCGCGCGATTCATGCAGGTCGAGACGGCCGACATCGCTGTTGGCGCTGCCGATGCTGTCGCGGTTCCAACCCGCCTGGACGCCGACATAGGGGCCCTGGAAGCTTTCGGCATGGGCGGTGCCGCAGGCGAGGGCAAGGCCGATGGCTGCCGCGGTGCCGATCCTGTTTCTCATCATGTCTATCCCTTTTCCCATTTGTTCGAGATGGGCTCGAAATAGGGAAATGGGCGGACATGATAAGCCGGCGGCGGCGCACCAGACTGTCTCGCCCGGCGAGACAATCCGGTGGCCGGTCGATGCGGCAATGCGGGAGGATCAGTCCTGGGGCTGGTCCTTCTTCGGCAGGATCTTCTCGACGATGACGGGCGCCACCGGAGCGGGATCGACCGCGCTCTTGACCAGGCTGTCGAGGCTGGAACCATCGAGGCCCAGTTCCTTCATCAGCCCGTCGATCACCGGCGCCTGGGCACGGTAGCGCAGCGCGGCGGAAACCGCGGCGCTGGCGAGATTCTGGTCGCCACCGGCGCTCACCAGGCCGTCCGCGGCCGCGCTGCCGCCCTGGCCGGTAAGGCCGTCGACTTGCACGATCTTGATCGAGTCGATCGATTCCATCGGCTTGGCCGCTTCGCGCACCAGGTCGGGCAACACCTTGAGCAAGGCGAGCTTGGTCTGCAGCGACATCTGGTCGGACGACAGCAGGTTCGCGGCCTCGTTGACCGCGCGCTGGCCGGCGGCTTCCACCTCGAAGCGGACGCGATCGGCCTCGGCGCGCAGCTTGGCGGCTTCGGCCTCACCTTCGGCCGCCACGCGCAGCGCTTCGGCCCGGTCCGCAGCCGCCTGTTTCTCGGCTTCGGCCTCGACCCGGATCTGGATGGCGGCGCGCTCCGCCTCGCGCGCGGCGTCGATCAGTTCGATCCGCTTGGTGCGTTCGGCGATCTCGGTCGCGCGGCTGGTCTGCACCTGTTCTTCGGCGGCAACCGCCTTGGCGCGGGCCTCGTCGGCTTCGGCCTTGGCCTGGCTTTCCTCGCGGCTCTTGTTCTGGACCGCGATCTGCTGTTCCTGGCGCGCCAGTTCGAGCGCCTGGGCCTGGGCGATCTTGGCCTGCTGCACGGCGCGGTCGGCCTCGATCTGCTGGCTGTCGACCAGCTTCTTCGCCTCGATCCGGGCCTGGTCGGCTTCCTGGCTGCGCAGCGACTGTTCGCGGGCAACTTCGGCGATCTGCGCGGCGCGGCGCATCTCGACCTCGCGTTCCTGCTCCAGCCGGGCAAATTCGGCGTCGCGGGCGATCAGCAGGGACTGGCGCTCGGCCTCCAGATTCTTGGTTTCGATCTGGACACGGGTTTCCTGCTCGATGTCGTTGCGTGACTTCTTGCGCAGTTCGATCTGCTCGGTGAGCTTGGTCAGGCCCTCGGCATCGAACGCGTTATTGGCGTTGAAATGTTCGATCGAGGTCTGGTCGAGGCCGGTCAGCGAAACGCTCTCCAGTTCGAGGCCGTTCATCGCGAGGTCGACCGAGGAGACCTGCTGCACCTTCTGCACGAAGTCGCCGCGCTGTTCGTGCAGCTGATTCATGGTCATGCCAGCTGCGACCGAGCGCAGCGCATCGACGAACTTGCCCTCGACCAGTTCCTTCAGGGCTTCGGGATTCATGGTGCGCATGCCCAGAGTCTGCGCGGCGGTGGCGATCGACTGGGCATCGGGCTTCACGCGGACGTAGAATTCCGCCTTCACGTCGATGCGCAGGCGATCGAGCGTGATCAGCGCGTCGCTATTCTTGCGTTCGACGGCCAGGCGGACGGTGTTCATGTTGACTGGCATGGTCTCGTGGAAGATCGGCAGCACCAGCGCGCCGCCGTTCATCACCACCTTTTCCCCGCCGAAGCCGGTGCGGACGAAGCCGATTTCCTTCGAGGCGCGCTTGTAGAGTCGGGCGATGACGATGCCCAGCACGATCAGGACGAGCAGGCCGCTGCCGGCGATCATCGCATAGGGCAGGATGGAGAAACTCTCCTGCACGGCGGGAAGATTCATGACTCTCTCCTAGAGACGGGGCAGATAATGGTCGCCATGCGAGATGGCGCGGAACAGATGCTCTTCGCGGCGCACGAGCAGGATGGTCTCGCCTTCCTCCAGCACCTGGCCATCATTGTCGGGCTCGACCATGACATAATGGGCCTGGCCATGATGATCCTCGACCCGCGCGCGGGCGGGGGAATTGCGGGTCGCGCGGCCGGTGACGATGCGGGCGCGACTGCCGACCAGATGATCGAGCGGAATGGCGGTGCTGTGGTCGCGGGGCAGCAGCGGCGCGAGCAGGCGGGCGGCAAGGCCGGTGGCAGGCAGGGCGGCGGCGGCGGCGGCCGGGACCGCAATCCAGGGCGACAGCATCGCGCCCAGAAGGTCGTGCGCCGCCTGCTGGCCGAGCAGGCCGATGACGGCAAAACAGGTCAGGAACAAGGCGATCAGCGCCAGCAGCGGCAGGCGGCCAAAGCCCAGCCAGCCGAGCAGGTCGGCATCCGCATCCAGATCGAGATCGGCGTCGCCAGCCAGGCCCAGCGCCTGGACGCCACCAATCAGCAGCATCAGCAGCAGGGCCGACACGAAGACGATATTTTCCGGCGCGAGAAGAAAGCCTGCCACCCATAACCCCCTGATTCGGAGGCGATGCTATCCGACGAAATGACGCCGGGACAGGATAAAGCGACGCGCCGTCTTAGATCAGTGCATCGCCACGTCGCGGCTGAGATAGACCTCTGCCACGCGGCCGTCCTTCATCGCGCAGGTGAAGCGGCGGGTGATGCCTTCGGTGGCGCGATAGCTGGCGCGGGTTTCGACCTCGCCATCGATATTATAGCCGTCGGCGGTCGCGCGCGGCTCGTCGATGTGGCGGATTTCGGCATAGCCGGCCTGGCCCTGGGCCTCGTCCCGCGCGGCCAGCGCGCAGGCGTCGGTCAGCTGGTCATTGCTCTGGTTGGTGGCGGCGACGTCCGAAAAGTCATCCGTGCGCGCGGGCGGTCCCGCGTTGCCGGCATCCGCACCATAATCGGTGCCGCCGGTCGGGGGCGGGGCGTCATTATCGGCATAGGGACGGTTGTCGGCATCGGCGCCCTGCGCCTGCTTGCGATCCTTCGACACGGAATTGGCGACCACCACGGCGGCGCCGAGCAGCGCGGCAATGCCGACCGCGTCGCCAAAGTCGAAACCGTCGCCGCGATGATGGCCATGGTGCCAGCCGCGATCGTCATAGCGGGGCCGGGCCTGTGCCGGGGCGACGCTGCCCAGAAGCAGCCCTGCGCCCACCAGCGCGCCCGTCATCCACCGCGTCCTGTTCCCGATCATCTGCCTGTCTCCTGCGATGGAAAGAGCCATAGCCGCGTCGGGCTGTCCAGAGGCTGAATGGGCTCAGTCCGGCTTGCGCCGGATGTCGAGCCCGGTGAAATGGGCGGCAAAGGCATAGCTGTCGGCATATTCCTCGATCAGCTTGTCGATCGGCTTGCCCGCGCCATGACCCGCACGATTCTCCACCCGCAGCAGATGCGGCTTGTCACCGATCGACGCGGCCTGCAGCGCGGCGGCATATTTGAAGCTGTGCGCCGGCACGACCCGGTCGTCGGTATCCGCCGTGGTCACCAGGATCGCCGGATAATCCTTGCCGCTCAAGATGTTGTGATAGGGCGAATAGCCATAGAGCAGGGGGAAGTCGCGTTCATTGTCGGGCGATCCATAATCGTCGACCCAATAGCGGCCGGCGGTGAAGCGATCGAAGCGCAGCATGTCCATGACGCCGACCGCGGGCAGGGCGGCGGCGAACAGGTCGGGCCGCTGGTTGACCACCGCGCCGACCAGCAGGCCGCCATTGGAACGGCCCTCGATCGCCAGGCCATCCTTGGGGGTATAGCCCTGGGCCTTGAGATATTCGGCGGCGGCGATGAAATCGTCGAACACATTCTGCTTGTTGGCGCCGCGCCCGGCATCATGCCAGGCCTTGCCGAACTCGCCGCCGCCGCGCAGATTGGCGATGGCATAGGCGCCGCCCTGTTCCAGCCAGGCCATGCGGGTCGCCGAATAGCCGGGCGTCAGCGCGATGTTGAAGCCGCCATAGCCATAAAGGATGGTCGGCACCGCCTGTGCATGGTCGGCCAGCACTTTCTTGCGCAGGATCGTCAGCGGGATCAGCGTGCCGTCCTTCGAGGGATAGCTGACCTGTTCGACGCCATAATCGGCGGGATTGAAGGGCAGGTCGGGCTGGGCGAAGAGCTGGGTCTGCTGGCTCGCCGTGTCGAAGCGATAGATGCTGGCCGGCGTCACGAAGCCGGAGAAGGAGAAGAAGGTTTCCGGGTCGCCATCGCGCCCGCCAAAACCGGCGGCGGTGCCCATGCCCGGCAGCGGCACGTCGCCGACCTTGCGACCGTCCAGTTCGACCAGTTCGGCGACGGTTTCCGATTGGGTCATGTAGGCCAGGATGAAGCGGTTGCCGACCAGCGATCCGCCGGCCAGCGTATCGGCGCGTTCGGCCACCAGCGGCTTTTCGCTGCGCCCCGGCCGCAGGGCGTCGAGCGTCACCAGCCGCATATGGGCGGCCTTGCGGTCGGTGACGAAATAGAGGGTCGATCCCCGGCTGCCGATCAGGCGCCAGTCATTGGCGAGGCCCTTGACCAGCGTCCGCAGCTTGACGGGGCCACCGTCGAGCGCGGCGACATGCAGCTCGCGGCGCGGGTCCATGCCGGCAAAGCTGCTGACGATCAGCCAGCGGCCATCGCTCGTCACTTGGGCGGTGTGGCTGAGGCCGGGGCGATCGGGCGTCGCATAGATGAGCTGGTCCTGCGCCTGGGGGGTGCCGATGCGATGATAATAAAGCTGCTGGTCGCTGTTGGTCGACTGATAGGCTTCGCCGGCGACCGGCGCGGCGTAGCGGGAATAGAAGAAGCCCTCGCCCCGGCCGTCCCAGGCGGTCTGCGAGAATTTGACCCATTCGACCTTGTCGTCGAGGATCTTGCCGCTGTCGACGTCGAGCACGCGCAGGGTGCGCCAGTCGCTGCCGGCATCCTGCACCCCATAGGCGAGGAAGCGGCCGTCGGGCGAGGGCGTCCATTCGGCGAGCGCGCTCGCGCCGTCCCTGGCCCAGCGATTGGGGTCGAGCAGCAGCCGTTGTTCACCGGCCAGTCCGTCGCGGACATAGAGCGGGGTCTGGTTCTGCAGCCCCTTGTTATAGCCGTAGAAATAGCGGGTGCCGGCCTTGCGCGGCACGGTGAAGCGGCCATGGGCGAAGAGCGCCTGCATCCGCGTCTTGAGCGCGTCGCGGCCGGGCAGGTCATCGATATAACGGCGGGTCAGGTCGTTCTCGCGGCCGACCCAGTCGCGCACGGCGGGATCGGTGCGGACGTCATTTTCCAGCCAGCGATAGGGATCGGTCACCTTCACGCCGAAATGATCCTCGACCAGATCCTGGCGGCGGGTGAGCGGGTAATGGAGGCCGTTGTCCGGCGGCGTCGCGTCGATCGCGGCTGGGGTGGCATCGCCCGAGGCCGCGGCCGCCACAGCAGGGGCCGGCGCGGCGGCGATCACTGCCAGCAGGGCCGGCAGCGGCCAGATCAGGCGGCGAAGCGCGCGCATCCTCTCGACCCTATATCCCGAAAAAGAAACAGGCCGCGGCTTCGGGTGAAGCCGCGGCCTGTTCGACTATCGTCTATCCACCGTTACCGGCGGAACCGCGATCAGGCGGCTTCGAATTCGTCTTCGTCGACGGTGTTGACCGGACCGGAGTCCTGGCCCTTGGCATCGACGTCACGGTCGACCAGCTCGATGATGGCGATCGGCGCCGCGTCCGAAGCGCGGAAACCGGCCTTGATCACGCGGGTGTAGCCACCGTTGCGATCCTTGTAACGCTCGGCCAGGACTTCGAACAGCTTGGTCAGCTGCGCATCGTCCTTCAGGCGGGCGTCGGCCAGACGACGGTTGGACAGGCCACCCTTCTTGGCGAGGGTGATCAGCTTCTCGACGTAGGGACGCAGTTCCTTCGCCTTCGGCGTGGTGGTCAGGATCTGCTCATGCTTGATGAGCGAGGCAGCCAGGTTGCGAAGCAGGGCGGTACGATGACCGGTGCTGCGCTGAAGCTTACGATGACCAACTTTATGACGCATGTCTCATTCCTTCGTTCGTTAAGGGGCCGGATGAGGTACCCCAGACCAGGCGGCGATTAAGGGGCGCCGCCCATTGCCCCTGTTCCTCCCCGGAACGGGGAGGGGGACCGGCCATCGGCCGGTGGAGGGGCAGGTGCCGTCAAATGCAAGATTCGACCGGCATTCCGCCTGGAGGCCCGTGCCCTCCACCACTCGCTTCGCGAGCGGTCCCCCTCCCCGAGCAAGCTCGGGGAGGATTAGCCCAGCAGCTCCTGTTCGAGCTTCTTGGCCATTTCCTCGATATTTTCCGGCGGCCAGCCGGGGATGTCCATGCCCAGGCGCAGGCCCATGGACGACAGCACTTCCTTGATTTCGTTCAGCGACTTGCGGCCGAAATTCGGGGTGCGCAGCATCTCGGCTTCGGTCTTCTGGACCAGATCGCCGATATAGATGATGTTGTCGTTCTTGAGGCAGTTGGCCGAGCGGACCGACAGTTCCAGTTCGTCCACCTTCTTGAGCAGATAGCGGTTGATCTGGTTGGTGTCGCTTTCGCCTTCCGACGCAGCGGCAGCGGCATGGCCGGCAGCCGGAGCAGCGGCGGGCAGCGCGTCCTCGAAGTGGACGAACAGCTGGAGCTGGTCCTGCAGGATGCGGGCTGCATAGGCAATCGCATCTTCCGGCGTCACGGTGCCGTCGGTTTCCAGCGTCAGCGACAGCTTGTCATAGTCCAGTTCCTGGCCGACGCGGGTGTTGTCCACCTTGTAGGCGACCTGGCGGACCGGCGAGTAGAGCGCGTCAACCGGGATCAGGCCGATCGGTGCGTCTGCCGGGCGGTTGGCGACGGCGGGGACATAGCCCTTGCCGATGTCAGCCGTCAGTTCCATGTTCAGCGTCGCGCCCTGATCGAGGTGACAGATCACCAGATCGGGGTTCATCACTTCGATGTCGCCGACGACCGCAATGTCGCCTGCCTTCACCACGGCCGGGCCGGTGGCGGACAGCTGCAGACGCTTGGGGCCTTCGCCTTCCATCTTCAGCGCGACCTGCTTGATGTTCAGGACGATGTCGGTAACGTCTTCACGCACACCAGCGAGCGACGAGAATTCGTGCAGGACATTCTCGATCTTGATCGAGGTGACCGCCGCGCCCTGGAGCGAGGAGAGAAGAACCCGGCGCAGCGCGTTGCCGAGCGTCAGGCCAAAACCGCGCTCAAGCGGTTCGGCAACGAAGGTCGCCTTGCGCTTGCCGTCGCCGGTCGGCTTGATCTCGAGGGCGTTGGGCTTCTTCAATTCCTGCCAGTTCTTCATGTTGACAGTCATGTACTTCCCCTGGGGATGTGGCCGTAACGGGTAGATCCTGGACCCATCAGGACGTTCCGGCCGATGCAAACGGGTAAGCGGGCGACGCGTCCGCCGCCCGCCTTCAAGCCTCTAGCGAAGCTTAATTAGACGCGGCGGCGCTTCGACGGACGCACACCATTGTGCGGGATCGGCGTCACGTCGCGGATCGAGGTGATGTGGAAGCCGACGGCCTGCAGCGCGCGCAGGGCCGATTCACGGCCCGAACCGGGGCCCTTGACTTCGACTTCGAGGGTGCGGACGCCGTGCTCGGCGGCCTTGCGGCCGGCGTCTTCGGCGCACACCTGAGCGGCATACGGGGTCGACTTGCGGCTGCCCTTGAAGCCCATCATGCCGGCCGAGGACCACGAGATCGCGTTGCCCTGGGCGTCGGTGATGGTCACCATGGTGTTGTTGAAGCTGGCGTTGACGTGCGCGACGCCGGCCGAGATGTTCTTGCGTTCGCGGCGCTTAATGCGCTGGGGTTCGCGTGCCATTTTGCTCTAATCCTACAAAAATCGTTCAAAAGCAGAAGTCACCGGAGGGTCGGTCCAGAGGACATGACCCTCGACGATTACTTCTTCTTGCCGGCGATCGGCTTCGCCTTGCCCTTGCGGGTGCGCGCATTGGTGTGCGTGCGCTGACCGCGGACCGGCAGGCCCTTGCGATGACGCAGGCCGCGATAGCAGGCCAGATCCATCAGGCGCTTGATGTTCATCGCGGTTTCGCGACGCAGATCGCCTTCGACGGTCAGGTCGGCGTCGATGGCTTCGCGGATCTGCAGGACTTCGGCGTCCGACAGGTCCTGAACGCGGCGCGCATGGTCGATGCCCAGCTTGTCGGCGAGGTCAACGGCGGTCTTGCGACCGATGCCGTGGATGTAGGTGAGCGCGATGATTACGCGCTTGTTGGTCGGGATGTTAACACCCGCAATACGTGCCATGGTACTTAAATCTCCTGCTCCACGGGGCAGTTGGCGCCGCCCCATCTCAAAGCGTTCGGGCCTCTTTCCTGGCAAGGAAAAACAGGCCATGATGTTGCTTCCCGAGACGCAAAAAAGACGGCCAGTGCAGGAAGCACTGCCGCTGTTACGCGTGTAGGGAACGGCGGCCTTTATCGATTCGCCCCAAAACTGTCAATATCCGGCGCTTTTTTGAGGCTCTCCGTGCGATGAACGGAGCGGTTGCGCATGGGGGCAAGCGGCGATGGCCGCGGTCGGCCATCCGCCTCTGCCGTCGCCTTGCCCCTTTTCGGGTTGAGCGCTCCGGCCGGCTCGGGCATGGAAGCGCGATGCGTCTGACCCGATTTCTTGTGTCCGCCCCGGCCCTTGCAGCGCCGCTGACCCTGTTGGTGGCTGGTTGCGTCGCGCCGCCCTCCGCGCCGGCGCCACGCCCCGCGCCGGCACCCCGGCCCGCACCGGTGCCGCCGGCCGAGCCGGCCCCGCCTGCGGCAGTCGAGTGGCAATATCGCCCCGCGACGCCGGGCAACTGGACCTATCGCGCGGATCCGGCCGGGCCGGTCGCACTGTTTGGCGAGTCGGCTTCTGCGCCGCGTCTGACGCTGCGCTGCGACCGGGCGACGCGGCGGATCAGCCTCGGCCGGGCCGGCGGCGGGCAGGGGGCGATCACCGTGCGGACGAGCTATGGCGCGAGCAACTGGCCGGCAGTGATGGCGGGGACGCAGGTGCCGCAGCTGACCGCCGTGCGCGGCGCGAGCGACGCGGTGCTGGACCAGCTTGCCTATAGCCGGGGCCGTTTCGCGGTCGAGGTGCAGGGGCAGGAGACGCTGATCGTGCCGGCTTGGGCCGAAATATCGCGCGTGATCGAGGAATGTCGGGGCTGAAAATTGGCCGACCCAGGCTTTTCGGGCCGACGGTCGAGTATGATTCCAAAAAAGAATATTACAAGTCTTGATCCTGCAATCCGTCTGATTCACAGTCCGTCTCGTGGCCGATCGAGGGGTAGCTCAAAGCCGGTCACGCGGGCTTAATTAGCGAAAGGAGGTGATCCGATGTCTCATGGTTCAGCAATGGGGTCGGTCAAGTCCATTCGGAAAATGCGCCGCTGACGACGCCGGAGCGTCGGTACAAACCCTTCATGGTGTAGAGACCAAGAGCGCCGACATACAGGCCGTCTCCGCCAGGGGCTTTAGCGCGAACTTGTCTTCCTTCTGGGCGGTTTCCGGCCGCTGACCATGCACATGATGGGCCGTCGGGCATTGCGTCCCGGCGGCCCCTCTCATGTCCGGGGTGCGGCGCCTTTTTTGGGGCGTCGCGAAAGGGCGATGTCTCGGTACGGTGCCGGCCCGCTCCCCCGCCCAACCACCCGACAGGATGACACTGGATCGGGCGGTTGGGCGGGGGAGTGGGCTGGAACCGGCTTTCTAAAACGGACCCTCAACGCCGGCGGGTTGCGAACCAGATGACGTGGCGCGGCCCCTTGCCATTGTCGCGCGCCTTGACCGCGACTTCCTCGACCGCGAAGCCCGCATTCTGCAATCGCCGGGTGAAGGCGGCGTCCGATCCCGCCGACCAGATCGCCAATATGCCGCCGGGCTTGAGCGCGCGCATCGCGCTGGAGAGGCCCGCATTGGTATAGAGCCGGTCATTGGCGTCGGCGGTCAGGCCATCGGGGCCATTGTCGACGTCGAGCAGGATCGCGTCATAGCTGCCATGGCCGGCGGCGATCACATGGGCGACATCGTCCATCACCAGCCGCACGCGCGGATCGTCGAGGCAGCCGGCGGCCAAGTCGACCATCGGGCCGCGCGCCCATTCGATGATCTCGGGCACCAGTTCGGCCAGCGTGATCTGCGCCTTGGCGTCCATTTCCGCGAGCGCGGCGCGCAGGGTGAAGCCCATGCCATAGCCGCCGATCAGCATATGGAGACCGGTGCGCTTGCCCAGTCGCTCCAGCGTCATCAGCGCCAGCGCCTTTTCCGACCCGCTCATCCGGCTGCTCATCAGCTCGTTGCGGTCGAGCACGATCATGAAGTCGCCGCCGCGGCGATAAAGGCGCAGTTCCTGTCCGCCCGGAACGGCGGCGGTGCCCAGCAATTCGCGCGGTGTCATGGCAATGGTCCTCAAACAGGGCGGGGAAAGCGGCCGCATGACAGGTCGCGCGCCGCTGCGCAATGGCGGCCCATCGGACGGTTCGCCGCCTATGGGCTGGCCAGCGGCGGCGCAGGGGTCTATCGGCACCCCCATCATGCGTTATTTTCTCGATACCGAATTCAACGGCTTTGGCGGCGCGCTGATCAGCGTGGCGCTGGTGCCCGAACATGGCGACGATGATTTCTATGCGTCGCTGCCGCTGCCCGATGTGATCGAACCCTGGGTCGAGCGCCATGTCATCCCCTATCTGCGCCATGTGCCGCCGGGGCTGGACCATGAACTCAGCCGGATCGAGGCGGCCGACCATATCGCCGCCTATCTGGATGGCGATTCCGATCCGGTGATCATCGCCGACTGGCCCGAGGATCTGGCCCATTTCTGCGCATTGCTGACCACCGGGCCGGGGCAGATGGCGGCGGTCGACTATGGGCTGCGGCTGGAACTGATCAACGCGGCGGGCTTCAGCGCGGCGGCCAACAGCCGGGTGCCGCACAATGCCCTGCATGATGCGCGGGCACTGCGCGACTTCTACGTCAATAATTGAGTGGGGCAGGGCGCGCTGGCGCCCCGCCCGTTCCTGTCAGCGCTCCGTGCCCCTCGCCTTGCCCCAGGCATGGGCGGCGGTATAGCCGAGATAGGCGGTGCCGAAGAGCGCGTAGAGCGGCTCGGGCAGGGCGTCGAGATAGGCGCGCATGCCCGCGATGATCGCGCCCGCCACCTCCGGCTGCCAGCCCGAGATCAGCCCCATCGGGATCGACCAGAGCAGCAGCGCATAGATGACGTAGAGAAAGGCCGGCCGCGACCGCTGCGTCCACAGGTCGGTCGGCTCGGTGGGGAGGGGAATGTCGTCGGTCTTCAACATGATCGCCTCTCCCTTCAGCCGATGCGGTTGGCGAGCCAGCCATAGAGAAAGGCCTCGTTGGCCGGGCGGCTTTCGGCCAGCGCCAGATAGCGTTCGCCTTGCAAGGCCTCGATCGCCTTGATCAGCACGGCGTCGCCGGCCGCGCCGCGCAGGGTGCGGAAGGTGCGCAGCGCGGCGAGCGTGCGGGCGCCGATCGCGCCATCGGCCTGGAGGTCGGGATAGTCCCGCTGGTTGCGGTTGAGGGCGTTGAGCGCCCGCTGGAGAAAGGTGCTGGCGACCCCCGGCCCCATGTTGACGGCGGTGTCGAACAGTTCGGCGGCGATCGCCATGCTTTGCTGCGCGACCGCGGCATAGCCCGGTCCATCCCAGTAAAGCTGGCGATAGATGGTGCGCGCGGTCGCGGCCGGCAGGCGGCGCATGTCGCCGGCAAAGCCGTTCGCCCGCGCGACCCCCAGCGTGATGCCCATATTGGTCGGCCCGCCACGATCGGCCGGATGGTCGACATAGCCACCCTCCCGCGCGATCAGTTCGTCCAGCAATGTGTCGATGTCCATGATTGGCCCTTCCATGGTTCGTGGATGGCGAATCATTTATCCCATATGGTTATCTGTAGGACAGGGTGGATGGAGGTGGGCGGCACTTTTGCGGTCGCACGGTAGACATGACGGAGGAATGGCGCCGCGCCGGTTGCGCGTCGGCTGCATGGGCGATAGCCTGACGGCCTTCCATCCCTGTCGAGTGCCCCCGGTGTCGATACCCCCTGTTGCCTGCCGTCTTGTCGCCGTCCTGCTTGCCCTGTTTCCCGTGCTGGCCAACGCCCAACCTGCCAATCGGCCGACCCCCGGCTATACGCGCGTGGCGATCGATACATCGGTCGGTACGATCATCGTAGCGGTCGACCAGCGCCGGGCACCGCTGACCAGCGCTAATTTCCTGGCCTATGCCGATGACCAGCGGCTCGACGGCACGGTTTTCTACCGCGCGGCGCGGCGCAAGAGCGATCCCAGGTTCGGGCTGATCCAGGGGGGGATCGACACCGACCTGCGCCGGGCCTTGCCGCCGGTCCGGCATGAGCCGACCAGCCAGACCGGGATCAGGCATCTCGACGCGACATTGTCGATGGCCCGGCCCGACCGGCCCAATTCGGCATCAGGCAATTTCTTCATCACGGTAGGCCCGACGCCGACGATGGACGCGCAGGGCAGTTCGATCGGCTATGCCGCCTTTGGCCATGTGGTGGCCGGCATGGACGTGGTGCGTCGCATCCTGGCGGTGCCGACCTGTTGCGGCACCGGGCCGATGCGCGGGCAGATGATCGTCAAGCCAATCACCATCCGGCATGTACGACGGCTGGACGGCAAGGCACGGCCGACCGGCAAGGTGAAGCCCTGGCTGATCCCGCGCGCCAAGCCGCGCCCGAAGAAGTGAGGGATCAGGCGATCGCCGCCTGACCGCGCATCCAGTCGCGTCCGGCATTGCGCGGCGGCCGGGCGGTGAAGCGCTTCCAGGCCTGTTCGTGGAAGAAGAAGGCGACCGCATTGACCATCGGTTCGACGAGTGCGATGCCGCCGGCCAGCGCGACCGATCCGGTCATCAGATAGGCGACGGTGAAGCCCACGGTCAGGTGGATCGACAAATAGGTGGCGGTCTTGATGAGATCGAGCGACATGGCGGAACCCCTTTGAAAGCTGTTGCCCGATAATTAAGAATTGTTCGCAATAATCGCCAATGGCTTTTCCCGCTGGCTCTGATCGTTCCGGGCGATCAATATGGCGCAGGGAGGATCTTCATGACGGGACGGATCAGGGTCGGCATCGGCGGATGGGTCTATGAACCCTGGCGCGGCAGCTTCTATCCCGCCGGCATGCGCCAGAAGGATGAACTGGCCTATGTCGGCGTGCAACTGACCGCGACGGAGATCAACGCCACCTATTATAGCAGCCAGAAGCCGGCGACCTTTGCCGGCTGGGCGCAGGCCGTGCCCGACGGCTTCCAGTTCGCGGTCAAGGCGTCGCGATTCTGCACCAACCGGCGCGTGCTGGCGGAGGCGGGCGAGTCGATCCAGAAATTCGTCCATCAGGGGGTCGTCGAACTGGGCGACCGGCTGGGGCCGATCCTGTGGCAGTTCATGCCGACCAAGAAGTTCGATCCCGATGATTTCGGCGCCTTCCTGCAATTGTTGCCGGCCAGCGTCGATGGCGTGGCACTGCGCCATGCGCTGGAGGTGCGGCACGAAAGTTTCGATGACCCGGCCTTTCTGGCGCTGGCGCGCGACGCGGGGGCGGCGGTGGTGCTGGCCGACCATGACGACTATCCGGCAATCACCGGCCATGATGTCGGCTTTGCCTACAGCCGGCTGATGCGCAGCCGCGAGGACGAGGAGGCCGGTTATACCGCGACGGACATCGGCGGCTGGGCCGATCGCGCAAAGGCGCAGGCGGCGCAGGGCGACGCCTATCTCTTCTACATCGGCGGCGCCAAGGTTCGGAACCCGGCAGCGGCGCATGCGACCATCATGGCTCTGGAGCAACAGCTGTGACATAATTGCGTTTGATGCAATTGACATGTCAGGCTTTGCGATTGTTACAATGGTGTGAAATCATCATATGGCGCTGCATCCCGATCCGGGATGTCGTTCCAATGATGGAGTCCCAATATGCGTCAGGCCTTTCAGGCGACTGCGCTGGTGGTTGCGGTCAGCGTCCAGATGCTGACCTTCTACTCGGTGCTGTACGCTTAAGCGCAGATCGCGCTCATCCTTGTCCCGCCAGTGCGGGGCATAAAAAGGCCGCCCAGGGCATAGCCGGGGCGGCGCTTTTGTATCCGGAAACCCTGCCTTCCGGTGGCGGCGAGGGATCAACCCTCGGCCAGCCAGCCGGCGAGCAGATAGGCCACGACGCCGATCGGGCCCAGGGCGCACAGGGTCAGCAGCACCAGGGCGATGCGGATCAGCGTGACATCCAGCCCGGTGCGGTTGGCGATGCCGGCGCACACGCCCATGATCTTCGCGTTGCGGCGGTCGAGGGTGAAGCTGTTGTTCATGGATCTGGCCTTCAATAATATCTGTGATGGGAAAGGGGCGGTTGCCCGATCAGGCGATCGGGGCAACCGGAACCGCCGCGCCGACGAACAGGCTGGCGAAGATGACGGCGCCGACAAAGGCAAGGGCGACGCTCTGGAACTTGGCGATGGACATGATACTCACTCCCTGGATATTTGCTGGCCGGACCGTCCGGCCTTGATGCCAGACGATATTGCAGGCGGCGTGCCAGTTTCGATTTTTGGCGGAAATCCGTGGATTTTCCTCAGTGGTAGATTTTTCCGTAATGCGAAAAAATCCGATGATTGGGAAAATTTGCCGTCAATCGGTGAAAGTTGCAGGTGGGCAATGAGTAGGCCGTTGCTTTTCGTTTATGGCACGCTGCGACCGGGCTGTGACGGGCCGATGGCGCACTGGCTTGCCGATCGCGCCGAGTGGGTCGGGGCAGGCTGGATCGGCGGCAGGCTCTATCAGGTGGCGGATTATCCCGGTTTCGTGCCGGGGGAGGCGGGGCGCGTGCGTGGCGACCTGTTCGCGCTACCCGATGCGGAGGCGCTGCTGGCGCGGCTCGACGCCTATGAGGAATGCACGTCCCACGATCCGCTACCCCATGAATATCGCCGCGAACGCTGTCTGGTGGAAACGGCGGATGGGCCTGTCTACGCCTGGGCCTATCTGTACGCCCTGTCCGTTACCGGACACCGGGTGATCGCCAGCGGCGATTATCTGGCGGAACGCTGATCCGTCGACGAAGCGAACGAAAATGGGGCGCCCCCGGCAGGAGCGCCCCTTTCTGTTTCCATTCTGATTGTGACCCTCAGAAAGGCAGCTTGTAGAGGTTCACTGCATTGTCCTGCAGCACCTTCTTCTTCACTGCGAAGTCGTAGCCGCCCAGCACATCGGTCAGATGCGCCTGCACGCCCGGATAGAGCGAGGTCGGGTGCGGGAAGTCGGTTTCGAACATCAGCTTGTCGACGCCGATCGTTTCCAGCAGCAGCTTGGGCGCGACCTTCTCGAACCAGAAGGTGACCCAGAAATGGTCGCGGAAATATTCCCACGGCCGCTTGTTGAGCAGGCCGACCTTGCTCGGCAGCATTTCGTCGAACTGATGTTCCAGCGCCTCGATCGCGAAGGGCACCCAGCCCGCGCCGCTTTCGATCAGGCCGATCTTCAGCTTGGGATGACGGTCGAGCCGGCCCGACACCATCCAGTTGCCCAGCGTCGCGGCATTGCCGATCGAGAACATGGTGGCGACCACCGACAGCGTCTGTTCAAAGCCGAAGCCGTCCCAGGTCAGCGTATTGGGGTCGATCGCCGCATTGAGATGGAAATTGAGCGGCAGGCCTTCGGCCTCGCACATTTCCAGGAAGGGCGTCCAATAATCATGCAGGAAGCTCGGCACGCCGACGCGTTCGGGCGTGTCGGGCAGCACGAAGCCGCGCAGGCCCATGTCAACGCAGCGCCGCGCTTCGGCCTCCATCGCCTTCTGGTCCCAGAAGGGTAGGTGGGCCATGTTGAAGATGCGTTCGCCCGACACCTGCTGATATTCGGCCGATGCATCATTATACATCTGGATGATCGCGACCGCGAGATCGGGATCGCCCAGCGACATCAGCGACCCGGCCTGGGTCACGCCCGAATTCTGGAAGCCTATCTGGGCATAGATGCCCATATCGTCCATCGCCTGCAGCCGTTCCTTGATCAGGTGACCGCCCGGATGCGCCTGCGCCAGCTTGGGGAAGGCCAGGCGGCCGAGCAGCTTGTTATTGTCGGCGCGGATGACGTTGCCGCCCATCGATCCGAAATTGCGGTCGCCCACATACCAGCGTTCGACGCCGTCGGCGTCCTGCTTCACATAGGGCACCTTGGCCTTGTACTTGGCCGGCGCGCGCGAAGTGAAGAGGTCGGGCGCCTCGGTGATATGGGTGTCGGTATCGACGATCTTGATGCCGGCCAGCGACGGGTCGAGCCCGCCCGACTGGGTGCTGTAATCAACCTCGCGGATGACGCCGCCTTCGGTATAGCCTTCGGCCGACCAATATTTGCGCGCGGCCTGGGCGTCGGCGACGTCCTTGTCCTTCACATCAGCCATGCTTCACCTCCAGCGCGCCCTGCCAGTTGGCGGATTCGAAGATCGGCTGGACGGAGGCGGCCGGTGACTGTTCCTCGACCGAGCGGCGGACCGCTTCGTTGAGCGTGCGCTGCAGGCCGGCGGCATCGATCTGGTCGGACGGTTCATAGACGAAACCGATCGCCAGCGGCTGGCCGTCGGGCATGTGGGGCAGCAGCATGGCGGTGACGTCGGCGATCGAACCGAAGCCGGCAAAGCCGCTGATATGGCCCTCGTCCCGGCAGCGCTGCACCTGGCCGGCGACATCGGCGAAGACGAACTTGCGCTCCTGCGGCGCTTCGGCATTGAGGCGGCGGATCAGGCCGTCGCGGCGCGGCTGCTGCACGGTCGACAGCATCAGCAGACCGGCGGCGGAGTCGGTCAGCCGTTCCTGGCGGCCACCGGCCAGGCCGTTATTGGCCGAGGTACGCAGCGCCTTCTTGCCGGCGCGCCAGTGAACGATCTGGATGTTGAGGCCGACCATGCCGAACACGGCAATGCCAAGGCCGGTCTGGGCCGACAGGCGATCGATCAGGCCGTTGAGGACGCCATCGCGCACCATGCGCGGCTGGATCGCGGCACCCAGCATTGCGGCGCGCGGGGTCGGCGAATAGGCGCGCGAACCCGGATCCTTGTGGAGCAGGCCCAGATCGACCAGGCTCGACAGCAATTCGGACGTGCTCGACTGCGGGCGGTCGAAGCGGCGGACAATGTCCATCACCGTCGCCTGCGGATGATCCTCGTCGAAAAATTCCAGTACCTCGACCACGCGCTTGGCGATCTTCGCCTTGTTGGACTCGGTCTTGGCTACCCTCGGCTTATGGGACTCGATCAGAGCCATGGTTCCTCTCCTTCGTTATTGAACATGGTTGTTCACTAACGCCGGGAGGCTGTCAACAAAAAATGAGATGCCCTCGTTTATGTGATATTCTCTGTCTCATTCTGCGTTTCCGGCGACATATTCGCAAACAGCGCCTGAAGCGCGCGGCGATCGGTCTTGAGCGACGGGGTGCGCGGCAAGTCCCTGACGAACAGCCATTTTACCGGAACATGGGTGGCGGGGAGATGCTGGCGCACATGCGTTTCCAATGCTGCGACCGCAGGTGCAGCAAAATCGGCACGCAGCCGGATCGCGGCCGTCGGCACTTGCCCCAGCCGGTGATCCGCCATGCCTGTCACCGCCGCTTCGGCGATAGCGGGGTGCAGCATCAGCGCGCGTTCGATCGACTCGGGCAGCAATTTGAAGCCGCCGCGGATGATCGCCCCGTCGGCCCGGCCGCGCAGGAACAGGAAATCATCGGCATCGATCAGGGCGATGTCGGACGTGCGAATCCAGTCCGGGCCGATTCGCGGCGCAATGACTTCCAGCAGACCTTCGGTGTCGGGTGCTAGCGGGACGCCGCTTTCGGCATCGACTATGCGCAATTGTGCGCCCGGCATGGCGCGGCCGACCGATCCGATCTTGCTGGCCCCCCATTCGGCATGGAGCGCGGCGGTCATCGACGCCACTGGCCCGGCGAACTCGGTGGCACCATAGGAGAGCAGGATGGGAATGCCGTAGCGCGCCTCGAACGCCTGTTGCACGCCGGGATCGAGCGGCGCGGCGCCGCAGCCGATCGCGCGCAGGGAAGCGAGGTCTTCGACCGGTAAGTCGGCATCCAGCACGGCCTGCACGCTGGCCGGCGGCAGGCCGCCATGGTTGGGCCGCCAGCGCCGCACATGGGCATGCCAGGCGGCGAGCGAGAAGCGCTCCAGCAGCTCGACCCGCTGTCCGCGCAGCAGCATCGGCAGCGTCGAATAGAGGCCGGTGATGTTGCCGAGCGGGAAATAGAGGAGGAAGGGGACCGCGGCCTGGGGATCGTCCGCCTGTTGCCGGGTCAGCGGGGTCGAGAGGAAATGCCGTTCTAGCAGTGCATAAGGCACGGAGAAACTTTTCGGCGGTCCGGTGGTGCCGCTGGTCAAAATCTCGATCTGCGGCGCGGCCGGGCCGTGGCGCATTCGGGTTCGGGGCGACGCCAGTGCATGGCCGGGCAGGGCGGCAGCGGCCATGCCGTCGATTGCGACCGCGACCATGCCTTCGGCGGTCAGCACCGCGCGAATCTCCGGCCCGATATCCTCGACAAAGGCGACCAGCGCAGCGGGGGCCATCCGCGTCAGGTCGCGGGCGATCGCGGCGTCCGACTGGAAGGCGTAGATCATGCGGATCGTCCGCCCCTGCGCGATCAGGCCCAGGAGCGTGGCAAGTGCCGCCGGCCGATTGCGCGCGACGAAGGCGACCGGTGCATCCGCCGCAATGCTGCTGGCATCTAGTGCAGCCTGGATCGCCTGGGCGGTGGCCCGCAGCGCACCCCAGCCGAACCAGTGCCCCTGATATTCGATCGCTGCCTGATAGGCCGGGCGCTGCAGGGCCGCGGCGGCGAGCGCGGGCAGATTCTTATGCTCCATCTCCATGGCGCGACTGTGCGTCAGGTCGGACCGCCGGTCAGCAATGCTGCGCAACGCCCTGGCGATCAGTGCTGCGGCCGCCTTTGCCGCGCTTCGGCCCGGTCCTACCCTGCCACCCATGCCCGGCCCCGCCGCCCTGATCGACCCCGATGGCCTGACCCTTCCCTGGGCCGGGGCGACGCAGCCCTATGGGCTGGTCGATCTCGACCGCGCGCCGCGCAGCGATGCGCCGTTGCACCTGACGCCCTTTCCCTTGCTGGGGATCGGTGACCCGACCCACCCGCTCGCGCCCCGGCTCGACGCGCTGGTCGAACTGCCGGTGTCGTTCAATGCGATCACGCAGCAGATTGAGGCCCAGCCGGAAGCGGCGCGGGTGCTGGTGCAATTGCTGCGGCTGATCGATGGGCTGGACCCGGCCCAGGCGCTGGTCGCGGAATCGCTTGCTTATGGCCTGCTTCAGGGCAGCGTCGGCCATGCCCGCTGGCTGGCCGCACAAATGCCTGCGCCGGTGCAGGCGCCCGGCGCCATCCGCTTGGATCGGGACGGCGACCGGCTGGCGATCCTGATCGATCGGCCCGACGCCCATAATGCCATCGACCGCGATCTGCGCGACGGGCTGCGCACGGCGTTCGACATTGCCGCGCTCGATCCCGATATCAGCCATGTCAGCCTGCGCGGCGCGGGGCGCAGCTTCTGCACCGGCGCGGACCTCAGCGAATTTGGCACCACGCGCGATCCGGCGACCGCGCATGACATAAGGATGCAGACCTTGCCGGCCCATGCGCTGCTGCGCTGCGCCGATCGGCTGTCGGTCCATGTGCAGGGCGGTTGCGTCGGGTCGGGCTTGGAAATGGCGGCCTTTGCCGGGCACATCACGGCCAGCGCCGACGCCTGGTTCCATCTGCCCGAACTGGCGATGGGGATCATTCCGGGCGCAGGCGGCTGCGTCTCGCTCAGTCGCCGGATCGGGCGTCAACGCGCGGCGCTGATGATCCTGTCGGGCAAGCGGATCAACGCCCGCACGGCGCTAGGCTGGGGGCTGGTCGACACGATCATGGACGACTGATCCGGCGATCCACGTCATCGCGACATCGTCGGCCAGCAGGCGGTGCCGCGCCTGCGCCCAGGGGCGATCCAGCAGGCACAGGTCGGCCGGCGACCCGACCGCGACCGCACGCTGCCGGCGCAAATCCAGCGGATCGGCGAGATAGAGGGCCAGCGCCGGCTCGGGCGTCAGCGCCTCGTCCTGTCCGATGACCGCACCACCAGCCGTTTCGCGCGACACCGCCGCGCGCATCGCCGCCCAGGGATCGGCAACGCCATAGGGCGCATCGCTCCCCGCCGCCAGCACCAGCCCGGCGCGGGCGAAGGCGCCCAGCCGATAGAGCAAGGGCCGCTCGCGCGGTTCGACATCGCGCAGATACTGATCGCCGCGCTCGGCAATGAAATGCGGCTGGCTTACCACCTGCACGCCAAGTTCGACCATCTGCTCCAGCAGCAGGTCTGGCGTGATGCCGGCATGTTCGATCCGGTCGCCCGGTCGCGCGCTGGCCTGTGCCAGCGCGGCGAGGGTGAAGACCAGTTCGGTCTCGGTCGTGCAATGGCTGGCGATCGCTCGCCCCTGATCATGGGCAGCGCGCAGGAAAGCGACGCATTGGTCGAAGTCGGGCAGGGCATTTTCATGCAGGTGCAGCTTGGCCGGGCCGACCGCGATGCCCGACGGGGGCGGTGAGTCACCCAATGCGAGCGTGCCGGCGGCAACCAGATGCTGCGGCAGGCGCCCGGCCGCCCGCTCGGCGGCGAAATAGCGCAGGCTCGCGCCGTCATTGCCGGGCGACATGTCGGTAACGCCGGTGACGCCATGGCGCGCCAGTTCGGCCCCCACCGCGTCCAGCGCCGGCGGCGTGCCGCCCAGCACCCGGCGCAGCCAGCCATCCTCGTCGAACAATCGCCCGGTCCAGCGCCCGTCGATCCGCTCCAGCCCCGGCGGCGGTGCATCCAGCGCCAGCAGCAGATCCAATGCCTGGCTGTTGAGCAGCCACATGCGCCCCGATCGATGCTGGATGCGCACCGGCCGTTCCGCTTGCCATCGGTCGATCGTCCGCGCGTCGGGCAGGCCGGCGACGCTTTCATGATAGCCGATGCCGCGCAGCCAGCCCTTGCCCGGCTGCGCCAGCGCGGCGGCCAGATCGGCTTCGCTGGTCACGGCCGGCGGTCCGCAGGGCAGCGAGGCGCGGGCGACCGCATGGGCCGCAAGATGGATATGATGGTCGTGCAGGCCGGGCAGCAGGGCGCCGCCGCGTGCGTCGATCACCGCTTCGCCGGGCAGGGGGGCAAGCGTGCCGATCGCCGCGATCCGTCCGTTGGCGATGCGCAGGTCGGCCCGGCCCATGCCCCATGGTTCGGCGTCGCGGATCAGCATAGCCAGGCCCCATTATCCTGTCCCAGCGCCGCGACCGGTCCCGTGGTTCGCGCCGCCATGGCGGGAAAGGCAAGGCCCTCGGCCGCGGCCCAGCGTTGCAGCGTCGCGGTAAAGCCGGCCGCGTCACGCGCCCGTTCCCAGTCGATCGCCTCGGCCACCACGGCGCTCATCGACAACATCAGATGCGCGCCTGTGCCGCCATGCCACTGTGCCAGCGCCAGGTGGGCAGCATGGATTCCGGTCAGCGGGTCGGCGCAGGCATCGCCGCCAAAGCCGATCCGCCCGCTCGCCTGTCGCAGCGCGGCGCTCAACCCGCCGGCGACGCTGCAATCATCGCCAAAGCCGATCCAGTGGACCGCGTCGCCCTCCGCGCCATGGCCGGTGATCGTCACCCAGACCAGCCCCGGCACCTCGCGCACCAGCGCGTCGGCATCGATCCCCAGTTGCGTCAGCGCGCGGGGGCGGGCGGCGGCGATCACCATGTCGGCGCGGCGGATCAGCGCGATCAGCGCCGCCCGATCCTCCGCATCGCGCAGGTCGATCGCGACATTGGCCTTATGCTGGTTCAGCCGCGCGAACAGCAGCGGATCGCCCGCGCGCATCCGGTCGGGCCGGTTGCGGCTCTCCACCTTGATCACTTGCGCGCCGGCCAGCCCCAGCAGATGCCCGGCCAGCGGCCCGGCCCACAGCGCCGACAGGTCGATCACCAGCGGCGGACGGTCGCGCGTCAGCCGCGCACCCCCTGTCACCATTACCTGACAGGCCGGGCTGGCCGGCACCTCGTCGATCGCCGCGATCGCGAGCCCCAGTTGCCGCCCCTGTGTCACGATCGCGCTGGTCTGTGCAGTAGCGAAAGCCGTGACAATATCGCTGTCACTTTCGATGCTCGCGTCCCCGAACAGAGCTGGCATCAAGTCCCGGTCATCGGCCCGCGCCAGGGTCAGCGCGACCTGTCCGTCGATCATGTCGTAGAGCCGACATCCCCCACCGGCCGAGCGCCGCCCCGGTATGGCAAAGCCGTTCAGCGCCGCCCGCTCGCCCAGCAATTGCGCACCGCTCAAACCATCCAGCGCCGGCGTTCCCGCCAGCGCCCGGATCGCCTGTAATAGCATCTCGGCCCAGCCGGCAAGCGGCAGGGCGAGAGCCATGTCAGGCTGCGAACAGCTTCTTGATTTCCCGGCGGAGGAGCTTGCCCATTTCATTATAGGGCAGGCTCTTAGCAAAGAGCACGCGCTCGGGCACTCGCGAAGAACGCAGCCGGGCACGGATGACCTGCTTCAGCTCCTCGTCGGCCGGCGCCGCATGTCCGTCGCGCACGACCACGATCAGGCCGACCGCCTCGCCCCATTCGGCTGAGGGGATGGCGACCGCCGCCGCTTCGGCGATGGCGGGCAGGGCCAGCATCACATCCTCGATCTCGCCGGGCGAGATATTCTCGCCGCCCCGCACGATCACGTCGTCGGCGCGGCCCGACAGGAACAAATAGCCCTCGGCATCGATATAGCCGGCGTCGCGGGTCGGGAACCAACCGTCGGCGTCGAGCGCGCTGCGCTCGCGATATTCGCCCGACACCTGGTCGCCACGGACATAGATTTCGCCCGGCTCGCCGGCCGGCAGGCAGCGACCTTCCTCGTCGCGAATCTCGATTTCCACCGTCGGCAACGGCCGGCCGACCGAGGCCAGCCGGGCGCGGGCGGCCGGATCGGTCGCGGCATGGGCGGCGCGATGTTCGTCCGGTCCCAGCAGGGCGACGGTCGAGCTGGTCTCGGTCAGGCCATAGGCGTTGGTGAAGCCGGTATCGGGAAACAGGTCGAGCGCGCGCTGGATCAGCTCCAGCGGCATCTTGCCGCCGCCATAGGCGACCGCACGCAGATTGCTGAGGTCGGGGTGATTGCCCTTGTCCACGGTCTCGATGATGCGCGACAACATGGTCGGCACGACGAAGGCATTGCTCGCCCGCTCGCCTGCCGCCAGGTCCAGCCAGGCGGCCGGATCGAAGGCGGGGAGCAGCAATATGCGACGCAGTGCATAGATGGAGCTGAGCAGGGCGGCGATGCCGGCGATATGATAGGGCGGCACGCTGACCAGCGCGGCATCCTCTTCCGGCGCGGCGCCGAACTCGACCGTGCCCAATATATAGGACACCAGATTGGCGTGGCGCAGGATTGCCGCCTTGGGCGCGGCGGTCGTGCCGCTGGTGAAGAGCTGGATGGCGACGCCATCGCCTTCGTCCGCCTCGATCGGTGCATCGGCCGCAGCGTCCAGCGCAGCGGCGACGAAATCGGCCCGCGCCAGCACCTTGTTGTCGGCCGAGGGGCAGAGCCGTTCGACCCGTGCGACATCGCCGACGATCAGCGCCGGGGTGATCCGCGCCAGCAGCGCGGCGAGGTCAGCGTCGGCCAGCCGATAGTTGAGCGGCACATAGGGCACGCCGGCGATCGCCGCGCCGAACAGGGCCATTGCCGCCGCCTCGCTGCTTTCGTCCAGCAGCGCGACATGGCTGCAACCACTGTCCCGGATCAGCGCGGCGGCGCCGCGCGCGCCGGCCAGCAGCCGGGCATAGCTCCAGCGCTGGCCGTCACAGACCAGGCCGATGCGGTCGGGCGCGGCATCGGCCGCCATTTCGAGGAACAGGGCGATGTTCATGGGATGGGCGTCAGTCCGAAGCGGGCAGGGGCTTGGCGTCCTTGGGGCTCAGCGCCACGCCGTCGACCGACAGCGAGCCCTTGCCCGGCTTGACGCACAGCAATTCGAAATTGCCGGCCGGATCGACATAGCGCTTGCCCATCAGCGTGCCGGCGCTGAAATCGGCGGCGGGTGTGCCGATCGTCTCCGGCTTGGCTTCGCCCATGGCGCTGCCGCCGCATTCGATCGTGCCGGTGCCGCTGCGGATCACCATCACTTCGGTGTCGCACACCGCGCTCTTCAGTTTCGTACCCGGTTTCATATCATTCCTGCCTTCCAGCCCCCCGACGTCGCCCCTTCAGGCGATAGCGCCGCTGGCCTTCCATTGTTCAATCTGGTCCCACTCGACGCCTAGTTCCATCAGCACCAGTTCGGTATGTTCGGATGCCTGGGGCGACCGCGTGGTCTGCACCGGCTGGCCGTCAAACTGCACCGGCCCGCGCACCAGCCGCAGCGGTGCGCCGCCATCGGCGCCCTCGACCTCGATGATCATGTCGTTCGCGATCGCCTGCTCGTCGGTCAGCAGATCCTTGAAGCTCTGGATCGGCGCCCATTGGCCCTTCATCGTCTTCAGATGCTCGCGCCAATAGGCGAAGGGCTTCGCCCCAAAAGCCTTGACCAATATGTCGCTGGCCGCGCCGGCATTCTCGATCAGCGCCAGCACATCTTTGAAGCGTGGATCGTCGGCCGCCTCGGGCACGCCGACATGGGCGAAGGTATCGGCGATCAGGCCGGTGGGGCTGACCATGCACAGGTTGATCGTGCCGCCGTCCGAGGTGCGGAAATTGCCCATGAAGGGGTTGCGCAGCGATCCGCCCGAACTCGGCATGCCGTTGCGGGTGAGGATGTCGGTCTCCATCACCTGCGCGATCAGCGCACCCGATGCCCACCAGGCGCTCGACAGCAGCGAGACGTCCAGCTCGACCGCCTCGCCGGTCTTTTCGCGGTGGAACAGCGCGCCGGAAATGCCGCCGGCAATGAACATGCCGCCGATCGAGTCGCCAAAGGCAGGAATGCCCTGGGTCAGCGGGCCGGGCAGTTCCTCGGGCGTCATCGCATGGGCGACGCCGCTGCGCGACCAGAAGCAGGTGCCGTCGAAGCCACCCACCTCGCGCTCCGGCCCCTTGTTGCCCAGTGCGCTGCCACGGGCATAGATGATGTTGGGATTGACCGCGCGGATATGCTCGACGTCGAACTTGTTCTTCTGCCGCACCTGGGGAAGATAGTTGGTCAGGAACACGTCGGCGCTCTTGGCCAGCTCATAGAGCACGGCCTGGCCCTCTTCGGTGGACAGGTCGATGCCGACGCTGCGCTTGCCGCGATTGGGATGCTCGAACAAGGTGTGGCGCAACGGATCGAGCTGCACCCCGCCCATGTTCAGGAACCCGCGCTGCGTGTCGCCGCGCACCGGATGCTCGATCTTGATGACGTCCGCGCCCCAGTCGGCCAGGATCGCGCCGGCAGCCGGCACATAGGTGAACTGCGCCACTTCCAGAACGCGCACCCCCTTCATCACCTGGGTCATAAAATCAGCCATCCCCTCATTCGCCGCATGATGCGACCTGTTGGGGAAAGGGTAGAAGCTGCGCCGGTCGCCGCAAGTCCGGCGGGCCTGCTATCGCTATCGCGATGCGCCCCGGCTGCCTAGCGCCGCGGCGATATTGCCGGCGTCGGCCGGGCCATGGCTTGAGCCGCCTCGCCGCTATGCCATAGCCGGTCCGAAAACAGATATGGGAGACATGCCATGAAACTCGACTCTTCCCTGTCCGCTGTGGTGACCGGCGGCGCGTCGGGCCTGGGGCTGGCGACGGTGCGGGCGCTGCGCGACGCCGGCGTGAAGGTCGCGATCTTCGATATCAACGAGGATAGCGGCCAGGCGATCGCGGCGGAGGTCGGTGCTAGCTTCTGCAAGGTCGACATCATGTCGGAAGACAGCGTGCTCGCCGGTTTTGAAGCGGCGCGGGCGGCGCAGGGGCAGGAGCGTATCCTGGTCCATTGCGCGGTCGTGTCGAAGGGCGGCAAGACCGTGTCGAAGGACAAGGAGACCGGCGGTTTCAAGCGCATGTCGACGCAGGATTATGCGATTTCGGCCGAAGGCGTGCTGGTCGCCAGCTATCGCATGGCCTCAATCGCGGCGCTCGGCATGGCGGCGCTCGACCCGCTGGAGGATGGCGAGCGGGGCAGCATCCTGTTGACCTCCAGTGCTGCGGCGCAGGATGGGCAGGTCGGCCAGGTCGCCTATGGCTCGCTGAAAGCTGGGGTCAACGGCATGGTGCTGCCGATGGCGCGCGACCTGATGGAGCTGGGGATTCGCGTCAATGCGATCATGCCGGGGATCTTTGCGACGCCGCCCATGCTGCGTTTCAAGGATATGAACCCGGCCATGTACGAGAGCCTCAATAACAGCGTGCCCTTCCCCAAGCGCCTTGGAAAGCCCGAGGAATTTGCCGGGCTGGCGCTGGAGATCACGCGCAACAGCTACATCAACGCCCAGTTGTTCCGGATCGACGGCGCGATTCGCTTTCCGCCGCGCTGAACCTCCAGGGCTGCGTCCATGGGGCGAAGAGGCCGCGTTCCATATGGACGCGGCCTTTTGTCTGCCCGCTCAAGCCGCTGTTCGCACGTGCAAAAATAAATACTAAGCTAGGTTGACATTATCGCCGGCAATAGCTAACCTAGCTTAGTGTTAAGGGGATATAGTTCCTCGACCCGTTTTTAGTTGAAGAGGTTGTGCCATGACTCGTTTCGCCAAGATCGCCCTGTCGCTCTCCCTCGCCGCTGCTGCCCTGCCGCAGGTCGCCGCCGCTGGCGAAGCCGTCCAGATCAGCGCCGCCACTGCCGCTGCCGACTACAAGGGCAAGATGCTCTACACCGCCAGCGGCGATCGCCTGGCCGCCATCTATCGCGTCGCGGCTGACGGCAACGCCCAGATCATCCTCAACGGCAAGATGGTGAATGTTCCGGCGTCCAGCCTGACCGCCGCCGATGGCAAGCTGACCACCAGCCTGTCGAAGAAGGATCTGCTGACCGCGCACTAAGAGATCGCCGGGCGCGGCCTCCCCTGCGCCGGCCGATAGCGAATGGGCCGCTCCTTGCCGGAGCGGCCCTTTTTTATGTCCGGGAAGGGTGGAGCGCCGGGATGGCGCCAGCCTTCAGGGCTTGACGATATTTTCCGAAATCGTGTCGAGCAGGCTGTTCAGGCGCTTGAGATCCTCGGTGGATACGCCGGCAAAGGCGACCTCCTCATTCTCCTGCGCGATGCCGGATAGCTGCATGGTGATCGCCTGGCCACGCTCGGTCAGGAATACGGCATGGGCGCGCCGATCATCATCCTTCTGCCGCCGCTCCAGCAGGCCGTCAGCGCACAGCCGGTCGATCAGCCGCCCGGCCGATGCCTCGGCCATTTCCAGCAGGTTGGCGATATGGCGCTGGGTCGTGCCGGGATAGCGCGCGACCGCCGCGATCACCGTCCATTGTGAACGGGTGACGCCCAGCCGCACCACGCTCTGGTCGAAATGCGCGCGCAGCTGACGCGCGATGATCGTCAGCTTCATCGTCGCGTTGCGCATCAGCGCCGGCGGGTTGTCGGCGAGTGTCTTGTCCTGCAGGCTTTCCATTGCGCGCGCAGCATAGCGCCATCGCGGCGAAACGAAAGCAGCCTCCTCCTGTTCGGCGCAGCGCGGCGGCCGGACGATCCGATCAGACACGTTCGATGATGATCGCGGGCGCCATGCCCCCGGCCGCGCACATGGTGATCAGGGCATAACGGCCGCCGCTGCGCTCCAGTTCGTCGAGCGCGGTGCCGATCAGCACCGCCCCGGTCGCGCCGATCGGATGGCCCAGCGCGATGGCGCCGCCATTGGGATTGAGCTTGGCGCGGTCGACGCCCAGGTCGCGGATGAATTTCTCCGTCACCACGGCAAAGGCTTCATTGACCTCGAACACGTCGATGTCGGCCACACTCAGCCCTGCCTTGGCCAGCACCTTGCGCGCGGCCGGGACCGGTGCGTTCAGCATCAGCGTCGGATCGTCGCCGACATTGGCGGTGGCGACGATCCGAGCGCGGGGCTTGAGCCCATGGGCGTCGGCATAGGCTTTCGAGGCCAGCAGGATCGCCGCCGCGCCATCGACCACGCCCGACGAGGTGCCGGCATGATGCAGCGGTTCGATCGCGAGGTCGGGATATTTCTGGTTGATGAGCTGGCGGAAGGTCGGTCCGTCCTGACGCGAGGGCATGTCCATGAAGGCGGCGAAGGCGGGTTTCAGCCCGGCAAGCTGCTCGGCGGTGGTGTCGGGGCGGGGATATTCCTCATGGTCCAGCACGACACTGCCATCCTCGTCATGCACCGGCACAGTCGACCGGGCGAAGCGGCCTTCCTTGAGCGCGATGCCGGCCCTGCGCTGGCTCTCCGCGCCGAACGCATCCAGATCTTCGCGCGTGATCCCCTCCATGGCGGCGATCGCGTCGGCGGCGACGCCCTGGTTCGACTGGGGGTGTTTTTCCTGCAACCGCATATTGCCGGTGCCAAGGCCGCCAGCGGCCTTCACCCCCGCCTCGCGCAGCGACTGGCCGTACCAGGTGACATAGGACATCATCTCGGTCCCGCCGGCGATCACCAGATCCTCCATCCCCGACATGATCTGCGCTGCGGCCAGGTTGGTGGCGGTGAGGCCGCTGCCGCAGAAGCGATCCAGCGTCACCCCCGACGCCTTGACGTCATAGCCCGCATCGAGCGCCGCCATCCGGCCAAGGTCGCCGCCCTGCAGCCCCATCTGCGCGCTGGTGCCCCAGATGATGTCGTCGACATCGGCGGTGTTCAGATTGTTGCGATCCTTGAGCGCCTTCAGCACTGCCACCGCAATATGCTGCGGGTGCATGTGCGACAGCGCGCCCTTGCCCATCTTGCCGATGCTGCGCGGGGTGCGGACGGCATCAATGATATAGGCGTCGGTCAAGCATCTTCTCCCGGTCTCTTTTCCCGCAGGCGCGGCTCTCGCATCCTATCGCATGGAAGCGGGACGGCCCCCAATCGCACAGGCGATTGATCGCGCGCCGATTGGCCTGCATCGCCCGGCTGGTGCAGGCTGGGCGGGCAGATGATGAGGAGGGAGAAGGATGGCGCAAGGCGAAGTCGCGCAGGCGACCGGCGGCAGCTTCGCGCCGCTGCGCGAACCGGTGTTCCGCCGCATCTGGACCGCCAGCCTCCTTTCCAACTTCGGCCAGCTGATCCTGGGCGTTGGCGCGGCATGGGAAATGACGCGGATGAGCGCATCGCCCAGCATGGTGGCACTGGTCCAGACTGCGCTGATGCTGCCGCTGATGCTGGTGACATTGCCCGCCGGCGCCTTTGCCGACATGTTCGACCGCCGCCGGATCGCGATGGCGGGCCTCGCCTTTTCCATGGCCTGCGCCGCGCTGCTGACCTTCCTGGCCTGGACCGGGCACAGTTCGCCCTGGATGCTGCTCGCCTTCTGTTCGCTGATCGGTGCGGGCGTGGCGCTCTATTCGCCGGCCTGGCAGGCGTCGATCAGCGAACAGGTCGGGCCGCGCCTGCTGCCCGCCGCCGTCGCGCTCGGCACGATCAGCTATAATGTCGCGCGCAGCTTCGGCCCGGCGCTGGGTGGCATCATCGTGCTGGCCGCCGGCGCCCATGCCGCCTTCGCGATCAACGCCATCTGCTATCTGCCGCTGTTCCTTGCCTTCTTCGCCTGGCAGCGGCGTCATGTCCCTGCGCGCCTGCCGCCCGAACAATTCCACCGGGCGATGGTGTCGGGCATGCGCTATGCGCTCCATGCCGGGGCGATCCGCACGGTGCTGCTGCGCGCCTTCCTGTTCGGGCTGGCCGGGGCGTCGGCGTCCGCGCTGGCCCCGCTGGTGGCGAAGGATCTGCTGGGCGGCGATGCCAGCGTCTATGGCCTGTTGCTGGGCGCCAGCGGGGTGGGGGCCGTGCTGGGCGCGCTGCTGGTCGGGCCATGCCGCGACCGGTTCGGAACGCAGCGGACGACCGCCGTGCTGGCGCTGGTCAGCGGCATCGCGCTCGCGCTGGTCGGGGTCAGCCGCCATGTGCCGCTCACCTGCCTGGCGTTGCTGGTTGCGGGCGGCGCCAATATATTGACCATCGCCCTGTTCAATGTCTCGGTGCAGCTGTCGGCGCCGCGCTGGGTGACGGCGCGGGCCTTGTCGCTTTTCTCCTCGGCACTGACCGGCGGCATCGCGATCGGCGCGCTGCTCTGGGGGCTGGTCGCGCAACGCTGGTCGGTCGACATCGCCCTCTATGGATCGGGGCTGGCACTGGCCATATTGCCGTTGCTGGGCTGGCTGTTGCCACTGCCCGAAACCAGCGAGGCGGATGTCGAGCCCTTCATCATTGCGGGCGAACCGGAAGTCGGCATGGCGCTCACCCGTCGCTCCGGCCCGGTCATCATCGAGATCGACTATGATGTCGATCCCGACCAGGCGCGCGATTTCTATGCGGCGATGGTGGAGGTGCAGCGCACCCGGATGCGCAACGGCGGCTTCAACTGGTCGATCGCGCGCGACATCGCCGATCCTGCACTGTGGACCGAGCGCTATCAATGCCCGACCTGGGGCGATTATCTCCATATGCGCGATCGTTTCACCCAGGCCGACAAGCTGGCGCAACAAGTCGCGCGCGCCTTCGACCGCAAGGCCGGCGAGGTGCGGGTGCGGCGGCGGCTGGAGCGGCCGTTCGGATCGGTCCGCTGGCGCGCGGACTCGCCCGATCCGCGACAGGATACGATCGGATATCTTGGCCCCTGAACCGTGCGCGGCAACGCCGAGGCGATGAGTCTGCCGCCGGCCGCTTATCTGCGCGCGAGACCGTGGTTCTCGGCCTTATCATGCCACCCATAGGGAAGGCCGGACCACCGGCACCGATCATGGGAGGCAAGGATGATCCATCGGAAGACGCTTATTCGTTCGTCGGGCATTGGCGCGGCCATGCTGCTGGCTACCGTATCGCACCTGGCTGTCGCGCAGGAGGCGGCGCCGCCGCCGGCCCAGAATGATCAGGATCTGATCATCGTCACTGCCCAGCGCCGCGCCGAATTGTCGCGCGACGTGCCGATCAGCATTACCACCGTCACCCAGGACCAGCTGACCAGCGCCGGCGCCAGCCAGCTCACCGACATCGCCACCGTCACCCCTGCGCTGCGCTTCGACAGCGCCGCCGCCTTCGTCCAGCCGACCATTCGCGGTGTCGGCACGGCGGTCGCCAGTTCGGGCGGCGGCGCCAATGTCGGCATCTATGTCGACGGCTTCTATTCGCCCAACCCGCTGGCCGCCGATTTCCAGCTGATGAGCCTGAAAAGCGTGCAGGTGCTGAAAGGACCGCAGGGCACGCTGTTCGGTCGCAATACCACCGGCGGCGCGATCCTGCTGACCACGGCCGATCCCAGCAGCGACGGCGCGGGCGAGTTCAAGGTCAGCTATGGTCGCTTCAACAGCCTGGCGGTGCAGGGCTATGCCACCTTCGGCGTGGTCCAGGATGTGGCGATGGATGTCGAAGGGCTGTTCCGGCGCGGCAACGGCTTCGTCCACAATATCACCACCGGCAGCGACCGGGACGGGCGCTACAGCAACTGGTCGGTGCGAACCGGGATTAAGGCGGACCTCAGCGATTCCGTGTCGCTGCTGCTGCGCTACACCCATAGCGACACCGACGATCCAACCCTGCTCAACACCAATATCTATGTCGGCGACGATATTGGCGGCGCAGGCACCAACCTGCCGTCCAGCCTCTACGCGACCAAACATAATGACGTGGCGACCGGCGGCCCGACCGAGTTCCTGTCGAATAATGACGTGATCCAGGGCACGTTGAAGGCGGACCTCGGCTTTGCCGACCTTACCTCCTACACCCAGTATCGCGACGAAAATTCGCTGATCGTCGAGGATCTGGACAGCACGGCGGCGAACATCTTCCTGCTGCATATTCCGGTGCGCAGCCAGACCGTCTCGCAGGAATTGCTGCTCACCTCGAAGCCGGGCGGACCGCTGCAATGGACCGCCGGCCTCTTCTACTTCAATAACAAGGACCGATGGGGCACGCGCGTCGGCACGCCGACCGCCGGCGATCCGCTCGCCAGCATTGCGCTGGGCGGCTCCGGCACCAACAGCAAATCCTATGCCGCCTTTGCCGACCTCACCTATGCCTTCACGCCCGACCTGTTCCTGACGGTGGGCGGGCGCTACAGCCATGACAGGATCGGCGACGCCTATTACATCATCCCCTTCTCCGGCGTGCGCACCTATGTGCCCGACCTCAAGGGCAACAAGTTCACGCCGCGCGCGGTGCTGCGCTACAAGCCCAGCGAGGAATCGAGCGTCTACGCCTCCTATAGCAAGGGCTATAAGTCGGGGATTCTCGACGTCGGCGGCAATACCGGCAACAAGGTCGCGCCGGAGGATATCGACGCCTTTGAAGCCGGCTTCAAATATGATGACCGGCGCCTGTCGGTCGATCTGTCGGCCTATTATTATGATTACAAGAATCTGCAGGTGTCGCTCTATCGCGGCAACCCGCCTTCGGCCCAGATCATCAACGCCGCCTCGTCGGAAATCTATGGTCTGGAAGGCCAGCTCTCCTACCGGCTGACCGATCGGTTCCAGTTCAATGTCGGCGCCGCCTATACCCATGCGCGCTATACCAATTTCGAGGATGCGCCGATCTATACGCGCTGCACGCTCGAAAGCTGCGCGGCGCAGGGGATCAGCTTCGTCGTCGTGCCGACCCAGCTCAACGACGTGCATATGCAGCGGACGCCCGACTTCACCGGCAATGTCGGGGCGCGTTACACGCTCGATCTGGCGGGCGGTTCGCTCGCCCTGTCGGGCAATCTCTATTACACCTCGAAATTCTATTTCGGCCCGTCCGGCACCCAGTTCGCGCAGAAGGGCTATGAGGTGCTGGCGCTCCGCGCGGAATGGACCGACGCCAGCGACCGTTTCTCGCTGGCCGTCTTCGGCGACAATGTCACCGACAGCCGTTACCGCACCCAGGTGCTCAGCAATAATTTCGGCATCGGCAATGTCTGGAGCGCGCCCGCGACCTGGGGCGTCCAGGCCGGCGTCAAATTCTGATCCGGGCGGCAAGGGAGAGGATGACGATGGGCAAGCACTATCGGGTGATCCAGTGGGCCACCGGCAATATCGGCGGCCGCGCCCTGCGCGCGGTGATCGCGCATCCGGGGCTGGACCTTGCCGGTCTGTGGGTCAGTTCGGCGGCCAAGGCGGGGCAGGATGCCGGAGTACTCGCGGGCGCTGCGCCGCAGGGCATCACCGCCACCAGCGATGTCGACGCACTGGTCGCGACGCCGGCCGACTGTGTCCTCTATATGCGGCAGGGGACCGACATGGATGAACTGTGCCGGCTGCTGGCATCGGGCAAGAATGTCGTCACCACGCGCGGCGACTTCCATCATCCCGCCTCGATGGACCCGGATGTCCGGGCCCGGATCGAGGCGGCCTGCCAGGCCGGCAACAGCTCGATCTACAGCACCGGTTCCAGCCCCGGTTTCGTGACCGAGGCGCTGGCCATTCCCTTGCTCTCGCTCTCGCGCCGGCACGACTGCCTGACGATCGACGAGTTCGCCGACATGGAAAGCCGGGATTCGCCCGACCTCCTGTTCAACATCATGGGCTACGGCGTCGCGCCTACCGCGTTCGACCAGCGCAAGGTCGATTATGTGAAGCATGATTTTGCCGGCTCGCTCGCCCAACTGGCCGACGCGGCCGGCATCGTGGTCGACCGGTGGGAGGCATTCGGCGAAATGGCGGCGGCGACCCGCGACGTGACGATCGCGGCCGGCACGATCGCCGCCGGCACGGTCGGCGCCCAGCGCATCACCATATCGGGGATGCAGGGGGACAAGGCCGTGCTGCGCTTCCGCGCCAACTGGTATTGCACCCGCGACATAGACCGCCCCGACTGGGAATTGCGCGAGTCCGGCTGGCGTATCCAGGTGCAGGGCGACACGCCGCTCGACGTCCACATCACATTCCCGGTCGCGCCGGAAGATTATGCCGCCTTCACGCCGGGCCTGACCGCCCATCGCGCGGTGAATGCCATTGCGGCGGTCTGCGATGCGCCGCCGGGCATCCGCACCACCGCCGACCTGCCGCAGATCATCGCGCAACTGGGATGAGCATGGACAGGATCGACTTTACCGGCCGCACCATCCTCATCACCGGGGCGGGCGGGGGCCTGGGCCGCGCCTATGCGCTGGACATCGCCGCGCGCGGCGGCGCGGTCATCGTCAATGATCTGGGCGGATCGGTGACGGGGGAGGGGGCGTCCTCGACCATGGCCGATGCCGTCGTGGCGGAAATCGTCGCGGCGGGCGGCATCGCGATCGCCAATGGCGATGATGTGTCGTCGCCCGACGGCGCGCAGGCGATGATCGACCTCGCCATCGCCCGTTTCGGCCGGATCGACGCGGTGATCGCCAATGCCGGCAATATGCGCTTCGCGCCGGTCGAGGATCTGACGGCGGCCGATCTCGACGCGCTGCTCGCCGTCCATGTGCGGGGCTCCTTCAATGTCGCGCGTGCAGCCTGGCCGCATATGCGGGCGCAGGGCGGGGGTCGGCTGGTGCTGACCACATCGGGCGGCGGCATGCTGGGCATGGGCCAGCTGTCCGCCTATGGCGCGGCCAAGGGCGGCGTCATGGGGCTGATGCACAATCTGGCGGAGGAGGGGCGGCCGCATGGCATCCTCTGCAATGCCGTCATGCCCAATGCCGCCAGCCGCATGTCGGCGGGCATGAGTGAAGGGACGCTGGGCCATAATCCCTGGGGGCGGGCGCTCGGCCCCAGCTTCGATCCACGCTTCACTGCCGGCCTGGTCGCGTATCTGGCCCATGAGCGCTGCACCTCGACCCACAGCATCTATTCGGCGCTGGGCGGCCGGATCGCGCGGGTGTTCGTCGGCGCGACGAAGGGATGGGACCATGGGCTGGGCGCGCCGCCGACGGCCGAGGATGTCGCCGCCCATATCGACAGGATCCGCGACGATGGCGCCGGCTATGCCATCCCGGCCGATATCTTCGACGAGTTCCGCATCGTGGCCGAGGGGCGGGGCTAGAGCATTCTGAAGTCGGCTGGAACAGCCGACGACTCGCAGAATGCGGCAAACCAAAGGAAATTAGAGCATCCTCCGATTCAACCTAATCGGAGGATGCTCTAGAAACCCGCCACCATTGCTTCGCTGAGTTGCCACAGTTTCAGCGCCTGCGCATCATCCTGCGCGGCCGCCGATGGCGTCAGTTCGGCACGCTGATGAAAATAGCGGCCGCTGCTGCGCCCCGGCTCCTCGGCACTGGCGAGCCAGACCAATGTGTCGGCGGCCTGCGCCGGCGTGACAGATCGGTCTAGGATCGATTCCATATAGGCCTGCATCGGCGCGTCGCAGTGGCTGGCGAAATTGCTGGCGACGACGCCAGGATGCATGGCGTGAGCAATGATGCCGTCATCGGCGACGCGGCGGGCGAGTTCGCGGGTGAAGAGGATATTGGCGAGCTTGGCATGGCAATAGGCCGCACCACCGACGAAATTGTCGGCGAAGCTGAGATCGTTCCACTGGATGCCAGGGCTCTGCTCATGCCCGGTAGAGGACACGGCGATGACGCGCACCGCGCCCGGCCCCCGCCTGGCGGCGGCGGCGCGCAGATTGGGCAGCAATTTCTGCGTCAGCAGGAAAGGGGCGAGATGGTTGGAGGCAAAGGTCGCCTCGAACCCTTCGGGCGTGATCGTCCGTTCCGCCACCACGCCGCCGGCATTGTTGAGCAGCGCGTCAATCTCCGGCGCAAGCGTCGCGACCTCCCGCGCGGCCCGTGCGGTATCGGCCATGGACGACAGGTCGGCGCGCAGCATCGTGAAGTCGGCGCCGACCTCGGCCCTGAGGTCGGCCTCTGCGGCGGCGCAACGGGCGGCGTCGCGGCCGATGCCGATCACGCGCCAGCCCTGTTGCAGCAGGGCGCGGGCGGCTTCCTTGCCGACGCCGGCGCTGGCGCCGGTGACGATCGCGGTGCGTTGGGTGTCGCTCATGCGTAGACGGGCTCCATAGTGGAGGGGCGGCGCCCCAGGGTCAGGAACAGGGCGGCGCCGGCCAGGGTGACGCAGGCGCTGAGCGCTAGGAACGGCGCATAGCTGCCCCAGATGCTCAGGGTCAGGCTGAGCGTCAGCGAACCCAGCGCCGCCCCGCCCGCGATCGCCGCGCCGACAAAACCCATGACCAGGCTGAACACGCCCAGGCCAAAGCGGCGCGAGACCAGATAGGCGGCGATGTCGCCCTCCGCCCCCTGTGCCAGCCCCATCATCGCGACGGAGAGGGCGAGGACGATGGTCGCATCCAGTGGCGAGGCCATCAGCGCCATGCCGATTGCCGGCATCGCCAGTGCCAGCGCGGCGACATGGTGCGGCGGCATCCGGTCGAGCGACAGGCCGCAGGCGAATCGGCCGAGCAGCACGCCGATCGCATAGATGGAAATCAGCCAGGTCGCGGTCTGCGACGCGGCGCCGCTGTCCATCAGCACCAGCTTCATCTGGGCCGAAGCGAGGCCCTGCGGGAAATTGACCAGCACCATGCCGACGATCAGCACCCAGAAGGCGGGATTGCGGAAGATGACGCGGCTGCCGACCGGCGCGGCCGTCCCTGCCTCCTCGGCCTCCTCATGGGGATGCACGCCGACATGGGCGGGCGTCAGCAGCACCGCGATCAGCCCGAAGACCAGGGTGACGCCGCCCATCAGCAGATAGCCGTTGCGCCAGCCCTGGCTCTCGATGAAGCCGCCGAGCAGCGGGGCGATTACCGCGCCGACCAGCGGCGGACCGGTCATCACGATCGAGAAGGCAAGGCCGCGTGCCCGCTCGAACCGTTCGGCGACGATGCGGGTATAGACCGGTGATGTGGTGAGCGTGCCAAGGATGATCTGCAGCACGGCGACGGCAAAGAAGGCGCGAATGCTGCCGGGCTGGAAGGCGAAGCCGAGATAGGCGAGTGGCCCGGCCAGCACGCCGACGGCGGATACCGCGCGGACGCCGAAGCGGTCGGTCAGCCGCCCGGTGATCGGCTGCATGATCAGCATCAGCAGGCCGAAACTGCCGAGCAGCGCGAATTGCGATTTTTCCCAGCCAAACTCGCCGATCATCTTCGGCGCGAACAGGCTCATCGTGTAGGCCGACAGGCCGATGCCGAAGCCCAGTCCCATCGTCGCGGCGAGCAGGGGGCGCCAATGCGTCCGCAATTCGCCCCAATAGGCCGATCCCATATCCCTCTCCTCATCCGGTGCCGGCCCCCTCTAGCGGGTGGTCCGGCTTGCTAGTCCGATCTGGTCCTTATGCCGTTCAGGAACAGCCGCACGGCGGCCCGCACCCAGTCGTCCACCTCGGCGGCGCTCATCGGCTGGGGTGATCCCACCAGCCGGATCGGCCCGCCCAGCACCATCGTCATGAACAGGCTGGCTGCCATGTCCGGCCGGTCCACGCAAATCGCCCCGGCGCTATCATGGCGGCGCAGCAGGTCGGTCAGATGGTCGTGCACCGGCTGGGCGCCCTGGCTGTAGGACAGCATCAGAAGGTCGGGGAAGCGATAGGATTCGGTGGTGATGATCCGCCGCAGCCGAACGCCCTCGGGCGTCGATAGGTCGGCGATGCGCAACCGGGCGATCGCGACCAATATGGTTTCCAGATCCTCGCCGGTGATTGCCTCCAGCGCGGCGCGCGGCGTGGCGGTGCGCGCGATCGCCCGGCCGACCGCCGCCATGAACAGGGCCGCCTTGTCGGGATAGCGGGCATAGATGGTGCGCTTGGTCATGCCCACGGCGGCGGCCACCGCCTCCATCGTTGTCAGCTCGAACCCCTTGTCGAGGAACATGTCGAGCGCCGCGTCGAGCATTTCGGCCTGGCGCGCCTGGGCCTGCTCACGGGTCGGGCGCCCGGCGGCGGGGCGGGGGTCTGAAATCGGTGTGTCCATGACCAGCATCATTATGGCCCTTGCCGCATTTTGCGAATCATGCATAATGAAACGCATCAGGTGCTATTAATGCACCGGAGCCACAAGGGCAAGGAGCAGGATATGGGCGCGCAGGCCGATCGCCTCACCGGACTGGTCAGTTCGGACTATCGATTCAACATTCCCCACGCCGAATTGCGCGACGCGCAGATCGCGGCGCTGAACGAGCGGTTCCAGGAAAAGAAGGACGGCATCCGCCTGCTCGGCCATCGCGCGCGGGAAGCGGGGATCAGCGAGGTGACCTCGCTCGACGACGCGGTGAAGCTGCTGTTCCCGCACACGGCGTACAAGAGCTATCCCGAAAACTGGCTGATGCAGCAGCGCTGGGACAAGCTGACCCAGTGGCTCAACACCATTTCCGCCCATCCCGTGACCGATATCGACCTCGATGGCATCACCGATGTCGACGACTGGATCGCCCGGCTGCAGGCGGCCGGCCATTATGTCTCCTGCTCCAGCGGCACCACCGGCAAGTCGGCGATGCTGATCGCGTCGCAGGCGGATATGGATTGGTCGAAGGTCGATACCGTCAATGTCTTCGCCTGGGGATCGGGCGTGCAGCCGGCGCAGGACCGCCGCATCATGGGCCTGGCCCCGGTCGCCAAGGTGCCCAAGAACGAGATTATCGGGGAGGCGCAGCGCGAGGCCTTTGGCGATCCCGCCAAGGAAATGTTCCAATATCCGGTGCCGCCGATCACCGTCGGGTCGCTGACCCGCATGGTCGTGCTGCGCAAGGCGATGGCGGACGGCAGTGCGCTGCCCGGCGACATTGCCGAGTTCGAGGAAACGTCGCGCTTCCGGCAGGAGGCGATGGACGCCGCCGTTCATATCGCCGCCGATGCGATGATCGAGCATCGCGCCGACAAACTCTATATCGCGGGCATGTGGAACGCGCTCTACCATGTCGCCAAGGCGGTGCGGGAGCGCGGCTATTCGGCCAAGGATTTCAACCCCGACAACTGCATCTATATCGGTGGTGGCCTCAAGCGTGCGCAACTGCCGGACGATTATCAGCAGTTCGTGCATGAGACCTTCAACATCCCCGAAGGCCGCCATTTCCAGAATTATTCGATGCAGGAACTCAATAGCGGCATGCCCAAATGCCGCGAGGGCGGGCGCTATCATGTGCCGCCCTGGATCGTGCCGATGATCCTGGACAAGGATGGCGATGCACTGATCGATCAGGGCCATGACGGCGAGGTCGAGGGGCGGGCCGCCTTCTTCGACCTGTCGCTCGACGGGCGCTGGGGCGGGGTCATTACCGGCGACCGGATATCGGTCGACTACAGCCCCTGTGCCTGCGGCAATAGCGGGCCATCCATTCGCGACAATATAGCCCGCTATGCCGATCTGGACGGCGACGACAAGATCGGCTGCGCGGGTACCGTCGATGCCTATGTGCGAGGTGTGGCATGAGCGTGCTTGAACAGACGTCCCCGGTCGAAACGGCCGCCGAACCGATCCGCGTCGATCATTTCGTGCGTGGCAGACTGGTCGAGGGCGGGGCGGTGTGCCATCGCTCGCGCGATCTGGGCGTCGATTTCGCGACGCCGCAGATCGACCTCAATGCGCTGGTCGCGCCGCGATCCGAACTGCCGCCCCTGCTCGACGTGCCGGTCAGCGAGATCATCGATTTCCTGGTCGAGGCCGGGCAACGGATGGATTTCGAGACCAATCCCTATCTGCAGGCGGCGCTGGAACATACGGTCAAGGTCAATCCGTTGCCGCGCCGGGTGGTGGAAAATCTGTTCCGCCGGGCCAAGCATTTCCTGACGCCCGAGGGGCTGCGCTGCAGCATCGAATCGAGCTTCCTCAATCCCGCCGCGCTCGACCGCTGGGTGGAGCGCACCGACATGCACGGCAATCGCGGCGCGCTGCGCGCCTTCCCGCCGCGCATGGTGCATATGCTGGCGGGCAATTCGCCCACCGGCTGCATCTCCTCGATCGCGCAGGGCGCGCTGGTGAAGGCAGTCAACGTCTTCAAGATGCCGTCGAGCGACCCGTTCACCTGTGTCGCGATGCTGCGCACCATGGCCGATGTCGATCCCGATCACCCGGTCGTCCGGTCGATGTCGGCGGTCTATTGGCGCGGCGGCGACGAACGGATCGAAGGGACGCTCTATCGCCCGCAATATTTCGACAAGATCGTCGCCTGGGGCGGCGGCGACGCGATCAAGAATGTCATCAAATATCTGGGGCCGGGCATCCAGATGGTGTCGTTCGATCCCAAGACGTCGATCTCGATGATCGGACCGGAAGGGTTTGATCCCGCCGTCATCGAGGATGTCGCCGATGCCGCCGCCACCGACGTCGCGACGATGAATCAGGAAGCCTGCCTCGCCAGCCGCTTCATCTTCGTCGAGGGCGACCGGGCCGGGGTGGAGGCCTTCTGCGCGAAGCTGCAGGAAAAGCTTGGCCTCGATCGCGAAACGGCGTCCGCGGTCGCGCATTCGCTGCCGGTCGAGGTGCGCGACGAGATCGAGATGCTGACCCTGATGGGCGACGACACCAAAGTCTGGGGCAAGCCCGATGGCCGGGGCCTGGTCATCCTGACCGACGAGCCGGTCGATTTCCACCCGAGCAACAAGACCGCCAATGTCGTCCATGTCGCGTCGCTCGATGCGGCGGTCCGCCATGTGAATGTCGCGACCCAGACGATCGGCATCTATCCGCCCGAGCGGAAACTCGCGCTGCGCGATCGCCTCGCCAGCGCCGGGGCGCAACGCGTCGTGCGGTTGGGCGGCGCGGCCAAGCATGTGATGGGCGGCGCCCATGACGGCATGCTGCCGCTCCAGCGCTTCGTCCACTGGATGAGCGACGAGGACGCCTGATCCTCTCTGGCCGGGCGGGGAGGGGCCATCGCGCAAGCGATCCTTTCCCGCCCGCATTGCCTCCCGCGTCGAACCGGTTTCAAATCCTGTCCGGACAAGACGGCTCCAGCCGCATGATCGTCGCGCGCCACGACCGCGTCGCAACAGGTGAGGACAAGCGCATGGCAGACAGCGACCCGCATTTCGACACGGCTTCCGCCGTCACGCCGCCCGAAGCGCTGCCCTCCATGGCCTATCGCGCCTATTTCCTGCTGCTGATGGTGCTGGTGTCGGCTTCGGTCCAGGGCGAACGCTATCTGATGGTGGTGATGGTGGAGCCGATCCGCCACGAACTGGGCCTGTCCGACGCCGCGATCGGCATGGCCAAGGACATGATCATCGCGATCGTCTATATCCTGGCCATCATTCCGCTGGCGCGGCTGGCCGATGGCTGGTCGAAGCGCAAGATCGTTGCCATCGCCGCCACCGTGTGGAGCGCCGCCGTCATCGTCTGCGGCCTGGCGAAGAGCTTCTGGATATTGCTGATCGGCCGGGCCGGCATCGGCCTTGGCGAAGGCGGCTTTACCCCGCCGTCCCAGGCCTGGATCGCCGATCTTTTCCCGATCCGCCAGCGTGCGACGGCGCTGTCCATCTTCCTGCTCGGCGCCTCGCTCGGCACCTTCCTTGGCCCGGCCGTCGGCGGCTGGGCGGTGCAGGCCTATGGCTGGCGCGAGACGCTGATCTTCGCCTCCATCCCCGGCTTCATCCTGGCGCCGATCGTCTGGTTCACCCTGCGCGACAGCCGATCGGGCCTGGCCGACGGTGCCTCGGCCGAACAGGCGCGGCCCGTGCCCTTTCTTCAAACCGCGCGCGAATTGCTGGCGATCCGCACCCTGCCGCCGCTGATTGCTGCCGCCTCGCTCAACGCGCTGCTCACCATGGGCTTCATCAGTTGGGCGCCGGCCTTCATGGAACGGACCCATGGCATGCCGGCCAGTCAGGCCGGGTTGCAGATGGGCGGCGCGCTCTTCTTCGGTTCGGCGATCGGCCATACGCTGGGCGGACCGCTGGCCGACTATCTCGGCCGCCGCGACATGCGCTGGTATGTCTGGATATTGATGCTGTCGGGCGCCTGCGCCACCGCGATCGGCTGGATGATCCTCACCGGTCCGGGCGAGCGGGTCTTTCCGCTCTATGGTCTCAACATGCTGCTGGGTGGCCTCTCTGCGGCGCCGCTGATGGCGGTGGTGGCGGGGCTGGTGCCCTCGCGCTCGCGCGCCACGGCGATCGCCGTGCTGATGGTGTCGATCCAGGTCGTCGGCCTGGGCGGCGGACCGGTGCTGGTCGGCGCGCTCAGCGACGCATTGCGCCCCATCTATGGCGAGGATTCGCTCGGCATGGCGATGCGCTGGGCGCTGCTGGTCGGCATTCCCAGCACCATCCTCGCCTGGTTCGCCAGCCGCAGCTGCCGCAAGGATTTCGCCGCGGCCGGCGGCTGGGACCGCAGCGTCCTGCCCGCCGCCATTCACTGACGCGAGGAGCGCTGCCGATGCCCGCTTATATGATCGTCACCCGCGAAGGTCCGATCGCCGATCAGGACGCGATGGACGCCTATAGCGCGATGAACCGCGCCAATGCCGCGACCTTCGTTGCCCAATACGGCATTCGCCCGCTCGCCGTCTATGGTGCGCAGCAATTGCTGGAAGGCGAGGGCGCGGACGGCGCGATCATCCTGGAATTTCCCGACGCCGCCAAGGCCCGCGCCTGGTATGACAGCGCCGAATATCAGGCGGCCTTGCCCTATCGGATGAAGGCAGCGCCCTATCGCGTGCTGCTGGTCGAGGGACTTTGAGATTCTCCATCAAGGACGCATCATGACCGACATCACCCCCCGTATTTCCCATCTGCCGCGCGACCAGTGGACCGACGACGCGCGCGAGGTTTTCGCCTTCTGGGGCGAACCCAATGCCTGGGAGGAGGGGTCCAAGACCAATGTCATGATGGTGATGGCCAACCATCCGCCGCTGGGGAAAGTCTATAATATCTGGGGCAAGCATCTGCTGATGGCGAACAGCCTGTCGACGCGCGCGCTCGAACTGCTGATCCTGCGCGTCGCCTGGCGGGTGAACTCGGCCTATGAGTGGCATAATCATGTCGGCTATGCACTCAACGCCGGCATCACGCTGGAGGAAATCGGCGCGATCCGTGATTTCCCCGAAGGTGGCGACTGGACGGATCAAGATGCGCTGGTGCTGCGCTCGGTCGACGAACTGATCGAGGATGGTAAGATCAGCGACGCCACCTGGGACGGGCTGGGCGCCCATTTCGACACGCGGCAGAAAATGGATCTGGTCTTTTCGATCGGCCATTATGTCATGACCAGCTGGGCGCTCTCCTCCTTCGGCGTCGGTATCGAGGGCGGGGCCGATCCGATCGGCTTCGACCTCAAGACCGGATCGGGCAGGACGCCGGGCAAGACCTTCAAGCCGGGCGAAAGTGACAATTGGACCGACACGCGCGGCTATTGATCGCCGTCCCCTTATCGCGCCGGTGATATGGCGGCGGCGGGCCGCTTTTGCGCATTGTCCGCCGCCAAAGGCGCGATAGCAGGGGAACAGATATTCGCTGTTTCAAAGGGGACACACCATGGCCACCGACATCCTGCTGCCCAAGATCGGCTTTTCCATGACCGAGGCGCAGATCGCCGAATGGCTGGCCGAAGACGGCGCGACCGTTACCGAGGGCCAGCCGCTCTATCTGCTGGAAGCCGACAAGTCGGCGAACGAGGTCGAGGCCCCGGCCAGCGGCACGCTGCGCATCATCGCCCAGCCGGGCGAAACCTATGAGGTCGGCACCGTTCTGGGCACGATCGAATAAGATGGTGCTGCGCGTCGGCATTGTCAGCGCCGCCTGGGGCGCCTTCGCGCATCTGCCTGCCTGGCGCGCCATTCCCGGCGTCGAGGTAACGGCGATATGCACCTCGCACGAGGAGACGGCCCGCGCCGCGCAGCAGCGGCTCGGCCTGCCGCGCGCCTTCTGGAATGCGGAGGAGATGTGCGCCGATCCCGACATCGACATTGTCGACCTCGGCACCCGGCCCAGCGTTCGCCTGCCGATGGTGCTGGCCGCGCTCGCCCATGGCAAGCATGTCTATAATGCCAGTCCCCACGCCCCCGACTGGGCCGGGGCCAAGGCAATCGACACGGCCTGGCAAGGCGGCACCAGCATCGGCGTGGTCGACGCCTTCTCGCAATATCTGCCCGCCCTGCGCCAGATGAAGGCGATGCTGGATGATGGCCATATCGGCGCGCCGCTCGGCGGTACCTGCCATTTCAACATCTCTCTGTTCAACCAGCCCAACAAGCTTTTCCCCTATAACTGGTTCGCGCAGGCCGGGCAGGGTGTGTCGGCGGTGCGCAACAATGGCAGCCATGCGCTCTATCTGCTGCTCCACCTGCTCGGGCCGATCGCCGAACTGGTCGCCGACGACAGCCAGATACTCAAGCGCTGGACCTTCCCGGACGGCGACACCATCACGCCCGAAACCACCGATCTCGCCAATGTCATCCTGCGCTTCGAAAGCGGGCTGGTGCTGCAGATGCAGATCAGCTGGAGCATGGCGCTGCATGACGGCTTCCTGCTCGACCTGTTCGGCGAGAAGGGCCGGATGGTCTCCACTTCGCCCACCTTCCCGACCGCGCGCGACTGCACGCTGCGCGCCGGGCAACTGGGCGGCACGCTGGAGGATGTCGCGCTGCCTGACGCGTTCAAGACGACGCCCGGCATCGCCCTCGACTGGCAGAGCGAGCCCCAGCCCAGCTACCCGATGGCGCTGTCGATGCAGGCCATGGTGGACGCGATCCACGGACGCGGCGTGGCGGCCCCGGACTTCGCCCGCGCACTGGAGGTCGAACGCATCCAGGAAGCGATCCGCATCTCCAGTGCCGAGCGGCGCTGGGTGCGCGTGGCGGATATTATCTGACGCGCCACCACCATTCGTCATGCCAGCGAAGGCTGGCATCTCTCTTCTTTTTGCGATGGGCTTGAAAGAAAAGAGAGATCCCCTGAGTTCACAAACGAAGTGCAACACCGCAGACAGGTGTTGCCATGTCAGGATATTACCAGCTTACGCTTGAAGAACGGTGTTCGATTGCCCGTCTTCATGAAGACGGGCAATCGATCCGG